>LNFM01001022.1_pt1 | contig 70819 bp, 64 predicted proteins | sample 596031 | NCBI WGS metagenome assembly LNFM01 (sample SAMN04254537, study PRJNA301005) | activated carbon metagenome | isolation source: dual media filters at the Ann Arbor, Michigan drinking water treatment plant | place: USA: Ann Arbor
AGGCCGCATCGGGCGCGAACACGTGAATGCCGCCCGGGCCGCAGCAATAGATGTTGCCGGCGCTGTCGATCTTCATGCCGTCGGGCGCGCCGGCACCCTCGCCCGTGGTCTCCGCCCAGACCCGGCCGTTCGCCAGCGTACCGTCGTCGCGGACGTCGAACCGGCGGATGTGCTTGCGATCGGTGTCGTTGACGTAGAGATGCTTCTCATCGCGCGAGAAGCAGAGCCCGTTCGGCTGGCCGAAATCATCGGCCAGGAGGGCAAGCGCTCCGCCATCCGGCGCGACGCGATAGACGCCGCGGAAATCGAGCGGCAGCGGCCGCGGATTGCCGTAGTACTCGTTGCGCCCGTAGGTCGGGTCGCTGAAGTAGATCGCGCCGTCGGATTTCACCACCACGTCGTTGGGGCTGTTGAGCTCCTTGCCGGCGTGATGGCTCGCCAGCACCGTGATGGCGCCGCTGGCCTCGGTTCGCGTGAGCCGGCTCGTCGCGTGCTCGCAGACGATCAGGCGGCCCTGGCGGTCCCAGGCGAGCCCGTTCGACTGGGCACACGGCTGGCGGAACGTCGAGACGCCGTCGCGGGCGCTCCAGCGCCGCAGGTGATCGCCCGGCATGTCGCTGAACAGCAGGTAGCCTCCCGCGGCATGCCACAACGGCCCCTCGGTGAACAGGAAGCCGGTGGCCAGCTTCTCGATGGCGACCGTCCCGCCGACGACCGAGGCAAAACGCGGATCGCGGATCTCGACCGTGTCGCTCATGCCGCAAACCGCATCCGGCGCCCGCCGCTCTGCGCGGCGTCGGTGAACCAACAGTTCCGCATCATCTCTCCCCCCTGCTCTTGTTGCTCTTCAGTTGCCAACGACGGCGCCAGTCTATTGCCGGACGCGTTGCTGTCCAACAGCCCGGACTCCCTCATTCTTCTCTCCGGCGCTGCCGCGGAGAGTATTGCCGCGAGCGCGCCACTCATCGGCGCGAACCTGACTTTGCCGCGAAGAGCGGATCATGCGCTGGGAGCGCGCCACTCCAGTGGCGCTCAGAGAATGTGAGAGCGACATGAAAAGCGCCACTGGAGTGGCGCGCTCCCAGCGCATGATTGTCAAAGCGGGGTTCGCGCCTATGAGTGGCGTGCCCCCAGCGGAGCATCATTCCAGAGTCAACGACAGCCCCGGGCAAAGTATAGTGGGGGCGCAGGCACCGTTGGAGCAGGTGCCTCGAACACTTTCCTTGCCGGCGGCGGCGGCGCCGGCCTCTCGCGTGGTGGTGACATGAGCGTTGGTCTGGTGGCTCTGTTCGACGATATCGCGGCGCTGGCGAAGGCGGCGGCAGCGTCGATCGACGACGTCGCGAGCCAGGCCGTCAAGGCCGGCACCAAGGCCGCCGGCGTCGTGATCGACGACACGGCCGTCACGCCGCGCTATCTCACCGACTTCAGCCCGGCACGAGAGCTGCCGATCATCGGCCGCATCGCGCTGGGCTCGCTGAAGAACAAGATCCTGGTCCTTCTGCCCGCAGCGCTGGCGCTGAGCTTCCTGCTGCCCCAGGCGATCACGCCGCTCTTGATGCTGGGCGGGGCCTACCTCTGCTACGAAGGCGCGGAGAAGGTCTACGAGCTGCTGTTCCCGCACGAGGCGCACGCCCACGAGGCTGGGCTCGAGACGATCGCTGTCGATGCCAAGAGCTTCGAGGACGAGAAGATCGCCAGCGCCATCAAGACCGATTTCATCCTGTCGGCCGAGATCATGGCGATAACGCTCGCCACCCTCCCCGGTGCCGGCATCGTCAACCAGGCGATCATCCTCGCGGTTGTCGGGATCGGCATCACGGCGGCGGTCTACGGCGTCGTCGCCCTGATCGTCAAAGCCGACGATGTCGGCCTGGCGCTGGCGCGCCTGTCGCCCGGTTCGGCCGCCGCCGCCCCGCTGCGCGTGCTCGGCCGCGCCATCGTGCACGCCATGCCGTACCTGCTCGCCGCCCTCTCGGCCATCGGCACCGCGGCGATGATCTGGGTGGGCGGCGGCATCGTCCTGCACGGCCTCGCGGAGTATGGGCTCGGCTGGCCCGCCCATGCGCTCCATGACACAGGCGCAGCCGTCGCGCGCGCGGCCTCCTTCGCGCCGGCGCTGGTCGCCTGGCTGGTGGAAGCTGCCGGTGCCGGCCTGGCCGGCTTCGCCATCGGGCTGCTGGCCATCCCGCTGACCGGCCGCGTGCTGTCGCCGCTCTGGCGGCAGGCAAAGTCGCTCGGCCGCCAGGTCGTGATGCGTTTCAGGACCTGACTACGGCTCCGCCTCGCCAGCGAGCCGCCGCGACGCCGACGAGAGCCATTCGGCGATCAGCGGCACGGACCGGTCGAGGTGGTCGTGAAACAGCAGGTGACCGGCGTCGGGCACGGTGCGCACCTCGTAGCCGGGCACGCCCGAGAACCGCATGAAAAGCCGTGTGGCCCATGCCGGGATCGCCTTGTCGCGATCGCCGGTGAGCACGAGCGTGGGCGGCGCGCGCTCGAGGCGCGGCGCCGAGAAGCCGAACAGGCTGGCGACGCTGCGCGCGCTCAGCTCCCAGGCCATCGCGGGATCGGCACGTTCGCGCACGTAGCGCGCCACGGCGGGATCGGGCGACAGATGCTCGAAGCCGTGCACCAGCGTGGTCAGGGGATAAGGTCGCGTGCGGTGCCGCGCAATCCAGCGTGCGCGCAGACGGAACGACAGCAGCTTGCCGGGATAGACGAAGTTGTGGGCGACCGCGAGGTCGGGCGCCAGCCCGCGCAGCAGCCCGAAGATGGTGAGAAGCCCGCCCATGCTCGAGCCCATAAGGACGACCGGGCGTGGCGAGCGCGCCCGCGCGAAGTCGATCGCCGCGCCGGCGGCGGCGATCGCCTCCTCGACGGTGCAGTCGCCGCGCTCGCCCTCGGTCAATCCATGGCCCGGCCGATCGACGCCGACGAACGTGTACCCATGACGCGCCATCAGCCCGCCGAGCAGGAAGTACAGGCGCGCATGCGCCCCGCTGCCCGGCTGGAACACCACCGTTGCCCTGGGCTCGGCGCAGGGATGCACGTCGAGATGGATGCGCCGCCCGCGCGCCGGCACCCACGCGTCCTCGATCGCCGCCAGCATGCGCTCGACCTCGGCCGCGCCGCCCGCCATGCCGGCAAGGCGCGGGCTGTCGAGAACCATCTGCCGGACGCCGGCCGACACATCCTGCACCGACGGCATCACGCGTCTCCTTCCTTCAGACCCGCGATCACGAGTTTACACGCCATTGTCCACCTGCAGCAAAACGGGGAAGCTCTGCCTCTGAGGGAGTCGAAGCGATGACGGTACGCAGGATGCAGCTCGGCCTGTCGATACGCGGCCACGGCTATCACCCGGCGGCCTGGCGCCATCCGGACGTGCCGGCCGACGGCACCCTGCATGTCGAGCACTATGTGCGGAGCGCGCAAATCGCCGAGCGCGGCAAGCTCGACATGATCTTCTTCGCCGATGGCGCCGGCATTCGCCAAGGCGACACCCCGCGCGGCTCGCTGGCGCGGACCGGCCGGGACATGGTCGAGCTGGAGCCGATGACCCTGCTGCCCGCACTGGCCATGGTCACCCGGCATGTCGGCCTGGTGACGACCGCCTCGACCACCTACAACGAGCCCTACAACCTCGCCCGCAAGTTCGCCACGCTGGACCTGATCAGCAAGGGCCGCGCCGGCTGGAACGTGGTCGCCTCCTGGTCGGAGCTCGAGGCGCAGAATTTCGGGCTGGAGACGACGCTCGACTACGACACGCGCTATGCCCGCTCCGCCGAGTTCGTCGAGGTGGTCAAGGGGCTGTGGGACAGCTGGGACGACGGCGCGCTGGTGCTCGACAAGGCGGGCGGTCGCTATCTCGACGAGGCCAAGATGCACGTGCTGAACCACCGGGGGCGGTTCTTCAAAGTAAGGGGCCCGCTGAACGTCGCCGGCATGCCGCAAGGCCATCCGGTGATCGTTCAGGCCGGCGCGTCGGAGCAGGGTCGCGAGCTCGGCGCCGCCACCGCCGAGGTCATTTACGCGGTCGCCGGCTCGCTCGAAGGCGCGCGCGCCTACTATGCCGACGTCAAGGGGCGGATGGCGAAGCACGGCCGCGAGCCCGACGATCTCAAGATCATGCCGGCGCTCTGCCCGGTCGTCGGCCGCACCCGCGCCGAGGCGCAGGCGAAGTACGATGCGCTGCAGGCCCTGTTCGACCCTCTGGCCGGCCTCGGCTCGCTCTACAGCGCGTTCGGCGACCTGTCGGGCCATGCGCTGGATGGCCCGGTGCCCATCGATGCGCTGGGCCCGCAGGAGCTGCGCAGCCTGAGCGTCCAGTTCGTCGAGCGGATGCGGCGCGAGAAGCCCACCATTCGCGAGCTCTACCTCAGGTCCGGCATCACCGGCTCGGCCCGGATCGGCACGCCCGCCGACATCGCCGACACCATGCAGGAGTGGTTCGAGGCGAACGCCTGCGATGGCTTCAACGTCACCCCGGCCACCCTGCCCGGCGGGGCCGAGGACTTCGTCGACATGGTGGTTCCCGAGTTGCAGCGCCGCGGCCTGTTCCGCACCGAGTACGAGGGCCGGACCTTGCGGGAAAACCTCGGCCTGCGCCCGGTGAAGAGCCGCTACAGCCGGGAGCGCAAGGCCGCAGAGTAGACGCCCTCACGACCCCGCTGCACGGGCAGGGCATTCGTATATGGACGCACTTTCATTTTCCTCCCTAGCGAAGCTGGGGAGGTGCCCCCGTAATCGGGGGCGGAGGGGTCATGAGCCCCAGTCCCGCTGCCCATGACCCCTCCGTCCGCGTCGGCATTTTGGCCGCGGAGCGGCCAAAAGCCTTTAGACGCGGACACCTCCCCAGCTTCGCCTAGATTCGCCAGGGAGGAAAATGAATGGCGCGCCCATATGCGAATGCCCGGGCTGCACGGGCGGGACCGGGCCTTCCGGTCGGCGGGCTTCGACCCTGCTATTCACCGATCTCGGGCTCGACGAGCCTTGCCAGGTTCAGCAGCGAATCCTGCCAGCCGAGGTAGCAGGCCTCCGGGGGGATGACGTCCGGCACGCCGGACTGCACGATTTCCAGCTCGGTGCCGACCGACACCTTCGTCAACGTCACGGACACCACGATCTCGCCGGGCAGGCCGGGATCGTCGAACCTGTCCGTGTAGCGCAGGCGCTCGTTCGGGACGAGCTCGACGTACTCCCCGCCGAACGCATGGCTCTTGCCCGTCGTGAAGTTGCGGAAGGACATCCTGAAGGTGCCTCCGACCTTAGGCTCGAGATGGTGCACGGTGCAGGCGAAGCCGTTGGGCGGAAGCCATTTCGCGAGCGCATCCGCCTCGAGGAAGGCGCGATAGACCTTCTCCGGGCTGGTTGCGAGAACACGGTGCAGGCGAACGGTGCTGGGCATGCTGACTATCCTGTGATTTGCCGTTTGATGTCCCGAGGACGAACGAACCCAGGCCAATCCGACACGGGCCTTCGGGATTCTTCGAGCTTTCGGCCGACAGGTCCGGCTGCCCGATACCCGACTGCCGCCAGTTCATTGCAGATCGGCCATCTCGTACAGCGGCCGAATCTCGATCTCGCTCGGTCCCGGCATGGGATTGGGGCAGCGCTTCACCCAGGCAACCGCCTCGTCCATGTCCCTGACTTCCCACAGCCAGAAGCCGGCGACCAGCTCGCGGGTCGCGGCGAACGGCCCGTCGATGACCGTCCGGCCGGGACCGTCGAACGCGACGCGCTTGCCCTGCGAGGAGGGCCGCAGGCCGTCGCCCGTGCGCAGGATGCCGGCATCGGCCAGCTCCCTGTTGAATCGACCCATCGCCTCGAGCAGCGCGCTCGTTTCGGGCGTGGCGACAAAGCCCTTCTCGCTGTCCTCGGTAGCCTTCACGAGCACCATAACACGCATCGTCGGTCTCCTTGCCAATTGCCGGCCTCGCCGGCCTGTTCATGGGAACGACGAGCGAGGTCGTCCGATCCCGACATCGCCCCTGAAAAATTCTGGAGGCCGAGCGATTGCGCATGGAAGCTGGACGCTGTCTGTTGTGCAACTCAGTCATCCTGAGCGTAGCGAAGGATCTCACCGCAAGAGGTTAAGCGCACACGTGTAACCAACAGCGATGAAGCCCTTCGCTGCGCGCAGGACGACGGCAAGACTCAATTGCGATCCAGGACCACACAGCCATGCCAGTCATCGACGTCCAGGTTCATCCCTTCGATCGCGATCATCCGGGTCGGCCGTGGGCCGGTCCCTCGCACGGGCTGCTCTCCGCCACCGGCGAGGAGATGGTCGCGGCGATGGACAGCGTCGGCGTCGACGGCGCGATCATGGTGTCGTCGTTCAGCGCCTACGAATACGATCCGAGCTACGCGCTCGAGGTCTACAACGCGTATCCGGACAAGTTCCGGGTCGTGACGCCGGTCGACGCGACCGATCCGGCGATCGACGATGTGGTGGCGCGCTGGAAGACGACACCGGGCGCGCGCGGCATCCGTATCCGGATGCGCGAGGGCCTGCCGATGGACGCCGACCATCCCGGCCTGCACCGCGCCTTCGGCGCCGCCGCCCGGCATGACCTGCCGGTCAACCTGCTGTGCTGGGGCATCCTCTACAAAGGCCTGCCGCATATCCGGCGGCATCCCGACACGGTCATCGTGATCGATCATCTCGGCCTGCTGCAACCCATGCGCCCGCCGGTTCCCGCCGACGTCTGGGCCGACCTGCCGAAGCTGCTCGACCTCGCGCGATATCCAAACGTCCGGGTGAAGATCAGCGGCGCCTGCACCATGTCGCACCAGCCGTTCCCTTACGACGACATCTGGGCGCCGGTGCTGCGGATCATCGATGCATTCGGGCTGGATCGCTGCATGTGGGGCACCGACTGGACGCGGACGATCGGCATGCTGACCTACGAGCAGGGCGTCGCGCCGTTCCGGGAAACCACCCGCCTGTCCGCGAGCGACAAGGCTGCGCTCATGGGAGGAACGGTGCAGAAGGTTTACAAGTGGTGACGTCAGACGGGGAGAGGACCGGATGAATCGTCTTGCGGGCAAGGTTGCCGTGATCACCGGCGCAGGCTCCGGCATCGGCCGGGCAGCGGCCAGGCTGTTCGTCGCCGAGGGCGCCAAGGTCGTCGTGGCGGAGATCGATGCGCCCTTGGGCGAGTCGAGCGCGCGCGAGGCCGGCGCCGATGCCCGCTTCGTGGCGACCGACGTGACCGACGAGGAGAGCGTCGAGCGGATGGTGCAAGAGGCCAGAGACACTTTCGGCCATGTCGACGTGCTGCTGAATTGCGCCGGCGGCTCGCTGCGCGAGGACCGACCCGTCACCGAGGTCGATCCCGCAGTGTGGGACCGCACCATCAACCTCGACCTGAAGGGGCCGTTCCTGTGCTGCCGTCACGTCATCCCCCTGATGGTCGAGCGGGGCAAGGGCAGCGTCGTCAACTTCTCCTCGGTGGTGGCCCTGCGCGGCAATCACATCGCGCATGTCTACGTCATGGCCAAGGGCGGCCTGATCTCTTTCACCCGGGCGCTGGCTGGTGCGTACTCACCCAAGGGCGTGCGCGTCAACGCCATCTGCCCCGGCATCGTGCTGACCGAGCGGGTGAGGAGCCGCTTCACCGGCGGCAACCAGATCCGCTTCGGCGGCATCGACGACATCGCCGGGCAATACCCCTTCGCGGTCGGCCAGCCGGAGGACATCGCCAACGTCGCCCTGTTCCTCGCCTCCGACGAATCGCGCATGGTGAACGGCGCGGCGATCCCGGCCGAGGGTGGATTCTCGGCGTACTGACTTCCCGATCGCTTCAAGCGCGAAGGATCTGTTCATGGTCATTCGGACCGCGAGCGCATGAACCTCGATCGCCCCTACTGCGCCGTCATGCCGCCGTCGATCACCAGCTCGGAGCCGGTGATCCAGGACGATTCGTCAGACGCCAGGAAGAGCACGCCATTGGCGATGTCCTGGGCGGTGCCGAGCCGGCCCATCGGCGTGCGATCGATCAGTGCCTGGCGCACGGCCGGATCGCTGAAGCGCCTGTCGGTCAGCGGCGTATCGGCATAGCCCGGATGCACCGAGTTGATGCGGATGTTCTCCTTCGCGTACTGCAGCGCCGCCGACTTGGTGAAGATCGAGATGGCGCCCTTGGCGGCCGAGTAGGCTGGCGAGGTCGGGCTGCCGACGATGCCCATGACGGACGACGTGTTGATGATCGACCCGCCACCGCCCTTGCGCATGGCCGGGATCGCCGTCCGTGTGCCCAGGAAGACTCCCTTGGCATGGACGCTCAGCTCGCGCTCCCAGACATCCACCGTGATGTCCTCGACCTTGCCGGGAACGGCGACTCCGGCATTGTTGAACAGGATGTCGAGCCGCCCGTGCTCGGCCATCACCGCGTCCACCACTCGGGCCCAGTCCTCCTCCGACGTCACGTCGAGATGCAGGTAGCGCGCGTCGTGCCCATCGGCGCGCAGGGCAGCGGCCGAGCGCTCGCCCAGCTCGTCGCGGATATCGGTCAGCACCACCTTCGCGCCCTCCCGCGCGAACAGATGCGCCGCCGCGCCGCCGAACCCCATCAGCTCGCCCTTGATCGCCGCCGCCGCGCCGGTCAACAGCGCCACCTTGCCCCGAAGTCGCATCCCGTCCTCCCGATTGACCATGACCACTCCATCTTCGATCGGCGGCAGGATGCGCCAAAGTGTGAGCGGCCTCCATTGTCGTCCACCTTGCGCAGGAACGCGCCACTTGAGGCGGAACAATCTTCTCCGACAGCGGCGCGCTCGCAGCCTGGCGGTCCGTCCGCTAGAATTCGCAGGTCGGAAGCGCTATTCGACCATCCACATGGTCAGGAGCATGAAATGGCTGCGATCAGCTTGGCGGGCGCCAAGGCCCATCTGAGCGAGCTCGTCGATCGCGTCGCAGCGGGCGAATCGATCGACATCACCCGGCGCGGCAAGCCGGTTGCCCGGCTCACGGCCATCGCCAGGCCACGCCAATCCATCGATGCTGCTCTGCTCCGGTCGCTGACGGCGACCATGCCGCCGCAGGCGAGAGCGCTGCCGATCTGGTGCAGGCGATGCGGGACGGCGACCGCTCCTGATGCTCTAACTCGACACGTCGCTGACCCTCGCGCTCGACCAGCGGCTGGCCAAGGCCGGTCCAGTGCTCGGCATGCCGACGAAGCGTGATCCGGACCTTCGTCTGCGCCGCAATGCATGCCCGGACCGCCAATGACCAGTGACTGGACCGACGAGCAGAACGACGCGATCGTCGCGGACTATTTCGCGATGCTCGCCGACGACGTCGGCAGGCGTCCCTACAACAAGGCCGAGCACAATCGCCGGCTGCAGGCGATAGTCGACCGGCCGCGAGGCTCGATCGAATACAAGCTTCGGAATGTCAGCGCCGTGCTCAAAGGCTTCGGGCAACCATGGATCCTCGGCTACAAGCCTGCCTTCAACTTTCAGGCATCGCTCGGTGATGCAGTGAACCGCTGGCTCGATCGACATTCGGAATGGTTTGTACCGGTCGCGTTGATGTCAGCGAGCTCGTCGCCCGCGTTGCAGGAGCAAGCGATGCTGTGGATCGGTCCGCCACCGACGCACAGCAATGCGCCTCCGCCCGATGAGCTCGAGCAGATGTCCGAAGTCGCCCAGAAATACGACGTTGCCGGGCGCGACGCCCGAAATCGGGCACTCGGCCAGGCCGGCGAAGAGCGCGCCCTGGCCCATGAGCGCGCCAACCTGCGCGCTACCGGCCGAACCGATCTCGCCGAGCGCGTTCGTTGGGTCTCGCACCTCGATGGCGACGGTGCCGGCTATGACATCCGAAGCTTCGACGTCGACGGCAGCGATCGGTTGATCGAGGTGAAGACGACTAATGGCTGGGAGCGCACGCCGTTTCATATCACGCGCAACGAGCTGGCGGTCGCCGAGGCGTATCGCGACGATTGGCGGCTGGTACGGCTGTGGAACTTCGTGCGCGAGTCCCGGGCGTTCGAGCTGCGGCCGCCACTGGAGGCGCATGTGTCGCTGATGGCTACCAGCTATCAGGCGAGCTTCCTCTGAGACTTCGGGCGCGCACCACGGTTGCAAAGTAACCTCCGCCATAGGCGCTCTTCTTGCCGACTACCCATCCTATGAAGCGCCATCGCAATGGCGCGTTCCCAGCGGTGGCGTCTCACGGCGTCGGCACGCCGATGGCCTCGAGCCGCGCATGGGCGCGGCCGGCGCGCGCCTTCAGGCCATCGAGATAAGTGCTGACCTCTGTGCCGGGCAGGTTCAGCACCTTGCACCCGAGCCGCCAGTACTCCTCGATCTGCGCTTCGGTTTCCGCCGACCCTCGCGCAAGCTTGCCGTGCGCTGTGCTGGCTTTCGCGATCCGGCGCACGGCCGCCTTGAACGTCGGGTGCTCGAGCTGGAGATGGACGCCCAGCCGGGCGCTCAGGTCGGAGTGGCCGTAGGCGATCATGTCAATGCCCTCGACGGCCGCGATCGCCTCGACGTTCTCCAGGCCCTCGAGCGATTCGATCGAGACGCAGACGATCACGTTGGCATTGGCCCACGGCGCATACTCCGTCGCGTGACGGGCACCATGGCTCCGGTACCCGGTGTGCATGCCCTGCCCCGAGATGCCGCGATGGCCCACCGGCGGGTACTTCGCCTCCCGCACGATCGCGCGCGCTTCCCCGACGCTGTCGACCTCCGAGACCTGGATGCCCATGATCCCCTGGTCGAGGATCGCCGGGATCAGATGCGTCGAGGATTTGTGGAGGCGCACGATCGCCGAGACGTCGGTGGCCTGGAACCACCCGGCGAGGTTGGCGATCGTCGGGAGGTCGAAGGCGCCGTGCTCGTGGTCGATCATGCAGTAGTCGAAGCCCGCAGCCTCGATGATCCATGGCACCCCGCGCGAGGCGAACTCCTTGAGCCCCGTGCCCAACGCGGCCCGCCCCTCCCGCACCGCCCGCCGTATGCTGTTGTCTTTCATGGATCGTATCCACCCTGCGTGAGCATGTATTGCCTCCCATCCGTCGATGCCACCGCTGCGAGACCGCGCAACGAGAACCCGGACACTTCTTGCGGCTTTGATCCGGATCAACGACAATAGCGCCAGAAGCGGGCCTGCTCGCGCGCAATTCCCGGCGCAGGAAGGAACGAAGATGAGCTTTCGGCCGAAATATCTCGCCCATGTGAACGTCTATGTGCGCGACGTCGAACGCTCGCACGCCTGGTACTCGGATCTGCTCGGCCTTCACACCAACGATCATCGCCCCGGCCGGGCTGCTTTCCTGACGGCCGACGAGGACCAGTCTCACGAGCTTGCGCTGATCCAGGTCGGGGCCGAAGCGCCCCTCCAGGAACGGGGCCAGGTCGGGCTCAATCACATGGCCTGGCGTGTCGAGAGCCTCGACGACCTGAAGGAATTCTATGGGCGCCTGAAGGACAAGGGCGTGCCGATCGGAAGCGTGGTCGACCACGGGATCTCGCTCGGCATCTACTTTCGCGATCCCGACGGCAACGGCATCGAGGTCTATTACGAGCTGCCTCGCGCGCAGTGGCCGCGACAGGAGCGGATCTTCGCCGCGGACATGGTTGGCCGAGGGCTGTTTCCCGGGCCGTGGGACGCGGAGGTCAAGCCGCGCCAGGCGGCCACGGCCGCCGCTGCTGCCGGCGTGCGATGATCGCGAGAGACAACGGAACCATCCTCCTTCGCGAACGGCGCGGCCCGATCGACCAGGGGACGAACCGATGAAAGAACTCTCCGGCAGGATTGCCGTCGTGACCGGCGGCGGCTCGGGGATGGGACGCGAGCTGGTGCGCCTGCTGGTCGCCGAGGGCTGCCATGTCGCCATGTGCGACGTCTCGATGAATGGCATGGCGGAGACACGGCGCCAGTGCGAGGCGACGGGGCTGCCACAGGGCCTGCGCGTCACCGCGCATCTCGCTGACGTGTCCAGCGACGCAGACGTGAGGCGCTTTCGCGACGAAGCCGCAGACCGGCACGCCACCGACCGCATCCATCTGCTGTTCAACAATGCCGGCATCGGTGGCGGCGGCAGCATGATCGCCAACAGCCGGGACGAGTGGGAGCGCACCTTCGACATCTGCTGGGGCGGCGTCTACCTCGCCACCCGCACGTTCCTGCCCCTGCTGCAGGCGGCGGACGAAGGGCACATCGTCAACACCAGCAGCATGAACGGCTTCTGGGCCTCGATCGGCCCCGGCGCACCGCACACCGCCTATTCGGCGGCGAAGTTCGCGGTGAAGGGATTCTCCGAGGCCCTGATGACCGATCTCCGGCTGAATGCCCCGCACATCAAGGTCTCGGTCGTCATGCCCGGGCACATCGGCACCGGCTTCCGCACCAACTCGCTGAAGGTCCAGACCGGCAACGATTCGGACGAGCTGGACGCCCGGCAGATCGCCCAGGCCCGCGCCCGGCTCACCTCGATGGGCAGGGACGCCGCGGCGATGTCCGACGACGAGATCAAGGCCATGCTCGCCGAACGCGCCCGGCGTTTCCTGACGGATGCGCCGACCAGCGCGGCCGAGGCGGCCAGGATCATCCTGGACGGCGTCAAGGCGGACCGGTGGCGCATCCTGGTCGGATCGGACGCGCACCTGATGGACCGAATGGTGCGCGACGACCCCGAGCATGCCTACGAGGAACAGTTCTTCGAGCGCTTCGCCACCGAAGCCGGCTGGCATCCCGGACGCTGAGGCCGCTGCTCGTTCGCGACGTCGGCGCGACTGGAGAGGGGTCTTCTTTGGCTGAAGCACCAAAGTAAGTCCTCACCCTGAGGAGCCACGCGCAGCGTGGCGTCTCGAAGGGGAGCGACCGACGGATGCCAGCCCACCCTTCGAGACGCGGCCTGCGGCCGCTCCTCGGGTTAAGGTCGTTGCTTGGTGCTCCAACCAAGGAAGATCGCGTGAGACGGTTGCCTGCCTCGGCCATGCACCTTCGCCCTCTATCCTTTCACGTACTCCAGGCGGAAGCCGTCGCCCCAGCGCTTGATATGGCCGACAGAGGGCGACGGGAAGTGCATGGTGCAGCACAGCGTGTCGGTGTCGCAGTAGCGCTCGAGGAAGCCCCGGCGCGTGCGGACGGCCTGGTCGCGGTCGGTATCGACGCGCATGACAAGGTCGGGATAGCGGGCCTGGATCGGCGAATGGATCAGATCCCCGGTGAACACCGCGGCGTCGGAGCCCTTGCCGGCACAGACCGCAAAATGGTCGGGCGTGTGGCCCGGGGTCGGGCTCAAGCGGACATGGTCGTTGAGCGCATGATCGCTGGCGACCAAGTCGGCCCGGTTGGCCTCGATGATCGGCAGCACGCTGTCGGTGATCTGGTCGAGCGGCGTCTTCTGATGGATCTCGCTCCAGTAGGTGTATTCCTTCTTCGAGAACAGGTAGCGCGCCTTGGGGAACGTCGGGACCCAGCGTCCGTTTTCCAGACGCGTGTTCCAGCCGACGTGATCGCCGTGCAGATGCGTGCACATCACGAAATCGATGTCCTCGACCCCGAGGCCGGCGGCCTTCAGCGCCGTCATCCAGTTGGGGTCGGTCTTCTTGTTCCAGGTCGGCCTCAGCGGGAAGTTCTTGTCGTTGCCGATGCAGCTGTCGAACAGAATGTTATGGTGCGGCGTCTTCACGACATACGACTGGAAGCACAGCACGACATTCCCGCTCGCGCTGTCGTAGCCGCCTGGCGCCAGCCAGGAGAGATTCTCGCCGAGGGTCTCTTTCGACAGTGTCGGCAGGAAATCGAGCATCGGCGTGAAGCCCGCCTCCTGCTCGACGATGCGGTGGATGGTCATGTCGTTGACGGAAAAGCTGGTGCGCATGGCTGGCGTCTCCTCACCCGGTAGGCTAGCTCGATTTGCCGGACCATCGTAGCGCGGCCCGGAGCCGATGACGAACGGCGCCTTTGGACGCTTTCGCACGCGGAGCAGGATTGCTTCAAGATCATTGCTGAACGCCCGCGCGACGATACACTTCGTGCGCCCGGCAACGGGCGGAGAACAATCGATGCCGCGCGCAAATCGAACCAGAGGCTCCTGTTGAAGCTCGGCATCGTCTCCGACCTGCACTGCAACATCGACGGCCTCGATCGGGCCCTGGAGGCCATGGGCCCGATCGAGGCCCTGCTCTGCCTCGGCGACAGCATCTACGAGTACAGCTTCTCCAACCCCGTGATCCGCCGGCTGCGCGAGCTCGACGCCCTCACCATCCTGGGCAACCACGAGGAAATCTTCCTCGGCGCGTCCGGCACGCGGGCGCGCTCCCGGCCGGACATCGACCCATCCCTGCTCGACTGGCTTGCCGGGCAGCCGCATCGGCGCGAGCTCGGGATCGGCGGCAAGCGTATCCTGATGGTGCACTCGACACCTTGGGAACCGCGCGGCGCCTATATCATTCCCACCAGCTCCCAGCTGGAGCGCTTCGCCGAGGCCGACGCCGACATCGTGCTCTACGGCCATACCCACCAGCAGGTCGTCCGGCGCGTCGGCCGGGTGCTGGTGGTCAACCCCGGCTCGGCCGGCGAGGGCCGCGACCCGCGCAACGGCCGCCAGCTGAGCTGCGCCGTGCTCGACACGGCGACGGAAGAGGTCGTCGTGCACGACTTTCCGGCGCAGCCCATCGACCGTCAGGCCACGCCCGGATGATCGAGAGGATGACTACTCGGCCGCGTCACTCCTACTCGATGATCGACGGGATCGAGGTCGCGCTGGCCTCGCCGCGACACCGGTAGAGTCGAGATTTCGCGGAGCAGGAGACACCATGCCGACCGTTCATGCGCAAGTACAGAAAGCGCGCGATCTCATGCCCCTGATTGCCGCGGCTTCGGACGAGCACGACAGGATCCGCGAACTCACCAAGCCCGTCGTCGATGCCCTGGTCGATGGCGGGTTCTTTACCATGCTGAAGACGAGGTCCGTCGGCGGAATGGAGTTGAAGCCCTCGATCTTCGCCCAGGTGACCGAGGCGCTCGCCCAGGCGGATGGGTCCACCGGGTGGGTGGTGTGCCAAAGCAACGGCTGCTCGACCACGAGCGCCTATCTCCCTCCGAGCATTGCCGAGGAGATATTCGGCAGGCCGGAAGGGATCGTCGCCTGGGGACCTCCCGGGTCGCCATACGAGGCCATACCGGTGGAAGGCGGGTACCGCATCACCGGAAAGTGGCGTTTCATGAGCGGCAGCCAGAACGCCACCTGGCTTGGCGCGCATCTGCGGGTTGCCGGCACCAGGGAAACGAAGACCTTCCTGTATCCCAAGTCGAGCGCCACGTTCCACGATATCTGGCACACGCTGGGACTGCGCGGCACGGCCAGCAACGAGTACTCCGTCGACGATCTGTTCATTCCGCACGAGCGCGCCATCTATCGCGACGGTGCGCGCGACCGTCGGAGCGACAGCCCGCTCTATCGCTTCACCAGCACGCAGCTCTATTCGATCGGGTTCGGTGGCGTCGCCCTCGGCATTGCCCGCGCCACGATGGACGCGTTCCTGGCCCTGCCGCGGGAAAAGACCCGCCGCGGCGCGGGCAAGCCGATGGTGGAGAACAACGTCGTCCAGTCGCACGTGGCACAGTGCGAGGCGAGCTGGCGGTCCGCGCGCTATTTCCTTCACGCTGCGGCGGACGAAGCCTTGGAAACGATCGAGGAACAGGGCGAGATGAACCTGGATCAACGCACCCGCCTGCGCCTCGCCTCCACCTGGGCCATTCAATCGTCACGAGAGATCGTCAACACGCTGTTTCACGATTGCGGCTCGATCGCGGTGTTCGAGGAAAATCCGTTCGAGCGCCGCCTGCGCGACATCGACACGGTCGCCCAACAGGGCCAGGGGCGCATCCTGCACTACGAGACGGTCGGCCAGGTCATGCTCGGCGTGTCGCCGGAGAATGTCTTCTAGAGCATGGGCGACCGTCACTTCTGGTCGCGCAGGAACCCGGCCGCATCGATGAAGCGACGATACTTCACGACATCCGAGGCGAGAACCCTCTCGAGTTCCGCCGGGGTACCCGACATCTTTTCGGACGACTCCAGGTACTTGTCGACCGCGCCGCTCCTGTAGACCTCCGACACGGCAGCGCTCAGCCTGGCGACGATCTCGTCGAGCAGGCAAGGGCGCCGGACGGCCGTTCGCAATGAATCGACGTTCCACGGTGAGCGCATATCGGATCGGTGGCGCCCACGCGCCCTCGGGATGCCCCTGCTCGAACGGGTTTTCGTATCCGACCCGCTAGTCCCACCAGAAGAACCACCAATCGTGCGCCATCAGCTCGGCGGCCAGCGCGCTGAGCGACTCCGTGCCCTGATCGACGATGTCATTGCAGTAGGCATATTGCACGCGTGCCAACTCGATGGCTTCGCTGCGCGCGACGGGTTTTCGGGCGACCCGAATACTCAACACATCCTTTCCCAGGCCTATCAGCTCCGCGCCGTAGTGATCTCGCCAATGACGCAATGCGGCAACGTGAAACTCCGGTGCGGGACACTCATTCCAGTCTCCCCAATGCAGATGAGCCGGTATGGTGCTGGGGTCATCGGTCGGAACGAGGACGATGTAGACTTTCGGCAAGGGCCGGCGAGTGCGAATATCGTATGCGACGGCCAAGCCGGGCGAGCTCGAGGCTGCCGCAGGCCACTCTCCCAGCGGTGGTTCGCGCTCCCCGACATCGACGGACTGTCCCTGCCTTCGCAGCGTTTCCAGCGCGGCCGCGTTCAAGTCGCGGCGCATCCTGGTCAGGTCCTCCGGAAACCGGAGCGCGCTCGCAGCGGCAAGCGTTTCGTGAACCGGCCTCTGTGTCGCAGGCTGTCCTGGAGCAAAAGGTCCGAGAACGCCTTCGATATCCATTCCGACGACAACCGGCACACCGCGCCCTGCAGACTTCAGCTCTTGCCATTTGGCAAGGGCGCTTTCGCCGCTCGTTTCCACAATCTCAAAGGGGAAGTTGGCCAGCGCCTTCGCACACCAACCATCGGTCGCCGGTGCTGCCACCCTCGTTTCATTCGATGGCCAGATCGGCAGCCTGAGAAATCCGGGAAGGAAGCGCCTCATCATCGTTCACTTCCTCGCCTGAAGGAATTTCTCCCGGAAAGGACTTCGCCCCATGCTGGCCGGGTCTGGATCAGAGGACTTAGCGACTCGCTCCCCCCCCCCGAGGCGTCCAATCCGACGGAACTTGCGCCATTATCGGCTTACTCCCACTCGATTGTCCGAATCCCGCATAAGTGTTTGAAAACCCGATGGTAAGTGCCCGGTCTGACGGTCATTCTCCGACTGCGAGGCCGTCAAAATGCTACGCTTTTGATTTCATTGAGAAATCGCCCAAAAAAATATTATTGTAGTTTCTGTATCTATCGGCATCATTTGCCGTCAGGTTGCACTTTAGAGCGTCCCTGCGAGCGTTCAAACAGCGCTCGAAAAGTACCGTCACCTCGCATCGGGTATCAGATCTGAGCCGCCAACGCGAGCCCAACATCTTTGGCTCGGCACCGACTAAGAACATCTCCGCTTGCTGCATCGAACGGGCCGAGATCGAACATTGTCCTGGCTGGAATTGCCGCTGCCCAAGCCTGGTACGTTTCGACACCGCCCACCGTCAAGAAGTGAGAGCCTATCCGTTCCGTATCAGATGATCGAAAGCATCACCCTCTTCTTCTTCCTCCTGAAAGCGTGGGCCATCTGCCTCAAATTGCAGCACGGTTATTTCCTGGTCATACCGATCGGAGCGAAAGCACATTTCATGGACGGGTTCATCAAACCAGACGCCAGCTTGTTGCGTGATACCGATCAGCGCACTGTCGGAGTAGTCGCGCCTTGCCGCCAACGCTTGCGAGGGTAACTCATAGACTGTGCTCTTGGTCCTAATGAATCTCCCCGACTTCAGCGCGGGACCACTTGGTTTCGCCCAGTGGGCAAAGCCTTCGTTCGAGACCACCATCATCGCCCGTGTTTCAGTGTATTCAAGCCAGCGAAGGATCGCCGCAGTTAACGACACGCCGTAACGCTTGGCGAGGCGGCTGAGCTTGTCAAAATCCACCCGTTCTTTGGCTGGCTGCTGTCGGCGAAAATCGTGGAGTGGCATCAGCAGAGCCGCGGTGAACTCATCGGCCTCCTGTTCGATACCGGCTCCCCCGCGGCGGTGCACCGAGTTCTCGTCACAGTAAATGCCGCCCTTCAGGCCTTTGTCCTGCTCTATCAGCTGACGGTGCAGGAGGTAGTGGGCGAACTCGTGCCCCACCGTGAACGAACGCCGTCCGTTCGACTGGCCGGCATGGTACATGATTGCCCATTGGCGTGGACTGGCCTTTCCATATACCAATGCGCCCACGCAGCCTGGGAGGTTGCGCTCCACTACCTCGTGGATCGGGCTCTCTGGCGCGATCTGACGGGAGTACTCTAATGCCAAATTGATTGTATCGACCGGTGCGCGATCAAATCGATCTACTCCAAGCACCAGATCGAGCATCTGCGTGATTCGGGACGCCTCCCTTAGCGGCCGGAGGCGGGTCGGCTCGCTCATTTACGGCTCTTCGTGTCGAGGATACGAGCCATCTCTCTAATCTGTCGGCGTGTTTCCTCTGGCAGACCGCTATACTGCCGGAAGAAGGCAGTATCCTCCGCTTCACCAAGCGTTTGTGCATCTGCCCCGAACAGATAGTCGACTGTCACCCCGAGCGCGCTGGCAATAGCGGACAGCTTCTCGGCGGAAGGGCGCGGTGGATTCTTGTTTTCGAGCTCCCAGATGTAGCTCTTCGACGAGCCGGTCTCCTGTGCGAGATGATCGAGCGTGAAGCCTTTCTTCGTACGTAAGTCCTTGATTCGCTCTCCAAATTTCATAGTCGGTCCTTCCGCTTGAGCCGCTCAATCCCGCGTTCGGAGTAGCCATATCATAAGTGCCTTGACAGGCGCATTCAAGCTCCCCATTTTGTTCGGAGTAGACGTATAACGACTGATATCATCCCGAACATCGCGCGGGCGGTGGCGAGATGCAGCCAAGCCCGCCGTGGAGATCGATGTGAACATCCAGCCTACGCCGACCGGCCTCAATCCCTTCGACGACCCTCTCGACCGCATCCTCGCCGAGATCGCGCTTAGCGTTCAGCTGCCGCCCTCCCTGCATGACAAGGCGAAGTCGCGTTACGAGGCGGTGCGGCGCCATCTCGAGGCCACGACCGCCTTCTTCGACCAGATCGAGCACTTCTACCCGCAGGGCTCCATGGCGATCGACGCCACGATTTCCACGCGGGGGACCGACGACGAGTACGATCTCGACATCGTCTCGCAGCTCGGCGGCCGCTTTCGTGGCATGACGCCTCTCGAAATCTTGACCGAGCTCGAAGCCGCCCTCGCGGACTATCCTGTCCAGCGAGTGTTGCGGCAAACGCGCTGCGTTACCCTGTTCTACGCCGATAAGATGCATCTCGACGTCACGCCGTCGCTGCGCGTCTACAGCAAGCTAGATCGCGAAAGCCTGATCACTCACGCAAAGGGTCCGCGCCGGTCGGTCGACGACCGGTTCGTCGACATGAACGCCTATGGCTTCGCGCAGTGGTATGCGAACAGGACGCCGCTCGAATTGCGGATGGCGAAGGAGTTCCACCGGCGGTGGCTTGACCATGCTGGCCTTGCGGCTCGCGCCGACGCCGATGTGGACGATGTTCCCGATCAGTGCGACTTCATCGTCAAGAACACTGCAACTCTCGCCCTCCAGCTCCTCAAGCGCTTCCGCAACATTCGCTACGCCAGCTACGCGGGCCGCATTCCGCCGTCGGTGATGCTCTCCTACTACGCGGGGCTCGCCGCGCAGCCGAACATGTCGCTCAGCGCCATGCTCGTTCGCCTTGCGAGCTGGATCATCCGCGACATCGAGCAGGCTTCGCTCTACGGGCGGCTGTTGCATGTCGCCAATCCGATCTGCGAGGCTGATGTCTTCACCGACCGCTGGCCGGAATCCATCGCTCAGCAGGACGAATTCGCCGGGCATCTTCGCGTACTGACTCGTTCGCTCGAGGCGATGCGCAAGGGCGAGATGTTCCCCGACACGATGATGGATGTGTTGCGCGGAAACTTCGGGGATCGCGTCGTGACCCGGGCCGCCGACCAGATCGCCACCGAGATCGGTGGCGGCATCCAGCAATCCCGTCAGCTCTACACGCGGCGCGGCGGCCTCCTGTTACCTTCTGCCGCTGGGGTCGCGGCGCCGATCATCAATCCGTCGGTTTCTGTTGCTCGGCCTCACACCTTCTTCGGGCGCAAGATCTGATGACGGCGGCGATCCTCTCCATCGATGAGCAGATCGCCACGATGAAGGCGGCCTGGCCGCAGTTCACGGCGCGCCGGATCGATCGCCGCGCGCAGTCCGCGCGGTGGGCGGGGAGCGTGAGGCCGCAATTTGCAAGCTACTCGCTGGAGATCCGCTATGAGCTCGGGTCGTTCCCCAAGGTGCGAGTGCTTTCACCCGAACTGGTTCGGTTGCCCGGCAATTCCGAGGGCCATCTGCCCCACGTTTACCCACCGGCCGACGATCCGACCCTTTGTTTGTTCGACCCCAGCGAAAGGGAATGGACAGCGGCCATGACCATCGCGAGCACGACCGTCCCATGGGCGCTCGACTGGCTCGCTTGCTACGAACTTTGGTTGATGACCGGGCGCTGGACCGGCGGCGGACGCCACGCCGGCCAGTTGGTCAACCATGCAAGGGAGACAACAGGATGAACTATGTCCCGCCGCGGCGATCGGACGGCACCATCCAACACGCACGCTTAAAGCAGCCATGGCCGCGGGGCCGCCCGTTCCGCATCCTGTCGATCGACGGCGGCGGAATTCGTGGCGTCTTTCCGGCGGCAGTCCTGGCGGAACTAGAAAGCCGCTTCCTGGGCGGCGCATCCATCGCAAATCACTTCGACATGATCGCGGGCACGTCAACGGGCGGCATCATCGCGCTCGCCCTTGCCCATGGGATGACGGCTCGACAGGCATTAAACATCTATCTTGAGCGCGGCGATCGCATCTTTCCGCCGGCGGCTGGCCTCGGCAAGGTGTCGAGAGCGCTGCGCTGGGTGTTCAAACCGAAGCACGACCAGACCGCCCTCAAGGACGAGTTACTGCGGATCTTTGGTGGCAAAGTGCTCGATGATGCCATTACCCGGCTGGTGATCCCGAGCTTCGAAGGTCGCCACGGCGAGCCATTCCTCTACAAGACGCCGCACCACCCGGACTACCAGAAGGATCGCCACAAGAAGTTTGCCCATGTGGCGCTCCACACGACGGCAGCCCCGTCCTATTACCCTGGCGTTGAGGACGACGGTTACATCATGATTGATGGCGGCATCTGGGCAAACAATCCGGTCATGAACGCCCTGGTAGACGCCCTGGCCTGCTTCGACATCGCGCGTGAGGACGTACGTATCCTGAGCCTGGGAACGGGTGAGTCCACCTTCACTGTCGATGAGCGGGCGCGCAACGGTGGGATCAAGGATTGGGCGTTCCTGCGCTCTTTCAATGCGGCGGCACGCGCACAGTCCCGAAATGCCCTCGGCCAGGCCTATCTGCTGATCGGCAAAAACAACGTCACACGTATCGACGTGCCGGAAAGCGATGCGCCAATCGCAATGGACGACGTGCAACGCTCAATTCGGGAACTGCCGATGGTAGCGCGCAGTCTTGTTGAAGGCGCCGGGCACCATATCGAGCGGGTATTTCTGGACGGCGAGGTCGAGCAGTATATCCGGTGTCCGATAACGTAGGCTTCTAATTTCGCATGTTCCCTACCGGGCCGTGAGCAAACGACAGGCGAGCTCGCGCTCGCCCCAACGGGTCGAAAAAGTGTCGGAGACCTCAAACCAGGAACCGTCGTTGCCGATGCCATGGTTGGCGCCCATGCAGGAGCACTGGCATTCGTGCCCCTGTGCCTCCTGGCACGAGCGCGCGCAGATTTCTTGTTCGCGATAAGGCTGGATGATATAGACCTTGCCGTACCGCTGCAGCGCCCGATCGACGAAGTCGTTGAACCAGGCTTTCGGCAGCTCCCAATAAGCGTGATTGCCGCCGATCCAATCCGGTGCTGTTCGCCGGCCGTCCTGCAACCATTGCCGGTTGTCATCGGCAAACGGCAGTCGCACTCGAAGCTTCTCACGAGGCCCAGTCCGGCGCAGGATGACTGGCGTGGTCTTCTGCTTCCAGACGTAGTTGAGGGTGAGCCTCGCCATGGACACCTTCTTCAGATTATCGGCCGCTTGGACGTGAAGAGCCTAGTCGACCAAAGGCCTCGCATTTTGAGGTCGAACAATCGTCACCAGTGTCCGCGCCCGCGTCAAACCCACTCGCAATAACCGGCGGCTGCGCTCAAATGGGGGTTGCTCAGTCCTTTCGTCAAAGAACCCCGACTTGAAGGCACCTTCAACAAGCACCACGCCATCGAACTCTTTGCCTTTGGCCTTGTGCATATTCATCAGAATGCAGCCGAACTGTGAATCGCGCTCGGCAGCGATGAGCCGCTCCTGTTCAAGGATGCGCTTCACGAGGTCACTCGCACCCCGGTAACTGCCTGATGCAAGCCAGCGTTCACTAAGGCCCGATGCCAGGGCATCCGTCGCCCTGAAGAGGCGGACAAGCCGCACTTCGCGGAATAATTCGCTGAGCGCAGGGATGTCCTGAAGCAGGCGACGCGCCACCTTCCAGTCCGCCACCGGCTCGCCGATCAACGCGACACCGGCTGCATGAGCGGCGACCAATGCCTTCGCGGCTTTGATCCGCGGTTCCTCACCCTTCGCCACCTTGGCCGCAGCCTCGTCATATTTGCGAGCGTTCTCGGCTGCCGTGTTGGTTTGCTCTTCCGCGTTCTTCAGCTTGTAGAAGCCGGCGATCGCCAGAAGCGTCCGCGCCAAGCTCTCCGCGGCCAGCCCCGTCGGCCACTCCAGGATCGATGCGACCACGATTGCCGCCGCAGCCGATAGCTCCGCATCCCACACGACATCATGCTCAATGACGGAGAGCAGCTGGTTGTTGTAGGTGTGAGGCTCGGAAAGGATAACCGAAAGGTCAGAGATCAGCGAGTTGCTCCGCGACAGCACCGCGACACTCGGCTTCTCGACACCTTTTCTTCGCAACGCACTGAAAGTCCAGATTACCGCCGCATGAACCGTCGCGGAGAAAGCGTTCCCCCAATAGCTCACCTGTTTGACGTCAGGTGTCACCGGCAGCGGACCTTGATTACGCAACACCGCATCGGCAAAATGGAGGATGCCGGCGTTCGGACTCCTGTGGTTTTCGCCACCGAGATCGAATTCGGCGATCGCGACAGCCTCGCGCAGAATGTCCAGCCGGCGAGGATCGATGTCGTCCCGATAATCGAAGATCCGCTGCTCCGGATCCGCCAGACAGAATACGTCGGTCACTTGGGCGAGCGCCCGCACGATCCGCCACTGATTATCGTCGGTGTCCTGGAACTCATCGACGATAATCATTGGGAACCGATCAGCGACTAGCCCGCGTAGCGCCGCGCAGCCTTCGAGCAGATCGGCCGTGCCCGCCGCAAATAGGTCAAAGCAATAAAGCCCCATTTCTGCTGCCTGACGCTTGCGCTCGACACTCCAGTCCCCGTCGAACGCGGACTTCTGAAGCCGTTCCTCGCCAGGGTAAAGAAAACGCACCGACCGCCCATGCAACAGCCGCCCATGTGCTTCCAGCATCTCCATGCAGAAAGCGTGGTAGGTCTGGACCACGACGGCCCGGCGCTGGCTCGGCGTCAGGATTTCTTTGCAGCGTAGGAGGACCTGACGGATCGCCGCGCGAGAGAAGCTCAGGAACAGAACTTCCTGACCGGGCTTGAGCGTCGCGAAGCGGCCTTGTGCCTTGAAAAGCGCGATCGTCGTCTTGCCTGAGCCCGGTCCACCGAGCACCAGCAGGTGCCCGGTCTGCGCGATGATCGCCTTTCGCTTGTCGCACAGCTCCAGTTTCATCCCGGCAAGTCCTCGAAATCGCCGGGCACAGGTGCGGCAATCTCTTCGGGCATGGCGCTGAGGGTCTTATGAATCGCCTCCAGGATCTCGCGGATCGTCGCGGGCAGTTCCGCCGCGGTCTGGCACTGCGCGATCAGCATCGCCGCATAGCCATAAGCCTCGCCCTTGCGCGCCTTAAGCACTTTGGTCGCCAACGCCGCTGCGTCGGCATCGCCGGCCGCCGGATCATAGGCCCCGACAGCGGGATAATCGGACCGATCTTTCACCTCGTTGAGAAAGCGCCGCACGACCGCGATCGGCATCTGCTTGACAAGGACGTTCTCGATTCCCTTCTCGGGTGACTCCCAGACCTGAGTGTAGCTCTTCAGCTTTTCGAGGGAATCTTGACCAAACGCGGCGTTCGGCTTGTCGTAAAAGCCGAAGGCGAGCTTGCCTAGAGCCGAGAAAATCGGGCCATGACGCGGCACTGCATTGTCCGCGCCGGCGTCGAAGACGCTGACGCCGGCAAGATCGAAATGCATGTAAGAGTCCGCCGGCAGCGAATCTTCCATGATCGAAGATGCGACCGGAAACAGCGACGCCTCGGTCGAGCCCTCAACCACCAGCACCGCCCGGCTCAGGATCGCTTCGGCGAACTGGCGCCGTTCCGTCCGGTAGGTCTTTGGCTTAACCGCCTGAGCGTCGATTGGCTTGCCTGTCAGCGCCCCACCTTCGTCGCGGTTAAGGATGACGATCTGCGATGCATCGAATTGCTCAATCACATAGGGCGAATGCGACGTAACGATAGATTGCCCCATCTCGGCCAGCACGAAGCGTGTGACGCGGCGCTGCGTATGCGGTGGCAGCGCAATCTCCGGCTCCTCCATCGCGAAGATCACAGACTGCTTGTCCTTCAACTCAGCGATGAAGGTCAGCAGCGCAAAGACCAACAGATTGATCGAGCCAGTGCCAAGCCGGCCGAACGGCACGAGATGCTGCCCCGGCTGTGCTGCGATGAAAAGGCGCACGACCTCGCGCAGATGCTCGCGCGTCAGGTCCGACGCGAAGAACGCTGTCGAGTTATCGCCTGGCGCAAGATTGACGAAGCGACCCATGCGCGAACGCACTTCGGCACGAATCTGCTTCAATTGCTCGATCTCACCAATCGCGGGGTCGAGCGCTTGCAGCCGGCCCAGAGTGTCCTGCCACATCTCAACTGCGCCAGACCCGCCGAGCTTCAGGACCGAATCGAGTAACGACCCCCGCTGAAGGCTCAGCGCTCGGGACCCCGTCCGGAGGGTCCGCAAAAACACAAAGCCGCAAAGCCGCTTGTGAACGCGCGTGAAAGGTACGCGTCCCTGGCCGAGCTTTATCTCGGTCTCCTCGTCGAGTGCATCCAGCTCCTTGGTCGGATGGTCGAAGAAGGTATTCCCGACGAAATCATCCTCGTCCCGGTCGTAGCGGCCGACGAACAGCAAAGGCAGGGCCCAGACCACGCCAGGCGCGTCGGCTTGGTCGAGCCCATTTTCCCGCTCGTCGATGAAAGTGCCGGCCTGATCGTCCCACCGCCGCAGATGCCCGCCGAACCGACGCGTTGCCTCTTCGGAGAGATCGACAAGAATAGCCTCAATGCGTATTTCGACGGGCGCTCCATCCTCAGTTAAATATCGTCCGCAGTGAAAATCATGCTCGTCAACGACCGGCCTGCGAAAGAGGCGTTCCGGCCCCAATACGAGGTCGAGGGCTTCGCATACTGTCGATTTGCCGACGTTGTTGCCGCCGACAAGAAGCGTATGGCCGGAAAAATCGATGCATCCTTGGGAGACGCCCCTAAAATTCGTGATCTTGAGGCGTCGTACCCGCATAGCTGCTCCCTCAACTCATACCGGCGTCAGGCCGTCGCGCGACCCACGATATCCATGAGCTTCTCGTAACTCGTCACCACGTCATACTTGACCCGTTCCTCGGACACTTGCTGACTGATCTCGTCGAAGAATTTCCGGGCGCAAGCGATCTTGGTGTTCTCGATCTCGCGGAGCTTCATCGAGGACATGGTGCCCTTGGTCTCGGCGACGAAGTAGATGTGCTTGACGCTTCCCTCCTTGAAGGAGATCGCCCAATCGGGGTTGTAATCGCCAACCGGCGTCGGGATCAGGAAACCGCGCGGCAGCTTGGCGTAGACAACCACCTCGCTCGCTGTATCCAGCTCGTCGGCAAACTTTCGTTCGATCTCGGAGTCGGTGACCACGTAATCGTACACGTGCCGCTTCAGCTTCGCCGACGCCTTCGAGAAGTCCTGGCCGGTCTGGTTCGCGGTGAAGATGTCGACGTCGTAGCGTTCGGCCAACCCGTCATAGGCCAACCGCTCGATTACCATTGTGGCCTTTTGCTCAGCGATGATCCGCGACGCTTCGGCGATGAAGTGCTCGGGGTTCTCCTTGAACTGCCCGAACACGCTGGCCTGTATGCCGGTCAGGATTTCCGCTGCAGTCTTGCGCGTGAGCTCCGTGTTTTCGGCGATCTTCCCGAGGAGGTCGTACTTCACGAGCGAATGGACAGATCCGCCGCGTTCGGTCGTTGAGCCTGTCAGGGCAAAACCATCACCCGCCTTCAGCTGCTCGTCCGTTAACCCGTCGCCCTGTATGCCGGTCTGAACCGTGTACTGGAGCGGCGTCACGCGAAGCTGGCTATCGAGAGCGCTCACGCATTTTCGGACCAATTCATCGGAGTCGAACTCGACCCGATAAACTGCCTTTTGGTTGATGCGCCGCCAGAGCTCCTGGAATTCCTTTTTCTCAAAATTCTCATTGAGCGGATTGGTCTTCGGCTTGCGGCCGTCCTCGACCTTCGGGAGCTGCGCATCGCTGAACACGCTGTCGATGATCTGGAAAATCTGATCGGCATGCGCCTTCAGCTCATCCGGCAAGGCCGCCAGGGTTCCGGCCTCCTTCGCCTGGTGGTAGGCACTGGTGATCTGGTCTGCGTCGTCGGAATAATCGTTCTTCACGAGGTAGCGGTAAATCTGCTTCGCCATGGCCGGCGTGATCTCGATCGGGCCAGCATCCGTCGTGATGGTCTTCCCGGTGAAATAGGCCTCCGTCGCCTTGCGCGGGCGCGACGTCAGCGTGTCGGCGATCTCCTTCTGGAGGCCGGCCACGAAGTTCTTGTAACTCTCGCTGGCGACGACCGTGAGGACGTTGATGTCATGGACGACCGCGGGGTTGTCCATCCGGTCGCCGTTCTGGTCGACCGACAGGCGAAGGCCGCGGCCCACTTCCTGGCGCCGTGAGACGGTGTTGTCGCTGTGCTTGAGCATGCACATGACGAAGACGTTGGGATTGTCCCACCCTTCGCGCAGTGCGGAATGCGAGAAGATGAACCGCGTGGGTTCCGCGAAAGACAGCAGCCGTTCCTTGTCTTTCAGGATCAGGTCGTAGGCGTCCACGTCATCTGAATCGACCGACCGTGCGCCGACGGCGGGGTCCTTGAGCCGGTTGGTCTTCTTGTCGATCGAGAAATAGCCGTTGTGAGTCTTGGCCGCATCGATGCCCCGCCAGGTGCTTCCGATAGGCGTCGTTATCAATCGCCAGCTCAGCCAGATATTCCGCCTTGAGAAGCTCGTACTCCTCCTCGAACACGCGGGCATATTCGCCCTTCTCATCCGGCTGTGCGTAATCGCGGTACTTCACGACCTCGTCGATGAAGAACAGCGACAGCACCTTGATGCCCTGGGCGAAGAGCTGCTTCTCCTTGTCGAGATGCGCCTTGATCGTCTCGCGGATTTGGATGCGCCGGATGTCGCGCTCGGACACATCACCGGTGGCCTCCCCAGCCTGGAGCACCAGGCCGTTGGTAAATTCGACCGTGTCGTTGCGCGCGTCGATCTGAGAGATCGTGAAGCCGTCGCGGTATTGATCCAACTCGCCGGACTCGGCGAACAGGTCGTCACGGAACTCCAGCCGCTTGAGCTGGCGCTTGATCTCGCCGCTCGCGAGCTTCACCTCGATTTCGAGCCGGGCTACCGGCGCCTTCCTCGATATCTCGATCCCCTCGAGGTAGAGGTAGGCGTTCGTGCCGGCGAGCCCCCGCGTCTGGATGCCCCGGACGGCGATCTTCTTCACCAGCTTCTGGTTATAGGCATCGAGGGCATCCAGCCGGTGAACGCGATTGTGCTGCGTCTTATGGGTCGCCGAATAGCGCAGGATCATGAGCGGCTTGAACTTCGGAAGCGCCTCCATCGTGGCCGCGCCTTCCATCTTCTGCGGCTCGTCGAGGATCAGGATCGGCCGGTTGCTGGCGATGACGTCGATGGGCTTGCGCGACTGGAAGTCATCCAGCTCCTCATAGATGCGTCGGTTGTCAGCGCCGCGGGCCGCGAACGCCTGGATGTTGATCACCATCACGTTGATGCCAGCGTCCGACGAAAAGCTCTCGAGCTCGTGCAGGCGTTTGGAGTTGTAGATGAAGAACCGCGCCTTCTTGCCGTAGCTCTCGGTGAAATGGTCGGCGGTGATCTGCAGCGACTTGTGGACGCCCTCCCGGATGGCAATCGACGGCACCATGATGATGAACTTCGACCAGCCGTAGCGCTTGTTCATCTCGAAGATCGTCTTGATATAACAATAGGTCTTGCCAGTCCCCGTCTCCATCTCGATGTCGAGGTTGATCCGGCATCCAGCGCTGGCGATGAGTTTGTCGGAAAGAGGCAGGTTCTGGCGGCGCTGGACGTCCTTGATGTTGGCCAGCACCTGAAGCTCGGTCAGCGCGAGATCGGCGTTCTTGAACCCCTCCTCGAAGGCGCTCGTCTGCGCCTTCCGGCCCGGATCGATCCTGTAGGTGATCCCGTTCGACGCCGGCTGTCCGGCGAAGCAGTCCACGACCGCAGTCACGGCCTGCGTCTGATAGGGCTGGACCTTGAATTTCAGCTTCACGCCCGCCCCCTCAGATCGACTTGACGTCGGTGCCGGGCGAGACCTGGTGGAAGACCTGCTCAACGTTGATCTTCACCGCGTCAGACACGAAGCCGTTGTCGCGGAAAACGACGCGCAGCGGCTCGCGGCCAGCAAGCTCCTTCACCAATTCCTCTGTCACGCCGGTCTCGAAACAAGCGACCAGCGCATTTCCGTCGACGAAGAACACAGTCTTGCCCTGTATCGTCTCGCGTCGGATCGGCAGCGTCAGGTCCACACCCCAATCGACGAGCACCTGGAACAGCAGGTCTTCAGGGCTACGGTCGGGCTTGATGTTGTCGACGGCGGTGAGCAGATCTTTTTGATCGATCTGGTCCGGGCGATAATAGACGTCCTGCATGTTGGACGTATCGACCTTCAGGACCCGGAAGCCGACATCGCGGTTCCAACCCGGATCGAAAGTCTCCGACAACACCGCTGCCCCGGCCTGTCTCACGCGTTCTTTCGACACTTCAGACAAGACCAGCGGTCGACCATTCTTCTTCATGAGCTTAATTGCGGCCTGCACCGTCTTCTTTGCAGTTCCCGTAGTCGAGGCTTCTGCCTCCTGCAAATCCTCGGGGAGCTGAACCATGATGAAACGGTGGTTGGTTCCATAGGTGGCATTAGCCCGGAAGACAGCTTCGGCGGTACTGGCCGATCCAGCAAAGAAGTCCATCACGAGGGCGGCACGGTCATTCGGCGTCATATATTCGATCAGTTTTGCCAACTCATCGTGATCCTTGGGGTTCGTGAAGACCTTCGCCCCCATGAGCTTACGCAGGTATTTTACCGAGACTTGAGATTGCTTGTAGAAATACGACCCACGAACTTGGGTGGCGAAATCCGCGTCCTCTTCGCTGTCGTCATCAATATCGTTCGAGTCGACTTGGCTTCCATCCGCCTCTTCGGGGATCGGTCGAATATGGGCCTTCCTGAAAGGTGGTTGTGTGTGGTCGTCACGAAACTCGACAAGTCCGAGCTTAATCTGTCGCTGCATCTCCTGCGACGTTGAATATCTCCAGCCCGCTTCGGGGACTTCGCAGGGAAGCCCTGTCACTGGGTGAATCACGTCATACCTCGGTCCATCACCACCGGGCCAAGAGATATCGCGGTCTCGCCACGGACCATTTTCATCGACCCGCTTGTACCGCGCCCACTTTTTTGCAGGATGGCCCTTCGGCAAGTCGGAGTACCATTGAGAAAGATCAGCCTCGATCGCCTTGAAGTTATCACCATGAACTTCGCGTAGCCTGACAAATTCGGCCCATATATCGCGCGCACCGGGCTTCTCTTCCCGCCAAATTTCTTGCTTCTCGCGTAGCCGCGTCACGTTCTTAGCGAAAACCATCATGTATTCGTGACCAACGGAAAAGAACTTTGCATCGTTCTTTCGGCCTTTCTCCCAGGCCAGTTGAGCCACGAAGTTTGTCTCGCCAAAGACCTGATCCATCAACTTTCGGAGCGCAGCCTGTTCATAGTCGTCGATGCTGACGAGGATAATCCCATCATCCTTCAAGAGCCTCTTCGCGACCGTCAGACGCGCATAGATCATCGACATCCAGTCCGAGTGATATCGACCGCGCGTATCCGGGTTCGCCACCAGACGCCCGCCTTCGGCAGTTTTCTCCCCCGCGTCTATCTCGAACTGCTCTTTGGCTGCGGTGAAGTTGTCCCGATAGATGAAGTCCTTGCCAGTATTATAGGGAGGGTCGATGTAGATCAGCTTCACCTGACCGAGATAGGTTTCCTGTAACAGTTTCAGGGTCTCAAGGTTGTCGCCTTCAATGAATAGGTTCTTCGTCGTGTCGAAGTTGACGCTTTCGTCCTGCGCAGGTCGTAAGGTTTTTGAGAGGGGGGAGTTCGCAGTGATCAACGCCTCGCGTTTTCCGGGCCAATCTAACCGGTACCGCTCCTGTGGCCCTTCGACGATGTGGTCGCTCAGCTCCTGGCGCAGCTGATCGAAGTCTACCGCTAGACGCACTACCCCCGTCACCTCGTCGCGTGCCTCGGTCACGCAGCTGGGGAACAGGTCGCGGATCTTCGCGATGTTCTCCTGGCTCAGGTCAGGGCTGTGCATCTTCAGCTTATCCATCGTCATTCCCTTACTCATTCGTCGCGGCAGTGACGGGAGCGTCGCCAGAAAGGCGCTCCAGTTCCTGCCGTGCGGCGCGCAGCTCGGCATTGATCGCCACGCGCTTGTTGAACTGCTTCTCGCGGGCCAGGCGGGCCCTGATCCGGTCCACTTCCCGCGTCTTGACCCGGATCGCCTCCACCCGCGCTACGCGCGTCTGGATGTCCTCACCGGCTTGCTCCACTTCGGCGGCGGACTTCGGCATCAGCGCCGTGATGAGGGAGTCGTAGAGACCGCCGAGATTGAGGGCGACCGGCAATGGCCGGCGCGGCGCGTCGTCAGGTGCCCAATCGGTCGCGAAATAGCCGCTGACAACCCACTTCGTGGAATCGGCATCACTCGGCCGCTTGAAGGCGGCCACCGCCTTGCGCTTTCCGGACCATGTGAGCTCGAAGAGCAACGGGAACGGGATCGCGCGGTCGATCGCGCGCAACACATCTTCGTCGAGCTTGCCGGTGCGCAGGCTGATGCCGAACACCTGAATCTCGCTGACGGCCTTGGTCGCCGCGAGGTTGGTCGTTTCCGGCGCCAGCTTGTACTTCCAAACGATCTGATCGACCTGGGTGACAAACAGGTCCCTGAGTGCCGTGCTGGCGCCAGCATGCTCATAGATGCGGCTTTTGGGGACAACCCGGCCGAAGGCGGCGGCCTTGGGATAATCGAAGAACGCTGCCGTCATGTGGCCCCCTCCTCGATCACGAGGAAGGCGATCAGCTCGAAATCGTCGAGCCCGGCGATGGTGTGGACCAGCGCCGTGGTCCGCCCGCCGCTAAACAGGCTGTCGATGTCTTTCTCTTCCTTGACCTCGATCATCGAGCGGATCGCCGCGCTCAGAAGGGCGGAGCACTGCTCCATCTTGCGACCGTCCTGCGTCCGCTCGTTGAACAGCTGGCAGACTGCCCGGATCGGTTCCTCCTGGCCCTTGCAGCTCGTGCGGATCAGATCGAGCAAGCGCTTCACCTCGGTATGGTCGATGATGACCCCACCGTCGTGACCAACATAGACGAGGTAATATGGGTGCAGCCGGTTCTGCTGGTTGATGTTCACGCTGTCGTGGATGTTCTTCAGCGCGAAGATCACACCGGGCTTCAGCCCGAGCGCCGGCTGTGCCGGCACAACCGCGTGCATGCCGTTGGGCAGATGCTCGAGATCACCGTGCTCCTTGATGTGGTTCAGAAGGTCCATGCGGAAATCGTTGAGGCCGAGGTCCGTGATGGAGATCCCGGTGCGCACGTCCTCCAGCTCGATCACCTCTTCCTGGAGCCGCTGGAGCTGCTCCTTCCGGTAGGCTATGTCGCTGCTCTTGGCCGTCAGCACGTTGTCGTCGCCGGTCGCCGTGACGTCGGCGATCATCATGCGGTTTTCGACGCGCTCCTTGAGATTGATGTACTCGTCCAGCGAGATTTCCGGCCAGTAGTTGACGAGCTGGATTTGCGCATTGGGTGACCCGATACGGTCGATGCGGCCAAACCGCTGGATGATCCGCACCGGGTTCCAGTGAATGTCGTAGTTGATCAGATAGTCGCAATCCTGGAGGTTCTGGCCCTCGGAGATGCAATCCGTTCCGATAAGTATGTCGATCTCGCCGGTTTCGTGCGGCAGAACCAGATGCTTCTCCTTTGCGCGCGGCGAGAACAGGGTCAGCAGGGACTGGAAGTCATAGCTTTTCTTCAGCGTGCTCTTCGGCGTGTCGGACCCGGTGACCATGCCGCAGTGCAGGCCGTGCGACTGAAGAAACGCTTCCGCCAGATTGGCGTAGAGGTACTTTGCCGTGTCCGCGAAAGCCGTGAAGATCAGAACCTTGCGGTTGCCGGGGTTGAGCGGGTCAGCGACCTTGCGGGTGATGACATCCTTTAGATGCTGCAGCTTGGCATCATCCTCCGGAACCACCTTGTCCATCGAGGCAATCAGGTCACCGATCAGCGTGAGATCCGCAGCGAGGTCGTGCTTCCACGATGGAAGGTCCATGTCCGACAGACTGATCTGAATCTTTTTGCCGACCGTGAACTCATCCAGCCCGCTCAGATCGTCGTCGTCGGGATCAAAACCCGGATCGCCAAGATGGTCGGTCACACTCGCGGCGGCGCCCGTGCGCTCATAGGTCTCGATCGCCTTGAGCGTCTGCGCGATGTTGCCGCTCAGCGCCCGCAGGGTGAGCCGGAAGGCTTCGACCGAACTCTCCAACCGCTTGAGCAGGTTGGTGGTCATCAGAGCCTGAAGGCTCCGCTCACGGTCAGCCTGGCGCAGCTTGCCGCGACCGCCCTCCACCTGGGTGTCGTAGATTTCTTCGTACTTCCGAAGCCGGCTCGGCAGGATGTAGCTGATCGGCGCGTAGACGGCGAGCTTGAGCACCGACAGGTTGCCGAAGATGTCGTTGAGGCCGAGCACATCTGCGCGATGGGTGATCGGGCATTGGTACGACAGCGGCTTTCGGCGCTGGGGGAATTTTCCGATATCCTTGGTGTCGTAGAAAGTCTCGATATGCTTGCGCGACCGGGCGATCGTCACGGCATCGAGCATCTCGAAGAAATCGAAATCGAGAGCCTTCAGGATTGCGGCTGCGGTTCGCTCGTGGGGCGGCAGATCCGACCAGGCATTGAACGCCTTTTGGGCGCGCCGGAAAATCTCTTCGATCCCGGTCTTCGTTTTCAGCTTGCGGCTGAGGTTTTCTGAATCCCCTTCATAGGCCAGCGCGAGCTGATTGCGCAGGTCGTTGAACCGGTTGTTCACCGGCGTCGCCGACAGCATCAGAACCTTGGTCTTCACGCCGGCGCGGATGACCTTGTTCATCAGTTTCTGGTAGCGGGTCTCCCGATCCTTGAAGACATCGTTGTTCCGGAAATTGTGCGACTCATCGATGACGACGAGATCGTAGTTACCCCAGTTCACGCGGTTCATCGGAATCCCGAACGCCTCGCCTGACGTGCGGGAGAGATCGGTATGGCTCAAAACGTCGTAGTTGAAGCGGTCCTTTGCGAAAATATTCGTGGTCAGGTTGGTGTTATAGTTACGCCAATTGTCCGCAAGCTTCTTTGGGCACAGGACGAGCACCGACCGATTGCGCAGCTCGTAATATTTGATCACCGCCAGCGCGGTGAAGGTTTTGCCTAAGCCGACACTGTCCGCCAGAATGCAGCCGTTGTGCATCTCCAGCTTATTGATGATCCCGGTGGCGGCATCCCTCTGGTAGTTGAACAGCTTGTTCCAGACGAGGCTGTCTTTGTAGCCTGTCAGGTCGTTTGGCAGCGCATCATGATCAACCTCTTCGAGGAAATCCTGGAAGAGATTGTAGAGGATGTGGAAGTAAATCCGTTCCGGTGAGTTCTCCTGGTAGACGGACTCGATGTGGTCGCAGATGGCGGCGGTGACGTCGCTGACCTTGTCCTCATCGTTCCAGATCTGATTGAACAGTTGCAGATAGACCTGTGTGTGCGCCGCATCGTCGATGCGCGTAACGAGATTCGAGACGGCGTCGCCCTTCTGATAGCCCAGGTCAACGGCCGTGAACCCGCTAATCGGCATGTAGGCGACGTCGCCGGCTTCCGATCCTGCGTGAATGAACTGCTGCATCGGTGCCTTAGTCTTGTTCGACTTGAAGCGAGCCTTCTTTCGTATCCATTCGGCGCACTCGCGCGCGACTGCGCGCTGCGTGAGCTTGTTGCGAAGCTGAATCTCGAACTCGGTGCCGTAGAGCCCCCGCTCTCGCGTCGTCTTTGGGATGAAGAACTCTCGCCGCTCCTTGCGGAGGCGGTCAGTCACATCCGTCGCGACGAAGGTCGGGGCTGTGAAAATGAACTGTAGGCTTTCGACCTTCGAAAACTCCGCCTTCAGGGCCTCGAACGCATAGATCGAGAAGCAGGACGCTGCGATTTTGATCCGAGCGCCACGCCCCAACGTCGCCTTCAGGTCATCGCCGAGAAGCATTGAGGTGTTGTCGATGATCTTCATCGGCTTCTCCTCACGCCCACAGACACGATAATGGCGCGGCCGCCAGGCGGTCTCCGAACGGCACGACGTCCGTGCTGTCGTAGAGGACAGCGCCAAACGCGAAGCGGTCCCCACAAGCCTCCGCCAATGCGCGCAAGCCCGAGAAGTCGCTAGCCTTGACCGTTGCGCTCGCCTTCACCTCGATGGCGGCTATCATGCCGTCATCGCGTTCGAGCACGATGTCGACCTCGCGCATGTCCCGATCGCGGAAATGATGTGGCGTCAGACGCAGGTCTGAGGCCGTCATCAGCTTCAGCACTTCGGAGAACACGAAGCTCTCGAGCAGCGCGCCAAACGCCCCCCGATCCGTCTTGATCCGATCGAAAGTCAGCCCGCGCGCGGTCGCCAGCAAGCCGGAATCAAGGAAATGCAACTTGGGCGTCTTGACGATGCGCTTTAGCGCATTGGTGAACCAGGGCTGCAGGGTCGCGATCAGGAACACCTGTTCGAGCAGACCGACATAGCGCTGACCGGTCCTGTGGTTGACGTTGATGCCGCTCGCGAGCTGGGAATAGTTGACGAGCTGCCCGGAATGTTCGGCCAGAAGTCGCACGAATTTCGGGAGTTCGGTGAGCTTTTCCACCTCGGCGATATCGCGAAGATCACGGTTCAAGATCGAGGTGAGATACGACCGCGCCCAATCTTGTCGCCGCCGTTCGCTGTCACGGCTGATCGCTTCAGGAAAGCCGCCGCGCAACGCAAGCTGGACCAACTCGTCGCCGACAATGGCGGCGCTTTGACTCTCCAAATTCCCCTCGAACAGGCGTTCCAGAAAGGTCGGTGCTCGGCTTTCGATTTCCGCCCGAGCCAAGGGCAGCATCCGAATGGTTTCCATCCGGCCAGCGAGGCTGTCAGCGACGCGCGGCAAGGTCAGCACATTGGCCGAGCCGGTCAGCAGGAAACGGCCCGGGCGATAATCTTCGTCGACCGTCTTCTTGATCGCCAGCAACAGATTGGGCGCGCGCTGGATCTCGTCGATGATGGCGCGATCCAGACCTCGGATGAACCCGGCCGGGTCGGACTGGGCGGCCTCAAGGACGGTCTGGTCGTCGAGTGTGCTGTAGGTCCAGCCGGTTTCTCCCATCTTTCGCACCAGCGTCGTCTTGCCGGCCCGGCGCGGTCCGACGATGAGGACGACCGGCGTGTCTGCAAGCGCCTCCTCCGCCCTCCGCTCAACGAATCGCTGGAACATGACATCTCCGACTACCGGCTGATTGGCATCATCAGCCTCGGCAGATTTGTAGTCAATGGTCCGCTGATTGGTATCGTGAGCATTCCCAGGATCTGAGGGGAAAGCCTTCCCCTGCGGCTGAACTTTGTCTCTGCCGACCCGTGTCTAGCGGGGAGCCCCCGCAACGCCCCCCGAGAGTGAGAGTGCAGGCCGGCTGTGCCGTGACGGGTTGAAGGCTGGGAGAGAGGCTTCCGGCACCCGTCGCGGAGACCCGCGATGTCGAAACTTGATCCACGCGGCCGGCCGAGCGCCGACCGGAAGAGCCTGTATGACGAAATCACCGGCAAGATTCTGGCCGAACTGGAGGCCGGACGGTTGCCCTGGGTCCAGCCCTGGGGGACGGCCGCGGCCAAGGCGCCACTCGCCATGCCGACCAACGCTGCGACCGGGCGCGGCTACTCAGGGGTCAATGTGCTGATCCTCTGGGGCGCGGTGATCTCGCTTGGCTTCCCGAGCCAAGGCTGGCTGACCTTCCGCCAGGCCCTGTCGCTTGGCGGCAATGTCCGGAAGGGCGAGCGCGGCACCACCGTCGTCTATGCCGACCGCTTCGTGCCGGACGATGAACGCCGTCGTGCGCGAGAGACCGGTGAGGAGGCACAGGCGATCCCGTTCCTGAAGCGCTTCACGGTCTTCAACGTCGCTCAGTGTGACGGCCTGCCTGAGGACCTCGTGGCCGCCGTGCCGGCGCCCGAACCCGGGCTGATCGAGCCCACGGTCGACGCGCTGATCCGGGCGAGCGGGATCGACTTTCGCATCGGCGGCGACCGGGCTTACTACGCGCCGGCACCTGACTATGTGATGGTGCCGCCGCCCCAGGCCTTCTTCGAGCCCATCAACTGGCATCGCACGGCGCTGCATGAATGCACCCATGCCAGCGGCGCGGTCCATCGGCTGGGACGCGATCTCACAGGATCGTTCGGCTCCAAGAAATACGCGTTCGAGGAACTGGTGGCCGAAATCGCCTCGGCCTTCTGCTGCGCCGCCCTCGGCATCGCCCCGACCGTCCGCCACGCCGACTACATCGGATCCTGGGCCGAGGTCCTGCGCGAGGACAATCGCGCCATCGTCCGTGCAGCCAGTCAGGCAAGCAAGGCAGCGGACTGGTTGCTGGCCTTCGCCCCAAATGCGGGCGAACCGGGTCAGGCAATTGCCACCACCCCCGAGGCAGCACGCCAGGCGGCCTGACCGACTCGTTATCGTTCCAAGCATCGGCGCAGTCCCGTCTTTCCGGCTCTACGGCGTTCCGGCTTTCCGGCTTTCCGGAAGCAATGAGAGGAAGAGGGCTGCGCCGATTTTCGTGACGGGTTGGAGGTCGGGAGAGAGGCTCCCGGCCGCCCGTCGCGGAGACCTGTCATGGCCACTGCCATTCAGAAGATCACCCTGTCGCCGTCGCGCGACATCCCCTTCAACAAGCTCACGCTCTCGCAGGCGAATGTCAGGCGCATCAAAGCCGGCATTTCGATCGAGGAACTGGCCGAGGACATCGCGCGCCGCGGTCTCCTGCAGAGCCTCAACGTCCGTCCTATCATCGATGCCGATGGCGCTGAGACCGGCCTGTACGAGATCCCGGCCGGCGGGCGTCGCTTCCGAGCGCTCGAGCGTCTGGTGAAGCAGAAGCGCCTCGCCAAGACAGCCGCGGTGCCGTGCGTCGTGCGCGATCCCGCAACATCGATCCTGGCCGAAGATGACTCCCTCGCGGAGAACATCCAGCGCGCGCCGCTCCACCCGCTCGATCAGTTCCGGGCATTCCAGGCGCTGCGCGACAAGGGCCAGTCGGAGGAAGACATTGCTGCGGCCTTCTTCACCTCCGCCCATGTGGTGAAGCAGCGTCTGCGCCTCGCGAGCGTCTCGCCGAAGCTTCTCGACATCTATGCCGCGGACGGCATGACGCTGGAGCAGCTGATGGCCTTCACAGTCTGCTCCGACCATGCAAGGCAGGAACAGGTCTGGGAGACGATCGCAGGCTCCTGGTCCAAGGAGTCCTATCAGATCCGCCGCATGCTGACCGAGAAGACGGTGCGCGCGTCGGACCGCCGCGCCATGTTCGTCGGGCTCGATGCCTATGAAGCCGCTGGCGGCACGGTCCTGCGCGATCTCTTCGAACAGGACGATGGCGGCTGGCTCGCCGATGTCGCCCTGCTCGATACCCTGGTTGCCGCCAAGCTGAAGACAGAGGCTGAGGCCATCGCGGCCGAAGGTTGGAAGTGGATCGAGGTCGCTGCCGACTTCCCCTACGGTCACACCCACGGTCTGCGCCAGATCGAGGGTGTCGCCGCCGAACGATCGGCTGACGAGCAGGCGACGATCGACGCGCTCAACGCTGAGTATCAGCGGCTCGAAGCCGAGTATGAAGGTGCGGACGAATTGCCAGACGATGTCGATGCGCGGCTCGGCGAGATCGAGGCCCTGCTGGATGAGCTCGACACCCGGCCGGTGATCTTTGATCCCTGCGATATCACGCGTGCTGGCGTCTTCGTGAGCATCGGCGCGGACGGCAGGCTCGTTGTCGATCGCGGCTGTGTTCGCCCGGACGACGAGGCGCCCCTCGTCCTGCCCGATGACGAGACCGATGGCGCTACGGCGGCCACCAGCGCCCAAGCCGGCGAACCCGGACCGAGCGGCACGTCCCGCACCGTCATCACGGTCGGCGGGCAGCCGATCGAAAGCGAGGACGACGAGGACGACGTAATCAAGCCGTTGCCCGAGCGCCTAGTGATCGAACTGACCGCCCATCGCACGCTCGCGCTGCGCGACGCCGTGGCGAGCAACCCACAGATCGCGCTGACGGCTCTGCTGCACAAGCTCGTCATCGACACATTCCAGTGCACCAGCACCGGCGGCGGATGCCTCGAAACGTCCGTGCGACACGTCTTCTTCCCCGCGCAGGCCGCCGACCTCAAGGACAGCCCCTCCGCATGCGCGATCGCGGAGCGTCACGACGCCTGGAAGGCCGATCTTCCGCAGGACGATCAGGCGCTGTGGGACTGGCTGTCGGCACTCGACGATGCGAGCCGACTCGCGCTGCTCGCTCATTGCGTGAGCTTCGGCGTCAACGCGCTTTACGAGAAGCCGAACCCCTACGGGGGGAACGGCGTGTCCCAGCACGGGCTCGAACGCCGTCTCACCCAGGCCGACCGGCTCGCGCGGGAGACTGGTCTCGACATGGTGGAGGCCGGATGGCGTCCTTCGGTCGACAATTATCTCGGCCGGGTCCCGAAGCGCCGCATCGTCGAGGCCGTGCGTGAGGGCGCGGGAGACCGGGCTGCGCAGCTCATCGAGCATCTGAAGAAGGCTGAAATGGCCAAGGAAGCCGAACGCCTTCTCGCCGACGCCCGGTGGCTGCCCGAGCCGCTGCGGCTCGCCGACACGGACACATCCTCCGAACCGGCCGAACCCGAAGCTGAGGCGAGCTCCGTGGATCTGCCGGCGTTTCTCTCAGGTGACGAGGAAGCTTCGGACGAAGATCCCGAGCCGCTCCCGGCCATCGCAGCCGAGTAGCCGATCCAGGCGGGACCGCTCCGGTGGTCCCGCATCTTTCCTCACACGCCCCTTCCATAAGCCCGGTCGCCACGCCGGGCTTTTCCATTTTCGTGGGAGACTGTCATGGCAGATTTTTTCACGCACTTCTCGTGCCTGCTCGACGTCGGCACAGCTCAGAACGCCGCGCGCGCACTCGATCTCTACAATGCCCTGTCCGAAGCCGGCGCGTCGGAAGAACCGCCGTCGGAGGGCTTCCTTATCTCCATCCAGCCGGAGCACGGCGGCTCGCAGCTCTGGCTACGGGATGACGTCTCCGGCGATCCCGAACGGCTGATCCAGTTCGTGAAACTCTGCGCCGCGGAATTCAGCCTCAAGGGCCGTTGGGGCTTCCAATACGCCAATACCTGCTCGCGGCCCCGGCTCAATGCGTTCGGTGGCGGTGCGCACGTCCTCGACCTCGGTACGGGTGAGACCCTCGGATGGATCGACACCGATGGCTGGCTCGCCGCCGCGGTGGATGGAGGTAATCCCGATGCCTGAGATCATCGAAACCACCGTCTATCGCCTCGACGAACTCTCCGCTGCTGCGAAGGACGCCGCGCGCGGATGGTACCGCGACGGCAGCTTCGATTATGACTGGTTCGAGTTCGCCTATGACGACTTCGAACGCATTTGCATGATCCTCGGCATCAGCCTCAGGAGGCGCCCTGTCCGACTGTTCGGCGGTAGCACCCGCTCGAAACCCTGCATCTGGTTTTCGGGCTTCTGGAGCCAGGGCGACGGAGCCTGCTTCGAGGGCGACTACCGACACGCGAGATCCGCCGCCGGCCGCATCCGGGCCTATGCACCGACGGATACCGCGCTTCACCGGATCGCCGATACCCTCCAGGCCGTTCAGAGGCGCAACTTCTACCAGCTCCGAGCCACGATGACCCACCGGGGGCGCTACTATCACGAGCATTGCATGGCCATCATGGTCGATCGCGACAGTCCCGTAGGTCAGGACATGACCGCCGATGCAGAAGATGCCGTGTCGGAAGCGCTCCGCGATCTGGCCCGCTGGCTCTACCGCCAGCTCGAACGGGAATACGAGCATCTGACCTCGGACGAGGTGGTCGACGAGGCGATTGCGGCGAACGGCTACACCTTCACCGAAGCGGGCCGGCGCTTCGGCTGATTCAGCCTGCCGCTCGCACGTCGAGAGGCAGAGGGGGCCGGGACGGGTTTGAGCCCGGACGGTCGAGAGAGAGCGGCCGAGGGCTTGCCCTGTTCCCGCTCTCCTCGAGGTCTTCCCCATGCACGATCGTTCCGCACCATGCGCGCAAGAACATAGGCCGGCGACTCATTTCCCACGCGTCGACCTGACGGCCGCCCTGCTCGATGCCGCCCGATCCATTCTCGTCCATCTCGAAGCCGGCCGGCGAGTCGACGCCACCCTGCTTCGTGACGCGATGGAAGCGAGCTTCAACGCGAGCGACGCTGCCGGAGCGTGGGACTGGAAGCTGGCCTACGACGCCTGCGAGGCAGCGACCGTTCTCTTCCTCCGCAAATACGGCAAAGCGCTTTTGCACAAAGCCGGCTCTCCGGCCGCTGCCCTGCCGCTGGTCGCCAAAGTCGCCGGTCTGCTTCCCACGCATACCCGCCGCTCCCTCGAAAGCGAGACGTTCCAGCAATTCTCGACGCCGATCCCGCTCGGATTCATCGCGTCGCGCGCGGCCGGCATCACACCTGCCGACCATGTGCTCGAGCCTTCCGCCGGGACCGGTTTGCTCGCCATTCTGTCCGAGATTGCGGGCGCTACTTTGGTCCTCAACGAACTGGCGGAAATCCGCGCCAGCCTCCTGTCCTCCCTCTTCCCGGCGGTCGCAGTCACGCGCTTCGACGCAGCGCAGATCGACGATCATCTGCACCCGGCTATGGTCCCGTCGGTCGTGCTGATGAACCCGCCATTCTCGGCGATGGCGAACGTCTCCGGTCGCATGGCCGACGCAGCTCTGCGACACATCGCATCCGCGCTCGCCCGCCTCGCCGAGGGCGGGCGCTTGGTGGCCATCACCGGCGCCAATGTCAGCCCGGAGCATCCAGCCTGGCGCGACGCGTTCATCCGACTGCAGGAGCGCGGGCGCGTCGTATTCACCGCGAGCATCGACGGCGCCGTCTACGCCAAGCACGGCACAACCATCGAGACACGGCTCACCGTCTTCGACAAGCTGCCAGCAGACGATCCGGCCCGGTTTCCCGCATCACAGGGTCAAGCACGCGACACGCAGACGCTTATGGGCTGGGTCACGGATCACGTTCCCCCACGGCTCACACTGGCGGGTTCGGTCGCCCTGCCGGCACCGTCGGCGATGGCGCCGAAGCAGGTTGCCTGTCCGATTGCGCGCAGCACCGCGAACGCGCCGCAGAGGTCATCACTCGAGGAACCGGTTTACCTGGACCTCGCCTATGAGACCCTTGACTGGAAGCCGGCCGAGGGCGGTCGGCTGACCGACGCCATCTACGAGGAATACGGACTTCAGACGATCCGCATTCCCGGCTCTCAAGCCCATCCGACCAAGCTCGTGCAATCGGCGGCCATGGCGTCGGTCGCACCGCCCAAGCCAAGCTATCGTCCACGCCTGCCCGAACGTCTCATCACCGAGGGCATACTGTCGGACGCGCAGCTCGAAACCGTGATCTATGCCGGCGAGGCCCATACGGGCTTCCTCAGCGGCGCCTGGACCATCGACGCGACGTTCGATGTCGTCTCTGCCGCACCTGACGACGCGGCATCCGCCGTCCGCTTCCGGCGCGGTTTCATGCTCGGCGACGGCACGGGCGCGGGCAAGGGGCGCCAGTCCGCCGCCATCATCCTCGACAACTGGCTGCACGGTCGGCGCAAGGCCGTCTGGATCTCGAAGTCGGACAAGCTGATCGAGGACGCGCAGCGCGACTGGTCGGCCCTGGGCATGGAGCGCCTGCTGGTGACGCCGCTCTCCCGCTTCCCGCAGGGACGGCCGATCACACTGCCGGAAGGCGTCCTATTCACCACCTATGCCACGCTGCGGTCCGATGAGAAGGCCGACAAGGTTTCGCGTGTCCGCCAGATCGTCGATTGGTTGGGCTCCGAATTCGACGGGGTGATCATCTTCGACGAGAGCCATGCCATGCAGAACGCCGGCGGCGGCAAGGGAGAACGAGGCGATGTCGCTCCGTCGCAGCAGGGCCGTGCCGGCTTGCGGCTCCAGCACGCCCTCCCCGGCGCTCGGATCGTCTACGTCTCGGCGACAGGTGCCACCACCGTCCACAATCTCGCCTATGCCCAGCGTCTCGGCCTGTGGGGCGGCGAGGATTTCCCGTTCGCCACCAGGGCCGAATTCGTCGCAGCCATCGAGGCCGGCGGTGTCGCGGCGATGGAGGTGCTGGCCCGCGATCTTCGTGCCCTCGGACTCTATACCGCCAGGTCCCTGTCCTATGACGGCGTCGAGTACGAGCTGATCGAGCACGCGCTAACCGACGAGCAACGCCGCATCTATGACGCCTATGCTGGCGCGTTCTCCATCATCCACAACAACCTCGATGCCGCGATGCGCGCCGCGAACATCACCAGCGAGACCAGAACGCTCAACCCGCGCGCCAAATCTGCCGCCCGTTCGGCCTTCGAAGGCACCAAGCAGCGCTTCTTCGGGCACCTGCTGACCTCGATGAAGACCCCAACGCTAATCCGCTCGATCCAGCGTGATCTCGATGACGGGCACGCGGCTGTCGTCCAGATCGTCTCCACTGGCGAGGCACTGATGGAGCGGCGACTGGCCGAGGTGCCGACCGAGGAATGGAACGACGTGCGCGTCGACATCACCCCGCGCGAATATGTGCTGTCTTACCTTCAACACTCCTTCCCGGTGCAGCTCTACGAGCCGTTCACCGACGCGGATGGCAATCTCTCTTCGCGACCTGTCACCCGCGACGGCCAGCCCGTCGAAAGCCGTGAAGCGGTCGCCCGGCGTGACCGGCTGATCGAGAAACTCGCAAGCCTGCCGCCGGTGCCTGGCGCGCTCGATCAGATCGTCCAGCGCTTCGGAGTGGACTTGGTTGCCGAGGTGACCGGGCGATCGCGGCGCATCATCCGCAAAGGTGATCGGCTTATGGTCGAGAACCGCCCGAGCTCCGCCAACCTCGCCGAGACCGCCGCCTTCATGGATGATGCCAAGCGCATCCTCGTGTTCAGTGATGCTGGCGGCACTGGGCGCAGCTATCACGCCGACCTCGCGGCACGTAACCAGCGCCTTCGCGTCCACTATCTCCTCGAGCCGGGCTGGAAAGCCGACGCCGCCATTCAGGGCCTTGGTCGCACCAACCGCACCAACCAGGCGCAGCCGCCCTTGTTTCGCCCGATCGCAACTGACGTGAAGGCCGAGAAGCGCTTCCTGTCGACCATCGCCCGCCGGCTCGACACGCTCGGGGCAATCACCCGCGGCCTGCGCCAGACCGGCGGACAGGGCCTCTTCAGACCCGAGGACAATCTCGAAAGCCCCCACGCGCGCGACGCGCTCCGCCAACTTTACCTGCTGATCGTCCGCGGCAAGGTCGATGGCTGCCCGCTCCAAATCTTCGAGAGCGCTACCGGCCTGAGCCTGATGGACGACACGGGCATCCGCGACGAGCTGCCGCCGATCACGACCTTTCTCAATAGGTTGCTGGCGCTGACGATCGACCTGCAGGGCATATTGTTCATCGCCTTCGAGCAGCTTCTCAATGCCCGGATTGCCGGAGCACTGGCCAGCGGCACCTATGACATCGGGCTGGAAACGCTGAAGGCCGAAAGCTTCGTCGTCACCGACCGGCACACCATCTACACGCATCCCGCCACTGGCGCGGAAACCCGCTTGCTGACGATCACCCAGCGCGAGCGCAACCGGCCCTTGTCGCTCGAACAAGCCTTCGAGCTTCTCGCCGATCCACGTGCAGCTCTGCTGATTAACGAGCGGTCCGCGCGGGCGGCGGTTCAGGTGCCTGCCCCGAGCATCATGCTGGATGATGGCGAAATCGAACGTCGGGTGCGCTTGCTCCGGCCGATGGAACATCACCATGCATCGCTGGCGTCGATGGCGGAAAGCCATTGGCGGGCGGCCGATCGCGAGGTCTTCGCGGCGGCGTGGCAGCGCGAACTGGGGCAGATCCCCGAGTTCACCGACAGCACGATCCATGTCGTCGCCGGGCTCCTGCTTCCGATCTGGAAGCGTCTCCCGGATGAGTGCACGCGTGTCTATCGCCTCCAGACGGACGACGGCGAACGCATCATCGGGCGACGCGTTTCTCCAGCATGGGCAGCCAACGCACTCGCTATCGGAGCGCCCACGCTGACGGCTGCCGATGCCTTTGCAGCCTTGGTGGCAGGCAGCACCGTCCTCGATCTCACTGAGGGCCTCCAGCTTCATCGCGCGCGGGTGATGGGCGTCCACCGCATCGAGCTATCGGGCTTCTCAGACACGATGCGCGATCGCCTCCGGTCCTACGGCCTGTTCCACGAGATCATCTCCTGGAAGCTCCGGATGTTCGTTCCCACCGACGCGACCGGCGTGGCCGTCCTTGCCAAGGTGATGGAGCGCTATCCAGTCACGCGGATCTCTGAACGGGAGGCCGCATGATGGCCAGCTTGGACGCATCCGATCTCGCGGCCCGCCTCGCCGGCCAGGCCGAAGCCGTGTGCCGGCACTATCTGTCCAACGGCACAAGGCAGGGAGCCTACTGGCTGGTCGGCGACGTTCGCAACACGCCGGGCCGCTCAATGTTCGTGCGGCTCAAGGGGCCGCAGACGGGTAAGGGCGCCGCCGGCAAGTGGACCGACGCCGCCACCGGCGAGCATGGCGATCTGCTCGATGTCATTCGCGAAACCTGCAGCCTTCCCGACTTCAAGCAAATCGCCGAGGAGGCACGGCGCTTCTTGAGCCTCCCGCATCCAGAGCCAAATCGAGAACCGCGGCGAGGCAAGACGTCCGCGGCGCCCATGGGCTCGTCAGAAGCCGCGAGGCGTCTCTTCGCGATGGCACAGCCGATCAGTCGTACACTCGCCGAGACGTATCTGCGCGCACGCGGCATTACGTCTTTGCACGAAACCGGATCGCTGCGCTTTCATCCCCGCTGCTTCTTCCGCCCCGATGAGCATTCCCCGACCGAGATCTGGCCGGCGATCATCGCAGCCGTCACGGATCTCAATGGCGAGCTAACCGGCGCACATCGCACTTGGCTGGACCCCGACGGCTTCAACGAAGCGACCTTAGGCAAGGCGCCAGTCGAGACACCGAGACGGGCGATGGGCAATCTCCTCGGGTCTGCCGTGCGCTTCGGACTGCCAGGCTCGGTGATGGCGGCCGGCGAAGGCGTCGAGACCATGCTGTCGCTGCGCTGCGTCCTGCCGACCATGCCGATGGCAGCCGCGCTGTCGGCGGCGCATCTCGCTGCCATCCAGTTTCCCGACACCCTGCACCGGCTGTATGTCGCGCGTGATGACGATCCCGCTGGCGATGTGGCGGTGACGACCTTGATGACCCGCGCGGATGAAGCGGGCATCGAGACGGTCATCCTGTCTCCGACCCTCGGCGACTTCAATGAAGACCTCCGGCTGCTGGGACACGCGGCGCTCCGGACGGCCATCCGTGTCCAAATCGCGCCCCAGGACGTCGCACGCTTCATGCAGCACACAGCCTAACCGGGATGGAGGCAGGCGGCTGCCGGTCGAGCACTTCGACCAACGCTCGCATCCGGGATGACCGTTTCGCCAGAGGACCGCGCCCCGGCCTTCCAGAGGGCGATCGGCCATCAGACGGTCTATCCAGGCAACCTTGTGGCCGACTATTTTCCGGCGGCCCGCTCCACCCCACGCGGTCAAGCCGCGCGGGGACCCCGGCTCGGGCCTTTCCATCGCGAGACAAAATAGCCGGCCCCTGCGGTCCTTCGCTCACGCTGCGGCCCCTCGCTTCGCTCCGGGTGCCAGTCCAGCCCGTCCGACGGCTTCGTCGCCATGAAGGCCGCGGCGGTCGCGGTCCAGCGAACGGAGCTTCCCATGAGCGAGCATGACGAATTTGAGCCCGACCACATCTCTTCTCCCACCGAACACGTTCTGACCGAGCTTCAGCTCTACGGCTTCCATCCCCGCGACGACGAACCCGATCCTCGACCAATCCCGGAAGATCGCGTGATCGCCGGCGCCGTCGCCGACATCTTCGACGCGCTGATTGCCACCATGGCCGATACCGGTCTCGACGCAGATCTCGACGACCTGCTGTGGTCAACGGTCAACACCTTCCACCGCGCCGTCGAACGGGTCGAACGCACACTCGACGACAACGAGCAGGCGCAGAAGCAGGGGCAGCGCGAACAGGACGGCTCCGAGGTGAAGGCCGTGCAGCTCGAAGCGCTGATCGCCACAGGCCAGCGGCTCATCGAACGCCGCGACGCCCTCGAACTCCTCCGCGACACCGGCGCCGACTTCTACCGGAAGACGACCGGCTCGAACTGGTCTCCCCGCCACGGCTCACGCGTCAACCATCGCCAGCTCACCTCTGCGATGATCGACAGCCGCGACTTCATCGCCGCGCGCAAACGCTCCGATCGCGAGGTGCTGCTGCCCGCCGGACCGAAAATCGCGCTGACCGGCGGGCTCGACTTCAACGACCATCAACTGATCTGGGCCAAGCTCGACCAGGTCCGCATGAAGCATCCCAACATGGTGCTGATGCACGGCAAATCTCCGAAAGGGGCCGAGAAAATCGCCGCCCGCTGGGCCGACAACCGCGGCGTCGCGCAGATCGGTTTTGCCCCCGACTGGACCAGGCACGGCCGTTCAGCCCCGTTCAAGCGCAACGATCAGATGCTGGACGTGCTGCCAATCGGAGTCATCGTCTTCCCCGGCACCGGCATCCAGGACAACCTGGCCGACAAGGCGAAGAAGCTCGGCATCCCTGTCTGGAGATTCGGCGGCGCGTGAGCGCCGCCTATCCCAAATCGACTTTCCAGAACTTCAGAACATTCTCGACCTCAGTCTTCGGATAATGAAGCAAATTGGCGCTGGCGAGAGCGGACCGAATCTTTGACTTTCGCTTTTCGATTTCGCGTTCGATGCGCGGCGTGAACGGCGCGGTCCCCGGAGGCAAGACGCCTCGCCGATCCGCGTTGGGCCAACTCTTCGGGTAGTCGGGAGGTGTCCAGCCAGATCGCACCTGTTCAGCCTGTTCGGCGACCGCCTCGTGCTCGCATGCCCATCCGTACAGATGGAAAGCGCATACGCGCAGCATGGCTTTGATTTCAGGAAGTGTGTCGGTGAAGCCCTTCAGCGAGGTGGGCAGCCACACCATGTTCGCGACACAGGAGAAATAGCGTGGATCCTGCACCACGCTGCTGCCCTGCGCGAACGATGGATCGTCGTAACCCCAGATGTGACAGACGGTCCAGTTTTTCGGCCTTGGGGACGCGACGTCGAGCGCGGCGACAAGGGCGTTCAGCGCAGCCACATTTCCTTCGAACTTCTCCGCTGTGACGCCGGTTAGCTTGCGCGTGTTCGTGTAACGCCGCGTCCACGCGGCATCAAAGAGCGGCCGACCGCGCGCAGTATGCGGTGCCCAGACCGGCAGCGCGCGAAACGTGTCGGGATGTACCCAACGTGCCGTCCGCTCGATGAGTTCGACGATGGCAGGAATATCCGACCTCAAGGCCTCGTTGCCATCCGGCACGTGGAAACCGCTTGCCATTTTCCTCCCAGACGAAGTTGTCGCCTCGTCTGCGCGAGACGTCCGGTTGATGTCTTGGCGGCAAGGCTGTTGAGACCATCACAGCTACCATTTCAGACCGGCCGACACACCCCCGCTTATCTGCGCTGATCCTTGGTCAGACTGATCGCCTGACGCCATCAACCCGTAAAGGGTCGGCTATGCGAGCATGCCGCCGCTTCGGCTGCGCCTGCGCGGTGATTGCAGCGTTCAGTCCGACACTTCGGGCGCCTGTCAGCGGGGGATGGTCCTCCGCTCGGAACAGGAGCCGGACCGATGTCCCTCGACGCCGCTTATGCCTTCGCAAACAGCCTCGCTGGCACCCTGATGGTCGCCATCATCATCTTCCGAGCGGGCGACGGCACGCTGTCTGTCACTCCCTGCAACGAGTTCGACGGCGATGCCGAGGTCGTGGCCGAGATCGATCCGTTCGACGTCTGACGTCTGGCGGAACAGCTTCGCGGGCGGAGATCGGTTCGATTTCCGCTCCCGAAGCGCATCGAATTTGGCTATACTCTGCATCGCGCCTTGGTGGTGGTGGTCGGCGCACCCGTCAGACCTATTCTCACGGAGGCCACCACCATGATCGTCTTCGCCATTCTCGGTTCGCTCGTCGCCATCGGCGTGCTTTGCTGGCTTTTGTTCACGCTCGCCGTCTTTGCGCTTCCAGCTTTCATCGGCGTCAGCGCGGGCATCTGGGCGCATCAGACCGGCGCCGGCCTGCTCGGTGCCATCGTCATCGGCGCCGTTGGTGCCGTTATCGCACTCGGCGTCGGCCAGCTTCTGCTCGCCATCCTGCGGCCGGCGTGGCTGAAAATCCTTGTCGCATTGGCTTTCGTCGCGCCCGCAGCCATCGCGGGCTTTCACGCGACCCATGGCATCGTGAAGCACACCATGCCGTCGGAAACCTGGCACCTCGTATTCTCGGTCATCGGGGCGATTGCCGTTGCAGTCACGACCTTTGTCCGCGTGACGTCACTCACCCCGCCAGAATCGACCAGCCGGGGCGTTGCCAATGCCTGAATGCCGAACTGACCGCAGAGCCGGACCAGAAAGCGGACGTGCACCACGCACCAACCATCGACCGACCTGATGTGGGATCGAGCGAAAGGGCGCGCACGTCAGCGCGCAACCTGTCATGGCGCAGGGCTCGCTGATCGTCTGATCCCAGGCTGCTCATTCGCCGACTGACCAAACGCAGGCTGACGGGCGTCACCAGTCAGGCGCCCCTCATCAGCAGGACGAGACGTGTCAGCTCAGAGCTCAGAAACGCCGATCACGTGAACCGCGCGTGCCAATTCGGCCGATGCCTTGCGCCGCCACGTCATCCCCTCGGGATCTAGCCAGATCGAGCGCACCCGAGCGGCCTCTTCAATGGCCTGATCTGGCCGAAGACCGGCTCACGCCTCGCTCGCCTATGGCGCAACAGCGGCGTCACAACTTTCTTCCCCTGCCGGCTGCGCCGTCATTCCTCGCGGGACAAGAAAGTTCCTCCTTTGCTGTCAGGCCCCAAGCCTACCCCAGCGAACTGGGGCCCCGAGGCTGGGGTGCGCCGCCGAGCGTCTCCGGCCCGTCGATCGCCATCGAGGCCGCAATGGTGCGGGCTCGAGACTTCAGATCGAGGAGAAATGACATGGCCACCATCGGCACCTTCAAGAAGACCGGCACGAACGAGTTCACCGGCGAGATCGTCACCCTGAGCGTTCAGGCCAAGAACGTCCGAATCGTCCCCGAGACCCGGGCCACCGGCGAGAACGCCCCCAGCCACCGCGTCCTGGTCGGTCGCGCCGAGATCGGCGCCGCCTGGTCCAAGCGCTCCAACGAGGGCCGCGACTATCTTGGTCTCAAGCTGGACGACCCGAGCTTCAACGCCCCGATCTACGCCAACCTGTTCGACGACGAGGATGGCGAAGCTTTCAGCCTCATCTGGTCCCGCCCCAGCCGCCGCAACGGCGACTGAGGCTCCGGCGACGCCCCGTCCGGTCGATCCGGACGGGGCCTTCGTCGACCAAAGCATCCGAATCAGGTTGCGGCCTGAACTACTCGAGCGACCGCAATAGACGCTCTTCAGTCTGGCCCGAGAAGCCAAGAACGACTATTGTAGTCGTAGTTCTGGCGTGCGCTGAGGTCCGAGTGGAGGTGATCATGCATGATCACCGCCCGACTGTCGCGGGCCGCACGCGCGCTGCTGGGTTGGACACAGGAGACGCTCGCTGACGAAGCCCGTGTATCACTGACCGCGCTCAAGCGCCTCGAGTCGGAGAGCGACTTGAAGGTCTACGAGAGCACACGCGATCAGGTGCGCCGGGCATTTGAAGCGCATGGCATCGTCCTCTTGCAGTCCGACCAAGGTGAAGGGGTGATGCTCGTCCATGGCCGAAAAGCCGCCAGCGACATGCGGAAGAGAAACTAGCGCCGTTCCACGACGGCCAACCCGCGTTGCGAGCCAGCAGCCATACCAGTTGCCGTCGAAGTCGGGCTTGGTTAACGCCATGCCGACACGCAGGGGCTCTGTGATTCCAGGTGGGGCGTCGTGACCAAGGCAGACTTCCTCGAACGGCCGCCGGAGAGCGCGTCGATCACCGACTATGATCGGGCGCACATGACGCTCTACCTCCGTCTCCTTGATGCCGCGTCGGACGGCGCTGCTTGGGAAGAGGCCGTGTCAATCCTGTTCGGCATTGACCCGGCCGCCGAACCGGAGCGGGCCCGCCGCATCCATGACAGCCATCTCGATCGTGCCAAATGGATGACCCAGCACGGCTACCGCGAGCTTGTACACGAGCACCCGCGTCGTTGAGGCGGGGGTGATGCCGCAGCGGCATCGCCCGATTCCATTTCTCCGGCTTCCGCTTGCGCTTGCGTGGCGGAATCCTGCGCAGCGAAGCTGCTGCAGGTTTGCTGGCGGAGGATTCATGACCCCCGACATCTCGCACTGGCGATCATCCGAGCGCTACGAGTACGTCGAAGGCCTCGTCTCGCCCGAACTCGCTTGGGAATGGCTGCGCCGGAATGGAGACTATCAGCGCGACTTCGAGGCCGCTCAGCTGGAACCGAACGCCGACACCGCAGCAACCGAGGCGACGAGGTCTCGATGGGGGCTGCGATTTCCTGTTGTCGCCGGCCCTCGACGCCAAAGAGGCCGCGCCCATCTGGGCACCCACCGTGAACACTGGCGTCGTACTACTGACCGCACCGCCCGCCATCCTGCCGAAGGACGACACGTCACAATACATTGACGCGCAGGCGCCCGGCCAATCAGACGCGCAAGGCTCCCACTTCGTCCACACCCTCACGAATGGCGAACGGCTTCAGATCCTGCGTCTCGGCGGATTAGGCGCAGACGAAGGCACGGCGGCCGTCATCCCGCTCGGCCCCGAAGGCTTCGATCGGCTCGAGGCCGTAGCCCGTCTCCTGAGTTCGCTCCATGGCCGCTCGATTCCTGCCGACACGCGGCTGACCAAGCAGCAGCGTCAACGTGCGCGACGGATGTTGCAGGCCGTGGACGGGCGTCTCAGCGGCGCCAGCTACCGCGAGATCGCGGCGGCACTGTTCGGCGCAAGCGACCTCGCCGATGAACCATGGAAAACATCCTCGCGCCGGTTCGCGACCATGGACCTTGTGCGCGGCGGCCTCGCCATGATCGCCGGCGGCTATCGACGCCTCCTGAGCCATCGCCGTCGACGCTAGCACGCCTGGTGTGGGGATTTGCTCCCGCCAGCTTCCCACTCCCTCCGCAACTTCGCGGTCCGCCAGGGTAGCCGCCAACCGCCGCTGTCCCCCTGCGGCTCTCGCGCAACCTCGGAGGCCCGATCATGTCACCCAATGGCGCCGGCGTGCCGCAACGCTTTCTCCGCACGCCTGAAGCGGCCCGCTTCCTCGGTCTCTCGGATCGCACGCTCGAGAAGCACCGGACCTACGGCACCGGTCCCGCCTATCGCAAGCTTGGCGGGCGCGTCGTCTACGCGCTCGAGGACCTGAAAGCCTGGGCTGACCGCGGGTTTGTCACCTCGACGTCCGATCCGCGCGGGAGTGTCCTTCCCGCCAAGCGCCATGCCGCCGTCACGCCTGCCTTCGGCGGCGGCCAAGCCCGCTGAGCCGTCCGACATGTCCCCACGGCAGCGCCCCCTCTCCTTGAGCGAACGATCGCGGCTCGACCCGTTCGTCGTCGCCACCGGCGACGCCAGTCCGCGCGACCAGCGCGATCTGATGGAGCGGCCCTTCTTCTCGCTCGCCAAGGCCAAGCGTACTTCACCGATCCACTACGAAGCCGGCGACATCCGCGTCGAAGTCTTCGCGGTCCCCGAGCATGGCATGGCGACCATCTGGGATGCCGATATCCTGATCTGGGCCGCGAGCCAGATCGTCGAGGCCGCAAACCTCGGCTTCCAAACCTCACGCTTCCTGCGCTTCACGCCGTATCAACTCCTGACCGCGATCGGGCGCCAGACGGGATCGCGCGACTATCGGCTCCTCAAGGGCGCTCTGGCGCGCCTTCAGTCGACGGTCATCCGCACCACGATCCGCAACGGCGAGCATTGGCGGCGTCAGCAATTCTCCTGGATCAACGAGTGGGGGGAATGCACGACGCGCGACGGCCGCGTAGAGGGCATGGAGTTCGTCCTGCCCGACTGGCTCTATCGCGGTGTCATTGACCGCTCGCTCGTCCTCGCCATCGATCCCGCCTATTTCCGACTGACCGGCGGCATCGAGCGCTGGCTCTACCGGGTCGCCCGGAAGCATGCCGGCCGTCAGCCAGCGGGCTGGACCTTCGAAATCGCGCACCTGCACGCCAAATCGGGCAGCCAGGCGCGTGTTTCCGACTTCGCCATCGACATCCGCCGCATCGTCGCCCGCCAGCCGCTGCCCGGCTATCGCTTGGCTCTGGAGCGCACCGGTCGTCAAGAACGCCTGCACATCCGCCCCATCAACTTGTCCACAGGCCCTGTGGATGGTGTTGTGGATGCGATCGGGACTTCGGGCGCAAATGGTATCGGGATTTCGGGCGTTGCCGGCTCGGGACTTCGGGCGCGGAAATCGCAACTAACCCTCTGGCCTGAAACGGCGATTCCGAGCCTTAACTTAGAATCTAACAACGAATCTAACTTCTTGTTGGAGCGGGGCGACGGTGGAAAACCACCCCGCTGCCGACGGAGCGCGCGGTCATGATCGTCGCGTTGCTCAATCAGAAAGGCGGCGTCGGCAAAACGACGCTCGCTCTCCATCTCGCCGGCGAATGGGCCAGCCGCGATCAACGCGTCATGCTCATCGATGCCGATCCGCAGGGTTCCGCACTCGACTGGTCCCAAGCTCGCGCCCGTGAAGGCCTGCCTCGCCGGTTCGCCGTCATCGGACTGGCGCGCGACACCTTGCACCGCGAAGCGCCCGAACTGGCGCGCGGCGCCGATCATGTGGTGATCGATGGTCCCCCGCGGGTCGCCGGCCTCATGCGCTCAGCCCTGCTCGCCGCCGATCTCGTCCTCATCCCGGTTCAGCCGTCGCCCTTCGACGGATGGGCGTCAGCCGAGATGCTGGCACTGCTCCGCGAAGCACGCCTGTTCCGCCCGTCGCTTGTCGCCCGGTTCGTGCTCAACCGCTGCGGCGCGCGCACCATCATCGCACGCGAGGCCGCGAAGGCGCTCGCCGAACACGATCCGCCGGTGCTGGCGAGCGCGATAGGCCAACGCGTCGGCTTCGCGGATGCCGCGCAATCCGGCCGCCTGATCTCGGAGCTCGATGGCCAGCGTGCCGGCACGCGCGAGATCGCAGCGCTTTGCGCCGAAGTTGGAAGGCTCGCACCATGACCAGGCGCAACTTCGCCGCGCGGCCCGGCGACCCGGACACCTGGATCAAGGCCGCCGACGATCCGCGCGGCCGCAGGGCTGACGCCATCGCCTACACCGCGCGCCTCACGATCGACGTCACGCCGGACCTGCGCGGCCGGATCAAGGTTACCGCGTTCCAGCGCGGCCAAACCGTCGCGGACATGCTGCGCGAGCTCCTCGCGGGCGCGTTTCCTGCCGAGGGGGACGCGCCATGAGCGCACCGGCAATTCATGGTGCAGCAGGCGTTCGGCCGTCATCACCTCCCGGTCGGCTCACCGAGGTCGAACTGGTTTGGCGCGAGAAGCAGATCGAGCACTGGATCCGCTTCGGCCATGCGGTCCACGAGCAAATCCTCGACCGACGGCGCCGCGTCCTCAGCTTCCCCGCCGGGGCTGTCTTCGCCTTCGTCCGCTGGGCATCGAATGGCTTTGGCACCGTCGTCTCGCGCATCGACATCCTGCGCGCCGTCAGCGCGGGCGACGGCTATCAGACGCTACCCTCGGTGCGGCCCGGTGGTGAAATCCTGCTGCAAACGAGCGGCTGGCCGAGCGTCGAGCAGGTGCTGCTTCTGATCGACGCGATCGAAGCGCTCGACATCGATCCCGCCGAAGCTGCGCCTGACTATTGGCGCCATGTCCATAACCGGCTCGCCGCCGGGGACGCCCCGCGATCCTACTCCCGACAGCAGCATCGCGCTTGGCACTTGCGACAGAGGGCCGAGCCATGACGCGCGCCGGCTACCTGCTGACGGCCACTGGCGCCGCGCTCCTGCTGATCACGCTGGCGATGGTGCACGTTGCACCGCGGCTCGTCTGGAACGCATCGGCCAGCGTCCCGGTCGGCCTCTATGAGATCGGCTCGGCTACGCCGCTCGAGGTCACCGACCTTGTCGCGGTCAATGCGCCGGAGCCGCTTGCCGCATTCCTCGCGGACCGGGGTTATCTGCCGCGCGGCGTACCGCTCTTGAAGCGCGTTGCCGCACTTCCCGGGCAGACAGTCTGCCGTTCGGAAGGGGACATTAGCGTCGACGGGATCACCGTCGGCAATGCGCTCGACCGCGACCGTCTGGGACGCACGCTGCCTATCTGGAGAGGCTGCCACCGGATCGGCGCGAGCGAACTCTTCCTCATGAACATCGGCGTCCGGGACAGCCTGGACGGCCGCTACTTCGGGCCTCTCGCCGTCACCACCGTGATCGGCCGGGCCACGCCTCTCTACACCGACGAAGACGGCGATGGTCGCTTCGTCTGGCGCGCGCCGACGCGGTGACGGCGCAGCCATGACCCGTTCCACCGCATCGCCAAGGAGGTTGCCATGAGCCTGATCGGAGAATTCACCCGCACCAAGAGCGGCTATGGCGGCCGCATTCGCACACTCGCCCTCGACGCCGCTCTGGTGCTCGTGCCGGCGGAGCACTCCGACGCCGAGAACGCGCCCGACTATCGCGTTTACCTCGGCGATGATGCCGATGGGCCTGAAGTAGGCGCGGGATGGAAGCGCACCGGCGAGAAGGCCGGCGAGTATGTGTCGTTGCAGCTCGACGATCCGACCTTCGCACAGCCGATCCGGGCCAACCTGTTCCAGTCGGCCGACGACAAGTCAGCATGGGGTCTCTACTGGAACCGGCCGACCAAGCGCAGCGAGCGGGACTGACCGATGCGCGTCTCCCATCGCCAGCCCGCTGCCGGAGCGAAAGGGGCCGCCCGCCGATTCCCCTTCATTCTCCTTTCCGGCCTGGCCTTTGCCGGCGCGATGCCCGCGCCGTCTCTGGCGCAGACCTCGCTCATCGAGCGACCCGCTGCAGGCTCGCCCTACACACAAGCGGTCGCCGAGGCAGCGCAGCGGTTCGGCATTCCCGAGCGCTGGATCTGGGCAGTCATGCGCGTCGAGAGCGGCGGTCGTGTCCGCGCGGTCTCGCCCAGAGGCGCGATGGGACTCATGCAGATCATGCCCGCGACCTGGGCGGATCTGCGGGCGCGCCACGGTCTGGGGGCCGATCCCTTTGACCCTCGCGACAACATCCTCGCTGGCGCAGCCTATCTGCGCGAAATGCACGACCGCTACGGCGCGCCGGGCTTTCTCGCGGCCTACAATGCCGGCCCCGGGCGGTACGATGACTATCTCTCGGCTGGCCGCGCGCTGCCCGCCGAGACCATCGCCTACGTGGCCGCGATCGCGCCGTTGATCGGCAGTGAGCCGCTCGCTGCCGGCGTCGCTGTCGCGACCATCGACCCGCTCGCGTGGACTCGGTCTCCGTTGTTCGTCGCGCGCTCCGAAGGCAGCGTTGCAGCAGAACGATCGCAGCCCGATCGCCAAAGGAACGGCAGCCGAACCGCAGATCCGCAGCAACCCCCAATTGCCGGTTCGACGCAGACGGCAGGCATCTTCGTGACCCGCGCCGATGATGGGGGGCGTCCATGACCGGAATCGCACTCCGGCGCGGTGTAGCGAGCTCCCGGAAAGAGGCGGCACGGGGCCGTTGGGGCGAAGCAGACACGACCAACAGATGGCGAGATAAAAGCGGCTCGCCACTCGCGTGCAAGCCATTGCTTTCGCATGGCTTTTCACGTGCCGGTCGGTCGGGGGCAGTGCCGGTTCCGGCTATTTTCCACGATATTTCAAGGACATTGCCGGCACTGTCCCGCGTTTGGCCCGCCGGAGGCCGGCGATGAGCGACGGCGACAGCGACTTCCGGGTCCGGCCAGGCCGCGTCGGTTCGACGCGGGCGCCGAAACCCAAGAGCTTCATCAACCAAGTCCTACGCGCCGCCAAGCGCTCGGGGCATGTCGGCACCGGCGGCGGTCCGGGCCGCAAGGCGTCCGGCTATGGCCGTTCGAGCTTCGGGCGCGGACGGATCGCCTTCAGCCGCGCGCGGCTTTTCAGCTCGTCGCGCCGCGTCGTCGTCAAGGCGCGGATCGCCCGCCACCAGGGCCGGGCCTTCCGGTCTGCGCCGCTTAATGCCCACCTCTCTTATCTCAAGCGCGACGGCGTCACGCGCGACGGTGAGAAGGCCGTGATGTTCGATGCCGACAGCGACCGCGCCGATGACGCTGGTTTCGCCGCGCGCTCGAAGGACGACCGCCACCATTTCCGCTTCATCATCTCGCCCGAGGACGCCGCCGAGTTGACGGACCTGCGCGCCTTCACGCGCGACCTCGCGCGCCAAATGGAAGCCGACCTCGGGACCCGGCTCGATTGGGTTGCGGTCGATCACTGGAACACCGACAATCCCCACGTCCACCTGCTGGTGCGAGGCGTTGACGCCCAGGGCACCGACCTCGTCATCTCACGCGACTACATCAGCCGCGGCTTGCGATCCCGGGCCGAGGATCTTGTGTCGATCGAACTCGGCCCGAAGCCGGAGCACGAGATCAAGACGGCGCTCGAGCGCGAAATCACGGCCGAGCGCTGGACGCGCCTCGATGTCGAGATTCGCATCGCCGCCGACGAGACCGGCTTCATCGATCTTCGTCCCGAGCAATCCGGCGCCACTGATCCCCAGACCCGCCGGCTCATGATCGGGCGGCTCCAGCACCTAGAGAAGATGGGCCTCGCGTCATCCGCCAGCCCCGGCGAGTGGATGGTCGGGCTCGACGCCGAACGCAATTTGCGCGACCTCGGGCTTCGCGGGGACATCATCAAGACCATGCACCGCGCCTTCGCCGAGCGCGGTGAGGATCGCGCTGTCGCCGACTATGTCATCGAAGGCGGCAGCGGACAGGCGCCGATCATCGGGCGGCTGGTCGATCGCGGCCTGCACGACGAGCTGACGGGCGAAGCCTATGCGGTGATCGACGGCACCGACGGCCGCGCCCACCATGTCCGGTTCCGCGGTGTCGAGGCCTTCGAGCATGCGCCTGCGATCGGCGGCATCGTGGAGGTTCGGCGCTTTGGCCGAGCCGATGAGGCGCGCCCGACGCTTGTTCTCGCCCACCGGTCAGACCTCGAACTCGGCCAGCAGATCAAGGCGCCGGGGGCCACCTGGCTGGACCATCGGCTTGTGGAGGCGGACCCCATGCCGCTGTCGATGGGAGGCTTCGGGCGAGAGGTGCGCGAAGCCCTGCAGGCACGGGCCGAGCATCTCGCCGACCAAGGCCTCGGTCGACGCCAAGGCCAGCGGATCATCCTGCAACGCGACCTCCTCGCCACGCTGCGGCGGCGCGAACTGGATGCGGTCGGGGCGCGCCTCTCCGCCGAGACCGGCCTTGCGCACATGAAGCAGACCGCCGGTGATCAGGTCGCGGGCATCTATCGCCAGCGTCTCGACCTCTCCTCCGGCCGGTTCGCGATGATCGACAACGGTCTCGGCTTCCAGCTCGTGCCCTGGTCCCGCGAGATCGAACGCAAGCTCGGCCAGCATGTCGCCGGCGCCGTGAAGGATGGCGGCGGCATCGAATGGGGCCTCGGCCGCAAGCGTGGGCTCGCCCTCTAGCCAACAAGGAAGAAAGGACCGCCGCCGATGTCTGCGACGAAAATCCTCTGGGGCCAGATCACCACCGTGTTCCTCATCGTGCTGCTCACGACCTGGGGCGCGACCCAATGGACCGCCTGGCGGCTCGGTTTTCAGGCGCAGCTCGGCACGCCGTGGTTCGAGCTGGCGGGTTGGCCGGTCTACTATCCACCCGCCTTCTTCTGGTGGTGGTACTTCTACGACGCCTATGCCCCGCCGATCTTTGTTGAAGGCGCTATGATCGCCGCCTCAGGCGGCTTCATCTCCATCGCCGTCGCCATCGCAATGTCGGTATGGCGCGCCCGTGAGGCGAAGAATGTCGAGACCTACGGCTCGGCCCGCTGGGCTGAAATCCGGGAGGTGAAGGCGGCAGGACTGCTCGGACCCGATGGCGTCGTCCTCGGAAAGCTAGGCGACGCCTATCTCCGACATGATGGACCCGAGCATGTCCTGTGCTTCGCACCAACCCGATCGGGCAAGGGTGTCGGTCTCGTTGTCCCGACGCTCCTCACCTGGCCGGGCTCCGCCATCGTCCACGATATCAAGGGCGAGAACTGGCAGCTGACCGCCGGCTTCCGCGCGAGGCACGGCCGCGTCCTGCTGTTCGATCCCACCAACGCCAAGTCGGCCGCCTACAATCCGCTCCTGGAAGTGCGACGGGGAGAGTGGGAAGTTCGCGACGTGCAAAACGTCGCCGACGTTCTCGTCGACCCCGAGGGCTCACTCGACAAGCGCAATCACTGGGAGAAGACGAGCCATTCTTTGCTCGTCGGTGCCATCCTGCATGTGCTGTACGCGGAAGAGGAGAAGACGCTCGCCGGTGTAGCCGCCTTCCTGTCGGATCCGCGCCGTCCGATCGAAGCCACGCTGAAGGCGATGATGACGACGCCCCATCTCGGCCTTGGCGGCCCTCATCCCGTCGTGGCGTCGACAGCGCGCGAACTCCTCAACAAGAGCGACAACGAGCGCTCGGGCGTCCTGTCCACCGCCATGTCCTTCCTGGGCCTCTACCGCGATCCGGTGGTGGCGGAGGTGACGCGCCGCTGCGACTGGCGGATCGCCGACCTCATCGCCGATGAGAAGCCAGCAACGCTCTACCTTGTGGTTCCGCCATCCGACATCTCCCGGACGAAGCCGTTGATCCGGCTCGTGCTCAACCAGATCGGCCGACGCCTGACCGAGGATCTGCATGCGCGAGACCGGCGGCATCGTGTGCTGATGATGCTCGACGAGTTTCCAGCTCTCGGCCGCCTCGACTTCTTTGAGAGCGCGCTCGCCTTCATGGCGGGCTACGGCCTGAAGTCGTTCCTCATAGCCCAGTCATTGAACCAGATCGAAAAGGCCTATGGCCCGAACAATGCGATCCTCGACAACTGCCATGTGCGCGTGAGCTTCGCCACCAATGACGAGCGCACCGCCAAGCGCGTGAGCGACGCCCTCGGTACGGCGACCGAGATGAAGGCGATGCGGAACTATGCCGGGCATCGGCTCAGCCCCTGGCTCGGTCATCTGATGGTCTCGCGCTCGGAGACGGCGCGGCCGCTCCTTACCCCTGGCGAGGTGATGCAGCTACCGGCGACGGATGAAATCGTGATGGCCGCCGGTGTCCATCCCATCCGAGCCAAGAAGGCCCGTTACTTCGAGGATCGCCGCTTCAAGGAGCGCATCCTGCCGTCACCCGACCCGGCGAAATGCGGGCGTTCGGCCCGAAGGGACGCCTGGTCCGAGTTGAAACCGCAGCGGCCCGACGCATTGCTCGCGGCTGAGCTCGACAAGGCGGAAGACGCTGCCAATGGCGGTCTGCGGCGCGAGCCCGAACTGCCCGACCATGTCGCGATCGCCAAGGAGACGACCGGACCTGCCGCGGCCGACGAGTTTTCCATCATGCTGGACGATGAGCCGGAAGACGCGGCGCGGCAGCGTCAGGCGCTGCGCCAGCAGATGCGCGGCGTGGCGAGACAGGTCGCGCTCGATCCCAATGACGGCATCGAACTGTGAGGCAACCATGCGCGACCGGATGAACGTTTATTTCCCGCCCGAGATGCTCCGCCAGATCGCCGATCTCGCCGACCGCAAGAAGCTCTCCCGCTCCGCGATCGTCGAAGCGGCGGTTGCGTCATTCCTGTCACCTGATGGCGCGGACAAGCGCGAGGCCGCGTTCGCGCGCCGCCTCGATCGCCTGTCGCGCCAGGTCCAGCGCTTGGAGCGCGACCTCGGCGTCACCGCAGAGACACTCGCCCTGTTCGTCCGGTTCTGGCTGACGATCACGCCGCCCTTGCCGAATGATGCTCAGGCGTCAGCACAGGCCAAAGGGCGGGAGCGCTACGAAGGCTTTATCGAAACGCTGGGGCGGCGCCTGCAGAAGGGCCAGAGTTTCCTTCGGGAGATCCCACAAGACGTGGCCGGTGCAAATGATCCCGATCATTGAAGAGGAAATTCCACACTTAGCCGCCGCGAGAGGCCGACATAGACGCAACGTCGCGGCCTTTCAATGCAACAAATAGCGCGCTGGACGCATCAAATGTGCTTGACGCGCACCAGAAAAGGGCCTATACGCATCATCTTAATGAGATAGCGCATCGCGCCGCCAGGAATCACCAATGGACCACTTCTCGATCATTCAGGCCCTATGTCGCGCGGCAATGGCCGACGCTTCACCTGCCCTACGTAAGCAGATCGAGCGACTTCGCGACGCTTTGGCTAAGGATGGGGAGGCGAAGCAGTCCGCTGCTCTGACCAGCATCCTCACGACCGCTGATCGGACGAAGGAGCTTTCGCCAAGCCGGATCGAACGCTCCAAGGCGCAGATCTCGGGTGAGCCGCTGACACGGAACACGCCTGTTCCGGTCGACCGTGAAACAGCCGCACCGTTGGCGGAGATTATCTTCCCGGCGGACATTCAACCGACCGCGCCGCTCTTCAACTCGACCGTCAGTCGTGCCATCGAGACAGTTATCGAAGAATGGGCCAACTTCGACGCACTATCAGAGATCAACATTCGGCCGTCCAAAACCTGCCTTGTTTACGGAGCTCCAGGGACGGGAAAGACAAGGCTGGCGCTTTGGATCGCGCAACAGCTCGATCTCCCCGTCGTGCTGGTGAAGCTGGACGGGCTCGTTTCGTCGTTCCTCGGCACGACCGCGCGCAATATCGGAAACTTGTTCGCCTTCGCGAACCGTCACCGCTGCATCCTTCTACTCGACGAATTCGACGCGATCGCGAAAGTTCGTGACGATCCCCAGGAGGTTGGCGAGATCAAGCGTGTCGTAAACGCACTTCTGCAGAATCTCGATACGCGCCGCGATGTCGGCTTCACGATTGGCATCACCAATCACCCGAAGCTCTTGGACACCGCCGTCTGGCGGCGTTTCGAGGTTCAGCTTGAGATTCCCAAGCCGGACTTCGAGATGCGAAAGGCGATCGCCGCGCATTTCATGCCACCAGTAAAGGCCCCGGACATCCACTTGCGCCTAATCGCATGGTTTACTGAAGGTTCGACTGGCGCTGAGATCGAGTCTCTCGTGCGCACATACAAGAAGGCCACCACCGTTCGTGAGGAGGACAAGCGCGGGCTACTCGATACGCTTCGCCAATTCGCCACGTTGAACGCGGCTCGGGTCCAAAGCGAACGCCGCGCGTTGCTATTCGACGACTCCAGCAATCTGTTTCGGGCGATGCGGGATGATCCGATCCTCGGCTTCTCAATGGCCGACATCGGTGAGATTGCCGGCAAGGACAAATCGACGGTCAGTCGTCAGCTCGGCCGCGCGGCCAAGTCTGGCGAGGCGGAGACGCTAAATGGCTAGTCCCATCCAGATCGTCCTCAATCCTGAAAACTATGAGGAAGCGCGTGACGCTGGTGGTGGAGGCGGTCGGAAGGACTTCTTTGCCCACCGCGATGCGGAGTTCACCGCCCATCGCGCCGCGCTGATGGGCCAAATCGACACGATTGCTGGCGTTCTCAGCGCGCAAGCACAGGGCGATATCGGCTTCGTGAAGGTTATTCTTCGTCGTGAGGCTTGGGCTAAAAGCCATCGCCCGATCGCCAGCCTGTTTCGGCACGATCGCACCCCTGTAGTTGGCGGCGGAGATCTCGGAGTTATGCTCGTCGAAGCCCGGCCTGGCACGCTGCGCCAGGTGGCAGCAGAGATTGCCAAGGCCGAAACCCACACCGAAATGCGCTTCAACGAGCAAAAGCAGAAGGACGAACCTTATCCGTCTGCCCGAAAGAGCGAGGTCGGTGCCATCGACCGGATCGAACTCTATGGGCCAAGTGATCGGCGCAGCTTCTCGGTCGATGAGGCTGTAGCGTGGCTCTCCAATCCGATGACGGGCAGCAGCTATCAAGTCGAGCTGTTTGATAGCCCGCCGCCGCGCTCGGAGTGGGACCGCCTCGACCTGAGCCATCGGCGCCTAGTCGAGAGCTTCGTTGCCGGCTTCGCCGCACTAGATCGCGGCCTCGTCGTCGAGCGTTTGCCGAACCGTCGCCACAAACAGCCGATCCTCTCTGTCCGACTGGATCAGTCCGGAGATCAGCCGGTTCTGCGGCTGAATGATGCCCCGGTCAGCGAACGGCGGCGCGAGCTTGCCGCATTCAATCCCGACGTGGGTCGACACCTCCGGCTGCTCGCCTTCCTTGACAGCCATCCGCTTGTGCGCCGGATCGAACTTCCTGGCATCGTCGTGCGGGCCGCAAGACCCAGCACGGCAGTCGCCCGCGCACGGCCTACCGATGTCACTATTCCCGTCCGAGACAGCCGCCGCAGTCATCCCCGGCTTGGGATCATCGACGGCGGAATCGGCGAAGCACTGTCAGACTGGATCATCGACCGGTGGGACGTTCTCGCAGAGGAAGATACCGACCTTGCGCATGGGACGTTCATCGGCGGATTGGCCGCACTGGGCGGCGCGCTTAACGGCGCGGAGATTTGCCCCGAGCCCGACGGCGCGGAGTTGGTCGACGTTGCAGTCTTCCCGAACGAACGCAAAGCCGGAGCTTTTGCGTCCTATTATCCCGATGGCTTGCCGCAATTCTTCGACGAAATGGAGACAGCCATTTCGGACGCTCGCGCTCGACATGGGGTGCGCGTGTTCAACATGAGCCTGAACATCCTTCAGCCTGCGGCACCAGATCGTTACAGTCCCCACGCAGCGCGGCTTGACCAGATCGCTGAGAGCAACAACGCCATCGTTTTCATTTCAGCTGGCAACATACAACCGCAAGACCTGCGCCCTGAATGGCCTGCTGACGCCACGGCGGCGCTCGGCAACCTTGCCACCGCACGCAACGACGGCCTCCTTACGCCGGCCGAGAGCGCGCGCAACGTCGCTGTGGGAGCTCTCAACCCGCCAGGCCATGATGGATGCCTTCCGTTCGCTCCGACGCGCTACAGCCGACGTGGCCCCGGACTGCGCGCAGGTGTTAAGCCCGACTTGGCTCACATCGGTGGCGCAGGGTCCCAGCACCCTAAACTTGGCCACGGGCTCTTCTCGATCCTGCCCGACGGCACCATCGTCGATGGCTGCGGAACTAGCTATGCCGCGCCCCTTGCCGCGAAGACCGCCGCTGTCCTGGATCACGCTATTGAGGGCGAGGTCTCTCGTGAAACCCTGATCGGTCTGCTTGTTCACCATGCCGAAATGCCGACCCTTTTGCAGGACAAGGCGCTGACGCCTATCGCCAAACATATGGTCGGATTCGGAATGCCGCCTTCGGCCGATCGCATCCTGGAAACGGGCGACCACACGATTACTCTAGTTTTCGCATCGCGCATCCAACGTGACCAACAGATCAACTTCCGTTTCCAATGGCCGGCGTCACTGGTCGGCCCCGAAGGCAAGTGCCGTGGTCGAGCAAAGATCACGCTCGTCTCCACCCCCCCGCTCGACGCCCGTTTTGGATCGGAGTTCGTTCGGGTCAACATCAACGCTGTCCTCCAGCAGGAACAAGCCAATGGCGGGTGGAAAGGACGGCTTGAACCACTTTATCTCCCGTCACGGCGGGAGGCTCCTCCGATTGAGGCGGAGCGCATCGAACATGACCTCAAATGGAGCCCGGTAAAGGTCTTGGCGAAAACCTTCCCTCAGGGCGTGGGTCCCTCGTCGAACTGGCGTCTCTTCGTTGAATACTTGACGCGCGCGGGCGAGGTCATGCCCGAAGAAGGCGTGCCCTTCACAGTGATCGTGACCATCAGTGATCCAGACGCCGAGCAACCGGTTTTCAACGATATGCGTCAAAATCTGCAGGCTCTTGGCATCCAGATCGCCGATATCCGTACCGCAGCGCGTATTACTCCCCGGGTTTAACCGACGATGGGCGGCTCTTTATCGACCGCGTCATCGCATGGCTCCCGCGATCGTCAAAGCACAGCGATCGGCGCGGTCACGGATCATGTTGGCAAACTGCTCGATAGCCGTTCGGTCCAACTCAGGGCGCGAAAGTTCCTCTGCGACTGCGGCTGCTTTCTCGAGGACCTCTTTGCTGATCTCCGCAACCCGTCGTCGTATCAGCGGCAGACCGAGACCTGTGTCCGCCGCGAACGCTGCCCACCCCTTCGCATCCAGTTCGGCAAGCGTCGCTCGTTTCCCGATCTTCATGGCAAATTTCGGCGAGAGATCGGGATAGGCAACTGTCGCAAGCAAATCATACAGCGGGGCTAGGCGTGGGCCTTCGTCGCCGTAGAGGATCGAAAAATTCTTGCCGTGTGCGTCGGCGTTCCCGGCGATCGAGAAGCTTCAGCACATCGACAGCGGGCCTTGCGGCGACGCGGCGGAGCAGCGCGAAGCAATCCTTGAAGGTCGGCCCGCCTTCGCTCGCATATTTGGTCTCCGGTGGCACGCCGAGCGCCTGGCAGAAATCCTCCTGATGGATGCGGCGCACAAAGCCATCGTCGCCAATGAGGCGGTCATAGCGCTGGACCAGCAGAAACGTTCGATCCTGAACGATGCGGGCTTCTACCGGCGCGACATCGAGGCCGATGGCGGCAGCAAGGCGCATCACGAAGGCCTCGTTCTCGGTCGTGGCCGCGAAGCGGAATATCGGGGGCTTGAGAATATGCGTCGTGGGCTGGCCCGGAGCAGGCAACGCCACTGCGCCTTCCACCAGAACCACCGGCACCTTCGATTGGGCGCCAGCGAGAGAGAGCCGCAAGCCTTCCTCGCCCGCGAGCAATGGGCGGACGGGCAGCGCGTCCAGCACCCGGATCAGGCCCTCATCGTCAAGCGGGATTGGCCGTTGATCGGGGGCAGGAGCGGTCGGACCTTCGCCGGGCGGCAGAAGCTGGAGCGCGCCCGCCACATCGCCGCCGAGGCGATCAAGAAGGGCGAAATCATTGGCGCGCGACACGCCGAGTGCCTGAGCCGCGGCGTCGCGCTGGCTTTCCTCCGGCAAGAGACCGCCGAAAAATGGGCGGCACTCGCGACGACTGAACGGCTCCGTCCGCTTTGGCAGTGAGGCTGACAAGGGCTGCGCCGCCTCGTCGTCGAGCCAAGCCCGCGCATAGGCGAAGCCGAGTTCACCATGCTTGTCCTGCGTCAGCTGACCCACCAGGCGCCCGTCCCACCAGATATCGAGGGTGCGCGTCATCCCTTCCGCGCTCCTTTGGGATCGGGCGGCGGTGTGATATCGAGCGAGCAGCCCAACGCGGCTAGGACCTGAAGTGTCTTGCCGATCTGCGCGGTCGGCTTGCCCGCTTCGAGATCGACGATGAAGCGCAGGCCGACGCCAGCTGCGCCGGCAAGCTCGTCCTGCCGCAGGCCAGCGGCCTTGCGGGTTGTCCGGACAATGTCGCCGATCTCGGCGGTGGTGAGGTTGCGTCTGGCCATGATATTTACCGAACGGGAAAGTATCATGGATTTCTGAAGAATGTCTATAAGAATTTCCCGCTCGGGAAAGCTTGCGCCTCGGGGTAGCTCCTGGGTCTGAATTATTCCCGCTCGGGAAAACGCGCCGGTCGGGAGTCTCAGATGCTGCCGCGGCTCGACGCCAGTCCGCCGATCACCTGTCTTTCTTCGCCACAGTACGATGACCCCCTGAGCGTTGTTGCAACGCCCCAATTCCTGCCTTTCTTACTCATCCCCGATCCAGGGCCGCGCATCGCGCGGGCCCGCAAGCGAACGGGGACGACGTGGCGGTCAACCATCAGCAATCGGAAGCAGCCTCACGCGGTGCACGCATGCTGCGCACCGCGCTGGGGCCTGCGGTCGCCCGATTCCTGGAAGACCCCGCGATCGTCGAGGTCATGCTCAACCCCGATGGGCGGCTCTGGGTCGACCGGCTCTCTGACGGCCTGTCCGATACGGGGGAACGACTTTCGGCCGCCGATGGCGAACGCATCATCCGCCTCGTCGCCCATCATGTCGGTGCCGAGGTGCATGACCGACGGCCGCGTGTCTCGGCTGAACTGCCCGAAACCGGCGAGCGCTTCGAAGGCCTGCTGCCGCCGGTCGTGACGGCTCCGGTCTTTGCGATTCGCAAGCCTGCCGTCGCCGTCTTCACGCTCGACGACTATGTCGCCGCGGGCATCATGACGGCCGACCAGGCCGCCATCCTCCGGCAGGCGGTCGCAGCGCGCGCCAACGTCCTCGTTGCCGGCGGAACCAGCACCGGCAAGACCACGCTGACCAATGCCCTGCTGGCCGAGGTCGCGAAGACAACCGACCGCGTCATCGTCATCGAAGACACCCGCGAGCTGCAATGCAGGGCGCAGAACATCATCGCCATGCGCACCAAGGACGGCGTCGCGACCCTGTCCGACCTGGTGCGCTCCTCGCTGCGGCTGCGGCCGGATCGGATCCCGATCGGCGAGGTGCGTGGGGCTGAGGCGCTCGATCTCCTGAAGGCCTGGGGCACCGGCCATCCCGGCGGGATCGGCACGATCCACGCGGGCACCGCGCTCGGCGCGCTGCGCCGTGTCGTCACCGTCCCCCGGGCGCTGATCGCCGAGACCATCGATCTGGTGGCCGTGCTCTCCGGCCGCGGCGCAGCGCGGCGTCTCGCCGAACTCGCGCGCGTCGAAGGGCTCGGGACGGACACCGACTACCGCCTTTCCCCCGCAACCCAGCCTCCCGACCCACAAGGAGAACCCGCATGATCCAACCTATCGCGCGCGGCCATCAGCGCCTCGCAACCGCCGCCACGGCGCTGACCCTGAGCTTTCTTCTGGCGCCCGCCGCCCATGCATCCGGCTCCTCGATGCCCTGGGAAGCGCCGCTGCAGTCCATCCTGCAGTCGATCGAGGGGCCGGTCGCCAAGATCATCGCGGTGATCATCATCATCGTCACCGGCCTGACGCTGGCGTTCGGCGACACGAGCGGAGGATTTCGGCGCCTCATCCAGATCGTCTTCGGCCTGTCGATCGCCTTCGCGGCGTCCAGCTTCTTCCTGTCGTTCTTCTCGTTCGGCGGCGGGGCGCTCGTCTGATGGCGGGCCTCCTGCATCATCCCGATGAAGTCGCGGGCTTCTCGGTTCCGGTCCACCGCGCGCTGACCGAGCAGATCCTGCTGGGCGGCGCACCGCGCAGCATCGCCATCATGAACGGCACACTCGCCGGCGCTGTCGGTCTCGGATTGCGGCTATGGCTGGTTGGTCTCCTCATCTGGGCGATCGGCCATTTCGCCGCCGTTTGGGCAGCAAAGCGCGATCCGCTCTTTGTCGAAGTGGGCCGCCGGCATCTGCGCATTCCGGGCCATCTCTCGGTGTGAGGCGTGGCCATGATGAACCTCGCCGAATATCGCCGAACCGCGACCCGCCTTGCAGATTTCCTGCCCTGGGCGGCGCTGGTCGGCGAAGGGGTCGTGCTGAACAAGGACGGCAGCTTCCAGCGCACCGCGCGCTTTCGTGGTCCCGATCTCGACTCTGCTGTGGCCGCCGAACTGGTGGCAGTCGCCAGTCGCCTCAACAACGCCTTCCGGCGTCTGGGCTCGGGCTGGGCGATCTTCGTGGAAGCGCAGCGCCACGAAGCCGCCTCCTATCCGGCAAGCCGCTTCGCGGACGCCGCCTCCGCCCTCGTTGATGCGGAGCGCAAGGCCGACTTCGAGGAAGCGGACGCGCATTACGAGTCGAGCTACTTCTTGACCTTTCTCTATCTCCCGCCTGCCGAGGACGCCGCGCGGGCGGAAACCTGGCTCTACGAGGGTCGCCAACAGTCCGGCGTCGATCCCCATGAAGCCCTCGCGGCCTTCATTGACCGCACAAACCGCGTCCTCCAGCTCGTCGATGGCTTCATGCCGGAATGCCGGTGGCTCGATGACGCCGAGACCCTGACTTACCTGCACTCGACCGTCTCGACGAAGCGCCACCGCGTCCGCGTGCCCGAAACGCCGATCTACCTCGATGCGCTTCTCGCCGTTGAGCCGTTGACCGGCGGCCTCGAGCCACGGCTCGGCGCCGCTCATCTGCGCGTGCTGACGATCAACGGCTTTCCGACGGCGACGACGCCAGGGATTCTCGACGATCTCAACCGGCTCGCCTTTCCCTATCGCTGGTCCACGCGGGCGATCCTCCTCGACAAGACGGACGCCACGAAACTGCTGACGCGCATCCGGCGGCAGTGGTTCGCCAAGCGCAAGTCGATCGCCGCAATCCTGAAGGAGGTAATGACCAACGAGGCCTCCGCACTCGTCGATACGGACGCTGCGAACAAGGCCGCCGATGCCGACATGGCCCTGCAGGAGCTTGGGGCCGACTATGCCGGTCAGGCCTATGTGACCGCCACGGTCACAGTCTGGGACGCCGATCCGCGCACCGCCGACGAGAAGTTGCGCCTCGTGGAAAAGGTGATCCAGGGCCGCGACTTCACCGCGATGTCCGAGACCATCAATGCCGTCGATGCCTGGCTCGGTTCGCTGCCCGGCCATGTCTACGCCAACGTCCGCCAGCCACCGATCTCCACTCTAAACCTCGCCCACATGATTCCGCTCTCGGCGGTCTGGGCCGGGCCGGAACGGGACGAGCATTTCGGAGCGCCGCCGCTGCTGTACGGCAAGACCGAAGGGAGCACGCCGTTCCGCTTTTCGCTGCATGTCGGCGACGTCGGCCACACACTGGTCGTCGGGCCGACAGGCGCGGGCAAGTCCGTGCTGCTCGCGCTCATCGCACTTCAGTTCCGGCGCTATCCGGGCAGCCAAGTCTTCGCCTTCGACTTCGGCGGCTCCATTCGCGCGGCCGCGCTCGCCATGGGAGGCGATTGGCACGACCTCGGTGGCAGCCTGACGGACGGCGCCGCGTCGTCGGTCTCCCTCCAGCCACTCGCACGCGTTCACGAGACCCATGAGCGTGCCTGGGCAGCCGACTGGATTGCCGCCATCCTTGCCCGCGAGAGCGTCACGATCACGCCGGAAGTGAAAGAACATCTCTGGACGGCGCTGACCTCGCTGGCGTCCGCGCCGATCACAGAGCGCACGCTGACGGGCCTCGCCGTCCTCCTCCAGTCGAACGATCTCAAGCAAGCGCTGCGCCCCTTTTGCGTCGGCGGTGCCTACGGACGGCTGCTGGACGCCGAAGGCGAGCAGCTAGGGGAAGCTGCGGTCCAGGCCTTTGAAACCGAGGGGCTGATCGGCGGCGGCGCGGCGCCGGCGGTCCTCGCCTATCTCTTCCATCGGATCGGCGACCGTCTGGATGGACGGCCCACGCTCCTGATCGTCGACGAAGGCTGGCTCGCGCTCGACGATGAAGGCTTCGCGGCGCAACTGCGCGAATGGCTGAAGACGCTGCGCAAGAAGAACGCGTCGGTCGTCTTCGCCACGCAATCGCTGGCCGACATCGATGGGAGCGCGATCGCTCCGGCCATCATCGAAAGCTGCCAGACGCGCCTTTTGCTGCCGAACGAACGCGCGATCGAACCCCAGATCACCACGATCTACCGGCGCTTCGGCTTGAACGACCGCCAGATCGAGATCCTCAGCCGGGCCACACCCAAGCGCGACTATTACTGCCAGTCGCGGCGCGGCAACCGGCTGTTCGAGTTGGGGCTCTCCGAAGTCGCCCTCGCGCTCTGCGCGGCATCCTCGAAAACTGATCAGGCCGCCATCGAGGCGATCCTCGCCGAGCATGGCCGCGA
>LNFM01001116.1_pt1 | contig 70815 bp, 65 predicted proteins | sample 596031 | NCBI WGS metagenome assembly LNFM01 (sample SAMN04254537, study PRJNA301005) | activated carbon metagenome | isolation source: dual media filters at the Ann Arbor, Michigan drinking water treatment plant | place: USA: Ann Arbor
CCGAAGATGATGCCCACGCCGACGCCCGCGCCGCCCATGCCGATGCATGCGATGCCCGCGCCGATAAGTTTTGCTGCTGCCGGTTCCATTTTCTAGAGCTCCTTTGGAGGTAAGACGAACTGTGGGTGGAAATTCCCCGGACCGCTTAGTGTCCCGGATGAATGGCGTCGTTGAGGTAGATGCAGGTCAGGATCGCGAACACGTAGGCCTGCAGGAACGCGACCAGCAGTTCGAGCGCGGTCAGCGCGACGGTAAGCGCCAGGGGCACCATGCCGCCGACCCAGCCGAGCGCGCCGAGCCCGACGCCGAGCATCGCGACGAAGCCCGCGAACACCTTCAGCGCGATGTGGCCGGCCAGCATGTTGGCGAACAGACGCACGCTGTGCGAGACCGGCCGCAGGAAGAACGACAGGATTTCGATGAACATGACCAGCGGCAGGATGTACATCGGGACGCCGGTCGGCACGAAAAGCTTGAAGAACTTGAGGCCGTTCTTGTAGATGCCGTAGATCAGCACTGTGAAGAAGACCAGCAGCGCCAGCGCCACGGTGACGATGATATGGCTCGAAACCGTGAACGTGTAGGGGATGATGCCGATCAGGTTCGAGACGCAGATGAACATGAACAGCGAGAAGATCAGCGGGAAGAACTTCATGCCTTCCGAGCCGGCGGTAGAGCGGATCGTCGAGGCGACGAACTCGTAGGAGATTTCGGCGATCGACTGAATCCGCCCCGGAACCAGCTGCCCTCTCGCCATGCCGCCGATCATCAGCAGCGAGATCACCGCCACGGTGATGAACATGTAGAGCGACGAGTTGGTGAAGGCGATCGTGTGGTTGCCGATATGCCCGATCGTGAAGATGGGCTCGATATTGAACTGGTGGATCGGGTCGATTTTCATCCGCGCGGCTCTTTATCCACCGGCCCTGGCCGGCAATCGAATTTAAAATGTCGTGACTTCCCGTCGATGCTCAGCGCTTGCGGGAAGCTACGCCTGCAGACCTCACCACGTTGAGCACGCCGGCGGTGAAGCCAAGCAGCAGAAACACGATGAGACCGAACGGCGATGTCGACAGCCAACGGTCGACTCCCCAGCCAATCGCCGCTCCGACGACAACGCCCGCGACCAATTCCGAGGAAAGGCGGAAACCCAGCGCCATTGCAGATGTTCTGGCAGCCGTGTCGCCGCTTTCAGTTCCGGGTTGATCAGTCCTGAGTTTCCGGTTGTCGCGAATTTCGGACAATCGGTGGTCGAGACTTCCGAGCCTTGCGGAAAGCGCAGCTTCGTCAGACGACGATTGATCGCGATTTCCACTTGCGTTGTCGTTCTTGTCTTTGGCCATGGCCAAGACACTAAACGATGCTGCGGTTGATGGAAATTGCGCCGTCACCCTTGAAAGCCGCGCGGACCATACTTACCGCGTCTGAGCAAGTCAAGATTGCGCCGTAACCAGTTAGTGCCTTGATTTGAAACGATTTATTTTTGCGGTGCCAGCGATCCCCTGGACCTGTCATCGCAGTGCAACAGCTGGCGCGACATCGGTCGATCTTGCGCGGATTTCGCCGACCTGTTGGGATGCCGCAAACGAACCTTCGAATCCCGCTTCCCGGAGAGCGCATGCCACGCCAGGTCGACTACTATTTCTCGTTTCAATCGCCGTGGGCCTATATCGGGCATAGAGCCTTTCGTGAGCTCGTAAGTACTTATGATCTCAAGGTGAATTACAAACCCGTGGTGCTGGTCGACCTGTTCTCGGAAACCGGCGGATTGCCCTTGATGAAGCGCCATCCGGTGCGGCAGCGCTACCGCATGGTCGAACTGCAGCGCTGGCGCGACAAGCGCGGCCTGAAATTCCACCTGCAGCCGGCGCACTGGCCGTTCAATGCGCGGCTCGCCGATGGCGTCGTGATCGCGGCGACCGAGGCCGGACTTGATCCCGAACAATATTTGCAGCGGGGTTTTGCCGGCGTCTGGGAAGGCCAACTCAATCTGGCAGATCCCGCAACGATCGTGAAACTGGCCGACGAATCGGGACTGCCCGGCCAGCGATTGGTGGATCGATCGGGCTCTGAGGAAATCAGCACCGCCTACGAGCAGAACCGGCAGGATGCGCTGGCCGCCGACGTGTTCGGCTCGCCGGTCTATGTGCTCGATGGCGAGGTATTTTGGGGACAGGACCGCATCGAATTACTGGCCGATGCGTTGAAGTCCGGCCGCGGGCCCTATAGCTCAAAGGTTTGACGAAGTGCGCGATAAGCCAGTCGCGTTCCCGGGCGCCTTGAAAGCGCCCCGGCTGTTGAGGAAACCGCTACTGTCCTGAGGCGGGAGCAAGCGCATGCGCACGGCAAAATCATCCTCGACATCCGCAGCCATTCTCATGCTCGCGTTGACCTTCGCGTGCGCCGTTCCTGCGCTCGCAGGCCCGATGCCGGAGACCGAGAACGGTCGCTACGCGCTGTCGCCGGCCGGTGACGGCGTGCTTCGGCTCGATACCAGAACGGGCGCGGTGTCGACCTGCAACAATACGGGCGCGGGCTGGGCGTGCTACGCTGTACCCGACGAACGTGCGGCGATGGATGCCGAAATCGGCCGGCTGCAGGCCGACAACGAACGGCTCAAGGCCGGCAACGAGAAGCTCAAGGCGGAACTCGCCGAGCGCGAGCCCACCGTAGCCGGCAAGATCGAGGAGCCGCTGCCGAAATCGGACTCGCTGAAGAAGAGCGAGCCGAAGGTGGCCGACGGCGAGCGCAAGATCGAGATTCCGCTGCCGAGCGACCGCGACATGGATCGCGTGATGTCGTTCCTGGAGCAGGCGTGGCGGCGATTGATCGAGATGGCGAACCGGCTGCAGCGGGACAGCAGCAGCGGCAAGATTTGAGGCGGTGCTGTCGTCCATGCATTCGCAGGGACGACGTGGAGAGACTATTCGTGACATCGCAAAAATCCATCTCCCGCAACACAGCTTCATCCGTGACCGCCGCCTCCCTCGTGTCCTCGCTGCTGAGTGTGGAGACGTCGGGCGCGGGCTTCACCGATCTCACCGCCGAGGTCGCTAGGTTCGTGGCGGAAGTGCGCGCACGCGAAGGCGCGGTGACGCTGTTCATTCGCCATACCTCGGCGTCGCTGACGATCCAGGAGAACGCCGACCCGACCGTGCTCGTCGACCTGACGACGGCGCTGCATCGGCTCGCGCCCGAGAATGCGGGATGGCGCCACGACACCGAGGGGCCGGACGACATGCCGGCGCATATCAAGACCATGCTCACCGCAACCTCGCTGCATGTCCCGGTGCTGGGCCGTGCGCTCGCGTTGGGAGCGTGGCAGGCGATCTACCTCGTCGAACATCGCGCGCGGCCGCACCGGCGCGAGGTCGTGCTGCAATTCGTCGGCGCCACGGATTGAGACCTGAAAAAGCAAAGCCGGCCGCGAATGGCTTCGCGGCCGGCTTTTTCTGTGGGCTAGGGGGCGGGCGCTTGCGGCGCCCTGCCTAAGCCTACTTGGTGATGTCGACGTCCTTGGTCTCGGGCAGGAAGAAGAACCCGACGACGACGGTGATCGACGCGAAGATGATCGGATACCACAGGCCGGCGTAGATATCGCCGGTCGAGGCCACGATCGCGAAGGCGGTCGCCGGCAGCAATCCGCCGAACCAGCCGTTGCCGATATGATAGGGCAGCGACATCGAGGTGTAGCGGATCTTGGTCGGGAACAGTTCGACCAGCATCGCCGCGATCGGCCCGTAGACCATCGTGACGAAGAGCACCAGGATGAACAGCAGTCCGATAACGGCAGCGACCTGCGGACGGAAGATGTCGAACGGATTCGACATCTTCACGATCTGCGCGTCGCCGGCCTTTGGGTAGCCTGCAGCCTGCACCGCCGCCAGCACCTGCGGATTCGATGCCGCTGCCGTGTAAGGCACATCCTTGCCATTGACGACCACCTTCACCCCGGAGCCTGCTGCGCCATAGGAGGTCGAGTACTTGACCGACTGCTGCGAGAGGTAGGCGCGGGCGGTATCGCATGGCGCCGTAAAGACACGGGTGCCGACCGGGTTGAACAGATCGCCGCAGCCCTTCGGATCGGCGACTACGTCGACCTTGACCGTCTCGATGGCCTTCTCCAGCGCCGGGTTGGCATTGGTGGTGATCATCTTGAAGATCGGGAAGAAAGTCAGCGCCGCGATCAGGCAGCCGCCCAGGATGATCGGCTTGCGGCCAATCTTGTCGGACAGGACGCCGAACACGATGAAGAAGCCGGTGCCGAGCAGCAACGACCAGGCGATCAGCAGATTGGCGGTGTAACCGTCGACCTTCAGGATCGATTGCAGGAAGAACAGCGCGTAGAACTGGCCGGTGTACCAGACCACGCCCTGGCCCATCACGCCGCCGACCAGCGCGATGATGACGAGCTTGGCGTTGCTCCAGTTGGCGAAGGCTTCGGTCAGCGGGGCCTTGGAGCCCTTGCCCTCGTCCTTCATCTTCTGGAACACGGGAGATTCATTCAGTTTCAGCCGGATGACGACGGATACGCCGAGAAGCACCACCGACAGCAGGAACGGGATACGCCAGCCCCAAGCGGCGAACTCGGTCTCGCCCAGTATGGTTCGGGTAAACAGAATCACGATCAACGACAGGAACAAGCCGAGCGTCGCGGTGGTCTGAATAAACGAGGTATAGTACCCGCGTTTGCCGTGCGGCGCGTGCTCGGCCACGTAGGTCGCGGCACCGCCGTACTCACCGCCGAGCGCGAGGCCCTGCAGCAGGCGCAGACCGATCAGAATGATCGGCGCCGCGATACCGATGGTGGCGGCGTTGGGCAGCAGGCCGACGATGAAGGTCGACAGGCCCATGATCAGGATGGTGACGAGGAATGTGTATTTGCGTCCGACGATGTCGCCGACACGCCCGAACACGATGGCGCCGAACGGGCGAACCAGGAAGCCGGCGGCAAACGCCAGCAGCGCGAAGATATCGCGGGTCGCCGGCGGATAGGCCGAGAAGAACTGTGCGCCGATGATGCTGGCGAGAGACCCGTAGAGGTAGAAATCATACCATTCGAAAACGGTGCCAAGCGACGATGCGAAGATGACGAAGCGTTCGTCCTTCGTCATCCCCTTGGACTTGCCGGACGCAACAGCCAGTGTGGACATTTTGAATCGCTCCCCAATTGTTCTTGATGTCGAATTTGTGTTCGCGTCATAACGACGCGCAAAATTCCACGGTCTCCCCCTACATGCTCACCGGGCGTGGCCCAATAGTACTTTCGGCTTGAGCTGACTGCCCGACGTCTGGCGCACCGGGACGGGGTCGGTCGGCGCGCTTGTCCTGACCGGAGGGCAAAAGCGAAAACGCGTTACCGCGTAACGACGTAACGATGAAGTACGTGCCGCAGGGGAATCCCGAACGGCAGTTTCCTTCCGCGCGGCCGTCTAGACTAAAGTCCTAATCGTCGAGGAGCGAAAAAAGCAGCGCAATGGTCAACATCACGATGGATATCAGCGCCGTCCATCGCGCGAACTGCAAGTATATTTCCCGCATGAGAGCTGAAATCGTCTGCTGCGCATAGGCCTGGGGCGGACGGCGCTCCTTGGGAAGGTAGAGCCACATCTCGGTCCGGCGGTGATCCTTGGTCCGGGCTTCATGGGCCTTCAGCATCAGCACAAGCGTCATCACGATCGTCAGGAAACCTCCCGCCTGAAACGCGGAACGCGGAAGGAAGGACAATGCGATCATCACGCAAAAAATGGCGAGCGATGCGAACCCGCAGGCGCGCAGCACTGTTTCATAGGCAATCCGGCGCATCTCTTCCATGATCCGCCCCACTCTCAAAACACCGGGGGCGGAGCGTAGCGCCAAGGTTTCATGCTCTCAACCTCGGAACCCGGGGTCAGAGGCCGATCCTGAGAAAGTTACCGGCCGCCGGCAGCGCCAGGAGAGCGGTTGCGGCAAGCCAGATCCAGAGCGAGACGTCGTTTGATTCCGATGCGCCGGTGGCGCGCTCGTAGAGGGCCGCCGGAATTCCGCCCAGGATGATCGTGGCGGTCGATACCATCAGCGAGGCGAACATCAGCGTCAGCGGCAGGCTGCCGAACAGCAAGGGGCTGGCGAACGACTGGACATACAGCAGCGCGAAAATAAGCCAGAGCTGGTTGAAGATGCCGTTGATCATTCCGAAGAATGCAATGCCGACAAAATAGTAGGTCCTGTTCATGACGCCGCTCCGGAAACCCGCGGGGCAAGGTTCAACAGCAGAAGCGTGTAGTGAAGGATGACGCGCAGCCAGAACATCCAGACGAAGCCGAACAGCCATACCACGGCGGGAGCGGTGACCTTTGGTGTTACGACCGAGATGACGGCGATCACGGGGTCGGTGATCCGGCAGAAGAATCGCCAGATGTAGTTCGGCGAATCCGCGTCGACCATCAGGCCGAGCAGGAACCGGCCGAGCATCGTGTACATCAGCGCCGCAAGAATGAAATTCGGCAGGTGGAAGTACCAGTAGGCGAGCAGTGAAGCTGTGTGGTCCAAATTCGACTCCTGCAATGCTTCAGCGATCGGCAAACCGGCAGTGAGGGCGAGATCCTGACTTCGCACGACAATGGCAAGCGCGGACTCTCCCGGCAAGCGACGTCATCGCTTCACCTCAACAAAACGGGGCCCCAACGGGCCCCGCTTGTCGATACGTGTCGCCGTGCTCTCAGGCCGTTTTCTCTTCAAGCACCGTCCGGCCTCGCGGCTTCCGGATATCGTCGACATAGGCCTGCATCTCGGCCGAGGGCTCCTTGCCCAGTTTGCTGACGATATAGATGACGGCGAAGCCGAGCGGCGCTCCCAACAACCCGCAGGCGATGTTGGTGAGGTTGAACCAGCCGACCTTGTTCGCCAACGGGTGCGCCAGCGTCGGCCACTGCTCCATGGCATTGGGCAATGCCATGGCTTTCGCGATGTCGACCAGCGGCGCTCCTGTTACCGGATTCAGCAGCGACGTCATGCCGAAATACTTCACGCCGGCGCCCGGGAAGTATCGGGTCGTGACAAGATAGAACAGGCAAAGTCCGAAGCCTGCAATGATGCCGCAGACCGCGCCCGTTGCCGTCGCCCGCTTCCACCAGACCCCCATCACGAGGGCAGGGAAATTGCCCGCCATTGCCAGCGAGAATGCCCAGCCGACCATGGCCAGAATATCCCCGGGCTTGGTTGCGGCTGTCGCGGCCGCGATCACGGCGACGATCAATAGCAGCACACGGGCGATCATCAGCCGGCGCACGGTCGGTGCGTTGGGGTCGATCATCTTGTAATAGACGTCGTGCGACAACGCGTTGGCGATGGCGAGCAGCAGTCCGTCTGCGGTGGACAGCGCGGCGGCGAGGCCGCCGGCGGCGACCAGGCCCGAGATCACGTAGGGAAGGCCCGCGATTTCCGGGGTGGAGAGCACGATCACGTCCGTGTTGATCACGAAGTCCTGCAGCCGAACGACGCCGGGATGGCCAGCGATCGCCTTGCAGGCCGCAACGACGGCGTCGATGCTGGCCGCGTTCTTGCCGCAGATCTGGATCAGCCCGAGCTCGCCCCAGTTGAACAGCCAGGGACGAATGGCGGTCAGATCCCGTCCGATGATGTTGGTGTAGACCTCCAGCTTCGAGAACGCCGCATAGGCCGGCGCCGAGAAGTACAGCAGGAAGATGAACAGCAGCGACCAGGCGACGGACTGGCGCGCCTCACGCACCGAGGGGGTGGTGAAGTAACGCATCAGGATGTGCGGCAGCGAAGCGGTGCCGACCATCATGCACATGATGATGGCAAAGAAGTTCAGCGGCGTGTAGTTGATGAACGGCTGGATGTGCGGCTTCAGCGCAGCGACGCTGGCGAGGCCGGCCGACAGCATCTGCTGCTCGCGCGCCGTGATGTCCGCGATTGCTTGCCCGTAAGTGAGTTGCGGAATCGGCAAGCCATACTTCATGGTGGACAGGATCACGATCGGCGTCAGATAGGCGATGATCAGCACGATGTATTGCGCCACCTGCGTCCAGGTCACCGCCCGCATCCCGCCCAGCATCGAGCAGACCAGGATGCCGACAAGTCCGGCGAATACCGCAATCTCGAACTGCATGCCGAGGAAGCGCGAGGCGATCAACCCGGTGCCGTAGATCTGCGCCGTCACATAGGTGAAGGAGCAGGCCACCAGCACGATCACGCCAAGCGCGCGGGCAAAGTTGCCGCCATACCTGAATGCCAGGAAGTCGGGCACGGTATAGGCGCCGAACTTTCGCAGGTACGGCCCGATCAGGATCGACACCAGCACGAAGCCGCCGGTCCATCCGAGCACCCATGCGAGGCCATCGTAGCCGAGCAGGAACAGGGTGCCGGCCATGCCGACAAAGGACGCCGCCGACATCCAGTCGGCGCCGGTCGCCATGCCATTGTAAAGCGCCGGCACGCTGCGGCCGGCCACGTAGTACTCGGAAACCTGCGCCGTTCGCGACAGAACGCCGATGATGGCGTAGACGGCAAGCGTGAAAAACACGAACAGGTAACCGAGGATCTTGTTCGGAACGCCCATCTGCTCGAGCACCGCGAGCAAAATGACGAAGGCGAGAAAGCCGCCGGTGTAGATGCCGTAGACCCGCCCCAGGTTGTTGAGAAAGTCTGAGCTGCCTGCAGATTTGGTAGCCATATCCGTTCCCCTCAATCTTCCTCGGCAAAGCCGAATTCGCGGTCGATCTTGTCCTGCTGCCTCGCGAAGAGGAACAGCATGACGACGAAGACGATCAACGAGCCCTGCGCGGCCATGTAGAAGCCGAGCGGGAAGTTGAGGATCGGGAGGGTGATAGCGTTGAGCGGTTTCACGAACATGTGGATGACGAAACCGAAGAAGAACCATACGGCCAGATGGGTGAACATCAGGCGTGAGGTCTTCGCCCAGTGGGCTTCTTCTCGCTGCTTCAGGTCTCTGCTGTCAGGCATGGGCTGCACTTCCTCTCAATGTCCCGGCGATCGCGCCGGGCAAAAATGATCGAGGGGAATGCAATCCCTTCATGCGGCGCCCCCTCAGTGCCGCGACTTCACCCGGTCTTGCGCCGGCTTGGAGTCAACGAAGGGTAGCATCTGAGTCGGTTCCAGCTCGATAATACTTTGGGAGCAAAAGCATGCTGCAACTGCTAAGAGCGTTGCGGCCTTACGTATGCGTGCGGACTTGGCAAACGCGGGATAGACTGTCGAACTAGCTCGGTCCATCTGGCAGGAAACACCGCGATGAAGCTGTTCGACAAATTGTTTCGTCCGCGTCCGCCGATTCGGGACCTCGCGGCGCTGGCTGACTTCATCGACGCGCAGTCGGCCTTCATCGTGCAAAAGGGAATCTACGAATATTCCCGTGCGCGGGCAGGCCACTACGCCAAGGTGCTGTTTGCCGAAAAGGAATTCGCCGAGGCCGTCGAGCGCGCCCGCTGGCAAGCCTTTCCCCTCGGTCTCGCAATGGTGGGAGAAATGGTCGAGGGCGCGTTGGCCTCTCAGCTCCGGCTGCCGCGCCGCGAAACGCTCGACCGGCTGATACCCGTCGTGCTTTCGGTGCTCGATCGCTATCCCGTTCCGCCATCGATCGGCGAGGAGGCGTGGCTTGTGGCGCGCGTCGACCTGGTGCATCGGCTCGATCTGGCCGGAGGGCACGCCCCCAAACGGGTGATGGATATTCCCGAACCGGTGGCAGAGGCCTATTTTGCGATGATGCCGATCCACGAAAAGCTGCGCGGCCGGGATTTTCAGACCACGCGCAATTATCTCCGCGTCAGCCTGTGCAATATCTATGACGAATTGATCTCGCGCATGGACAGGGCGGCGCTGCAACGGGCATTGACCACGGGTGCCGCGGCCTGACGTTTTCGGTTGATTGCGTTTCTGCCGCCAGGGGGAAGCGATGGAGAGGACGAGTGGCGTCGCGCCGCTTTTGTCGATCGACGCCGTCGTCATCGATACCGAAACCACCGGGCTCGATCCGCGCAAGGCGCGGGTGATCGAGCTTGCCGGTGTGCGATTGCAGTCCGGAAAACTGTCCGCCAGCGACCAGTTTCGTCAATTGCTGCGGCCGGCCGATGAACCGATCCCGCCCGAGACGACGCGCATCCATGGCATCGACAACGCCATGGTCGCGGAAGCGCCGGTGTTTGCCGACGTCTGGCCGCGCTTCAGTGCCTATCTCGGCCAGGCCGTGGTGATCGGACACACCGTCGGCTTCGATCTTGCCATGCTGAAGCGCGAATGCGACCTGGCCGGTCTGCCATGGGTTCGGCCGCGTACGCTCGATACGCGGCTTCTTGCGCAGATCGCCGCGCCTGAACTGGCCGGCCATGCGCTGGAGAAACTTGCCGCCTGGCTCGGTGTCGATGTCGTCGAGCGTCATTCCGCGCTCGGCGACGCGGTAACCACCGCACGGGTATTTCAGGCATTGGTGCCGAAGCTGCGCGACCGCGGCATCCGCACCGTTGCCGAGGCCGAGCGTGCCTGCCTTGCCCTCACCACCGTGCTCGACGATCAGGCGCGGAGCGGCTGGATCGAGGCCGTCGAAGCGCCGGCGCGGGCCGATGCGGAGCGGACGCTGAGGCGCTTCGACAGCTATGCCTATCGGCATCACAATCGCGACATCATGCGGACGCCACCGGTCTTCGTGGAAGCCGGCACATCGGTTCACGCCGCGCTGGCGCGGCTGTCAGATGAACGAATATCCGCCGTCTTTGTCGGGCCGGCCGCCGTTTCCGGCAGCGTCAAGGCCGTGGACGCCGGCATCGTGACCGAGCGCGACTTGCTGCGTGCGATCGCGCGGTCCGGCGCCGCCGCGCTCGACGTGCCGGTCGGGCAGATCATGAGCAGGCCGCTGGCTGCGGTCCCGGCGGATGCCTTTGTCTATCGCGCCATCGGCCGCATGAATCGCCTCAAGACCCGCCATCTCGGCGTCGTCGACGAATCCGGCAGCGTGGTTGGCGCCTTGTCTGCGCGAGACCTGCTTCGCTTGCGCGCAGGCGAGGCGATATCGCTCGGCGATGAGATCGACGATGCGGCGGATGCGCAGTCGCTGGCGCTGGCGTGGGCGAAACTGCCTCAGGTTTCGGAATCGCTGCGGGCAGAGGGCCTCTCCGGCCGGGATATTGCGGAAGTGATTTCCCGCGAACTCGGCGCGCTCACCAGGCAAGCCGCGGTGATTGCGGAGCGGATCATGCGGGAGCGGGGCGAGGGCGAGCCGCCATGCCGTTACGCCATGATCGTTCTTGGATCGGCCGGCCGCGGCGAAAGCCTGCTGGCCATGGACCAGGACAACGCGGTCATCTTCGAACGCGGCGAGCCCGAGAGCGGCGAGGATAGCTGGTTTGCGGCATTCGGGGCCCTGGTCGCAGATATCCTCCACGAGGTCGGGGTGCCGTACTGCAAGGGCGGGGTCATGGCGAAGAATGCGCCCTGGCGGGGCTCGGTCGCAACCTGGCAGAGCCGCATCGACCACTGGATCGCGCGCTCCAATCCCGAAGACCTGCTCTCGGTTGATATCTTCTACGACATGCGCGCCGTCTGCGGCGACGGCAGTCTCGCCGTCGCCGTGCGGCAGGCCGCCTTTACCGCAGCGAAGGGGCAGGCCGCGTTCGCCAAGCTTCTGGTCGAGGGGATCAGCGTTCCCAGGAGCGTGGGATTTTTTGGCGGCATCCGCACCGAGAATGGCCGCATCGATCTGAAGCGGTCCGGGCTGTTCGGCGTGGTTTCGGCCGCACGCGCCATGGCGATCCGCTTCGGCGTGATGGAACGATCGACGCCGGCCCGGCTTGCCGGCGTGAAGGCGTTGCTTCACGTCGGCGCAGCGGATCTGGATGCGGTTGGCGAGGCGCATGGCGTCTTTCTCGATCTGATCCTGTCGCAGCAGATCGAGGACATCGTCCACGGCACATCGCCTTCCAATGCGGTCGTGGTGAAGCGGCTGTCGGCCCGCGACCAGGAGCGCCTGCGCTCGTCGCTTGAAGCGGTGGCAACCGTAGACAAATTGGTTCGCGACGTCCTGTTCAACGGTTGAGACCGATCGGGCCGTTGTGCGACGCACAAGAGAGGGGTTAACCGCTTCTGAGCAAGGCGATATTTGCGCCTTGCATGCGGCCGCCGGGCGGAGGACAATTACACCCGCTCGGTGGGCTGTGTCCCGTCATGGGCTGTTGCAACCTCGCACAAGAAGTAAATGACAGCCGCCACCAATACTCACCTCGTTATCGCCGATGACCATCCGCTGTTCCGCGATGCGCTGCGGCAGGCGGTTGCGAGCGTGGTGACGTCGGCCGTCGTCAGCGAGGCCGGTTCGTTCGAGGGTCTCACCGCGTTGCTGGAACAGGATTCGGACATCGACCTGATCCTGCTCGATCTCACCATGCCGGGAATTTCCGGCTTCTCCGGGCTGATCTACCTGCGCGCCCAGTATCCGGCGATCCCGGTGGTCATCGTCTCGGCGAGCGACGACGCCGGCACGATCCGCCGGTCGCTGGACTTCGGCGCCTCTGGTTTCATTCCCAAGCGCTTCGGCGTCGAGACGCTGCGCGACGCCATCATGAAAGTGATGGAAGGCGACGTCTGGGTTCCGCCGGACACCGATCTCTCCGCCGCCAACGACCCCGACATGACGCGGCTGCGCGACCGGCTGGTGACGCTGACGCCGCAGCAGGTGAGGGTGCTGATGATGCTGTCAGAGGGTCTGCTCAACAAGCAGATCGCCTATGAGCTCGGCGTGTCGGAAGCGACCATCAAGGCCCACGTCTCTGCGATCCTGCAAAAGCTCGGCGTCGAAAGCCGGACCCAGGCCGTGATCGCCGCCGCGAAAATCGCCGGCGGCGACTGGCGCCAGGGCACGCCGCCGGGTTGATTGGGCACGTCGCTCCGGGGCGCGGAATGACCAACCACCTACTCCGCCGCCGCCACCATTTGTTGGGTGCGCCACTGGCCAAGTAATGCGCGGAGCGAGGCCGGTTTGACCGGCTTGTTGAGGATCGCGATATTTTCCTCGCGCGCGGCGGCGCGTACGTTCGGGCTGCGGTCGGCCGTGATCAGGATGGCGGGAATGTTTTCGCCGAAGCGGCGGCGGATCTCGCGGATCGCGGCGACGCCGTTGCCGCGGTCGAGATGATAGTCGACGAGAAGGCCGGTCACGCGTCCGCCGGAGGATTCGATCGCCGTGATCGCAGCCTCCGGATCGGCCACCGCGATCACCTCGGCGTCCCAGGCCTTCAGCAGCGTCTTCATGCCGTCGAGGATCGCCGGGTCGTTCTCGATGCAGACGATCAGCGCGCCGCTCATTGGTGTCCTCGAAAGCGGCGTGGCGCTGGTGACGGCGGCGGTATGATTGATCGCCGTGGCCACCGGCACCGTCACCGAGAATACCGAGCCGCCGCTGGCGTTGGCGTCGATCGCGATGCCGTGGTTGAGCACGCGTGCCAGCCGCTCGACGATCGACAGGCCAAGCCCGAGGCCGCGCGCGATCCGCGCGCCCTGCTCCAGCCGATGGAACTCCTTGAAAATCTCGCCGCGCTTGGTCACGGGAATGCCGACGCCGGTATCGTAGACGCCAATCTTCAGCGATTGCCCGTGGCGGCGGCAGCCGACCAGCACGCGCCCGCGCGGGGTGTATTTGATGGCGTTGGAAATGAAATTCTGCAACAGCCGCCGCAGCAGCGAGCGGTCCGACTCCACCGGCAGCGAACAAGGCACAAAGGTAAGCTCCAGTCCCTTGGCGCGGGCGATCGGCGCAAACTCGATCTCGAGCGAACGCATCAGGTCGGCCATCTTGAAGCTCGAAATCGAGGTCGCCATCGCGCCGGCATCGAGCCGCGAGATGTCCAGGAGAGCACCGAGGATTTCCTCGATCGCCTCCAGCGAATCGTCGATGTTTTCGACCAGCCGTGAATCCTCGCCGCCGTTTTGACGTTCGACCAGGCTCGTCACGTAGAGCCGCGCGGCGTTGAGCGGCTGCAGGATGTCGTGGCTGGCTGCGGCGAGGAACCGGGTCTTCGAGATGTTGGCGTCCTCGGCGGTGCTCTTGGCCTGCGCCAGTTCGGAATTCAGCCGCGTCAGTTCCTCGGTGCGGTCGCGCACGCGCTTCTCCAGCGTCGCGTTGGCGCGTTCGAGTGCTTCGGCGGCCTCGAAGCTCGGCGTGACGTCGGAGAACGTGATGACGAAGCCGCCGCCGGGCATCCGGTTGGAGCGGACCTCGATCACCATGTGGCGGTCAGGCAGGCGCTCCAGATAGGGCTCGCCTTCGGTGGTATAGGCATCCAGCCGCCGCTGCAGCAGGCCGTCGGCGTCGCCGAGGCTGGATGGGCGGACGGCGCCCATGAATTCGAGGATCTCCTGCAAGGGGATGCCGAGTTGCACGAGGTGGGGCGGCAGCGCGAGAATTTCACCGAACTGGGCGTTCGAGCAGATCAGTTGCAGATCCGCATCGAATACCGCGATGCCCTGGCGCACATGGTTCAGCGCGGTCTGCAGGATCTCGCGGTTGAAATGCAGCGCGGCGTGGGAATCGTCGAGCAGCTTCAGCGCGGCCTTGGCGGAAACAGTCCGCTTGCGCAGCAAGAGCGACATCACGAGGCGCGAGGAGGCGGCGCCGATCGAGGAGGCGATCAGGCGTTCGGCGTGCTGCAGTAGTTCAAAATCGGCGGGCGCGGCCGGATCGAGTCCGCCGGGATGGCCGGCAGCGAAGGCCTCGAACGCATCGCGGGCGCGGTCGGGACCCAGATACTGCGCCACCGTGCTCTGGATATCCTGCACCGTGACGGTGGTCCGCCAGCGCCGGAATGTCGGCGCGATCGGCGTCAGCGTGTTCGGTACGAACAGGTCGGCCTGCAGCCGTTCGATCGACGACGGCCGGCGCGCGATCGACATCACGATGTAGGTGAGGATGTTGAGCGAGAGCGACCAGAGCACGCCATGCATCAGCGGCGGCAGGTCGGCGCCTAACAGTGCCCGCGGCCGCAGCGCCTCGATGCCGAACGGTCCATGTTGCAGCAAAAGCATACCGGCGGTGCTGCCCTCCAGGAAGCTCGGCAGGAACAGCGTATAGGCCCACACCGCGAAGCCGACGAGCATGCCGGTCATGGCGCCGCGCGCCGTCCCCTGGCGCCAGAACAGTCCGCCGAAGAAGGCCGGCGCCAGCTGTGCAAGCGCTGCGAAGGACAGCAGGCCGATCGCCGCCAGTTGGGTGTTGCCGAGTGCACGATAGTAGAAGTACGCCAGCACCATGATGCCGAAGATCGCAAAGCGCCGGATCCTGAGCAGGAAGTCGCCGAAATCCTTGCGGCCGTTGCGGGTGGCGGGGCTGCGCTGCAGCACCAGCGGCAGGACGATGTCGTTGGAAACCATGATCGAAAGCGCAACGCATTCCACGATCACCATCGCGGTCGCGGCCGACAGGCCGCCGACGAAGACGGCGATGCTTAGCAGCGGGGAATTCGCCTCGATCGGCAGCGCCAGCACGTACATGTCGCTGTCCACCGCGCCGAACGGAAAGGTGACGAGGCCGGCGATCGCGATCGGAATCACGAACAGGTTGATGGCGACCAGATAGAGAGGAAACAGCCAGCGGGCGCGGCTGACCTCCTCGGGGCTGGAATTCTCGACCACGCTGACATGGAACTGCCGCGGCAGCAGCATGATCGCGCAGAACGACAGCAGCGTCATGGTCAGGAAATTGCCGATCGACGGCACGTACTCGATCGCGCGCACTGCCTCCGGCGTCTTCATCGCGCGTTCGATCAGCTCGACCGGCGTGAACATCCAGAAAGTGACGAAGGCGCCGGCGGCGAGAAAGGCCACCAGCTTGACGATGGATTCGGTGGCGACCGCCAGCATCAGGCCATGCTGGTGCTCGGTGGCGTCGGTCTGGCGGGTGCCGAACAGCACCGCGAACACCGCCATCGCCAGCGTCACGACCAGCGCGATGTCGCCGATCAGCGGGATCGAGGCCAGCAGCTTGTCCTCGCTGAGGATCGTCTCCAGCGACGATGCGACAGCCTTCAATTGCAGCGCGATGTAGGGCACCGAACCGACGATGGCGATGCCGGCTACCGTGGCGGCGACCGCCTGGCTCTTGCCGTAGCGCGCGGCGATGAAGTCGGCGATCGAGGTGATGTTCTGCGATTTGGCGAGCTTTATCACGCGCCGGAGCAGCGGCGTGCAAAGCCCGATCATCAGGATCGGGCCGAGATAGATCGCGAGGAAATCGAAACTGGTGCGGGTGGCGAATCCGACCGAGCCGAAGAACGTCCAGGACGTGCAGTAGATCGCCAGCGACAGCGGGTAGATCAGCATGCCGGCGCGGCCGCGCTGGCTCGGCGACAGGCGATCGCCGTAGCTGGCGACGAAGAACAGCAGTCCGATATAGCCGAACGCGGCGGCGATCACGCCCCAATCGTGCAGCATTGCTGCGTCTCTCTCCTCTCGGCCGGGAACCCCCGGACCAGGCGGACTATAAACGCATTGGGCCGGCAACGCATCGCGCCGCCGGCCCAAATCCCGGGGATTGAGAGCGGTAGGGTTACTCGGCCGCGAGCGATTTCTGGTTCAGCGGCAGGCCAAGCCGTTCCCAGACCTGCAGCAGCGCTTCCGCCAGGGTGTCGATCAGGCCGTCGTCATGGTAGGGCGACGGCGTGATCCTCAGGCGTTCGGTTCCCTTGGCGACCGTCGGATAGTTGATCGGCTGGATGTAGATGCCGTGTTCTTCGAGCAGGATGTCGGACGCCAGCTTGCACCTCTCGGGATCACCGACGAACAGCGGCACGATATGGGTCTCGCTCGACATGACAGGCAGGCCTGCGGCGTTGAGAATCGCCTTCACTCGGGCGGCGCGGTCCTGGTGGCGCTCACGCTCCCAGTTCGAGCCCTTCAGGTGGCGGATCGCAGCGGTCGCGGCCGAGCAGATCGCCGGCGGCAGCGCGGTCGTGAAGATGAAGCCCGGCGCATAGGAGCGGACCGCATCGATGATGTCCGCCTTGCCGGCGATGTAGCCTCCGAGGCAGCCGAACGCCTTGGCGAGCGTGCCTTCGAGCACGTCGACGCGATGCATGACGCCGTCGCGTTCGGCGATGCCGCCGCCGCGCGGGCCGTACATGCCGACCGCGTGGACCTCATCGACATAGGTCATGGCGTCGTATTTCTCGGCGAGATCGCAGATTTTTGCGAGGGGGGCGACGTCGCCGTCCATCGAATACAGGCTCTCGCAGGCGATCAGCTTGGGCCGGTCGGGTCCGGCCGCGATCAGGAGTTCTTCGAGATGCGCGACGTCGTTATGGCGGAAGATCTGCCGCTCGCAGCCGGCCTGGCGCACGCCTTCGATCATCGAATTGTGGTTCAGCGCATCCGATAGAATGAGGCAGTTCGGAATGAGCTTGGCGATCGTGGAGATGCCGGTCTGGTTCGAGACGTAGCCCGAGGTGAACAGCAGCGAGGCTTCCTTGCCGTGCAGATCGGCCAGTTCCTGCTCGAGCTGCACAAGCGGATGATGGGTGCCGGCGATGTTGCGGGTACCGCCGGCGCCGGTGCCGACGCGCGTCGCGGTCTCGACCATGGCGCCGACCACTTTCGGATGCTGCCCCATGCCAAGATAGTCGTTGGAACACCAGATCACGACGTTGCGCGGACCCTTCGGCGAGTGCCAGACCGCATGGGGAAAGCGTCCCGCGATCCGCTCGAGGTCGGCGAAAACGCGGTAGCGCCGCTCGTCATGCAGGCGGTTGAGGGCGGTGCTGAAAAATTGGCTGTAGTCCATCACAAGTCCTGACACGGAACCGGCCGGATCGGCGTGGCTCTTTTTAGAGCCTTTCCAGCTTTGATGTCTACGCGAAATCCCAGATTTGGGCGGGCCTCCGGGATGCACCGGAGGCGGGGTAAATCTTGATCTCGATCAACGCGGTAGGAGCGTTTTCGGTTCGGGTATTTTCGCCGCGCAGCCGAAGCCGCGAACCGCCGACGGGGCGACGCAAATCGGCTATAGCGTTTTCGAGCGAAGTGGATACCGGTTCGCGTGAAGAAACGCGTCGAAACTCTAGACGTCCAATTGCCTGATGGCGCGATTGGCGGCGATGAGGGCGTCTTCTTCGGACTTGCTGTCTTCCGCCGTCACAAAGCCCCGGATCGCCGCGCCTCGCATGATCGTGGCGGGCGGAACAATCGGCGTCATGTTGGCGCGCCAAAGTCCGGGTTGTCGCTGAAAGGTAACGATTCTGTAGTCAGACGCTTTGGCCATTGCAGTCCTTTTGGCAGTCTTTTGCGGTCGTCGCTTCGCGCCAGCGGCGCCAAAGCGGAACGATCGCGCTTTTCCGAGGGGTTCAACAACCGCGACAGATATTCTTCAGTTTGGCGGCGGTTTGGGCGTCCTCCGCGAGGAAGGGGTCCTTGTATTCAGGTCGCGAGGCGGCTTTTTCAACCGCTTTGGGCTTTTCTATTTTCGGAGGCGACGCGGCGTCGTAGCAGGCGAGCCGCGCGCTCGTGCTTTCGACCGCGCGGCACTCCTGGCCTGCGGCGAGCGCGCTCGGTGCGAAGGCGCACAGCGCCAATACGGCGGCAACCGTTTTCATCCATTCTCCTTTTGCGGGCGGCATTGCCTGAGGGCCAGGAAGTCACATCGATGAATAGCGAACCGCGCTTTTCAGCGCGTCATCGATCTCGTCAGCCAATTCGGCCTCACCGATCTCGTGAAGCGCAGACGCCATCGTCGATGCCTGCACCGCACTCATCGAAAGCGGCTCGCTCGTCTCGTAGCTGAACTTGATGCGCCAAATTCCTCCGGGGTTGCGATGCGGCTCGACGAGCAACGCTGGAAGATCAGGCAATCCGTTCTCAAAAAGCAAGGCCGACCGCGTCAACATGGCGGCATCGAATCAGGGCCGCGGTCATGTAAAACTTGAACACGGAAAGGCGTTTGGCGGGGCGTCAGAACTAGCATGCCGCGACCGTGCGCCCATTTGGGCGCAATAGCTACGGTTAGTTTGAAGCCTTTCTCTCAGCATTTTCGCCGCCGTCGAAATTCCGGTAGCCGCGCAACAGCGCCGCCGGTGGCGAAGCGCTACTCGCATCGGCCTCCTGATTCAGCCTGTCGCTATCAGGTGGTCCGGAACCGCAGCACGCCGTCGGTCACTTCGGAGGTCAGGCGGCCTTCGTTGATCATGTAGTTGACGTGGGCGATCAATTCGCCAGAAGCGAAGCCCATCTGGTGCACATCGAGCGGGTATTTGTTGAACACCACCGGCACCAGTTGCCGGGAGGTCTGCGAGACGTCGCGGCAGGCTTCCGCGATCAGGCGGCAGCGGTCCTCGTGATGGTCGGCAAGCTGCTTGATGCGGGTCTTAAGGCCGTAGAACGGCACGCCGTGACCGGGCAGCACCATGACGTCGTAGGGCAGGGTGGTGGTCAGGCTGGCGAGCGAGGCCAGATATTCGCCGAGCGAGTTCTGCTCGGGCTCGACTGCCCAGACGCTGACATTGGGCGAGATTTTGCTCAGGACCTGGTCGGCGGAGAGAAACAGCTTGTCGGCGGCGCAATACAGCATGACCTGGTCAAGGGCGTGGCCACCGCCGGTGATGACCTTGAAGCGGCGCGCGCCGATCACGACCTCGTCGCCATGGGAGATGCGGTGGTAGACCGGCGGCAGCACCGAGACCCGTTTCAAGTAATCCTGGCCGCGGCCAAGCAGTTTGTCGGTCAGGTCCTCGTCCATGCCGTGACGGCGGAAGAACAGCCGCTGCGCGTTTTTCCGCTCTTCGGTGCCGCGGTTCTGGTGATAGACCGATTGCAGGTATTCGACCTGCGACATCTGCAGCGGGCAGCCGAAACGCTCGACGATCCACCCTGCGAGGCCGACATGGTCGGGATGCGAATGGGTGACGATCAGACGTGTGACCTTCACGTGCCGGAGCGGTCCCTCGAACAACGTGGTCCAGGCCGCGATGGTTTCCTCATTGCCGAACCCGGAATCGACCACCGCCCAGCCGTCCCCGTCAGCGAGCAGGTAGATGTTCACGTGATTGAGCCGGAACGGCAATTTCAGCCGCACCCACAGTACGCCCGGCATCACCTCGACGACCTGATCATGGCCGGGGTGAGTTTCCCAGGGGTATCGGAGTGCCTCGGCGGAGGACTGAACCGTGTCGGTTTTGGAATGCATGCTACCGACTTAGCGGTAGAGGCTTCGCGGCGCTAGATGAAAAAGCGGATGGGCGGACCGGGAAAAGACATGAGTCCTATTGAGCTCGTCATTCCGGGGCGATGCGTCAGCATCGAACCCGGAATCTCGAGATTCCGGGTTCGTCCTTCGGACGCCCCGGAATGACGGTGTTACGCCGCCCTGATATTCGACAGGAACGCGTCGATTTCGGCGCGCAGTACGTCGGCCTCGCGGCGCAGGGCGTCGGAGGCGGTCAGCACCTGGCCGGCCGCGGTTCCGGCCTGCGTCGCGGCGCTGGAGACGCCGACGATGTTGCTGGAGACCTCACCGGTGCCGCCGGCGGCGTGCTGGATGTTGCGGGCGATCTCGCGCGTCGCCGCACCCTGCTCCTCGACGGCTGCTGCGATCGCGGTGGTGACCTCGTTGATCTCGCTGATCGTGGTGCTGATGTTCCTGATCGCGCCGACTGCCGATGTCGTCACGGTCTGCATGCTGACGATCTGCTGGCGGATCTCGTCGGTGGCCTTCGCGGTCTGGTTGGCGAGGCTCTTCACCTCCGAGGCGACCACGGCGAATCCGCGGCCGGCATCGCCGGCGCGTGCGGCTTCGATGGTGGCGTTCAGCGCCAGCAGGTTGGTCTGCGAGGCGATGGTCTGGATCAGATCGACCACGACGCTGATTCGGGCGGCGTTATCCGCCAGTCCCTGCATGGTGGAATCGGTCTCGCCGGCTTCGGCCACGGCCTTGCGGGCGATTTCCGACGAGTTCACGACCTGGCGGCCGATTTCCGCGATCGAGGAAGACAGTTCCTCGGTGCCCGACGAAACGGTCTGCACGTTGACCGAGGTCTCCTCGGCGGCCGACGCCACCGCGCTGACCAGCGCGCTGGACTGATCAGCGGTTGCCGACATGCTTTGCGCGGTCGACTGCATCGAACCCGCCGCCGTCTGCAGGCTGTCGAGTGCGGTGCGAACGGCGGCTTCGAACTCGACGATACGCTCTTCCATGCGGGAGGCGCGCTCGGCCTTGACGACGCGGTCCTTGTCCTGCTCGGTGGACAGCGCGCGGCTCTGGATCATGCTCTCGCGGAACACCAACAGCGAGTTCGCCATTTCCGCGATCTCGTCCCGCGCACGGGTCTGATAGATCTCCGCTTCGAGGTCGCCGCTCGACAGCAACTGCATCGAGCGCTGCAGGCCGCTGATCCGGCGCAGGATGTTGCGGCCGACATAGAGCCAGACGAACAGGATCGAGCCGAGCAGCGTCGCCACGCCGAGACCGAGCATGGCCATGGTCGCGAACGAGATTTCCTGACGCGCCCGCAAGGTCGCGGCGTCGGTTTCCTTCTGTACGCCGTCGACCAGCTGCTGAACGCTGATGCCGAGCCCGACGTTGAGCTTGCGGGTTTCTTCCAGAATGGTCTGGCCGTAATCGTCCGCGTCCAGCTCCTGCTGGCGGACCTTGAAGACGCCGGTCTTGCCGTCACCCAGCGCCAGCAGGTTCAGCGTCGCGGCCTTGACCGCCCGCATCGCCGTGGTGTTGGGAAGCTTGTCGGCATTCGACTTCACGCGCGCCTGCGCGGTGCGGAAGTCCTTGGCGATGGCCTCCAGCGTTTCGGAGTTGCTGGTCGACAGTGCGGCGATCATGTCGAATGCGATCATGTTGCCGCTGGCGGCGATGTCACCGAGTTGGTCGGCGGCCCTGTGTCCCTTGATGGCGTCGTCCTGGGAGAAGCTGCCGGCGGCGTAAATGCTCTGCAGTTCGGTTTGGGCATCCAGCGCCGCAGGGCCGGCGGCGGCGATGAAGCGCCGCTGCGCCTTGCGCACCGCGTCGTACAGTTTCTCGTGCTGGGCTGCGAGTTCGAGCCGCTCGCGTGCGGCAGAGCCCAGGCTCTTGATCATGTCGTCGATGTTCTTGACGTTCTCGGTGAGCGCCGCGACGACCGCCTTGTCGGCGCCGAGTTCGACGATCTCGCCGAGCTTCTGCAGCGCGACCGTCTGGGTTTCCTTCATCTTCTTCGTTCGGTCGTTCAGTGCCTCTTCGCTGCGCGCGGCGAGCAGCGCCGGCCCCTGGTTGGCGAGGCTCGTGCTCTGCGCCGAGAGCTGCAGGCTGGCGGCGAGGCGGGGAATGTCGCGCCCGCTCAGGTCGCCCATGGTGCCGCCGAGGCGTCCGAGCATCAGCCCGGCGCCTGCGCTGATGATGATCGCCATGCCGGCGATGACGGCGAAGGCGGCGAAGAGACTGCCCCTGACACCGAAGCCCTTGCGTCCTGGTTTGCTGATCTTGAAGGCCATTTGTCTACCGCCCCGTTTGCGCTACCTTGGGATGTTTCCTCGCGCGGCAGTATCGTGGTACCCGGTTAACAAGTTGGGAAAAGTGAGGCCTTTTTGACGTTTTTTGCTGCGAGGCGCACGAATTTTGCAGATTTTCCGTATATCGCAAAATAAAAAGGCCGGCGAAACCGCCGGCCCTCCGCAATCCAGAATTGAAAGATGCTCAGTAGCGCGCGACCGCCGGCCCGCCGCCGAAGCTGAAGCGATAGTTAACACCAACCTTGAAGGTGTGTTCGTCGAAGCGGAAGTTGCCGAACGGCACCAGCGGCCCCGGGCTCACGAAGTGCGTGCTGCCGAAATCGTAATACATGTACTCGCCCTTGGCCGACCAGTTCGGGGCGAACATGTATTCGAGGCCGGCACCGACGGTGTAGCCGTTGCGATGGTTGCCATCGAGGATGAACGCGACCGGAACGCCGGCGAAGGTCAGCGTGTCGCGGTTGTCGGAATAGGCATAACCGCCTTTGACGTAGACCAGGCCCTGGCCCCAGGTGTAGCCGAAGCGGCCGGTGATCGAGCCGATCCCGCGCTGGTTGCTGGTATAGACGAAGCCGCCGGGGAAGGCCGCGTTGAGGCCGCCATTGCCGAGCCAGCTATACTGGCCCTCCAGGCCGACCACCCAGCTCGGCGCGAACTGCAAGTCGGCGCCAGCCTGCACGCCGCCGAGGACGCGGGCGCTGTAATCGCTGAGCACGAGGCCGCTGAAATCGTTGCTGCCGTTGAAGGCGCCGCCGACATGGCCGCCGATATAGAAGCCGGTCCAGCTCAAGGGCGGGGGAGCAAAGGCAGGTGCCTTGTTGTAGTAGCGCCCGCCGAGATCGGCGCCGAGCGCCGGCGAGGCGGCGCCGACGGTTGCGAGGGCCGCAAGGGCGAGCAGGAACTTCTTCATGTGCTTGGTCTCCGAAAAACCGTTTCGGCGACCGGGTGCGGGGCCGCCTTCCAAGGCGACGCAAATAGACGGCTTTTGTCTAAAATGCTGTCACTTCGGGGAGACAGCGACCGGCAACCCAACCCATTGGCAAACAAAAGATTTTTGTGCTTAATGAAGGCCTAATCAAAGGTAAGCAAAGGCTTAATTTCATCCCTCCTCGAAGACCTGGTGGAAAGCTTTCCTTAACCGATGCGGCGTCGCACGTCGCTGCGCATCTGTTCGCGAAAAGCCTGCCGGCGGGCGGGCCGCTCCTTCACCGGGACGTCGTGGCGATCGAACACGTTGAACATTTCGAGGATCGGGTAGCGGTCGCTGGCCATCGCCAGAATGCGGAGGAATTCCGCGACGGGCCCGATTGGCCCGGTAACCTCCCATTTGCGGATGGTATCGGCGCCGTCGCCCGGCGGCAGGCCGCAGAGTTTCGCCATGTCGGCCACCGACAGCGGCTGGCCGATGGCCTCGCCGAGATGGCTGCGAAGTTTCTTCAGTTCCGGGCCGGTCACGGATTCTCCGTATGAAATAGCATCTGTGAAGTACGTCACACACAGTGCCTGGGGTCCAAGCTATACGCGACGCAACTGGTTCCTGATGAGGAGGCAACCATGCGTCGTTTACTTGAAAGCCTCATGCCCGACGAGCGCCAGATTTACTGGAGATGGGTCGCAGGCATGTTTGCTCTTTACGTCGTGCTGATGGGCACGGCGGCAACGCTGTTCGTCAATCACGAACCAGGCCGCAAGCTTGCGCACGAACGTGCCGCGACTGTGGCAACCGACCGCTCGATTATCCCGGCCTCGACCACCCTGCGCCAGGCCGCGCGCGATTGAGGTTGGCGGTCGGCGTTCAGACGCCGATCGCATTGCGGGCTACCACGTCGCGATAGAAGGCGGCGCTTAGTTTGGGGGTCCGGCGCTGCGTCTTGAAGTCGACATGGTAGATGCCGAAGCGCTTTTCGTAGCCGTAGATCCATTCGAAATTATCCATCAGGCTCCACAGGAAATAGCCGCGTACCGGAACGCCCTCCGACGTCGCGCGCTGGAGCTGCCGCAGATAATTGCGCAGATACATGATGCGATCGAGATCGTAGATCTGGCCGTCGGCGCTGACCTTGTCCTCCGACGAGGTGCCGTTCTCGCTGATGTAGATGTTCTCGATGTTCCAGACTTTTGCCGCCAGCCGCGGCGCCCAGTAGATCGTCTCGGGGCCGACGCGCAGCCAATCCGAACTCATGTGCGGGAATGACGCGGGGAAGGGCAGCATTTTCCAGCCCGGCGGCTTGTCGGAGGCGGCGATGTAGAATTGCGGCGCGTAGATGTTGAGGCCGACGAAATCGTTCGGCGAGGAAATGATCTTCAGTTCGTCAGCGGTGAATTTCGGCGCGTTCCTGCCGGCATATTGCAGAAATCCGTCGGTGTACTTGCCTTCCAGGATGACGCCGAGGAAGCCCGAATTGAGTTCGCGCGTCGCGATCTCGGCGGCGCGGACGTGTTCGGGCGTGTCGAACGCCGGCACGCAGGTCGCGAGGTTTTCGGCGGGACCGACCTTGGTGCCGGCGCGCCCGCGGGCGCGGATCGCCTGCACGGCGAGGCCATGCGCGAGCGCGACATGGTGGCGGACCTGGTTGACGTCGGCATCCGGCAATTTGAGCCCGGGTGCATCGATGCCCAATCCGTAGCCGAAGGTCACGAACCTGCCGGCCTCGTTGATAGTGAAGATCGATTTGACGCGATCGGTCAGGCGCGCCGCCATGTGGCCTGCATATTCGGCGAACGCCTTTGAGGTTTCGCTGGAGCGCCAGCCGCCTCGGCTGTCCTCGAGCGCCTGGGGCAGGTCCCAGTGATACAGCGTCGCGTACGGCTCGATTCCGTTCTTCAGCAACTCGTCGACGAGGCGATCGTAGAAGTCGAGTCCCTTGGGGTTCGGCGCGCCCGTTCCGTCAGGAAACACCCGCGGCCATGCGATCGAAAACCGGTAGGCCTTCGCGCCGGTCAGTTTGATGAGGCCGATGTCTTCCTTGTAGCGATGGTAATGTTCGTTGGCGCGATCGCCGGTGGTGCCGTCCTCGATCTTGCCCGGCGTATGCGAGAACGTATCCCAGATCGAACGGCCGCGGCCGTCTTCATTGACGGCGCCCTCGATCTGGTAGGACGAGGTGGCGGTACCCCACACGAAATCCTTCGGGAAGCCAGCCGGCGCATGCCGGTCGGCTGACGATTGCGCGACGGCGCCGCCACGTGCTGCCGCGATACCGAGCGCGGAAAGACCCGCAAGCTTCGCAAGGCGCCGGCGCGAGAATTTTCCGAACATCGTCATCTCCGGTCAGTGGGCTTCAGGCTGCCGATCCTTCTCATGGATGCAGCGTCGCAACTTGATCATGATACGTGAACAGCCTCGGTGTCGGCGTCAATGATAGATGATCCAGCGGCGCGATGACGCAGATCGGGATGAGGCGGCGGTGGAGCTATCGAGTCAGGCTGCTTCCCGAGGCTGAATCGGCCGCTGGCTCCCGGAAAAGATTGCTGCGATTTAACTGGCTGATTTCTCCGGGGCGCGCGATAGCAGCCCGCGCGGCCAGCACCGGCGCGCCAATATTCGAGAGCGATGCCGGAAATCGAAATCACCGACGAGTGCCGGGCATTGATGGCGGCCGAGTTCCCGTTCGAGCAGGCCGTGCGGCGTTTGCGAAACGGCGAGTGGCAGATGCAGATCGATGCGGAAACGTGGCGGCGCCTGCAGAAGGTGCGGCGGCACGGCGAAACCATATCCGACTGCATCATCCGCGTCATCATCGTGACGCAACACAAGCGGGGTTTGCAGTAATCGCAAGCGGTGATGCGCGCCGGCTACTGGCGGCGAGGCGTGCTGGATTCGAGCCTTTTTTTCAACAGATCGGAATCATTCGAAAGCTCCATCCATTGGGCGTCATCACACGTTGGCGGAAGAGAGGGCATTCGTCGTGACCAGAGGAGATTCCGTACCAGTCGTTATATCCGTTGTATCCATTGCCGTAGCCGTAGCCGTACCCGTAGCCGTCCACGAATCCGGATACGCCGATGCTTGGGCCGTGGAAGCCTCGTCCGTGGAAACCGCGTCCATGCAAACCTCGTCCGTGGAAACCTCGTCCGTGGAAGCCGCCCCCATTGGGTTTGCCCCCATGGAAGTTGCTACCGCCGCCGCCGTTGTGGCCGCCGCCCCTGAAACCGCTGCCTTGGGCCGAAGCCGGGTTGGCGCCGGCTGTAGCGAAGGCGAATAGGGATAGAATAAGTAGCGCTGCAATTGCTTTCGGTGTCATGGGAAAGTCCTCGGAGAAGCACTCGCGCTCCCGCAGCGCGCGCGATTGTGGTCACTTTGGCAGAGGCGTTGACGGAATGGCCCTGGACGGAAAGGAACATCCAAAGACGCCGACTTTGTGAACGGGTAGTCGCCCGACCAGCCTTCAGATTCACTCCGCGTAGCAGGAGCGACGCAGACCTGAAGCCGCAGCAGGCTATCGGTTTTCGGGGAAAAACTGGTGCTGCCAGACAGGATTGAACTGTCGACCTCTCCATTACCAATGGAGTGCTCTACCACTGAGCTACGGCAGCATGCCCGGTATCGGGGGAATCGGCCAAAAGGCTCCCACTGGGCGGCCGGTTCTTGCCACAAGGGCCCCTCTGGCGCAAGCACGCGGGCGGGCTCGGAACGGGCCAAATTGGGCAAAAGTCGGCGCTGGCCACCGGCGAACCGGACCAAGTCGGGGCCGATCCGGTTCCCGACCGCCCAAGCCACCGAATCATGATCCGAATGGTGTCGCCGGCCAAACCTGGCTACTCGCGCGAGCGGCAACCGCCGCCAACAGGCGATTGCAACCCGACGACTCCAAACACACTATGTCCGGCGGCGCGGCGTCGGGGCAGATCCTGTTTCGATCGAGGGAAGTGGACGGACTAGCGATGACGGGAGAGCAAGGCAAGGGCGCGGGAAAAGCCGGCGCGGATGTGAAGGATTCACGACGCGACCGGCTCAAGCTGGCGTTGCGCGAAAATCTCAAGCGGCGCAAGTCCCAGGCGAGAGGGCGCAGCGATGCGGACGCCGCATCTTCCGGAAGCCCCGATTTCCCCTTAGATGACGCCAGCGGAGAAAAGCCCGGCTCGTAGCGTCCTGACAAAATTCACTCACGTCGTTCTGGCATGCTCTCTGCATCGTTCTGTTTCTTTTTTGGGCGGCCACAATGAGTGCAGACATCATGGCAGGTCCGGCGACCGGCGCCAACGATTACGTCTTTCCCCGTCATGAACAGACCTTTCCGACGCTGACCCCGCCGGAAATCGCGCGCATGCGCCGGTTCGCCGAGCCGCGCAGCTACAGGGATGGCGAAGCGCTGTTCGAGACCGGCAAGGTCGGCCCCGGTATGTTCGTGGTGCTGTCGGGCACGGTTGCGGTCGTCCAGCGCGACGGCCTTGGCCATGTCACGCCCATCATCGATCAGGGACCGGGGCAATTCCTCGCCGAGATTGGCCAGCTTTCAGGTCGCCTCGCGCTGGTCGACGGCCATGCCGACGGCGATGTCGAGACGCTTCTGATCCCGCCCGACCAGTTGCGCGCGCTGCTGGTGGCCGAGGCCGAGCTCGGCGAGCGGATCATGCGCGCGCTGATCCTGCGCCGGGTCAACCTGATCCAGGGCGGCGCCGGCGGCCCGGTGCTGATCGGGCCGGCCTCGCTCGGCGAGATGGCGCGGCTGCAGAATTTTCTGGCGCGCAACGGCCAGCCGCACCACGTGCTCGATCCCGCCGTCGACAAGGACGCCGCCGATCTCGTCGTGCGCTATGTCACCTCGCGTGCCGACCTGCCGCTGGTTGTCTGCCCGGACGGCCGGGTGCTGCGCAATCCGACCGAGGCGGCGATCGCGTATGCGATCGGCATGATTGGCGACCACGACCATGAAAAGCTCTACGACGTCGCGGTGGTCGGCAGCGGGCCTGCGGGGCTCGCCACCGCCGTCTATGCGGCCTCCGAAGGATTATCGGTCGCCGTGTTCGATGCGCGCTCGTTCGGCGGCCAGGCCGGCGCCAGCGCCAGAATCGAAAACTATCTGGGCTTCCCGACCGGCATATCCGGCCAGGCGCTGGCCGGGCGCGCCTTCAACCAGGCGCAAAAGTTCGGCGCCAACATGCTGATCCCGGTCTCGATCCAGTCGCTCGACTGCGGCCGTACCGATGGCGTCTTCGGGCTGGCGACCGACTGCGGCAAGTCGATGCGCGCCAGATCCGTCGTGGTGGCGAGCGGGGCACGCTATCGCCGGCCCGAGATCGCAAATCTCGAGAAATTCGAGGGGCGTGGCGTCTGGTACTGGGCCTCGCCGATCGAGGCAAGGCTGTGCACCGGCCAGGATGTCGTGCTGGTCGGTGGCGGCAATTCGGCGGGGCAGGCCGCAGTGTTTCTGTCCGGCCATGCCCGCAAGGTCTACATGATCATTCGCGGCGGCGGGCTCGGGGCCAGCATGTCGCGCTATCTGATCGAGCGCATCGAGGCGACCGACAACATCGAATTGATGTTCAACGCTGAAGTGGTGGGCCTCGAAAGCGATGACGACGCCGCGCTGGCGCGCGTGCGCTGGCGCAGCCGGCTCGCGCCGGCCGATGTGCAGGCGCTTGATATCCGCAATCTCTTCCTGTTCGTTGGCGCCGATCCCGCCACCGGCTGGCTCGATGGCTGCGGCGTGATGGTCGATCGCGGCGGCTTCGTGGTGACGGGCGCGCAATGCTCGCAGAAGGATGGGCAACCGGCCGCGCCGCTGGAAACGTCGGTATCAGGCGTGTTCGCGGTCGGCGACGTGCGCTCGGGCTCGGTCAAGCGCGTCGGCGGCGCGATCGGCGAGGGGGCGCAGGTGGTCGCCGCGCTGCACGGCTTTCTCGCCGACGCAATGAAGCCGTCGCTTTGATGCGGCCCGGAGTGAAGCGATGACGACAAAAGGCTGCAGCCATATCGCCGGCATTCAAACCGTCACCCCGAGCGCGCTTGGCTGCGAGGAATGCCTCAAGAGCGGCGGCCGATGGCTGCACCTGCGGATCTGCCGCAGTTGCGGCCACGTCGGCTGCTGCGACGATTCTCCGAACAGGCACGCGACCGCGCATTTCCACGCGACCGGCCATCCCGTGATCGAGGGCTACGATCCGCCGGAAGGCTGGGGCTGGTGCTATGTCGACAAGGTGCTGTTCGATCTGTCGAACCGAAAAACTCCACACAACGGACCGATACCGCGCTACTACTGATTCCTCTTTCAGCAAAATGAGGAATCTCACGTGCAAGGCTCGCCGAGAACGCTACGCGCCATCGTTTCCGTCATGTGGATGGCATCATCGGTCGCATTGATTCCTTTGAGCGGGTCGTTCGCGCAGTCACTTCAGGAAAAATCTGCACCTCAGAGCAAATTCGCCGAAGCCAACGGCGTCAAGCTGCATTATCTGGTTGCCGGCAAGGGTGACCCCGTCGTGCTGCTGCATGGCTTTGCCGAAACCAGCCATATGTGGCGGCCCCTGATCGCAAAACTTTCTGACAAGCACACCGTGATCGCTCCTGATCTGCGCGGCTTCGGCCGGTCCTCGGCGCCGGAGGGCGGATACACCAAGAAGGCGATGGCGCAAGACATCCACGCCTTGGTGAAAGGCCTCAAATACGGCCGTATCCGGCTGGTTGGTCATGATATCGGACTGATGGTCGCCTACGCCTATGCGGCGCAATACCCCGACGAAGTCGACCGGATCGTGCTGATGGAAGCGTTCCTGCCCGGCGTTGGAGAATGGAATAACGTTTTTCTGCTGCGCGATCTCTGGCACTTCCACTTCTTCGGCAAGACCCCGCTGGCGCTGGTCACTGGTCGCGAGCGCGTTTATCTCGAACATTTCTGGAACGACTTTGCCGCCGACGCCACGAAATCCGTGCCGGAAGCCGATCGCAAATTCTATGCCAAGGAGTATGCCAGGCCCGGTCACATGAAGGCGGGGATGGAGGTTTTCCGCGCCTTCCCGCAGGACGCCGTCGAGTTTGCAGGCTTTGCGAAGACCAAATTGTCGATGCCGATGCTGGTGCTGTCAGGCGAGAAGGCCGGCGGTCCGTTCCTGATCGAACAAGGCAGGATGGTCGCGACCAATGTCGAAGGCGTATTGGTGGAAGGCCGGGGACACTGGCTGATGGAAGAGGCACCTGATCAGGTGATTCCCAAGCTGGTCGAATTTCTCAACCGCTGAAATTCGCGCAGCTTTGCCGTCTTGTGTGACAGCCGTGCAAATATTTCGTGCATCATACTACTTTGGTTGATGCGTCATTCCTTCGCGCACATGCCTGCATTGCCTGACCTGCGCGCGATGCGTGTGGAAATTTTCTGCGCCCCGTCGTAACGTCTGGAACTATTCCAGTTTGGGGGCGCATCGATGATATTGGGGATGAGTGTAGCGACGTTCGTGCTGGTGCATGTGGTCATCAGTCTGATTGCAATCGTCGCAGGTTTGATCGTGATGTTTGGAATGCTCGGCTCCAACCGGATGCCGGTGTTGACCGCCATCTTTCTGTTTTTCACCATTCTAACCAGCGCCACGGGCTTCGTGATTCCGCCGCTGGTGACCGAAACGCTGCTGCCTTCGCACCTGTTCGGCTTCCTCTCCTTCATCCTGCTCGCCATCGCCTGCGTTGCGCTGTACGGCATGAACCTCGCCGGCGCGTGGCGCTGGATCTATGCGGTCACCGCGCTGCTTTCGCTTTACCTCAACGTCTTCGTACTGGTGACACAGAGCTTCCTCAAGATACCCGCATTGACGGCGCTGGCGCCGGGCAATCCGCCCGCCGGACCGGTGTTCGCGATTGCGCAAGGCATCGTGCTGGTGTTCTTCGTCGTCATGATCATCGGCGCCTGCCGGCGCTTCCGTCCGAAGTGAGGCCGCTTATTTGAGTCGTTCCGGGGCGCGCGAAGCGCGAACTATGATGTGCAATTGCACATCCCAGAATCTCCAATCTCCAGATTTCGGGTCCACGCGACGGCGCGTGTCCCGGAATGACGGCGTAACAGTGTAACAGCAAGAAGGATTTTTCCCCATGCCCACCATCACGACAAAAGACGGCGTTGAAATCTTCTACAAGGATTGGGGCAAGGGTCAGCCGATCGTGTTCAGCCATGGCTGGCCGCTGTCGGCGGATGACTGGGACACCCAGATGATCTTCTTCGTCAACAACGGCTTTCGCGTCGTTGCCCATGACCGCCGCGGCCACGGGCGCTCCAGCCAGGTCAGCGATGGCCATGATATGGATCATTACGCCGACGACCTCGCGGCCGTCACCGCGCATCTCGACCTGAAGAACGCCGTTCACGTCGGCCATTCCACCGGTGGCGGCGAGGTGGTGCATTACATCGCCCGCCACGGCGAGAGCCGGGTGGCGAAGGCCGCGATCATCAGCGCAGTGCCGCCGCTGATGGTGCGGACGCCGGCCAATCCCGGCGGATTGCCGAAGGAAGTCTTTGACGGACTTCAGACGCAGCTTGCGGCGAGCCGCACGCAATTTTATCGCGATCTCGCCGCCGGTCCGTTCTACGGCTACAACCGGCCGGGCGCCAAACCTTCCGAAGCCGTCATCGAGAACTGGTGGCGTCAGGGCATGATGGGCGGTGCGAAAGCGCATTACGATGGGATCGTCGCCTTCTCGCAGACCGATTTCACCGAGGACCTAAAGAAGATCACCGTGCCGGTGCTGGTCATGCACGGCGACGACGATCAGATCGTTCCCTACGCCGATTCAGCGCCATTGTCGGCTAACCTTCTGAAGAACGGCACGCTGAAGACCTACAAGGGCTTTCCGCACGGCATGCCGACCACGGAAGCGGCCACGATCAATGCCGATCTGCTCGCCTTCATCAAAGGATGAGCGGAGCCCGCCCTGGCATGAAAGCCATCCTGTTCGGCGCCACCGGCATGGTCGGGCAGGGCGTCCTGCGCGAATGTCTTATCGATGCCGGCGTCACGGAAGTGCTGGCGGTCGGGCGCAGCCCGGCCGGGGTGCAGCATGCCAAGCTGCATGAAGTCCTGCACGACGATTTCATGGATTTCTCGAAGATCGAATCCCAGCTTGCCGGATTCGACGCCTGCTTCTTCTGCCTCGGTGTCTCCTCGATCGGCATGGATCCGGAGCGCTACCGACATCAGACCTACGACGTCACCATGGCGGCGGCAAAGACACTGGCGCGGCTCAACCCCGGCATGGTGTTCACCTACGTCACCGGCAAGGGCAGCGATTCAACCGAGCAGGGCCGGCTGCGCTGGGCCCGCGTCAAGGGCAAGACCGAGAACGATCTGTTGAAGCTGCCGTTCAAGGCGGCCTACATGTTCCGGCCATCGGGCATCCAGCCGCTCCACGGCGTCAGGTCGAAGACCGCCTGGATCAATGCGGTCTATGCGGTCACCGCGCCGCTGCTGTCCTGGATGGTGCGCGCTACGCCGAACCACATGACCACGAGCGAACAGCTCGGCCGCGCCATGATCAAGGTCGCGCGCGACGGCTATCCGAAGCCGATCCTGGAGAGCGAGGATATCAACGCGGTATAAATCCGGGTCCTCAACGTCACGAGGTATCGCTAACGCCGGCCGATTCGTCCGTTGATGACGCCACGCGAACGGGAAATCGCCGTCGGCAGATCACGTCGCGTCCGGCTGTGCCAGCGGATGCGCCCTGGCGAATTCGGGCAGCGCCATCGCGGTCTCGAAGATGCGCTTCACGGTCGGCCAGGTCGAAAGATCGATCTGCTGGGTGACCGCTGCGGTGACGTGGCCGACCATGCAGATGTCGGCCAGTGTAGGCTGATCGCCATGGCAGAAGCGGGAAGTGTCCTTGTGACCGGCAAGGTGTCCCTCCAGCGCAGCCAGCGTCTCGATCGTCCAGTGCCGCCGCCACGCTGCCTGCTGCGTGTCGCGCAGGTTGAGTTCGTGATCGAGATAGCGCCGCACCCGTGGCGTCAGCAGCGGATGGCCCTCGCAGGCGACCATCAGCGCCAGCGCGCGCACGCGGGCGCGACCGGCCGGATCGGACGGCAGCAGAGGCGGCGCCGGATATTTTTCGTCGAGATATTCGAGGATCGCCAGCGACTGGAACAGCGTGGTGCCGTCGTCCTCCACCAGTGCCGGCAGCGCCATCTGCGGATTGATCCGGCGATATTCGGCCTCGTGGTGCGCGTTGGCGTCGATGTCGACGAACACGACGTCAACAGGAACATTTTTCAGATTGAGCGCGATGCGCACGCGAAAACTCGCCAGCGATCGCCAGAAGGAAAAGAACTTCATGGGGGGCTCCACATTCTCTTCCCCTCTCCCCTTGTGGGAGAGGGTGGATCGCCGTCGCGAAGCGGCGGCGAGACGGGTGAGGGGTTCTCTCCGCGGATAGAGACTCCTCATCCGGCACGGACTTCGTCCGCGCCACCTTCTCCCACAAGGGGAGAAGGGAAGAAAGCGGCTCTACGCCCCAACCGCCTTCTTCCGGTACGCCAGATGCACCGCGCAATTGCACCCCGGCGGGTGCGAGGCGACGTCGTTGGCGGGGACGGCTGCCATCGGTGCCGGCTCCTTCGCGCCCAGCGAGGGAATGTAGTTCAGCACCGGCGCCAGCCAGCGTTCGGTTTCTGCGACGCTCATGCCCTTGCGCGCGGCATAGTCCTCGACCTGGTCGCGCTCGATCTTGCCGACGCCGAAATAGAAGCTTTCGGGATGCGAGAAATAGAGCCCCGATACCGACGAGCCCGGCCACATCGCAAAGCTCTCGGTCAGCTTGACGCCGGCCGTGTTCTCCGCATCGAGCAGGCGAAACAACGTCGCCTTCTCGGTGTGGTCCGGCTGCGCGGGATAGCCGGGCGCCGGGCGGATGCCGGCATATTGTTCGAGGATCAACTGATCGGACGCCAGCGCCTCGTCCGGCGCGTACCCCCAGAACTCCTTGCGGACGCGCTGGTGCATCCGTTCCGCAAAGGCTTCCGCGAGGCGGTCGGCCAGCGCCTTGCACAGGATCGAGGAATAATCGTCATTGGCATTCTTGAAGCGGTCGGCGACCGCGTCCTCGCCGATTCCGGCGGTGACGACAAAGGCGCCGATATAGTCAGGCACGCCCGAGGCTGCCGGCGCAATGAAATCAGACAGCGCGGCGTTGAAGCGGCCTTCGCGCTTTTCCAGTTGCTGGCGCAGCGTATGGAAGGTCGCAATCTTCTGCTTTCGGCTGTCGTCGGCGTAGACGGCGATATCGTCACCATCGGCATTGGCCGGCCAGAAGCCGATGGTGGCGCGGGCCTTGAACCACTTTTCCTTGACGATGAGGTCGAGCATCTTGCGCGCGTCGTCATACAACGAGCGGGCGACTTCGCCGATCTTGGGATCGTCGAGAATGGCCGGGAAACGTCCGGTCAGTTCCCAGGTCTGGAAGAACGGCGTCCAGTCGATGTATTCGGCGAGCTCCGCGAGGTCGTAGGCGTCAAAGCTCCTGATGCCCAGAAACGCCGGCTTCTTCGGCGGCGTTTTCACAAAGTCGGCCTTGACCGCGTTGGCGCGGGCATCAGCCAGCTTCAGCCGCTTCTTGTCGGCCTGGGCGCGGAAATGCGCCGCGGAGATCTTGGCGTACTCGGCGCGGATGTCGGCCGCATAGGCCTCGCGCTTGCCGGGGGACAGCAGCGATGACGCTACGCCCACGGCACGGCTGGCGTCGTTGACGTGCACCACCGGGCCACCTTTGTAGTTCGGGTCGATCTTCACTGCGGTGTGGACGCGGCTGGTCGTGGCGCCGCCGATCAGCAGCGGCATGTTCATGCCCTGCCGCTCCATCTCGCCGGCCAGAAAGCTCATCTCGTCGAGCGAAGGCGTAATCAGGCCGGACAACCCGATGATATCGGCGCCCTCGGCTTTTGCGGTCTCGATGATCTTGTTGGCGGGCACCATGACGCCGAGGTCGATCACCTCGAAATTGTTACATTGCAGCACGATCCCGACGATGTTCTTGCCGATGTCGTGGACGTCGCCCTTGACGGTGGCAAGCACGATCTTGCCGGCGGCGTTACGGCCGCTGGAGCTCACGCCGTTCGCGAGGTTACGCGCCTTCTCCTCTTCCATGAACGGCATCAGGTAGGCGACCGCCTGCTTCATGACGCGTGCGGACTTCACCACCTGCGGCAGGAACATCTTTCCGTCGCCGAAGAGGTCGCCGACGATGTTCATGCCGGCCATCAGCGGGCCTTCGATCACGTTCAGCGGTCGCTCCACCGTCAGCCGCACGGCTTCGGTATCAGCTTCGATGAATTCGGTGATGCCGTGCACCAGCGCGTGGCTCAGCCGCTTCTCGACCGGCCATTCGCGCCAGGCCAGATCCTGCTCCCTAGTCTGCTTCTCCTTGCCGCGGAACTTTTCGGCAAGCGCCAGCAGTCGCTCGGACGCGCCGGGATCGCGGTTGAGGATGACGTCTTCGCAAGTTTGGCGCAGTTCGGGGTCGATGTCGTCATAGACGATCATCTGCCCGGCATTGACGATGCCCATGTCCATGCCGGCCTTGATGGCGTGATACAGGAACACCGAATGCATGGCCTCGCGCACCGGCTCGTTGCCGCGGAACGAGAACGACAGGTTGGAGACGCCACCGGAGATATGCGCGTGAGGCAGGTTCTGGCGGATCCAGCGCGTCGCCTCGATGAAGTCGACGCCGTAATTATTGTGTTCTTCCAGCCCGGTTGCGATCGCAAAGATGTTCGGATCGAAGATGATGTCTTCGGGGGGAAAGCCGACCTGATCGACCAGGATATCATAGGCCCGCTTGCAGATATCGGTCTTGCGCGCAAACGTGTCCGCCTGGCCGACCTCGTCGAACGCCATCACCACGACGGCGGCGCCGTGGCGGCGCGCGATCTGGGCCTCGTGGATGAACTTCTCCACGCCTTCCTTCATCGAGATCGAGTTCACCACCGGCTTGCCCTGAACGCATTTCAGGCCGGCCTCGATCACAGCGAATTTCGAGGAGTCGACCATGACCGGAACGCGGGCGATGTCGGGCTCGGCGGCGACGAGGTTGAGGAAGGTCACCATCGCGGCTTCCGAATCCAGCAGGCCCTCGTCCATGTTGACGTCGATGATCTGGGCGCCGTTCTCGACCTGGTCGCGCGCGACCTGCAGCGCCGCGGTGTAATCGCCCGCGGTGATCAGCTTGCGGAATTTGGCAGACCCGGTGACGTTGGTGCGCTCGCCGACGTTCACGAACGGAATCGCCGGCGTCAGTTCGAACGGCTCTAGACCCGACAGCCGCAGGCGCGGTTCGATCTCGGGAACGGCGCGCGGCTTGTGCGGGGCGACCGCGGCGGCAATTGCCGCAATATGGTCCGGCGTGGTGCCGCAACAGCCGCCGACGATGTTGACGAGGCCGGCTTCGGCGAACTCGCCGATCAGGCGCGCCATGTAGTCCGGGCTTTCGTCGTACTGGCCGAACTCGTTGGGCAGCCCGGCGTTCGGGTAAGCGCACACCAGCGTATCGGCGACGCGGCCGATGTCGGCAATGTGGGCGCGCAGGTCTTCGGCGCCGAGCGCGCAGTTGAAGCCGATGGTGATCGGTTTGGCGTGCCGCACCGAATTCCAGAACGCCTCCGGCAATTGTCCCGAGAGCAGGCGGCCGGACTTGTCGGTGATGGTGCCGGAGATCATCACGGGCACGTCGATGCCGCGTTCCTCAGTAATCTCCGCAATCGCGTAGAGCGCCGCCTTGGCGTTCAGCGTATCGAAGATGGTTTCGACCAGCAGCAGATCGGCGCCGCCGTCCAGCAGCCCGTTGATCTGTTCGCCATAGGCCTTGCGCAGATCGTCGAAGGTGACGGCGCGATAGCCGGGGTTGGAAACGTCGGGCGAGATCGAGGCGGTGCGGTTGGTCGGGCCCAGCGCGCCCGCGACGAAACGCGGCTTGCCATCCTCGGCGCTGACGCGCTCGGCCGCAGCTCGGGCAAGCCTTGCGCCGTCGCGGTTGAGTTCGTAGGCGAGGTCCGACATGTCGTAGTCGGCCTGCGCGATCGAGGTCGAGGAGAACGTGTTGGTCGCGACGATGTCGGCGCCGGCGCGCAAGTAGGCGGCGTGAATGTCCTCGATCGCGTCAGGCTGGGTCAGGATCAACAGGTCGTTGTTGCCGCGAACATCGCGATGGAAGTCGGCAAAACGCGTTCCGCGAAAAGCGGCTTCGTCGTACTCCAGGCCCTGGATCATGGTGCCCATGGCGCCGTCGAGCACCAGGATGCGTTCGCGGGCGGCGGCGAGCAGGGCGGTTCGCTTGGACGAAATCGAAACACTCATCGGATCAGGCAGCTTTCTGTGCGCCATTGGGGCGAATCCCCAGCAGATGGCTGATCGCGAACACGAGGTCCGCGCGGTTCATGGTATAGAAATGAAAGGTATCGACGCCGTGCTTGGCGAGCTTGTGCACCTGGCCGGCGGCGACGGTGGCGGCGACGAGCTTGCGCGTCTCGGCGTCGTCGTCGAGGCCTTCGAATTTTTCCGCCAACCAGTTCGGCACTGACGTGCCCGCACGCGTGACGAAGCCACGCGCCTGCTTGAAATTGTGCATCGGCATGATGCCGGGCACGACCGGAATGTCGATGCCGCGGGCGCGGACGCGGTCGAGGTAGCGGAAGTAGAGATCGTTATCGAAGAAAACTTGCGTGATGGCGCGGTTCGCGCCGGCGTCGACCTTGGCCTTCAGCGTGTCGATGTCGGCGTCGATCGTCGGGCTCTCGGGATGCTTCTCGGGATAGGCCGAAACCGAGATCTCGATGTCCGGGAAACGCTTCTTGATGCCTTCGATCAGGTCGGGCGAACTCTGGTAACCGTCGGGATGGGCGTGATAGGCGGTGCCGATGCCGGTGGTGGGGTCGCCACGTAGCGCAACGATGTGGCGGACGCCGACCTCGTGATAGCGCGCCACCACCTCGTCGATCTCGCCTTTCGGCGCGCCGACGCAGGTCAGATGCGCAGCCGGCGTCAGGCCGGTCTCTTTCAGGATGCGCGCGATGGTCGAGTGGGTGCGCTCGCGGGTCGACCCGCCGGCGCCATATGTCACCGAGACGAAATTAGGTGCGAGCGGCGCCAGCCGGTTGATGGTCTCCCACAGGCTGCGCTCCATCTCCTCGGTCTTGGGCGGAAAGAACTCGAACGAAATCTTCGGCGAATGGAGCGCGCGCTGGCCGTCGAAAGCGGGAGGCGAAACTTCGGTCATGGCTCGCAGGGCTCCAATGGACGAAAATCAGGCCTAGCGGCCATCCCCTAAAATAGGCCAAAGGCGACGACCCAAATAGCCCATCAATGGTGGGAATTTGCCCAACTGACGCTATAAATGTCGATTTACATGCAAAGTTAATGAATTGGTGGGTAGGTGGCTTATGAGATTTAATCAAATTATATCAATAATATAGTTGAATGACTATCGCTCGATTGTGCTTGGATCGGCGTGGGCAGTTTGCTGATTTATTATGTTTGTCATATCTTGTCCCACTGAAGCGGCCGCCGCAATCGCTGCTTTCCCCACGGGCGCGGGCCTGATCTGCGCCAGCCGGGCCTTTGTCGCCTCCGCTTGCCGCATTAGTTTAACGCCATGATCCCGCTTTCAGTCCTCGACCTCTCCGTCGTCACCACAGGCACCAAACCTGCCGCAGCGCTGCGCAACAGCATCGATTTGGCGCGCCATGTCGATGGCCTCGGCTATGTCCGCTACTGGCTCGCCGAGCACCACAACCTGGCCTCGGTGGCCAGCCCCGCGCCCGATCTGATGATTGGGCAAATTGCGGCTGTGACGAAGAATATCCGCGTCGGTTCCGGCGGCGTGATGCTGCCCAACCACGCGCCGCTGGTCGTGGCCGAGCGCTTCAAGATGCTGGAGGCGCTGTTTCCCGGCCGCATCGATCTCGGCCTCGGCCGCGCCCCCGGGACCGATGGCGCGACCGCCCATGCCCTGCGAAGCCGGCTCGACCGCCGCGAGGGTGACGACTTTCTCGAACGGCTGAGCGAGCTTGTGCTGTGGGAGACCCGCGGTTTCCCGGCCGGCCATCCCTACAACAATGTGGTGGCGATGCCCGACGACACGCCGCTGCCGCCGATCTGGCTGCTCGGCTCGAGCGACTACAGTTCGGAGCTCGCCGCCCAGGTCGGCATGGGCTTCGCGTTCGCGCATCATTTTGCGTCCTACGACGCGACCGCGGCGATGACGAACTACCGCAGCCGCTTCAAGCCGTCCGCCTGGCGCCAAACCCCGCACGGCATTCTTGCCGTCGCGGCCGTCGCCGCCGAAACCGATGCGGAAGCGGAAACGCTCGCCTCGTCGATGGATCTCAACCGGCTGCGCCGCGACCGCGGGCAATACCTGCCGCTGCCGAGCGTCGAGGAAGCGCTGGCCTATAATTATACGGACGCCGACCGCGCCTCGATCATGCGCAACCGCTCGCGCCTGTTTGTCGGCAGCCCGGCCACGATTCTTTCGAAGCTGCGGCCGATGATCGACGCCAGCCAGCCGGATGAACTGATGATCATCACGGCGGTCTATGATCACGACGCGCGGAAGAAGTCGTATGGTTTGCTGGCGGAAGCGTTCGGGTTGGGGAAGCAGGCGGCAGCGTAACAGGTTGTCGTCCCGGCCTTGAGCCGGGACCCATAATCACCGCTGCTGATTGTTGCGGGAAGAGCGTCTGCCGTCTGGCCAAAATCGATAGATCACGCGGTATGGGTCCCCGCCTTCGCGAGGACGACGGAAGGCTTAATCCTGCTTTTCGCTGAACGTCGCCCGGAACGGATGGCCGGGGTACACGCCGACAATGCGGAATTCGCGCGAGAAGAATTTCAGTTCCTCAAGCGCAAACGCAAGTCCCTTGTCTTCAGGGTGGCCGTCGACATCCGCATAGAACTGCGTCGCAAAGAAATTGCCGTCCACCATGTAGCTTTCCAGCTTGGTCATGTTGACGCCGTTGGTGGCAAAGCCGCCCATCGCCTTGTAGAGCGCGGCGGGCAGGTTGCGCACCCGGAAAACAAAAGTGGTGACCAGCGGCCCCGAGCCCTGGCTAGCCCACCTGGCCTCGCGCGCCAGCACCACGAAGCGGGTGGTGTTGTGGGCCTCGTCCTCGACGTCCTCGGCCAGGATATCGAGACCGTAGATCTTGGCGGCGAGGCGCGAGGCGATCGCGGCGATGGTCTTGTCGCCGCGCTCCGAGATATCGCGCGCGCTGCCGGCGGTGTCGGCCGCGACGATCGGCTTGATGCCGAGCTTGCGGATGATGCGACGGCACTGGCCGAGCGCATGGACGTGGCTCTCGACCGTCTTGATGTCGCCGAGTTTGGCGCCGCGCACCGCCATCAGTTGATGGCGCACAGGCAAGAACCATTCACCGACGATGAAGAGGCCGGAGGCCGGTAGCAGATGATGGATGTCGGCGACGCGGCCGGCGACCGAATTCTCGATCGGGATCATGCCGAGATCCGCTTCGCCCGAGGAGATCGCGGCCAGCGCGTCCTCGAAGGTCGCGCAGGGCAACGGCTCGGCGTCCGGATAGGCCTCGACGATGGCGATATGGGAATTGGCGCCAGGCTCGCCTTGGAATGCGATTTTCAACTTTTTGGTCATGGGGGGCCTTTTAGCAGCGGCTCAGGCTTTTGCCAGTATTCGCCGGGCGGTTTCGAGGTCGGCCGGGGTGTCGACCCCGCGGGGGACGCTGTCGACGATGGTGATGTCGATCCGCATCCCGGCCTCCAGCGCGCGCAGTTGCTCGAGCTTTTCCTGCTGCTCAAGCGGAGACGGGGGCAGCGCCACGAACCGCTCCAGCGCTGGGCGGCGGTAGGCGTAGAGGCCGATGTGGTGATAGCGGGGGCCGTCGCCGTAGGGCGCCGAAGCGCGGGTGAAATAGAGCGCACGGAGCCGGTTCGGGCCGATCGGCGAGCCGACCGCCTTCACCACGCTGGGGGCCAAATCCTCTTCCTCGGTATGGATCTGCGCGGCGAGCGTCGCGATGTCGACAGCGGGGTCGTCGAGCGGCGGCAGCGCGGCACGGATGGTGTCCGGCGTGATCGTCGGAAAATCGCCCTGCAGGTTGACCACGATTTCAGCCCGTCCGTCGGGATCGATCGTCCGCATGGCCTCGTGGATCCGGTCGGAGCCGGAGGGATGGTCGGCCCGGGTCATCACCACCTCGCCGCCGGCGGCTTTCACCGCGGCCGCGATCTCGGGCGTGTCGGTGGCGACCGCCACCCGGCCGATCCCGGCCTCCTCCGCCCGCCGCAGCACCTGGACGATCATCGGCAGGCCGCCGATGTCCAGCAGCGGTTTGCCGGGCAGGCGAGTTGCCGCCATGCGGGCAGGAATCAGCACCAGGATGCGGGTTTCGGTCATCGGCACGAGGGCTTGGACAAGGTCTTGGGCCTTTGCGAAAACAGGCCTGAAATAATGGGGATGGGCGGAAAGTCGGCGCGTTTATACGGGTTGCCAGAGCCCGGGCAAACCGATATCTCAACCCTGCTGAGGGTGCGGCGCGAAAGCTGATTCCTGACGCGCCGCCGTGGCCTTTTCCGGCCTTAAGTCGACCTTCCGGCCTGGAGCCTGATCCAACTATGGACTCCTTCGAACTCAACAAGATTCTCGGTGCCGTCCTCGGCACCTGCCTCTTTCTCCTGGTGACGAGCTTTGCCGCCCAGGCAATTTTCTCGCCGGTGAAGCCGGAAAAGCCGGGCTTCGAAATCGCCGTGAAGGAAGACGCCTCCGCTGGCGCAGCGAAGGGGCCCGCCGCTCCGGCCGAGCCGATCGAGAAGCTGCTGCAGACCGCGTCGGTGGAGAAGGGCACAGCCGCTGCCAAGAAGTGCGCTGCCTGCCACACGTTCGAAAAGGGTGGTCCCAACCGCGTTGGTCCGAACCTGTTCGGCGTCCTGAACGAACCGAAGGGCACCGGCCGCGGTGGCTTCAACTTCTCGGCTGCCCTCAAGGCCAAGGGCGGCACCTGGACCTATGAGGATCTCAACGCGTTCCTCCTCAACCCAAAGGCCTTCGTTCCCGGCACCGCGATGGGCTTCGCCGGCATCTCGAAGGATAGCGAGCGCGCCGACGTGATCGCCTATCTGCGCAGCCTCGCGGACAGCCCGGCTCCGCTGCCGACGGCGGCTAAGTAGAATTTTCGTCAGTCCTGCATGGACTTCGATGGCGGCCAGGCATTGCCTGGCCGTTTGCTTATGTGGCTCGCGGTGTTGTTATTGGGGCGTTTCGCCGCACGGCGCCGGTTCCTGGGCTGGCATCATGAGGAAAAAGCAACGTAATTTGTCGAATCCTTGCCTTATATTGGGTCCTCATTAGCTCGGCCTCGTTGTCTATGTAAGTTCGTGTCGGGGCGGCGGACTTCGGAAGCAACAGATACTGGCGTCAGCAACAGGAATCCTGATTTGGCAATCACCCGACGACATCTCCTCCAGGGCGGCGCCGTGGCCGCGATGGCTCCCGCTCTCGGACTGACCCCGGACCTCGGGATTGCACCGGCAAAGGCGCAGGCGACTGAGCCGGCATGGCGGCATGCGCTCTCGCTGTTCGGCGAAGTCAGGTACCCGGCCGGCTTCAAGCGCTTCGACTACGTCAATCCGGAAGCGCCAAAGGGCGGCACGGTGCGGCAGATCTCGGTCGGCACCTTCGACAATTTCAATCTCACTGTGGCGGGCGTCAAAGGCTCGCTCGCGTCCGCGGTGCAGTTCATCTACGAATCCCTGATGACGGCATCACTGGATGAGGTCTCGACCGAATACGGCGCGCTGGCCGAACTTGTCAGCCATCCCGACGATTTCTCGTTCGTCATCTACCGGCTTCGCGCCGAGGCAAAGTGGCATGACGGCAAGCCGGTGACGCCGGAGGACGTGATCTTCTCGCTGGACTCCTTCAAAAAGCATCATCCGCAATACTCGGCCTATTACCGCCACGTCGTGAAAGCGGAAAAGACCGGCGAGCGGGACATCAAGTTCACCTTCGACGCTCCGGGCAACCGCGAACTGCCGCAGATCGTGGGCCAGCTCACCATCATGCCCAAGCATTGGTGGGAAGGCACCGACAGCGAGGGCCGCAAGCGCGACATCTCCGCGACCACGCTGGAGAAGCCGCTCGGCTCCGGCCCGTATCGCATCAAGGAGTTCGTGGCCGGCAGAACGGTGACGCTGGAACGGGTCAAGGAATACTGGGGCCGCGATCTCGGCTTCGCCGTCGGGCGCAACAATTTCGACGAGCTGCGCTACGAATATTTCCGCGACGGGTCGGTGGCGCTCGAAGCCTTCAAGGGCGATCAGGTCGATTGGCGAACCGAGAACAGCGCCAAGAACTGGGCGACGGCGTACGACTTCCCGGCGGTCAGCGACAAGCGCGTCGTGCTCGAGGAATTCCCGAACCGAAGCTCTGGAATCATGCAGGCGTTCGCGATGAATATCCGGCGCGAGCAGTTCAGAGATCCGCGGGTTCGTCGCGCGCTCAATTTCGCGTTCGACTTCGAGGAAATGAACAAGCAGATCTTCTTCGACCAGTACAAGCGCATCAGCAGCTATTTCGACGGCACGGAACTCGCTTCCAGCGGATTGCCTGATGGCAAGGAGCTGGAAATACTCGAAACCGTCCGGGCGGAAGTGCCGTCGGAAGTTTTTACCAAGGCGTACACCAACCCTGTCGGCGGCAATCCCGAAGCCGTACGCGAAAATCTGCGCGAGGGCATTCGGCTGATGAAAGAGGCCGGCTACGAGGTGCGCGAGCGCAAGCTGACCGACAGCAAGACCGGAAAGCCGTTCACCCTCGAATTGCTCAACGCCGATCCGAGTTTCGAGCGGGTGATGCTGTTCTTCAAGCCGTCGCTGGAGCGGCTCGGCATCACCGTCAGTGTGCGCACGATCGATCCGACGCAGTACGAGAACCGGCTTCGCAGCTGGGATTTCGACATCGTCGTGTCCTCATGGGGCCAGTCATTGTCGCCGGGCAACGAGCAGCGCGAATACTGGGGCTCGCAGGCGGCCGATATGGCGGGCTCGCGCAACATCATCGGCATCAAGAATCCGGCGATCGACAAGCTTATCGAGCGTGTCATCTTTGCCAAGGATCGAGTCGATCTCGTGGCGGCGACGAAAGCGCTCGACCGCGTGCTGCTGTGGAACAACTACGTCGTGCCGCAGTGGAATTACCCCAAGGTCCGCACCGCGCGCTGGGATCGTTTTGGCCGGCCGTCCGAATTGCCCAAATACGGCCAGTCGGGCTTCCCGGCGCTGTGGTGGTTCGACGCCGAACGGGCGGCGCGGAACGGTAGGCGGTCTTGAAGGATATCCTGCGCATGGCGCAATTCTCTCGCCGGCATGTACTGGGCCTCGGTGTCGGCGCGCTGGCGGCCGCGCGCCTTGCTCCGGCGCTTGCCGATAATGGCGGCAAGCAACGCCACGGCCTTTCGGCATTCGGCGGACTGAAATACCCCGCCGACTTTCCGAATCTCGCCTACGTCAATCCGGGCGCGCCGAAAGGCGGGATGTTTTCGCAACTCGTCGGCTCCGGCGGCTCGACCTTCAATTCGCTCAACGCCTTTATCGTCAAGGGCGACAGGGCGAACGGGATGGAGGCCACTTTCACCTCGCTGATGGCGCGGGCGTTTGACGAGCCGGACGCGGTCTATCTTCTGGCGGCCGATGAATTGACCGTCTCTCCGGACGGGCTGGTGTTCCGTTTCCGGCTGCGGCCGGGCATCACCTTCCACGACGGCAGCGAAATCACCGCATCCGATGTTGCGTTCTCGCTGACGACGCTGAAGACCAAGGGGCATCCAGCCTATTCGTCCGTGCTTCGCGATCTCACTGAGGCCATGGCCGAGGACAAGCGGACGGTCCAGTTGCGCTTTCAGCCCACGCGTGGTCTCGACGTGCCGGCGCTTGCGGCCACGATGCCGATCTTTTCCGAGAAATACTACTCGACCCGGCCGTTCGACGAGACCTCGCTCGAAGCCCCGCTCGGCTCGGGCCCCTATCGCGTCGCGCGTTTCGAACAGGGCCGCTACGTGGAGTTCGAGCGCGTCAAGAACTGGTGGGGCGAGAACCTCCCGGTCTGCCGCGGCCTGTACAATTTCGATACGCTGCGGGACGAATACTATCGCGACCGCGAGGCCGGTTTCGAGGCCTTCACCGGCCGCAATTATCTATTCCGCGAGGAGTTCACCTCGCGCGTCTGGGCGACGCGCTATGATTTCCCCGCGATCCGCGACGGCCGCGTCAAGCGCGAGGTCATTCCGGACGAGCGGCCCTCCGGCGCGCAAGGCTGGCTGATCAACACAAGGCGCGACAAGTTCAAGGACAGGCGCGTTCGCGAGGCGCTGACTATCGCGTTCGACTTCGAATGGACCAACAAGAACCTGATGTACGGCTCGTACCAGCGCACGCATTCGGTATTCCAGAATTCCGAGATGATGGCGCGCGGCGAGCCGTCGCCGGACGAGATCGCACTGCTGGAGCCGTTCCGCGACCGCCTGTTGCCCGAAGTGTTTGGGCCGGCATGGGTGCCGCCGGAGAGCGACGGGTCCGGGCAGGATCGCAAGCTGTTGCGCAGCGCCGGCGAACTGCTCAACGCCGCCGGCTGGTCGGTCAAGGACGGCCGCCGGTCAAACGCCAAGGGCGAACAGCTAACGGTGGAATTCCTGCTGACCGAGCGTTCGTTCGAGCCGCATCACCAGACCTTCATCAAGAACCTCAAGGTGCTCGGCATCGACGCCAACATTCGCCTCGTCGATCCCGCGCAGGCCGAGGAGCGCCAGAAGGACTTCGACTTCGACATCTCGATCGCGCGCTTCATCTTTCCGCAGATCCCCGGCAGTTCGCTGCGAAACTATTTCTCGAGCGAATCCGCCAGGACCAAGGGCTCCAACAATCTTGCCGGAATATCGGACCCGGTCGTCGATTCACTCGTCGACAAGGCGGTTGCCGCGCAGACGCAAGGCGCCCTCGACAATACCTGCCGCGCGCTCGACCGCGTGCTGCGTTCCGGCCGCTACTGGATTCCGCACTGGAACAAGGCTTCGCACTGGATCGCCTATTGGGACCAGTTCGGCTTTCCGCCGGCCAAGCCGCGTTATGCGCGGGGCGCGCCGGAAACCTGGTGGCTCGACCAGGCCAAGGCCGCCAAACTCGATCAGGCGAAATAGCCCATGAGCGCCTATATTGCCCGCCGCATTCTCCTGATGATCCCGACACTGCTCGGCATCCTGTTCGTCTCCTTTGTCGTCGTGCAGTTCGCGCCCGGCGGGCCGGTAGAGCGCGTGATCGCGCAGCTTTCCGGCGCCGATACCGGTGCGGCCTCGCGCGTGTCCGGCTCCTCCGGCGGAGATTTTGGCGCACGGCCCCAGGTCGGCGCATCGGCGGACGCGGTCAATTCGAAGTACCGCGGCGCGCAAGGGCTCGATCCGGATTTCATCAAGAACCTCGAGAAGCAGTTCGGTTTTGACAAGCCTGCGCATGAGCGCTTTGCGCTGATGGTGTGGAATTTCGCCCGCTTCGATTTCGGCAAGAGCTACTTTCGTGACACCACCGTGATACAACTGATCAAGGAGAAGCTGCCCGTCTCGATATCCCTTGGTCTCTGGTTGACGCTGCTGACCTACCTGATCTCGATCCCGCTCGGCGTCCGCAAAGCGGTCATGGATGGTTCGCGCTTCGATACGTGGACGTCAGCTGTGATCATCATCGGCTTTGCGATCCCCGGATTCCTGTTCGCGATCCTGCTGATCATCCTGTTCGCGGGCGGCTCGTTCTTCAACGTGTTCCCGCTGCGCGGTCTGACTTCCGACGGCTGGTCGCAATTCCCCTGGTACTGGAAGATCATCGACTACTTCTGGCACCTCACGCTGCCCCTGATCGCCATGGGCCTGGGTGCATTTGCCACCATGACGCTGCTGACCAAGAATTCGTTCCTCGATGAGATCAGGAAGCAGTATGTGATGACCGCGCGCGCCAAGGGCTGCAGCGAGGGGCAGGTCCTCTACGGCCATATCTTCCGCAACGCCATGCTGATCGTGATCGCGGGCTTTCCAGGAGCGTTCATTGGCGCATTCTTCTCCGGCTCGCTGCTGATCGAGACCATCTTCTCGCTCGACGGGCTCGGGTTGCTCGGCTTCGAGAGCGTGCTCAACCGCGACTATCCTGTCGTGTTCGGCACGCTGTTCATCTTCTCCCTTGTGGGCCTTGTGGTGGGTCTGATCTCCGACCTCGCCTATATGTGGATCGACCCGAGAATCGATTTCGAGGCGCGGGAGGTCTGATGACGATCACCGCACCCCAGCCGGTCGAGACCTCGACGCAGTCGCCGCTAGGCACGGCGGTCCCGGTCACGCGCCATCCGCTCGCGATTTCGCCGCTCAATCGCCGCCGCTGGCAGAACTTCAAGGCCAACCGCCGCGGCTACTGGTCGCTCTGGATCTTCCTCGCGCTGTTCTTGATCACGCTGTTCGCCGAGTTGATCGCCAACGACCGCCCCTTCATGATCAAGTTTGACGGGAAACTCTATTGGCCGGCGTTCGTCAGCTATTCAGAAACCACCTTCGGCGGCGATTTCGAGACCACGGCCGATTACCGTGATCCGTATCTGCAGAAGCTGATTGCGGACAAGGGCGGTTGGATCGTCTGGCCACTGATCCGCTATTCCTACTCCACGCATAATCTCGACCTGCCCACGCCGGCGCCATCGAAACCGACATGGATGTTGACGGAAGAACAGTGCAAGCCTGTGTTGGAGAAGAAGGGGCTGAAGAGTTGCAGCGACCTCGAATATAACTGGCTCGGCACCGACGATCAGGGCCGCGACGTGGTGGCGCGGCTGATCTATGGCTTCCGTCTCTCGGTATTGTTCGGCCTGACGCTGACGATCGTTTCCTCGATCATCGGCGTCATCGCCGGCGGTGTGCAAGGCTATTTCGGCGGCTGGACCGATCTGATCTTCCAGCGCATCATCGAAATATGGAGCGCGATTCCATCGCTTTATCTGCTGCTGATCCTGTCGTCGGTGCTGGTGCCCGGCTTCTTCGTGCTGCTCGGCATTCTCTTGCTGTTCTCCTGGACGTCCCTTGTGGGCCTCGTGCGTGCGGAATTCCTCCGCGGGCGGAATTTCGAATATATCCAGGCAGCGCGTGCGCTCGGTGTCTCCAATGGCGTCATCATGTTCCGGCATTTGCTGCCGAACGCGATGGTGGCGACCATGACGTTCCTGCCGTTCATCGTGTCGTCCTCGGTGATGACGCTGACTGCGCTCGATTTCTTGGGCTTCGGCCTGCCGCCGGGCTCGCCGTCGCTCGGCGAACTGCTGGCGCAAGGTAAGGCCAATGTGCAGGCGCCATGGCTCGGCTTCACCGGCTTCTTCTCGGTCGCGATCATGCTGTCGCTGCTGATCTTCATCGGCGAAGGCGTGCGCGACGCCTTCGATCCGCGCAAGACGTTCCGGTAAGGGCTTTCGCATGGACGCGATCAACCAGCCCCTGCTCGATGTCCGCGACCTGTCGGTCGCATTCGGCACTACGCTCGCCGTCGATCACGTTTCGTTTTCGATCAAGCGCGGCGAATGCGTGGCCCTGGTGGGCGAGTCCGGCTCCGGAAAGTCCGTCAGCGCGCTGTCGATCCTCAAGCTGCTGCCGTATCCAAGCGCTTCGCATCCCTCGGGCCAGGTTCGCTTCCGCGGCCGCGATCTGCTGACGGCGGGGGAACGCGAGATGCGCGAGATCCGCGGCAACGACATCTCGATCATCTTCCAGGAGCCGATGACCTCGCTCAATCCGCTGCACACGATCGAGGCGCAGATCGGCGAAATTCTCTCGCTGCATCGAGGCGTCGGCGGATCGGTGGCCCGCGCGCGCACGCTCGAACTGCTGACGCAGGTCGGCATTCCCGATCCAGAGACCCGGCTGAAGAGCTATCCGCATCAATTGTCCGGCGGCCAGCGCCAGCGCGTCATGATCGCGATGGCGCTCGCCAACGAGCCGGACCTGCTGATCGCGGACGAGCCGACCACCGCGCTCGACGTCACGGTGCAGGCCCAGATCCTGGCGCTGCTGGCCGACATTCGCTCCCGGCTCGGCATGAGCATGCTGTTCATCACCCACGATCTCGGCATCGTCCGCCGCATCGCCGATGTCGTCTGTGTGATGAACTCGGGCAAGATCGTCGAGCAGGGGCCGGTCGAGGAAGTGTTCACCGCGCCGAAACACGCCTATACACGGGCGCTGCTGGCGGCCGAGCCGAAGCCCGATCCGGCGCCGCCGCGCCCCGATGCGCCGGTGGTGATGTCGGCGGACAATCTGAAGGTCTGGTTTCCGATCAAGCGCGGCCTGATGCGCTCCACCGTCGGCCACATCAAGGCGGTGGACGGCGTCAGCATCGCGGTGCGCAAGGGCGAGACGCTCGGCGTCGTCGGCGAGTCCGGCTCCGGCAAGACCACGCTGGGCCTTGCCTTGTTGCGGTTGATCTCCTCGGACGGACCGATCGTCTTTCTCGGCAACAACATCCAGGGCCTGCGCTTCAAGGATATGCTGCCGTTCCGTCGCGATATGCAGATCGTGTTTCAGGATCCGTTCGGCGCATTGAGTCCGCGAATGTCGGTCGGCGACATCGTCGCCGAGGGCCTTTCCGTGCATCAGCCTTCGCTGTCGTATGAAGAGCGCGATGCGCGCGTCGTCAAGGCGCTTCGCGACGTCGGCCTCGATCCGGCGACGCGCTTCCGTTATCCGCACGAATTCTCCGGTGGCCAGCGCCAGCGCATCTCGATTGCGCGCGCCGTGGTGCTGGAGCCGAATTTCGTCGTGCTGGACGAGCCGACCAGCGCGCTCGACATGCTGTTCCAAGCCCAGATGGTCGACCTGTTGCGCGAGCTGCAGCGCAAGCGCGACCTGACCTACATGTTCATCTCGCACGACCTTCGCGTGGTTGCATCATTGGCCAGCCATCTGATCGTGATGCGTAACGGCAAGGTGGTCGAGGAGGGGCCGGCCGCGGAGCTGTTCAAGAATCCGAAGAGCGACTACACCCGCGCGCTGTTCGCGGCGGCGTTCCGGATCGAGGCGGTGCCGACAGGCCCGTCGCCAGCATAGCTGTCATTCCGGGGCGCGCGTCAGCGCGAACCCGGAATCTCGATCCGCATATCATCTCTGGATTCCGGGTTCACGCGCGTTCGCGTGTGCCCCGGAATGACGAGACAAGGCTATAGCCGCTTGATGGCCGTGACCTCGCTGCCAGCCGCCTTGATCCGTGCGATCGCATCATGGGTATTCTCAATCACCGTCGCCATGTGGTGTGCATTGGCGTGAACGATAGTCGAGGCATCGCGCACGATCGCGACGTGGCCCTTCCAGAAAATCAGATCTCCGCGCTGCAGCTTCTTCATCTCCGCGGCGCTCAACTCCCGCCCCAGGCCATCCTGCTGCATGTCGCTGTCGCGCGGGCAACCGGTGCCGGCGGCCGTCAGCGACAACTGGACGAGGCCGGAGCAATCGACGCCGAGGCTGCTCTTGCCGCCCCAGAGGTAGGGCGTGCCGATGAATCGCTCGGCAACCGCGACGAAATCCATTTCCATCGCATCGATACCACCGACATGACCGCGCGGCAGGTAGCGGCCTTCGTCAGTCACGGAGAAGACGCCGTCTTCGCGGACAACCGTTACCCTTGCGCCGATCGACAGCGTCTCGACTGGGGGCAGCTTGATCGACGGACCCGGAAACGCAAACGTCCTCAACGCGGTGACCTTGTGCGTCGGTGCAGCCAGGGGCTTTGCCAGCGCAGCATCGGGAATCCAGCCGACATAGCCGTCGCCGTTCAACTGGCCCCAGGCAAAGCCTTCATCGTTGCGGTCGTAGATGGTGACGCGTTCGCCTTTCAGCGCCTGCGTCGAAAGCATGGCATCGGTGGCCGGCCGTTCGAGCAGGGGCGCGATGGCGTCGATGACGCAGAATTCCTCGCCGGCGACGAAGCGTGCGGCCTTCACCTTGCCCTCGAGATACTTCGCTGCGACTTCGGGCCGTGCCGGCGTCAGGCGCGGATCATCCATAGCGTTCGCTCAATAGTTTGTAGATCGCCCGCGCGGCCTGGCATTCGCCGCCTTCGGGGCGCGCTGGTTTCGCGGAAGGTGTCCAGCCATAGATGTCCACGTGCAGCCAGCTCTTGGCATCGGTCACGAAGCGCTGCAGGAACAGCGCGCAGGTGATCGAGCCGGCAAAGCCGCCCGACGGCGCGTTGTTGATGTCGGCGGTCTTCGAATCGAGCCAGGAATCGTACGGCGGCCACAGCGGCATCCGCCATAGCGGATCGTTCTCGCGCCTCGCATGGGCTGCAACGGCTTCGGCCAGCGTCTCGTCATTGGTGTAGAACGGCGGCAGATCCGGCCCCAACGCCACCCGCGCGGCGCCCGTGAGCGTACCCAGATCGACCAGGAGATCCGGCTTTTCCTCGTCCGCCAGAGCCAGCGCATCCGCCAGCACCAGCCGGCCCTCGGCGTCGGTGTTGCCGATTTCCACGGTCGGCCCCTTTCGCGACTTGAAGATGTCGAGCGGCCGGAAGGCGTTGCCGGCGACCGCGTTCTCGACCGCCGGGATCAGCACGCGCAGCCGGACTTTCAGCCCGGCATCCATCACCATCTGCGCCAGCGCCAGCACGTTGGCGGCGCCCCCCATGTCCTTTTTCATGATCAGCATGCCGCTCGAAGGCTTCAGGTCGAGGCCGCCGGTATCGAAGCACACGCCCTTGCCGACCAGCGTCACCTTCGGATGGGAAGGATCGCCCCAGCTCAGGTCGATTAGGCGCGGCGCACGCGTCGAGGCCATGCCGACCGCGTGGATCAGCGGAAAATTCCGGTTCACGAGTTCGTCGCCGACGATGCAGTTGAAGCTAGCGCCGAAACGCGCAGCCAGCGCCTGCGCGGCCTGCGCCAGTTCCTCCGGACCCATATCGTTCGAGGGCGTGTTGATCAGGTCGCGCGCCAGCGCTGCCGCTTCCGCCATTCGCGCGATGTCGGCGATATCGACATCGTCGGGCGGCACCAGCCGCACCGCCGGCGTTTCGTTCTTGCGGTAGCGGCCGAAGCGGTAGGAGCCCAGTGCGAACGCAAGCGTCGCCAGGCGCGCATCATGCGGCGCATTGGCAAAGCGATAGACACCCGGCGGCAGCAGCCCCGGCAGCGCGCCGGGTCGGAACGGGTCGCGGGATTTGCTGGCCGCATCCTCGATCCCGAACACGACCTGTGCGATCCGTCCATCCGGCGAGGGCAGCGTCAGGCATTTGCCTGGCTTGGCCGCAAAATCGTTGGCCGCCGCAAACTGCCGGGCGTGTTCGGGAAGCTCAGTGCGGACCGCGTCCCAGGTCGACCTGGTCGCGAAAATAATCGGGATGGCATCGGCCGGCGCGGTTTCGAACGGGGATTGCATGCGTGTCTCGCGGATGGGGACGGGCAGGGTGGTGCTGCCGACGGCATAGCACGTCCGATTAACCGGCCGTTAGGGTTAACAGTCTATTGATCGCACGTTCGGCTCCATTCGCCAGATATCCAAGAGTTGAAGTGCCATGCGTCGACAGCCCCGCCAAGCAAGATTTCCCACTGCGGCTCTTGCCCGATTCCTCAGCTCCGCAGCCGTGACGGCGGTTCTTGCCGCAGGCCTCGGCGGCTGCCAGACCATGTCCGACGTGACGGGCGCGCTGACATCTTCGAAGGCGCAAGCCACGCCCGACGATCCGCGCCGCGCGGTCGATGTTTACGGCGAGCGCTATCGCGCCAATCCCAAGGACGCCGAAGCGGCACTGGCTTACGGGCAGGCGCTACGCGCCTCCGGGCAGCGCGCGCAGGCCGCCGCGGTGCTCGAGCAGGCCACCATCGCCCATCCCGGCAACAAGACGCTGCTGGCGACTTACGGCCGCGCGCTCGCCGACAACGGCAACTCGCAGGCGGCCTTCGACGTGCTCGCCCGCGCGCACACGCCCTCCAATCCCGACTGGCGCATTCTGTCGGTACAGGGCACCACGCTCGACAAGATGGGCAAGCATGACGAAGCCCGTCGCTACTATGAATCCGCGCTGAAGATCGTGCCGGAAGAGCCGTCGGTGCTGTCCAACCTCGGCCTCTCCTACATGCTGACGCGGGAACTGCCCCAGGCCGAAACGACGCTGCGGCGCGCCTATGCGAACCCGAAGGCCGACAGCCGGGTCCGCCAGAACCTCGCACTGGTAGTCGGGCTGCAGGGCCGCTTTGCGGAAGCCGAGACCATCGCCAAGGGCGATCTGCCGGCCGATGAGGCGACGACCAACGTCGCCTATCTTCGGGAAATGCTGAGCCGCAAGGACAAGGACCAATCGCGTCCCGGCGCCAGGGCCGTACCGGTCGCAACGCTCAACCGGCCGGACTGAAGCCGCCCATCATCCAAAGCTGTTCGTGACCGTACCGGTCATCGCGTCGCGAATTGATTTCGCGGCTGCTCGCCCTGGCGTGTGCGTTGCTGCGAACGCAGAATTTCGCTGCGAAGGTGGCGGCCGCGCGACAGCAGCGAGCGGTAATGCATCGTTAAGGCAATTTACACACGCCTCATTAACCATGCTTTGACGAATAGCTGGTCAACTCCGATCACGGCGACGGAAGCGTCGCGGTGTAATGTGGAAAGTGAAGCGTATGAATAGGGCACGTATTGTCGTCTTGAGCATCGCACTCGGCGCCGGTGGCCTTGCAGCTTATCTCGCGAGCGGGTCAAGCGAAGCGCCCGCACCGGCGCCGGTCGCACAGATTCCAACGGTCGACATCCTGGTCGCGAAATCCGACATCGGCCTCGGCCAGTCGGTCAAGCCGGACGATCTGCAATGGCAGGCCTGGCCGCAGGCGACGTCGGGCAATTTCATCAGCCGCGCCAGCAAGGCGGACGCTGTGAAGGAATTCACCGGCTCGATCGCGCGCTCGCCGTTCATCGCAGGCGAACCGATCCGCGAGCAGAAGCTGGTGAAGTCCGACGGCTCCGGCTTCATGGCGGCGATCCTGCCCGCGGGTTTCCGCGCCATCTCAACCGAAATTTCACCGGAGACCGGCGCCGGCGGCTTCATCCTGCCGAATGATCGCGTCGACGTGATCCTTTCCAAGCGCGAAAAGAATCCGGACAGCAAGGGTCCGGACATCACCACCTCGGAAATCATCATGACCAACGTGCGCGTTCTCGCGATCGATCAGGCGCCGAAGGAAAAGGAAGGCACCAGCTCGATGGTCGGCAAGACCGCCACGCTCGAACTGAAGCCCGAACAGGCCGAGGTGCTGGCCCGTGCGCGCCAGAGCGGCGTGCTGACGCTGGCGCTGCGCAGCATCGTGGACGCGAACGCGGTCGAAAAGATCGAAGAACAGATCGGCAGGAACGAAGGCCTCAACGTCATTCGATATGGCGTGGCTCTCCAGCAGTCGATGCAGAAGTGACCGAAAGGACGCATGAGATGAAGTGCAGGGAAAATCAGCCGATCCGGACGTTCCTGGTCCGCGCCCTGTCGTTTTCGGCCGCAGCTGCGCTCGCGTTGAACCCGGCGCTGGCGCCGGCAAGCGACTATCGCGCCCCGGCGCCCGTTGCCGCGGACGGGCAGATGAATGCGCGGTTCCTTTCGCTCGGGATCGGAAAATCCATCGTGATCGACCTGCCGCGCGAGATCAAGGACGTGCTGGTCGCCGATCCGAAGATCGCCAACGCCGTCGTCCGCTCCACCCAGCGCGCCTATATCATCGGCGCCGCGGTCGGACAGACCAACATCATCTTCTTCGATGCCGCGGGCCAGCAGATCGCGGCCTATGACATCGCGGTCAAGCGGGACCTGAACGGCGTTCGCGCCGCGCTGAAGCAGTCGCTGCCGAACTCGGACATCCAGATCGACGGTGTCGGCGACGGCGTGGTGCTGAGCGGCACCGCGGCATCTCCGGTGGAGGCACAGCAGGCTGCCGACATGGCCGCTCGCCTGGTCGGCGGCGTGGAAAGGGTCGTCAATTCGATCGCGGTTCGCGGTCGCGACCAGGTGATGCTCAAGGTGGTCGTCACCGAAGTCGCGCGCAACATCGTCAAGCAGATGGGCATCGACCTGTCAGCCACGATGACCTACGGCACCGCGGTGGTGAACTTCAACAACGCCAACCCGTTCACCGCCTATGGCCGCTCGCTGGTCTCCGGCAACCAGCTGAGCGGATCGTTCGGCAGCGTTCCGTCGGTGACCGCGACCTTGCGCGCCATGGAGAGCGCCGGCGTGGTGCGTACGCTGGCCGAACCGAACCTGACCGCGATTTCCGGCGAGTCGGCCACCTTCATTGCCGGCGGCGAGTTTCCGGTTCCTGCCGGCTATTCCTGCGACCCGGTCACGCGCGTTTGTACGACCCAGATCAGCTTCAAGAAGTTCGGCATTTCGCTCAACTTCACCCCGGTCGTGCTGACCGAGGGCCGCATCAGCCTCCGCGTGATGACGGAAGTATCCGAACTGTCGAACGACAATTCGATCACGCTGTCGCAAGCCGTCAGCGCAACGTCGACGAACTCGCTGACCATTCCCTCGATCAAGACTCGCCGGGCGGAAACCACGCTGGAAATTCCCTCGGGCGGATCGATGGCGATGGCGGGCCTGATCGCGGAACAGACCAAGCAGGCAGTCAACGGCTTTCCCGGCCTGACTCAATTGCCGGTTCTCGGCGCGCTGTTCCGCAGCCGCGACTTCGTCAACAGCCAGACCGAACTGATGGTTCTGGTGACGCCCTACGTCGTGCGCGCGGTGGCGCAGAAGGACCTGTCGCGTCCGGACGACGGTTTTGCCAGTACGTCGGATCCGCAGGCTGATCTGCTCGGCAGCATCAATCGTATCTACGGCGTTCCGGGCCGGACCGGACCGGGGCGGAATTATCGCGGCACCTATGGCTTTATCACGGACTGAGGCGGGGACGATGACGGTACAGATGACATCCACCAGATCCGCTGATCGAAAGCGCGCCCTCCGGTTGACCGCCGCACTGATCGGCATTTCCGTGGTGCTGGGCGCCTGCAATCACAATCGCGACCTCGTGATGCAGGCGGATTTCCCCAATGATTATCGCCTGCGTCACCCGATCGCGGTGCAGGAAGCCGATCGCTCGATCGTGGTCTTCGTCGGGCGCGGACGCGGCGGCCTGGCTGCCACGCAACGCGCCGACGTGATGAGCCTGGCACAGGACTGGATGCGCGAGGGCACCGGCGTGATCAGCGTCGACGTGCCGGTCGATACGCCGAATGCGCGGGCGGCCCAGGATTCCCTGCGCGAGATCCAGGCCACCTTCGCTGCGGCCGGTCTGCCGCCGCGCGCGACCGCGGTCCGCCGGTATCGCCCTGAAGATCCGCGGCACATGGCGGCGATCCGGCTGAACTATCCGAGGATTTCGGCGGTGGCCGGTCCATGCGGCCTGTGGCCGGAGGATATCGGACCCTCGATCCACAACAAGAGCTGGTTCCAGAACAAGCCCTATTACAATTTCGGCTGCGCCAACCAGCGCAACCTGGCAGCGATGGTCGACAATCCGACGGACCTGGTGCAGCCGCGTCCCGAAACGCCCGCCTATATGCCGCGGCGCGGCATCGCCTTCGAGAAATATCGCAGGGGCATCACCACCACGACCACCTATCCCGAGTCCGACAGGGCCAAACTCAGCGACACCGGCAAATGATCAGTTACGCGCGTCAGAACACAGAACAGCAGCCTGAGAGCACGGGACCGTCCGCCGACGATCATATCGCGCCGGCGCCGCGGGTATCGGTGCAGGCATTTTGCGAGACGGTGGAAACCGCGGCTGCCGTGCAAGCGGCAGGCGAAGACCGTCGCCTCGGCAAGGCTCATCTCAAGATCCAGATGGGCGGCATGGCCGCCGCCGTCGAGGCCTATCGCTTGGCACCGACGCCGAACGTGATCATCCTGGAGACCGAGGGCCGCAACGACATCCTCACCGGTCTCGACCATCTCGCCACCGTGTGCGACGCCGGCACCCGGGTGATCGTGATCGGCCGCATCAACGACGTCATGCTCTATCGCGAACTGGTACGCCGCGGCGTCAGCGATTACGTCCTTGCTCCGGTCGGGGCCATCGACGTCGTGCGTTCGGTCTGCAACCTGTTCTCGGCGCCGGAAGCCAAGGCGGTCGGCCGCATCATCGCCATCGTCGGCGCCAAGGGCGGCGTCGGCTCATCCACCGTCGCTCACAACGTCGCCTGGGCGATCGCGCGCGACCTGTCGCTGGATTCCGTGGTCGCCGATCTCGACCTCGCCTTCGGCACCGCGGGTCTGGATTACAATCAGGACCCGCCGCAGGGCATCGCCGACGCGGTGTTCTCGCCCGACCGGGTCGACACCGCGTTCATCGACCGCCTGCTGTCGAAATGCACCGATCACCTCAGCCTGTTGGCTGCGCCGGCGACGCTCGACAAGGTCTACGATTTCGGCGCGGAAGCCTTCGATTCGATCTTCGATACGCTTCGCACCTCGATGCCCTGCATCGTGCTCGACGTTCCCCATCAATGGTCGGGATGGACCAGGCGCGCGCTGATCGCCGCCGACGATATTCTGATCGTCGCGGCGCCCGATCTCGCCAACCTGCGCAACACCAAGAACATCTACGACCTGCTGAAGGCGTCGCGGCCGAACGATCGCGCGCCGCTCTACTGCCTGAACCAGGTCGGCATCCCGAAGCGGCCGGAAATCCCGGCCAGCGAGTTCGCCAAGGCGATCGAAAGCCAGCCGATCGTCACGATCCCGTTCGATCCGCAGATGTTCGGCGCCGCCGCCAATAACGGCCAGATGATCGCGGAGATATCCGCCACGCATCGCACCACCGAGATGTTCCTGCAGATTGCGCAGCGGCTCACCGGCCGCGGCGAGACCAAGAAGCCCAAGAGCTCGCTGTTGTCGCCTCTGATCGACAAGTTGCGGGCCAAGAAGTAGGCGCCAGCCTGGAGTACCATCGTGTTCGGTAAGCGTAGCGATAGCGATACGCGGGTGAAGCCCGCCATTCAGGCGCCGGAACCGGCTTCCAGCGCCCCGGCCGTTGCACGCGAAGCGGCGGCGCCGGCCGTTGTTTCGCCGCCGATTGCGCCCGCGAAGCCGGCGCCCGCCGCGGCCATGGAGGCGCGCCGGTCGGACAATTACTACCAGGTCAAGGCCACCATCTTCGGCGCGCTGATCGAGGCGATCGACCTCGCCCAGCTCGCCAAGCTCGACGGCGAGTCGGCGCGCGAGGAAATCCGCGACATCGTCAACGAGATCATTGCGATCAAGAACATCGTGATGTCGATCGCCGAGCAGGAAGAACTGCTCGACGACATCTGCAACGACGTGCTCGGCTACGGCCCGCTGGAGCCGTTATTGTCGCGCGACGACATCGCCGACATCATGGTCAACGGCGCCGGCACGGTGTTCATCGAAGTCGCCGGCAAGATCCAGAAGACCGGCATCCGCTTCCGCGACAACCAGCAGCTGCTCAACATCTGCCAGCGCATCGTCAGCCAGGTCGGCCGGCGTGTCGACGAATCCTCGCCGATCTGCGACGCCCGCCTCGCCGACGGCAGCCGCGTCAACGCCATCGTGCCGCCGCTGGCGATCGACGGGCCTTGCCTCACCATTCGTAAGTTCAAGAAGGACAAGCTGACGCTCGACCAGCTGGTCAAGTTCGGCGCGATCTCGCCGGAGGGCGCGCAGATCCTGCAGATCATCGGCCGCGTCCGCTGCAACGTGCTGATCTCGGGCGGTACCGGTTCCGGAAAAACCACGCTGCTGAACTGCCTGACCCAGTTCATCGAGCACGACGAGCGCGTCATCACCTGCGAAGACGCCGCCGAGCTTCAATTGCAGCAGCCCCACGTGGTGCGCCTGGAAACCCGTCCGCCCAATATCGAAGGCGAAGGCCAGGTCACGATGCGCGAACTGGTCCGCAACTGCCTGCGTATGCGCCCTGAACGCATCATCGTCGGCGAAGTCCGCGGACCCGAGGCGTTCGACCTGCTGCAGGCCATGAACACGGGCCACGACGGCTCGATGGGAACGCTGCACGCCAACAATCCGCGCGAAGCCCTGTCGCGCTGCGAATCGATGATCACGATGGGCGGCTTCTCGCTGCCGTCGCGCACCATCCGCGAGATGATCTGCGCCTCGATCGACGTCATCGTCCAGGCTGCGCGCCTGCGCGACGGTTCGCGCCGCATCACCCACATCACCGAGGTGATGGGCATGGAAGGCGACACCATCATTACCCAGGACGTCTTCCTGTACGACATGATCGGCGAGGACGCTGCCGGCAAGATCATCGGGCGGCACCGCTCGACCGGGATCGGGCGGCCGCGGTTCTGGGAGCGCGCGCGTTATTTCGGCGAAGAGAAGCGACTTGCGGCCGCGCTCGATGCCGCCGAAGTCATCGAGCCGAATTGAGAGGGCGGTGAACATGCAGACGCTCGCACTGGCCTTCATGGCCGCCACCGCGATCGGCGGCCTGGCATGGGTCTTCATCTATCCGTTGCTGTCGGGCGAGAGAAAGGCCGAGTCCCGTCGCGCTTCGATCGCGCGTTCCGAGCCTGCCGCCGCGCGTCAGGCCGATAAAGGCCAGCGCTCGCGCCGCGAGCAGGTCGAGGGGTCGCTGAAAGAACTCGATGCCCGCCGCAAAAAAGAGAAGTCCGTCCCCCTTAGCGTCCGAATCGCGCAGGCCGGCCTGACGTGGACGGACCAGAAGTTCTGGGCCATATCCGGCGCTTTCGCCGTGGCGGGATTCGTGGCTGCGTATGTGGTCGGCGGCTATTTGCTGGGAGCGGCCGTGATGGCCTTCGCCACGGGCCTCGGGCTGCCGCGCTGGCTGCTGGGGTTTCTCAAGACACGCCGCGAGAAGGCGTTTCTGAAGGCACTTCCCGACGCGGTCGACGTCATCGTGCGCGGCATCAAGGCCGGCCTGCCGCTGTTCGAATCGATCAAGGTGGTTGCCGCCGACGCGCCCGAGCCGCTCAAGAGCGAGTTTCTGGCGATCATCGAAACCCAGACCATCGGCATGCCGCTGGGCGAAGCCTGCGCGCGGCTCTACGAGCGGATGCCGGTGCCGGAGGCGAACTTCTTCGGCATCGTGATCGCGATCCAGCAGAAGTCGGGCGGCAACCTGTCGGAAGCGCTCGGCAACCTCTCCAAGGTGCTGCGCGACCGCAAGAAGATGGCGGAAAAGATTCAGGCGATGTCGATGGAAGCCAAGGCTTCCGCGGGCATCATCGGTTCACTGCCGCCGATCGTGATGTTGCTGGTCTGGATGTCGACGCCCGACTATATCGCGCTGCTTTGGACCCATCACATCGGGCAGTTCATGCTGCTCGGCTGCGTCTGCTGGATGACGATCGGCGTCCTGGTGATGCGGAAAATGATCAACTTCGACTTCTGATGGTGCCGCATGATTGAGTTTGTCGTCTCCAAGCTCCACGATGCACGGTTCATGACCATGCTGCTTGCCGCCATCGCGGCGAGCGCGACCGTGTACACGCTGGTCATGCCGCTGTTTGCCGGCGAAGGGCTTTCCAAGCGCATGAAGGCGGTGGCCAGCGAGCGCGAACGGCTCCGGCAGCGCGAGCGCGACCGCCTCAACAAGTCGGAGAAGGTCTCGCTGCGCCAGACCCCGAAGCAGGTCGTCTCCAAGGTTGTGGAGGATTTCAACCTGACGAAATGGCTGGCGCAGGAAGCCGCGCGCGACAAGCTGATCATGGCCGGCTATCGCGGTCACGCGCCCTACGTCACGTTCCTGTTCGCCCGCGCGGTAACGCCGATCGTGCTGCTTCTCGGCGCGGTAATCTACGTGTTCGTCATCACGAACCTGGACAAGTCGCTGACGGTCAAGCTCGGCATTTGCCTCGGCGCCGCCTATCTCGGCCTGCAGGCGCCGATGCTGTTCCTGAAGAACGCCATCAGCAAGCGCCAGCTCTCGATCAAGCGCGCCTTTCCCGACGCGCTCGACCTGCTGCTGATCTGCATCGAGTCCGGCATGTCGGTCGAAGTCGCCTTCCGCAAGGTCGCCAGCGAAATCGCGTCGCAATCGATTGCGCTGTCGGAGGAATTCGCGCTGACGACTGCGGAACTGTCCTATCTGCAGGACCGCAAGGTCGCTTACGAGAATCTCGCCAAGCGCACTGGTCTGGAGGGCGTGAAATCGGTCTGCCTGGCGCTGATGCAATCGGAACGCTACGGCACGCCGCTTGGCCAGAGCCTGCGCGTGATGGCGCAGGAAAACCGCGACATGCGGATGAACGAGGCCGAGAAGAAGGCAGCGGCGTTGCCGCCCAAGCTCACCGTGCCGATGATCCTGTTCTTCCTGCCGTGTCTGTTCATCGTGATTCTCGGGCCGACCTACATCAAGATCCAGATGATGCCGTAAGGGCGTCGTGTCCCGGGCGCGATGCGGCGCGCAGCGCTGCTCGCAGAACCGGGATTTCCATTACCGCGCGGCTCGAGATAGCAGGCGTCAGACTCCGCCGGCGCCCGGCTCTCCGTTCGGTTCAGCCCATCGCGAGCTTGGCGAGGTCCACCGCCTTGATCCATTCGGTCTCCGGGTAGATCATCAGCGCGCCGAGCGCGAGCGCGATGCCGTAGGGAATTCCGGCCTGCCGGTCGTGCAGCCGGTTAAGCCAGGCTTGTCCCGCAAGCGGGTAGGGCAGCGGCCATTGCCGGAACTGGATCAGCAGCAGTGTCAGCGCCCCGCCGAACAGCGACGCGTAGACGAGATACTCGAGGAGATGGTCGAAGCCGAACCAGAGTGCGACGCAGGCGACGACCTTTGCATCGCCACCGCCGACCCAGCCCATCGCGAAGCAGCCGAAGGCGACCACCAGGACCAGTGCACCCGCGGCGATGTGCATCATCATGTCGTGCAGGCCCATCCCGCCGAGCAGCGCGAGGGCGAGAAAGCCCGCGATCAGCGCCAGCGATACCCGGTTCGAGATCGTCATCGTGAAGAGGTCGCTCGCGGCTGCGAACGCCATCAGGGCCGGAAACAGCATAAGGCGTGCAATGTCGAGCGTCATGGCTGAACGTTCCGTTGGGTTTCAGGATGCGGTCGGGCTTCTACGAAGCCTATTGACGATAGGTAAATGATCGGAGAACGGCTGGCAGGGCGGGGGCCGCAGCTCCCGGACGCGTACCTCTGGGAAAGAAATGCTGGCATGTGCTGATCCTAGGGGTGCAGCCGGACGCGATAGATCTCGAGCGGCTCGCCGGCGCCCTGCGGCAGCTTCTCCATCCGCTCGCTGGCGCCGGTTCGGTCAGCAGGGGCGTCTCGGCGTTGTCGCGGCAGATCGCGACGAGCCCGATTGCGTTGTCCTTGATCCCGGTCCGCGCCTGCTCTGCGGTTCCCATCAGCGCGTCGAGCGTCAGCAGGTTGCCGGTGACGTTGCGGTGATAGGGACCCGCCAGCACGCGGTGGGCGGTGCGGACGAGGATCGGCGAGCCCAGGTTCGAGACTGCGAGCACCGTGGTCGGCGGCTGCGCGGCGAGCTGGGCGTAGTCGGCCGGGCGTTCGCAGTTGGCGGTCGACCTGGCTGCGGACGCCGCGTCCCGGATCCCCAGGGCCGTCGACGCCGCCAGGGCGGCTGCGCTCCAGGCCACGTTCAGGGAAACCAGCCACACCATCGCCAAGCGCAGCATGAACTTCCGGCTTGGGGTGACAGCGATGCGTTGGCGCCACGCGCCAACCCAGGCCGCGAGGGCGATGGAGGCAAGGGGGACGGAGAAGGTCGCGCCACGAACCTGCCAGAGACTGACGGCGAAGGCCGCGATCAGGAATGCCGCGAGTATCCACTCTGCCGCCGTGCCGCCGTTGCGCAGGCGAATGCCGAGCACGATCAGCGCGAGGGCCGGCGTGATGTAATAGCCGGCGCCCTTGACCCAGTTATGGGTGAGCACGCTCCAGAACGACTGCGCCTCGGTCACATGGTCGAGCCAGAATTGCTGCAGTCTCGGATCCAGTCCGGCATAGGGGTCGGCGAGGCATTGCGGGAAAGCCGTTGCGGCGAGAACAACCGCAGCAGCGATCGCCATCAGGGCCGCGAGCCTCACGGCGAAGCTCCGATCGGGCGCTGGAGCCGCCGCCGCCAACGCCAGGCCAAGTCCCGATATCACCGCGACCGACAATTGCGGGAGCGAGTAGGCATCGCATTGCGCCGCCATCCAGGCACTGGCCGGCACGGTTGCGACAAAAGCGGCGAGGCCTGCGCCGGCAAAGCCGAGGCCGAATCCGGCGGCCTTGGCCGCCCGGGTCTGTCCGCCGAGCAGATAGGCGAAAGATGCGGTCAGCCCTGCGACGGCAACGTAGGGCAGCGTCTCCATGCCGACGGCGAGCATCAACGCGCAGGCCGCGCCTGCGGCGAACCCGGCGACATGGCCGCGCCCGACGATCAGAGCCGTCATGGCGGCCAAGGTGAGCGTGAGCTGGACGTTGTGGTGATCGATATTGCCGGGCGCAAACACGCCGCCGAAATGCAGCGCCGCGGTGCAGATGATGACGGCCGGGAGCAGCGCCCAGTCACCGCCGATGGCACGCGCGATCCTCAGCGCAAAAGCCAGCGCCGCCGTCATCAGCAGCGTCGTCCACAGCAGCATCGCGACCGTTTCGCCTGTCGCCAGCTTTCCGGAAAATGCCGACGCGACGAGGATGATCGCCGCGATCGGGGCATCGACGAGGCGCGACCAATGCATCACGAAGCCGCCCTGTGGCCCCATCCGGTACTGGTGCAGATCGAACCAGCCCTGTCCGCTGATGAGGTCGCGAATTTCGACCAGCCGCAGCATGCTGTCGTTGTCGCCGGTCGCGGCCGTAAGGGTCGGAAAACCGCCGGCTGCATGCAGGCAGAGCGCGAGCAGCGCTCCCGCAAATCCCAGCGCGGCATCGGTGCGCCATGTCGCCGGCCTGACGGTGCTCTGCGGCATTATCGTCTCGGTGACTGTCATTCGAAGCCGGAACATTGGAGGAGGTGGCAGCCTAGCGGGCCGCATTCAACAAAGCGTAAAACGTAGTCAGCCGGTGCAGCATCCGCTGCCGAGCCTCTGCCGCACGAAATTCAACAGCGGCAGAAACGAAAAGGGCCCCGGCATTGCCGGGGCCCTGACGCAACTCTCGAACCTGCGCTTACTTGAGCGAGGTCGAGATGTTGTTGAAGTTCGAAGACAGCTTGCTGCCGACGCCGTTGACGGCGGTGATGATCGCAATCGCGATGCCGGCGGCAATCAGGCCGTATTCGATTGCGGTCGCGCCGGATTCATCCTTCACGAAACGCGAAACGAGATTCTTCATTTTTAGACTCCTGTGTACACAGTGGCTGGTCAAACTAACGTTTGGTCTTGCCGGCGTTCTCAGCACCGTGACCATGGCGGCACCCTATGGTGCGACAATTTCGACGCGGTTAATTCGACTGCGTAAAACAAGGCAGAACCCTGTGTTCTTGAGCACAGTAAACGCCGCATTAAGCCAATCGATAAAATGCAGAACGACAACGAATGCGCTCGACGCGCAGCCAAAACAGTGTCGGCCGATTCCTCCATTCACAGCTCTTTAAGCGCAAGCGGATACTCGTGAGGTTTCCGATCGAACGAGGCCGCCATGTCGAGTTTGCCGTTAGACGTTGTCGTGATGATGGGCCAGACGATGGCGAAAGTCGTTCCGATCACGATCGTCCTTGCCATCGTGTTCGCGGTGCTCTCGCATTTCTGGGCCTGCAATCCCGGCGAGCCCTGGTGGCGCAAGCGCGAACTGGTCACCGACCTCTGCTACTGGTTCTTCGTGCCGGTATTTTCCCGCGTCTTCCGGATCGGGCTGTTGGTGGTCCTCACGGGACTTGTCTTCAACATCCATGACGCCGATGGGCTGATTGCATTCTACGACAACGGTCATGGTCCGCTGTCGGAGCTTCCGCTCTGGGTTCAGGCGGTACTGTTCGTGGTTGCGTCCGACTTCATGCTGTACTGGCTGCACCGCATGTTTCATCGCGGCGGCTTCTGGAAGTATCACGCGATCCACCATTCCTCCGAACATCTGGAATGGATTTCGGCGGCGCGGTTTCATCCGGTCAATTTGTTCATCGGCACGATCATGGTCGACGTGGTCCTGCTGATGGCGGGGATCTCTCCCAATGTCATGCTGTGGGTCGGGCCGTTCACGACCTTCCACTCCGCGTTCGTGCACGCCAATCTGAACTGGACGCTGGGGCCGTTCAAATACGTGCTTGCCTCGCCGGTCTTCCACCGCTGGCATCACACCTCGCTCGAGGAGGGAGGTCACACCAATTTCGCCGGCACCTTCCCGATCTGGGATATCCTGTTCGGGACGTTCCGGATGCCGGAGAACGAGATGCCGGCTGGCTACGGCGTCGACGACCAGCCGGTGCCCTCCGAGATCGGCGGACAGCTGGCCTATCCGTTCAGGCAATAACGCAGCCTGTGATTTCGCATGAGCATTGCAGCCGGGACGGTCCATCGCGCAAAGGCCTTCAGCCTCGGTCAGGTTCCGGCATGGCTCTGGCTTGGCGTCGGCGTCTACGCGCTGGCGGTGATCAACGGCCGCGCGTTGCTGAACGATTCCGATACCTACTGGCAGATCACCATTGGCCAGTGGATCCTCGATCACAACGCGCTCCCGCGCGTCGATTTCTACTCCTTCACCAAGGCGGGCGAGCCCTGGGTCTCGTCGTCCTGGCTATCCCAGGTGCTGCTGGCGGCAAGCTATAACCTCGCCGGCTGGACCGGGCCGATCGTGCTGGCCGCTGCCTGCATCGCCGCGACCTTCGCGCTGCTGACCTGGATTCTCGGCCAGCGCCTTCCGGCACTGTTCGCGATCGTCGTTACGCTGGTGGCGCTGCTTGTGCCGGTGCAGCATCTTCTCGCCCGTCCGCATGTGTTCGTGCTGCCGGTTATGCTGGCCTGGGCCTACGGGCTGCTGTCGGCGAGCGAGCGTGGACGCGCCCCGTCGTTTTGGCTGCTGCCGCTGATCGCGCTGTGGGCCAACCTGCACGGCGGCTTCATCTTCGGCCTCGTTCTGGTCGGCGGCCTTGCGCTCGATGCGTTGTGGAATGCGGATCGTGCCGAGCGAAAGACGCTGGCGCTGCGTTGGGCTGCGTTCGGCGTGGCCGCGTTGGCGGCCTGTTGCGTCACGCCCTATGGATGGGGATCTGTGCTCGCCGCGCGCAAGATCCTTGATCTCGGCGAGCTTCTGCATCTGATCTACGAATGGATGCCGGCCGACTTCAGCAGGCTCAGCATGTTCGAGATGGCGATCCTCGCTCTGATCGGGGGAGCTCTGTATGGCGGCGTAAAGCTGTCGCCACCGCGGATCGCGCTCGTGCTGGGTCTGCTGCACATGGCGCTGGCCCACAACCGGAACATCGAGATATTCGCCCTGCTGCTGCCGATCGTGGTGATGACACCGGTGGCCTCGCAGTTCGGATGGCAGCCGGCGCGGTTTGCGCAGATGGGCCTGCCGGCCGCTGTCACCGCGGTGCTGCTGGTGCTGGCCGGCTGCTGGAGCTGGGTGCTTTCGGTCAATGCCGGATTTGCGCCGCCGGAGCGGCAGTCGCCGGCCGCAGCCGTCGATGTGCTGAAGGCGCGCAATCCCAAACGGGTGCTCAACGACCTGCCGTTCGGCGGCTACCTGATCTGGCGGCAGATGCCCGTGTTCATCGACGGGCGCGCCGAGCTCTATGGCGAAGCGTTCGAAATGGCCTATTACCGCGCATTGCAGCTCAAGGACGTCAACCTGTTCCTCGATATTCTCAAGACCTGGGAGATCGATGCCGTGCTGCTGACGCCCGCGACACCGGCGGTCGGATTGCTCGACAATATCAGCGGCTGGCAGCGCATCTATTCCGACGAAAACGCCGTCCTGCACGTTCGCACGCCGAACTGACTGCAGACAGCTCTGGCGGGCATAACGGCGCCGCGAACTGGCGGCCGCGCCGCCTTTCTGGTAGGCGGTGCACATGAACCTGCCGATCGAGATCGTCGAGATGCTCGGCCAGACCATGGCCAAGGTCGTGCCGGTCACGCTCGCGCTCGCGCTTGTATTCTCCGTGCTGGCGCATTTCTGGGCCTGCAATCCCGGCAAGCCCTGGTGGCGCAAGCGCGAGCTCGTGACAGATCTCTGCTACTGGTTCCTGGTGCCGCTGTTCGCGCGCGTCTTCCGGATCGGGCTGTTGGTGCTCGGCGCCGGCCTCCTGTTCGGGATCCGCGATGCCGACGACCTGATCGCGTTCTACGACAACGGCCATGGCCCGCTGTCGACGCTGCCGTTGTGGCAGCAGGCGATCCTGTTCCTGGTCGCAGCCGATTTCATGATGTACTGGCTGCACCGCATGTTCCACGGCGGCGGGTTCTGGCGATATCACGCCATCCACCATTCGTCCGAGGATGTGGACTGGATTTCCGCGGCGCGCTTCCATCCGGTTAACCTGCTGTTAGGCACCATTGGCGTCGACGTCGTGCTGCTGCTTGCCGGGATATCGCCGGGCGTGATGCTCTGGCTCGGCCCGTTCAATATCTTTCACTCGGCGTTCGTGCACGCCAACCTGAACTGGACGCTCGGCCCATTCAGATACGTGGTGGCGACGCCGGTGTTTCACCGCTGGCATCACACTGGTCGAGAAGAGGGCGGCGATACCAATTTTGCCGGGACCTTTCCGCTGTGGGACATCCTGTTCGGAACCTTCCGGATGCCGAAAGGCCGGTTGCCGGACCATTATGGCATCGACGATCAGGCCTCATTCCCGGGTGAGATCATCGGCCAGTTGGCCTATCCGTTCCGCAAAATGTCGCCTGATCCGGAAAGCCTCAGGGTTGCCGGGAAGTAAACGGGTGGTGGCGGGCGGATTTGTTGGGTCCAATTTTGGCCCCTTTTGCACTTCGTTCATCAATTGTCGTCAGATTCACCCCGTCGGGCGCCGGTCCGCTGCGTATCGCTTTTGCCGGCCAGTAATGCCCCGGAGTTAGAGTATGTCGTTCAAGTCCCTGCGTATTCGTGCGCGCGCACGCTTTGGGTGGCTTTCACTCGCCACGGCCGTCCTGCTGTGGCCTGTGGCCAGTCTTGCCGCGCCCGATCCCGACCGGATCGCGGTCTATGTCGACCAGGCAAAGCTCGTGAAGCTGCCCGCCAAGGTCGCCACCATCGTGGTCGGAAACCCGCTGATTGCAGACGTCACGATGCAGAGCGGCGGCATCATCGTCGTTACCGGCAAGGGCTACGGCGCGACCAATTTCATCGCCATGGATCGCAACGGCGAAGTGCTGGTGGACCGCCAGATTCAGGTCGAAGGCCCGACCGACCAACTCGTCACCGTCTATCGCGGCGTCGATCGGGAATCCTATAGCTGCGTGCCGGTCTGCCAGAAGCGGATCACGCTCGGCGACGGCACCAACTATTTCAGGGCGGCGATCGATCAGGCCGGCTCGCTCTCAAGCCAGGCCAGCGGTGCCGCGGCCGCAGCCGCGGCCAAGGGCGGCAACTGAGCCGGCTTTCCTTCGGGTGGCCGGCCGCACGTGCCGGCGAACCCGGGTGCTGATCCCGAAGACGGTTAACAGCCGGCTAACAGAATGGGCCGTTCTGGCTGGATCGGGCGAAACACTTCAACAATCTGTTTCGGGTAATTGTTGACGGCAATTCCTCTCGCGTCCTGAGGCCTCCTCGATGCCGTTGCCCGCCGCCACCCCAAGAAAGATCCTGCGCCGATTTCGCCGCAACCGCCGCGGCTCGGCCGCGGTCGAGTTTGCTCTGGTCGCGCCGCTCTTCTTCGGACTGCTGTTCGCGATCATCGAACTGGCGATGGTGTTCTTCGCCAGCCAGGTGCTTGAGACCGCGACGCAGGATTCAGCGCGCGTGATCATGACCGGTCAGGCGCAGAACGCCTCCTTTACCCAGGCGCAGTTCAAGAACCTCGTCTGCAGCAAGCTCACCATCATGTTCGATTGCGTCAACGGGGTCTCCATCGACGTGCAGAGCTACAGCGCGTTCGGCTCCGTCAACGTTGCCGATCCGATCGACGCGAGCAAGAATTTCGTACCGCCGAACAACTATCTCCCCGGCAATCCCGGCGACGTCGTCGTGGTGCGGCTGTTCTACAAGTGGCCGCTCTACGTTACCGGGCTCGGCTTCAACATCGCAAACATCAGCGGCAGCAAGCGGCTGTTGACCGCGACCGCCGCCTTCCAGAACGAACCTTACTAGGGCCCGAGCAATGAAACCGACGATCGGAAACTGGCTTCGCATGCGCCGCCGGGCGCGCCAGCTGCTTCGCGACAAGCGCGGCGTCGCTGCCGTCGAATTCGCGGTGATCGTGCCGGTGATGCTGGTGCTGTTCTTCGGCGTCGACGAGTTCTCGTCCGTCGTCGCCGTCGACCGCAAGGTGACGCTGATGGCGCGAACGCTGTCCGACCTGACATCGCAGAACGACAGGGTCTCCGATACCCAGCTGACCAACTTCTTCAACGCCAGCACCGCAATCATGACGCCCTATCCGGCGGCGCCGGTCAAATCCACGGTTACCGAACTCTATATCGATCCCGCTACGCTGCAGGCTCGGGTGCAATGGAGCAAGGGCGCAACGCCCCGTGCGACCGGCACCACGGTCACCATCCCGGACGCGCTCAAGGTCGGCAACACCTACCTGATCTTCAGCGAGGTCACTTACAAATATGTTCCGACCATTGGCTACGTCATGGCCAAGGCCGGGATCAACCTGAGCGACGCCACCTTCACCCGTCCGCGCCAGTCGTTCTGCGTTGTCTATCCGGCGCCCGCCCCGGGTGCGGCCTTGCCTGCCTGCCCGACGTCGTAGCGTCAGCGACTGCATATCGATGTCGGCTACGCGAAGGCCGCGCTGATTGAGCAAGTCGAATTGAGCAAGTCGAATTGAGCAAGCCGGATTGAGCAATTCCAAATGAAAAAGGCCGCGCCATGGGCGCGGCCTTTCGCTTCATTTCAGAGGCAACTTTCCACGGCGCGCACGCCCTGGAAAATCGCTTTATCCAGCGGCGCGCAGATTGTCGGCCGAAGATTTGCCAGAGCGGCGATCTGCCACGATTTCGTAGGAGATCTTCTGGCCTTCACGCAGCGTACCAAGACCGGCACGCTCGACAGCGCTGATGTGCACGAACACGTCATTGCCGCCGTCATCCGGCTGGATGAAGCCGTAGCCCTTGGTTGCGTTAAACCACTTCACGGTTCCCATGCTCACTGGGGTAGTCCCTTCTCAGATATACAAGTCGTAGCCCACCTCTCGATGGGCTGGTGAGATCGAATTTTTGGAAGGGTCGTCAGCGTCTAAACCGGCTGTACCGGTGGATAGCTAATGTCGTCCGGCCGAAAATCGA
>LNFM01001784.1_pt1 | contig 70691 bp, 63 predicted proteins | sample 596031 | NCBI WGS metagenome assembly LNFM01 (sample SAMN04254537, study PRJNA301005) | activated carbon metagenome | isolation source: dual media filters at the Ann Arbor, Michigan drinking water treatment plant | place: USA: Ann Arbor
CCAGCGATTCCGACGCGGCGAAGAAGCCGAGATTGCGCTTGATCGAGCGGCGCTCGTCTTCGGTCAGGCCATCGCGCGACTTCCACAGCGCGATGTCGGCCTGCATCGACACTTCGGTCGGCATCCAGTGATTGTTGCAGCCGGCCAGGTATTTCTCCCAGGCCCAGCGGTATTTCAGGGGCAGCAGTTGATTGACGTCGGCGCGGCAATTGATCATCGCCTTCTCGTCGACGCTGACGCGGCCGGCGCCGCGCGTGATGGCGCCCAATCCGTGACTGAGGCTGCCTGCGGCGGAGTCGTCGGCGACGGCGGGTTGCGGGGCGAGCTTTGGTGTTGTCGCCGCGGTATCGGACCAGTCGAGCATTTCTGATAATCCTGAGTTCCAAGGGGTGTTCAAACTCCGCTCATTCCCGCGAATGCGGGAATCCAGGCCTCTGGGTCCCCGCTTCCGCGGGGACGAGCGGAGGGGTTATTACTGGCAGGCTTCGCAGGTGGGGTCGTCGAGCAGGCACGCCTGGCCTTCGGCGACAGGTGCCGCGGCGACGGCCGACGACACCGCGTTCAGCTTGCCGTCGGTGCCCTTGAGCGTCGACTTCTCGACATGCGAAGCGCTGCGCGAGCGCAGATAGTAAGTGGTCTTGAGGCCGCGCTCCCACGCCAGCTGGTAAAGCTGGTCGAGCTTCTTGCCGTTCGGTGCGGCGATATAGAGGTTGAGCGACTGCGCCTGGTCGATCCATTTCTGCCGCCGCGCCGCGCATTCGATCAGCCAGCGGCTGTCGATCTCGAAGGCGGTGGCATAAAGCGCCTTGATGTCGTCGGGGATGCGATCGATGGCGCCGACATTGCCGTCGAAGTATTTGAGGTCGCTGATCATCACCTCGTCCCACAGACCGCGGGCCTTGAGGTCGCGCACCAGATACTCGTTCACCACCGTGAAATCGCCGGACATGTTCGATTTGACGTAGAGGTTCTGATAGGCCGGCTCGATCGACTGCGACACGCCGCAGATGTTGGAGATGGTCGCCGTGGGCGCGATTGCCATGGTGTTGGAGTTGCGCATGCCCTGGCTGACGACGCGCTTGCGCAGTTGCGCCCAGTCCAGTGTCGACGATGTGTCGAAATCGGAGGTGCCGCGCGCCGCGCTCACCATATCGATGGAGTCGATCGGCAGAATGCCGCGGCTCCACAGCGACCCGTCGAAGGAGGGGTAGCGCCCGCGTTCCGCCGCCAGATCGCAGGACGCGGAGATGGCGTGGTAGCTGATCGCTTCCATGCTTTCGTCGGCGAACGTGACCGCGCCGTCCGAGGCCATCGGCATGCGCAGGATATGCAGCGCATCCTGGAAGCCCATGATCCCCAGCCCCACTGGCCGGTGCCGCATGTTGGAGCGGCGCGCCTCCGGAATGGTGTAGAAGTTCACGTCCAGAACATTGTCGAGCATGCGCATCGCGGTCGCCACGGTGCGCGCCAGCTTGTCGCGGTCGAGCCCGTCGGGTGTGACGTGGTTGACCAGATTGACCGAGCCGAGATTGCAGACCGCGACCTCGTCGTCGGACGTGTTGAGCGTGATCTCGGTGCACAGGTTCGACGAATGCACCACGCCGCAATGCTGCTGCGGCGAGCGGATGTTGCAGGGGTCCTTGAAGGTGATCCACGGATGTCCGGTCTCGAACAGCATGGTCAGCATGCGCCGCCACAGGTCGACGGCGCGGACCTGCTTGAACACCGTCAATTCGCCGCGCTCGGCGCGCGCTTCATGCGTCTCGTAGGCGGTCTTGAAGGCCGGGCCGTAGAGATCGTGCAGATCCGGCGTCTCGTCCGGCGAGAACAGCGTCCACGGTCCGTCTTCCCGGACGCGCTGCATGAACAGGTCCGGCACCCAGTTGGCGGTGTTCATGTCGTGGGTGCGGCGGCGGTCGTCGCCGGTGTTCTTGCGCAGATCGAGAAATTCCTCGATGTCGATGTGCCAGGTTTCCAGATAGGCGCAGACCGCGCCCTTGCGCTTGCCGCCCTGGTTGACGGCGATGGCGGTGTCGTTGGCGACCTTCAGGAACGGCACCACGCCCTGCGAGGCGCCGTTGGTGCCCTTGATGTGGGCGCCCAGGCCACGCACGCGGGTCCAGTCGTTGCCGAGCCCGCCGGCATATTTCGACAGCAGGGCGTTGTCCTTCACCGATTTGAAGATGCCATCGAGGTCGTCCGGCACGCTGGTGAGAAAGCAGGACGACAGTTGCGGCCGCAGCGTGCCGGCGTTGAACAAAGTCGGCGTCGACGACATGAAGTCGAATGACGACAGCAGCCGGTAGAACTCGATGGCGCGGTCTTCGCGGTCGATCTCGCGGATCGCCAGCCCCATGGCGACGCGCATGAAGAACGCCTGCGGCATCTCGATGCGGGTGCCGCCGCTGTGGATCAGATAACGGTCGTACAGCGTCTGCAGTCCGAGAAACTGGAAGGCGCGATCGCGGGACGGATCGAGGGCGGTAGCGATTTTGGCGAGATCGAAGCGCGCCAGTTCGGGATCGACCAGCTTCAAGTCGATGGCACGCTTGATGTAAGCCGGGAAATAGCCGGTGTAATCGAGCGCCGCACCTTCGGCAGCGTCGCCGAGCACAAAAGTGCCGGCCTCGTCCGACAATTTGTCGAGCAGCAGCCGGGCGCTGACATAGGTGTAGTTCGGCTCGGCCTCGATCAGCACGCGCGCCGCCATGATCTTGGCCAGCGCCAGTTCCTCGGTGCTGATGCCGTCATAAATGTTGCGCCGGATCTCGGCCATGACCGCGGCGGGATCGACATCGGCGAGACCGTCGCAGGCCGCCGCCACGTTGGCGGCGACGCGGTCGAGGTCGAGCGCGATGTCGCGGCCGCTCGCGGTTCTCAGTCGCATCGCCGGTGCGGCCGCGGGCTTGGCCCCGGACTTCTCTGCCTCGCGGGCGCGAGCCCGCTCTTCGCGGTACAGCACATAGGCGCGCGCGACCTTGTGATGCTCGCTGCGCATCAGGGCGAGTTCGACCTGGTCCTGGATATCCTCGATGTGGAAGGTGCGTCCTTCGCCGGCGCGCCGCGTCAGCGCGGTTATGACCTGGCCGCTGAGCGCGTCCACCGTTTCATGAATGCGGCGCGAGGCCGCGGCGGCGCCGCCTTCGACGGCCAGAAACGCCTTGGTCAGCGCGACCGTGATCTTGCCGCCATCGAACGGCGTCACCGCGCCGTTGCGGCGGATCACCTGATAGCCCGGCTCGGCGGTGCGCGGTGCAGGCTGCGCCGGATGCGGCAAGGACAAGGCGGCGGACGGAAAATCGGAAGCGAGAGACATTGGCGGCAGACCCCGAAGTGTTGGGGCAGGGGCCAATGAGAGGTGTGTTGAAGCACGCGCAGGCGTCGCCCGCGCACAGTTCAGCCACGACCTGCCGGGACACCCCGCCCGAGGACGATTACGTCTGTCACGGCAGGTCTCCTGGCTCGCGGGTCGCTGCTTCTGTCCTGTCTTCCCGGAATCGTGCGATTCCAGTGACTTTCAAGTGTGGACGTCGGCTCGCCGCTTACAGTTGCGGGGGCAGCTTCGGCTCAGGCCCGGAGGCCGCACCGAATTCCCTCTTAGCTCCAGACCTCGCGGTCCAGAGAACCATGACAACTACATATGGGGGTATGTGACCGAGTCGTGTCAAGCGATTGCGGTGTTATCCCCGCAATGCACCGTTTCAGCCGCCGGACCCGCGCGGCGCGGATAGGAATTGTTTCACGTGAAACGCCACTACGGCTCCAGCTCGGTATCCCAATAGAGATAGTCGACCCAGCTCTCGTGCAGGTAATTGGGCGGGAAGAGCCGGCCGTTCTTGTGCAGGTGATGCACCGTCGGCTGGAACGGCACCTGTGACGGCCACATCCGCGCTTCCTCGGTGGTCATGCTGCCCTTGCGCAGATTGCATGGCGAGCAGGCCGCCACCACGTTGTCCCACGACGTGATGCCGCCGCGCGAGCGCGGCACGATGTGGTCGAAGGTGAGGTCGTCGCGGTCGCCGCAATACTGGCAGGAAAAGCGGTCGCGCAGGAAGACGTTGAACCGGGTGAAGGCGGGATGGGTCGAGGGCTTCACGTAGGCCTTGAGCGACACCACGCTCGGCAACATCATCTCGAAGCTGGGGCTGTGCACCGCGCGGTCGTAATTGGCGACGATGTTCACACGGTCAAGGAAGACCGCCTTGATCGCGTCCTGCCAGGACCACAGCGACAAGGGGTAATAGCTCAACGGCCTGAAGTCGGCGTTGAGCACCAACGCGGGAAATCCACTCGGCGAAACGTGCACGTTCAAGTGACGCTCCTGACCTCCTAGGAACGCTGCCTTTAACGCAGCTCACCCCCTACTAATAGGGCAGCGTGACAGGCTTGTGAAGTCATGGCCGCGCGTTACCCGCAAGGCTCAGCTATGCGCGGCGGGCAAACTGCCGGGCCAGAAACTCGGCGCCGTGGCGCAGGCCTTCCTGGTCGATGCCGTGGCCGATGCCGGGCGAGATATGCCATTCCGCCGGCACATCCAACGCCGCCAGCCCCTGCGCGGCATGGAAAACCGCCTGCACCGGGATCACCTCGTCGGCGTCGCCATGCACCAGCAGCACCGGTGGCTTGCTGCGCACTTCAGCGGCAAAGGCGTCGGGATCGATGTCCTCCGGCACCACGAACATGCCGGAGTAGCCCACGATCGCGGCGGGGGCGGCAGCGCGGCGCAGCCCGGCGTGCAGCGCCATCATGGTGCCCTGGCTGAAGCCGACCAGCGCCAGCGCCGAGGGCGGCAGGTTGCGCCGCTTCAGTTCGGCGTCGAGGAAGGCGTCGAGCGCGGGCGTCGCCTGGTTGACGCCGGTCCAGCGCTCGTTCGGATCGCGGAAGGTCAGCGGAAACCACTCGCGGCCCATCGGCGACTGGCCGCAGGGCTGCGGCGCGTGCGGCGACACGAAAGCTGCGTTGGGCAGCAGCGCGGCCCAAGCCCGTCCGATGTCGATGAGGTCGTTGCCGTCGGCGCCGTAGCCGTGCAGGAACACCACCAGATGCGACGCCTTGCCGGATGTCGGCTCGAGGCGCGGTCCGTCGAGGTCAGCCATTGGCGGATTTCCTTTTCGCGGGAGGCTTGATGTCGCCGGCCAGTACGCCGTCGCGCTTCTTCACGGCGTGATAGTAAGCCCATAGCAGATGCGCCGCCACACCGCGCCACGGCCGCCAGCGTTCGGCCATTTTGGCCAGCGCCTTGGCGTCCGGCCGCTGCCGCAGCTTGAAGGCGATGCGGGCCGCCTCCTGGACGGCGAGGTCGCCGGCCGGAAAGGCGTCGGCGTGACCGAGGCAGAACAGCAGGTAGATATCGGCGGTCCACGGCCCGACGCCATGCAGCGCCACCAGCGCGGTGTGGGCGTCGTCGGCCGGCATGTTGCCGACGGCGGTGAGATCGATGTGCTGCCGCGACACGGCCTTGCCGATTTCCTTGATCGCCTTGATCTTGGCGTTGGAGAGCCCGAGGCGCTTCAGCTTGTCGGCGCGCGCCAGCCGCACGGTGTCGTGGTGAAACGGATCGAAGGCGGCGAACAGACGGTCGCGGATCGCGGCGGCGCTGGCGACCGACAGCTGCTGGCCGCAGACGATGGCACAGAGGCCGGCATAGCCGCCGTCGCGCCGGCGCAAGGTGAACTCAGCCCCTGCCTTGTCGGCAACGGCCTGCAGCCGCGGATCGCGCGCGATCAGTTGCGCGAGGCCGGCCCGGAGGTCGTCTTCGGTATGAAGGAAGTGGGTCATTCTTTCCTTGTCGCCGATACTTTACTTCCGCTCGTCCCCGCGGAAGCGGCGACCCAGGCGAGGCTACAATCACTGGTCCCGCTTGCGCGGGAATGAGCGGAGAATGCATTTGGCGTTTCGCAACAAACTTGGCAATGACAAATAATGCCACCCGTTTTCCGCTTCGCGCCGTCGCCGAACGGCTATCTGCATCTCGGTCATGCGCTGTCGGCGTTGCTCAATGCCAGGATGGCGGCTGCGGCCGGCGGGCGGCTGCTGCTGCGGGTCGAGGACATCGACGCGACGCGCTGCCGGCCGGAATACGAGGCGGCAATTCTCGAGGACTTGGCCTGGCTCGGGCTGGCGTGGGAACAACCGGTCCGCCGCCAGTCGGAACACTTCGCCACATACCGCGGGGCGCTGGCGCGGCTGGAGGCGATGGGGCTGGTCTATCCGAGTTTCGAAAGCCGCGCCGAGATTGCCCGGCAGGTCGCGGAACGCGGACCGGACTGGCCGCGCGATCCCGACGGCGCGCCGCTTTATCCGGGCGACGCCAAGACAAAGTCCGCCGCCGAGCGCGCCCGCCGCATCGATCGCGGCGACCCTTATGCGCTGCGGCTTGATATGGCGGCAGCGCTGGCCCGCGTTGGCGATCTGAACTGGAGCGAAACCGGGCAGGGGCCGTCCGGCGAGACCGGCGACATTGCCGCGAAGCCGGCGGCCTGGGGCGACGTCATCCTGGCGCGCAAGGAAACGCCGACCAGCTATCACCTCGCCGTCGTCGTGGACGATGCGGCGCAAGGCGTGACGCATGTGGTGCGCGGCGCCGACCTGTTTCACGCCACCAGCGTGCATCGTCTGTTGCAGACACTGCTCGGGCTGCCGCAACCTGTGTACCATCACCATCGCCTGATCCTCGACGCCGACGGCCGCAAGCTGTCGAAATCGACGCAGGCCACCGGCCTGCGCGACCTGCGGCAGCAGGGTGTCGCCGCCGCCGGTATCCGGAAAATGGCCGGGCTCGATTGAGCCTGCCGTCCGTGCCATGGTCCGGCGAAGGGCGGGGATAAATGGCGAAACGAAAGACGAGCAAGCGGCCGCGTAAAGCCGTGCGCAAGACGCGCGCCCGCGCGGACAAGGCGGTGGCCCCCGACGCGCGCGCGGTCGAGGCGGCGCTCGCCGGCATCGCGCATGATCTACGGACACCGCTGACGGGCATGGTGGCGCTGGCCGAATTGCTGGCGGCCTCCGATCTCGGCCCGCGCGAGCGCGAATGGGCCAACGCCATCAAAAGCGGCGCCGATCATCTGGCGGCACTCACTGGCTTGATCGTCGATGCCACCAGGGCGGAATCGGCGGGCCTCGTGCTGCGCCACGAGCCGTTCTCGCCGCGCGAACTGGCCGAGGCCGTGGCGCAGGGCCTGTCGGCGCGCGCCGGCAACCGCAACATCACGTCGCAGATATCGATTGCGTCCGAGCTGCCGCTGCTGGCCGGCGGCGATGTTGTGCGGCTGCGCGCGGCGCTGGAGAATCTGGTCGACAACGCGGTGAAGTTCACCCATGCCGGTGGCGTTCGCTTCGCCGTGGCGGCTACGGCGGCGGCGAAGAAGCGCGTCCGGCTGGTCTTTACGGTCGCCGACAGCGGCATCGGCATCAGCGCCACGGAATTGAAATCGCTGTTCCGTCCGTTCGCCCAGGCCAGCGTCGATGTGGCGCGGCGCTATGGCGGCGCCGGACTGGGGCTGAGCTTCGTCAAGCGCATAGCCAAGGCGATGGGTGGCGATCTCAAGGTCGTCAGCAAGCCGGGCCGCGGCAGCACGTTCACGCTCACGGTCCTTGTTGATCGCGTCGCAGCTCCCGTGCCGGATCGCGATGGCGCTCGCGCCGCGGCGAGACGCGCGCTCAAGCTGCTGTGCGCCGAGGACAATCCGTACGGCCGCGTGGTGATGAAAACGATTTTGCGCGAGCTTGGCCATCAGGTTGATTTCGCCGAGACCGGGGAGGCGGCGGTCAAGGCGGCGGCGCGCGGCAGCTATGACGCGGTGTTGATGGACATCACATTGCCCAGGCTCGACGGGATCGCCGCGACGCGGGCGATCCGGGCTCTGCCGGGCAAGGCGGGACAGGTGACGGTGATCGGCATTTCCGGCCGCGGCAGCAGCACCAATGAGGCTGCCGCCAAGGCGGCGGGAATGGATTGCTATTTCGTCAAACCGGTCAGCCCGAGCCGGCTGGCGGAGGTGCTGGCTGCTCTTCCCTCTCCCCGGGTGCGGGGAGAGAGAAGAAGCTAAACATCACTCACGCCATTGTTCTGCTCAACGATCCGCACAACATCCGACATGATGCGGTTCAGTTCGAAATCCTTCGGCGTGTAGACCGCGGCGACCCCGGCCTCGGTAAGCTGCTCGGCGTCTTCCGGCGGAATGATGCCGCCGACCACCAGCGGGATGGTCATGCCGGCGGCCTTCATCCGCGCCACAACGTCGGCGACCAGCGGCAGATGGCTGCCCGACAGCACCGACAGCCCGATGACGTGCGCGCTCTGCTCGCGCGCGGCGTCGACGATTTCCTCGGGCGTCAGCCGGATGCCCTGGTAGACCACCTGCATGCCGGAATCGCGCGCCCGCACCGCGATCTGTTCGGCGCCGTTGGAATGGCCATCGAGGCCCGGCTTGCCGACCAGGAAGGTGAGGCGCCGGCCGAGCTTGCGCGATACCCGGTCGACTTCGCCGCGGATGTCGTCGAGCCCGTCGACGTCGTTGCGCATGGCATTGCCGACGCCCGTGGGTGCGCGGTATTCGCCGAACGCCTCGCGCAGCGTCCATCCCCATTCGCCGGTGGTGACGCCGGCCTTGGCGCAGGCGATCGACGGCGGCATGATGTTGGTGCCGGTGACGGCGGCGCGCTTGAGTTCGGCCAATGCGGCGGCGACCGCTTTCGGGTCGCGCGACGCACGCCAGGCTTCCAGCCGCGCGAGCTGGTCGCGTTCGGCATCTTCCGACACCGTCATGATGGCGTCGATACCGCCGGTCAGCGGCGACGGTTCGGTCTCGAGGTACTTGTTGACGCCGACGACGATCTGCTCGCCGCGCTCGATGCCTTCGAAACGCGCGCTGTTGGATTCCACCAGCCGCTGCTTCATGTAGCCGCTTTCGACCGCGGCGATGGCGCCGCCCATGGCCTCGATATTGGCGAGTTCTTCCATCGCCTCGGCCTTGAGCGCATCGACTTTGCGCTTCATCTCGGCGGAGCCATCGAAGATATCGCCGAACTCAAGCAGGTCGGTCTCGAAGGCGAGGATCTGCTGCATGCGCAGCGACCACTGCTGATCCCACGGCCGCGGCAGGCCAAGCGCCTCGTTCCAGGCCGGCAATTGCACGGCGCGGGCGCGGGCGTTTTTCGACAGCGTCACCGCCAGCATCTCGATCAAAATGCGGGCGACGTTATTCTCCGGCTGCGGCTCGGTGAGGCCGAGCGAGTTGACCTGCACGCCGTAACGGAACAGCCGCTGCTTCGGATCGGTGACGCCGTAGCGCGTGCGCGTGATCTCGTCCCACAACTCCACGAAAGCCCGCATCTTGCAGATTTCGGTGATGAAGCGCATGCCGGCATTAACGAAGAACGAGATGCGGCCGACCACCTCGCCGAACTTCTCCTGGCTGACTTCGCCCGACGCCTTCACCGTGTCGAGCACGGCGATGGCGGTGGCGAGCGCATAAGCCAGTTCCTGCACCGGCGTCGCGCCGGCTTCCTGCAGATGGTAGGAGCAGATGTTCATCGGATTCCACTTCGGCAATTCGCTCGTCGTGAAGATCGCGATGTCCTTGATCAGCCGCATCGACGGCGCCGGCGGAAACACGTAGGTGCCGCGCGACAGGTATTCCTTGATGATGTCGTTCTGGATGGTGCCGGTCAGCGCGGTGCGCGGCGCGCCCTGTTCGTCGGCCACCGCAATGTAGAGCGCCATCAGCCACGCCGCGGTGGCGTTGATGGTCATCGAGGTGTTCATGGTGGCGAGCGGGATCTGGTCGAACAGCGCCCGCATGTCGCCGAGGTGATTGACCGGCACGCCGACCTTGCCGACTTCGCCGCGCGACAGCACGTGGTCGCTGTCGTAGCCCGTCTGCGTCGGCAGATCGAAGGCGACTGACAGCCCGGTCTGCCCCTTGGACAGGTTTTTGCGATAGAGCGCGTTGGAATCCTTGGCGGTGGAATGCCCCGCATAGGTGCGGAACATCCACGGCTTGTCGCGCATCGGCTTGGCCCGCGCGGCGGCGTCGATTTTGGCTTGCTCGTTCATGGGATACGGATCGCCGGCTGCGTCACAGCAATGGTCTCGCCCAAGTCCGGTCCAAGTGTGGACCGTATGTTATTGCATTGCAACATGGAAACGGCGCCGCAGGGGGCGCGCCCGGGCCCGTCTTTCGGGGCCTGGTGAACCCTTCGATCCTGTCAAAATCTCGATATTGCGTTGCAGCATCAATTGCGCCACACTTTGCTGTCTGTCCATGGAGAGTGCCGATGCCGGCTGCCGCCCCCCTGCGGAGCGTCGCTCCGCTCAAAGACCTCTACGACGTCGGTGAAATTCCGCCGCTCGGCCATGTGCCCGAAAAGATGCATGCCTGGGTGATCCGGCAGGACCGTCACGGGCCGCCGGAAAAATCATTCCAGATCGAGCAGGTGCCGACCTGGCCCATCGGTGAAGAGGACGTACTCGTTCTCGTGATGGCGGCCGGCGTCAATTACAACGGCATCTGGGCCGGCCTCGGCCAGCCGATCACGCCGTTCAATGTGCACAAGCAGCCCTTTCACATCGCCGGGTCGGATGCCTCGGGCATCGTCTGGGCCGTCGGCTCCAAGGTGAAGCGCTGGAAAGTCGGCGACGAGGTCATCGTTCACTGTAACCAGGACGATGGCGACGACGAGGACTGCAACGGCGGCGATCCGTTGCTGTCGCCGTCGCAGCGCATCTGGGGTTACGAGACGCCGGACGGTTCGTTCGCGCAGTTCTGCCGCGTGCAGTCGCGGCAACTGATGCAGAAGCCGGCGCATCTCACCTGGGAAGAATCGGCCTGTTACACGCTGACGCTGGCGACCGCCTACCGCATGCTGTTCGGCCATTCGCCGCACACGCTCAAGCCCGGCGACAACGTGCTGGTCTGGGGCGCGTCCGGCGGTCTCGGCGTGTTCGGCCTGCAGTTGGTGGCGGCGTCCGGCGCCAACGCCATTGCGGTCGTGTCCGACGAATCGAAGATGGAATACGTCTTCAATCTCGGCGCCAAGGGCGCGATCAACCGCAAGGAATTCAACTGCTGGGGCCAGCTGCCGCAGGTGAATTCGGCCGAGTTCAACGACTGGGCCAAGGAAGCGCGCCGCTTCGGCAAGGCGATCTGGGATATCACCGGCAAGCGCGACGTCGATATCGTCTTCGAACATCCGGGCGAGGCGACGTTCCCGGTGTCGTGCATGGTCGTCAAGCGCGGCGGCATGGTGGTGTTCTGCGCCGGTACCACGGGCTTCAACATCACTTTCGACGCGCGCTATGTCTGGATGCGGCAGAAGCGCATCCAGGGCTCGCACTTCGCGCACCTGAAGCAGGCTAGCCAAGCCAACCGCTTCGTGCTGGAGCGCCGCATCGACCCGTGCCTGTCCAAGACCTTCCCGTGGATGGAAATTCCCAAAGCGCACACCATGATGTGGAAGAACCAGCACCCGCCCGGCAACATGTCGGTGCTGGTGTCGGCGCCGCGCGAGGGCCTCCGGAATTTCGAGGATACGGTCGAGGCAGCCGGCGGCTGACGTTACGGCGTCTTTTGCGTGTCTTGAGCGTGCGGCAACTTCGGCGTGCTCCCTCTCCCCTTGGGGGAGAGGGTGGGGGTGAGGGGGCAAGGGACTCACGATAGTCCATAACCCCTCACCCGCCCGCCTTCGGCGGTCGACCTCTCCCCATGGGAGAGGTGAAGAGCGCGAACTTCTGCCAACTCGGAACACGTCTGTTAAAACAGCGGCTCCAGCTTTTCGCGCTCGCGCACGACAATGGCCTGGCCGTCGCCGACCACGATTTCGGCCGGCTGCGGATGGCTGAGAAAGCCGGACGGGCTGGCGGATAATCCGTAGGCGCCGGATTGCATCACCGCGATCAGGTCGCCGGCCTTCAGGTCCGGCATGTCGGTCTTGCGCGCCAGCGTGTCGAGCGGCGTGCACAGCGGGCCGACCACCGAACAGGGTGACAGTTCCGTTGCATTCATGTGAGCCGGTGCAACCACCGGATAATCGCGCTTGATCACCTGGCCGAGATTGCCGGAGGCGGCGAGGTGATGATGCATGCCGCCGTCGGTGATCAGAAAGCGCTGGCCGCGCGATTGCTTGCTGGCGATGACGCGCGCGACATAAAGCCCGGATGGACCGGTGAGATAGCGCCCCGGCTCGACCACGACGCGGGCGTCGCGGATCAGCGGTTCGTCCCGCAGCGCCTGCTGAAGCGCGGGGATGCCGGCGCGCACGCGGTCGAGATCGAGCACGCCGTCGCCGCTGTAATAGGGAATGCCGAGTCCGCCGCCGAGGTCGATCGACCGCAGCGGGCGCTGCGCCTGCCGCGCGACGCTTGCCGCGACGCCGATGCCATGGCTCCACTGCGCCAGCAGCACGTCGGCGTCGAGGATCTGCGTGCCGGCGAACAAATGGACGCCGCAGAAATCGAGATGCGCGGTCGCGGCCAATGCCTGCAGGACCTCGCCGACCTGCTCCTCGTCGAAGCCGAACGGCGCCGGCTTGCCGCCCATGCGCATGGCGCCGCCCTGCGCCGCCGCCACCGGATTGATGCGGATCGACACCGGGACCTTTTGGCCGCGCTTGCGCGCGATCGCCTCGACCTGCGCGATTTCCTCGAAGCTCTCGAGATGGATTTCGCCGATACCGCCGGCAATGGCGTAATCGAGTTCGTCGTCGCGCTTGCCGGGGCCGGCAAACAGAATGCGCATTGGATCGGCGCCGGCGCGGCGGGCGCGGGCATATTCGCCGGCCGAGGCGATCTCGATGCCGGCGCCTTGCGCGACGAAAATCGCGGCGACCGCCGGATTGGGATTGGCCTTGATGGAGAAGTAGATCTCGGCGAAGCCGGCGACCGCTTCCGACAGGCGCGCGAAGCTCTTCTTCATCACGCCGGCGTCGTAGACGAACAGCGGTGTGCCAAACCGCTCGGCCAGTTCGTCGACGGCAATGCCGCCGGCGATCAGCCGGCCGTCGCGCACCGCGAAATGTTCGGCGACCAGCGTGTCGGCCAAAGCGGATTTTTCATCAGTGGCCGGCATGGCTTGTCCGTTGCGCGACCAGCGTCTTGTAGTCGACCTTGCCGTTGGCGGTGACCGGCAGTTCGTCGACCAGTTCGATGTCGCGCGGCAGCATGAACGGCGGCAGCCGGTCGGCGGCGGCCTTCAGCGTCACCGGCACGTCGATGGCGCCATCGCGGGCGACGCCGACGGCGTGCACTTTCTGCCCGGCCATCGGATCCGGCAGGCCGATCACGGCGACCTGGCGGAAATGCCCGGTCGACATCAGCACTTCCTCGACCTCCGTCGGGCTGATGCGGTAGCCGGACGACTTGATCATGGCGTCGTCGCGGCCGACGAAATACAGGAAGCCTTCTTCGTCCTCGGTAACCAGATCGCCGGAGAAGCAGACGATCTCGCCGCCATGTGTCGCCGGCAGCAAGGGGTTCTGGCGCAGCACGCGCGCGGTATCCTCGGGCCTGTTCCAGTAGCCGAGCGAGACGGTCGGGCCGCGGTGCACGAGAATGCCGGGCTCGCCGGGCTTGGTGCGGCGTCCGTCGGCGGTGACGGCGAAGACCTCGCATTCGGGAATGGCCTTGCCGATCGAGGTCGGCCGCTTGTCGATTTCATCGGGCGGCAGAAACGTCGAGCGGAACGCTTCGGTCAGCCCGTACATCAGGAAGATGCGGGTGTCGGGCAGCATGTCGCGCCGCCGGAATTGGTGATGTACCGCAATGACGGCAGCGGGGTCTTGGCCAGCAGCGGCGACGCCCGCGTCAGGATCGACCAGATGGTCGGGACGCCGGCCAGCCCTGTGCATTCATGGTCGCGGATGGCGCGCACGATGTCGTCGCCAAACCGGAACGTCAGCAGCACGGTGGTGGCCGATTGCTCGACCGCGGTCAGCAACTGGTTGAGACCGTAGTCGAAGCTGAACGGCAGCACCGACAGAATGCGGTCTGAGCCCGAGATGCCGAGATAGGTGCGCACGATCCGCGTTCCGGCCACCAGATTGCGGTGGCTGAGCATCACGCCCTTGGGCCGGCCGGTCGATCCCGATGTGTAGAGGATGGCCGCCAGGTCCTCGCCAATGGCGGCGGACGGCGGGGGCGATGCGCCACTGCTGCCGGTGTCGTCATCGACGGTGACGATCGAGAGGCCGGCAGTGTCGTCAAAGGTGTTGCCCAGAGTCTTCAAGAGCGCCGCGTTGGTGATCAGCACCCGCGCCGTGCAGTCCTCGACGATGTGCTTGATCTGCGCCGGACGCAGCAGCGGATTGACCGGCACGAACACGCCGCCGGCGCGGCTGGTGCTGAAAATCGCGCGGCATTCCTCGATGCTTTTCGGCAGCAGGATCGCGACACGGTCGCCGCGCGTCACACCGGCCGCTTGCAGGCGCCGCGCGCCATCATCGATCTGACGGCGGAAATCGCCATAGGTCAGCGTCCTCGGGCCATCGATCAACGCAGTCCGCGCACCGGTGTCGCCGCTGTGCTGAAGCAGATGATGGACGAGATACGGCGCCGCCATCACGCCTTCTTTCGCTCCGCGAAGGCGACCAGGTGACCGAGGGTTTCGAAATTCTCCGGCTCGAAATCCTCGTCCTGTATCTCGATGCCGAGGCGTTCGCCGACGAAGGCCATGAGGTCCAGAATTCCGAGCGAATCGATGGCGCCGCCGGCCAGAAGCGGCGTGTCATCGTTGAGCGCGTGGCTCGACAGAGCGGGGAATCGTTGCCGGAGATAATCCGTAATGTCGGCTCTGACATTCTGGTTCGTCGGTGAAAGCATGTTATCGGCCGCCATGCGTCAGATTTGCAGGAAAACGAATTCGGAATAGGCGTGATCGATCGCCGCGGTGTTCATCGTGCCTTTATAAAAGGCCGGCGGTGCACGTTGGGTAAAGAAGCTGCCGGGGACCCGCTCGCTGCGATCGGCGCTCATCGCCAGCAGCACCGCCTTTTCCCGCAGCAAATAGCGGGCAATCGCGGCCATGTGGCCTCTGACGACCGAACGGTCCTCGGCGTAGAGCAGGCGCGCTATCGGCAATCCCTTGCGGCTCATCCGTGAGAAGATCAGCGGGTGCAGGCGCGCGCCGTCCCACAAGGCGGCGGTCAGACAGCCCAGTGCCGCATGATCGGTCATGATCCGCTGCACCGGCGCCGGCAAGGCATCGGCCGGCAGGTTATCGAAACGCACCACATGCGTGTCGCCGGCGCGGCCGATGGCATGCAGCGGCAGCGGGAAGAGCAGCGTTCCTTCGGTCCAGCGGCTAAAGCCGAGGCGCCCAATCATCGATTGCACCGGAACGGTAGGTGTCAGGTCGGTGTAGAGCGTGTCGTTGCTGGCGGTAAGCTGTTGCAGCATGCGCGGCGCCCGCCAGCGATGGGCTTCATCGACAAACCAGCTCGACAGGTTGACCACGCTGCGCGTCGCGCCATCGGCCGCGGTGCGCGCGCTGGCAATGGTGAGGATGACGCCGACGGGGGCCCCTTTGACGTCGAGCAGATAGGCGGCGGGTGTGTCCGGGGCGGCCGATTGATAGCGTTTCAGGCGTTCAAGCGCCGCCGCCCAGAACGCCGGCGCGTGCGCGAACCCGCGCTGCAGCAGCGGCAGCGTTTCGTCCAGAGATCGGCGGTCGATCGGGCGAAGCATGGGCAAGCGGGTTCCTGCTGCAGATAGCGGCACAGCGACCTCCGTTTTGGCCGCAATTGGTTGAGAAAACGCCACTGTGACGGAGAGCCGCGACATCCTGACGCGGATGCTGGCGAATGCCATTTGCCGCAGCCCGATACCGTATCGACAATCCAGGAATCTAAGCCGCAGGCTGGTCCGCTTGTTGTGCTTCCCGGTCCTTGGCGATGACCGAGTTCAACTCGCCGCCGAAAATGAAGATTGAGGCGCAGACATAGAGGAAGACCAGCGCGATCATCGCCGAGGCGAGGCCGGCATACATCGAGACATAGGCGAAGGCGTAATAGGCCAGATAACGGCCGAAGGCAGCGCCGCTGATCAGCCACAGCAGCAGCGTGGCGACGATGCCGGGCGCGATTTCGACGAAGTTGCGGCGGCCCGACGGCAGCCAACTGTGCAGGATCAGCAGGGCCATCACGAGGACGATGACGGCGACTGCATAGCGCGCGAAGGTGATGACTTCGCTCAGCGGCTCAAGAGCCGGGACAATGTGCACCAGTTTGTTGATGATCAGCGGTGCCAGCACCACGAGAAACGAGAACGCCAGGATCGCCACCGCGGCGACCAGAACGTAGGCGACCGACTCCAGGCGCAGCAGCCACCAGGGCCGCTGTTCGACCACGCCGTAGGCGCGGTTCAGCCCGATGCGCAAGCTTTCGACGCCGCTGGACGCGAAATAAAGCGCGAACAGGACGCCGAAGGTCAGCACGCCGCCGCGGCGGTCGGTCAGAACGCCGGCGATATCCATCGCGATCGGGCCGGCGACGGCCTCGGGCCAAGCCTCCAGGAGGATTTGCGCCGCCTCGTCGGCCAACTCCCGCGAGCCGAAGAAAAAGCCGGCCAGCGCGGTGACAATGATCAGGAACGGGAACATCGCCATTAATGTCGACAGCGCGATATGGCTGGCGATGGCCCAGCCGTCATCGGCGGTAAAATTGCGTACCGCGTCGCGCGCGATCCGCAATGACCAAAAGATTATGCGCAATGCGCTAGCCCCAAACTCAGCTTCGCCAAAAAACCGGTCTTTCTTTGAGATCGGCTATCGCCGCCTGGTTTGCAAGGGTTGCAACGACGGAACTTACGCCGCCTGAACATCCGCCAGGAAACGCCGCACCTCGGCTTCGAGGCGGCCGGCTTCGGCGGCGAGCGTGTCGGCGATAATTTCTACGTCTGCCGCAGTCGCGCGGGCGGCGGTCGTGACCACGGCGACCCTGCTCATCGCAGCGGCGCCGCCTCTCGCCTCGCCGGAGGCAAGGGTCACGCCCTCAGCGATCGCGGCGACGGCCGAACTTTGCTGATCGACCGTCGCCGCCACCATGGTTGCGATGGCCGACATGTCGCGGATGATGACATTGACTTGCTCGATGCCCTGCGCCGCATCGGCTGCGGCATTCTGGATAGAGCCGATCTGCTCGGCGATTTCTTCGGTTGCTTTCGCGGTCTGGCTTGCCAGTGACTTCACTTCGGCGGCGACCACCGCAAAGCCGCGTCCTGCGTCGCCCGCCCGTGCCGCCTCTATGGTCGCGTTAAGCGCCAGCAAATTGGTCTGCCCCGCGATGGCCTGGATCAGGCTGACGACCTCGCCGATGCGGGTCGCCGCCTGACCCAGTTCCGCCATGGTGACGACGGTGCGCTCGGCTTCCGCCACGGCGCGGCTGGCCACGCCGGTCGATTTTTCCGCCTGCGAGGCGATTTCGCCGATCGATGCAGCCAGTTCCTCGACCGAGCTGGCGGCCGAGGTGACGTTTTCCGACGCGGCGGCGACGCGCCGCTCGGCTGCCAGCGCTTCAGCCGACATCGCGTCCGCCGACGTGTTGAGGTCGCGCGAGCTCGTCTCCAGTTTCGACGATGCGGCGCGCAAGCCCGCCAGCGCGCTGCCAGCCGAGTCGTTGAACTGGGCAATCGTCTTGCCGATCGCATCGCTGCGACGCTCGCGTGCGAGCGCCGAATCTGATTCCGCCTGCGCCAGCGCCTTCCGCTCGACCATCGTGTCGCGGAACACGATGACGGTGCGCGCCATTTCGCCGATTTCGTCGTGCGCCCGGGTCGCCGGAATTCGGACGTTGGTGTCGCCAGCAGCAAGCCGCTGCATCGCACCGCCAAGTCCGATCAGTGGATTGACAATGCTGCGGCCGATCATCCAACTGAAACCGACACACAGCAGCACCATGGCTAGACCCACCGCAATGATCCCGTTGCGGGTGCGTCCCTGCGACACGGCAAGTGCTGCCGTCGCGGCGTCGGCCGTCTGGCGCGCCAGATAGATGACTTCGTCGGCGTGCGGCAGCACCCGCTGTGTGTCGATGTCGATCACTGCACGGAGCGCGTAGACCCGGTCGAAACCCTCGACCCATTGTGCGAAGGTGTCGGCATAGGCTTTCACCTGCTGATAAAGCGGAGCCTTCATTTCCGGGGCACCCGCGATTTCCGCAAACGCTTCGGTGAAGCGCCGATAGCCAGCGAGAAATTCAAGCTTGGCCAGTTCGGTCCGGTTCAGCCGGTACTGACTTTCTTGATGCCGCATCAACAGCAGCATCATCATCAACTTGTTGGCGTCCGCTTCGGAGAGCCAGTTCATGTTGGTGTTGAGGATTCGCTCGACGGCGTTGCCGGCCATAATGAGGCTATGCCGCAAGCCGCTTTCATCGTTGAAGCCGAGCAGCCTCTGCTCGTCCACCAGATCGTTGAAATGGCCGCGCAACTCGATCATGTCGGCGCGCAGGGTCGCGACATTCTCGGCGATGCGACGGTTGTCGCCGGCGCCGATTGTATCAAGACTGTTCAGCGCCAGCCCATGCGCGAGGCTGAAGTCGTTCACCAGGGCGGTCGATGGCGCGGCGCCGAAGTCCTTGGCCAGGATCCGCATGGTGGTGACCGAACTCTGGAAGTTGCGGCTGGCGTCGGCGTGGCTGGACGAACGCTTGACGGTATCGAAGGCGCCGCTGACGCCGCCTTCGCCGGAATGGTAGGTCAGCCCCAAGGCGAGAAAGCCGAACACCGGGATTAACGCCAGCACGACGATACGGGTCCGCACCTTCAGCCTGGTCAGAAGCCGGGTTGCTCCGCCGAAATTAAGGACTTCTTTTTTAACCCGCATGCGGTCGTTTCGGGTTTTCACGGGGGGCCAGTACGCAGCGACTCCCCATAAGAGACTGAAATGGTTAATTTTGTAGCAATTGCAAAGGTCTGCCCGATCACTGACACTTACCCAGATATCCACTTTGCTTTTGTGCAGTGCACGCGTAGGTTTGCGGCATTGTCCGATCGAGGGCCCCATGCCGACCGCAGCCTCCCGCGCCGTTGCCGAACAAGATCTGGTCGAATTGAGCCGCGAGGCGACCGCCGCGCTTGACGCGCTGCTGGCCGACGCACTGGCCAAGGTGCGGACGCGGGTCGTGGTCGAAGGCCATGCCGTCAGCCGTTTGTTCGATCGCGAGCAGCGGGCGACCCACGGGCTGGCCTGGCTCGCCACTTACGTGGAAGCGGTGCGGCAACTCGCCGATTACACGGACCGTATGTCGCGCGCCGGGACCTTCGGCGAGCTCGAAGAACTGCTGGTCCGGATCGGGCTCGGGGAATACCTGGCGCAGATCGCCGGCGGCATTCCGATGAGCCAGGGCGAGATCGTCCGCCCCAGCGATATGGGCCTGACCATGGCTCAGGTGGCGGCCCGCATCACGCCCGCGGTCGAGAGTCTTATCGCCGATGGCAACACGGCGGCGCGGCGCGCCCGCCTCGTTGAACTGTTGCGCGCCAGCCACGGCGCCACGGTCGGCGCCTGCGGCCTCGACGAGACGCTGGAATCGATCCGCGAGGAGATGCGCAAATTCGCCGACAGCGAGGTGATCGGCCATGCCCAAAGCTGGCACCGCACCAACAGCTATATCCCGATGGACATCATCGCGCAGATGTCCGACCTCGGCGTGTTCGGCCTGACCATTCCGGAAGAGTTCGGCGGCATGGGGCTCGGCAAGGAGTCGATGTGCGTCGTCTCCGAAGAACTGTCGCGCGGCTATATCGGCGTCGGTTCGCTCGGCACCCGTTCCGAGATCGCGGCCGAACTGATCCTCGGCAGCGGCACCCCCGCGCAGAAGGAAAAATGGCTGGCAAGGCTCGCGTCCGGCGAGGTGCTGCCGACCGCGGTTTTCACCGAGCCCAACACCGGTTCCGACCTCGCCTCGCTGAAGACGCGCGCCGTACGCGAAGGCGACGTCTACAAAGTCTATGGCAACAAGACCTGGATCACCCATCCGGTCCGCGCCGACCTGATGACGCTGCTGGTTCGCACCAATCCGAAAGAGGCTGGCCATCGCGGTCTGTCGATGCTGCTGGCGGAAAAGCCGCGCGGCGACGACGCAAATCCGTTCCCCGCCAAGGGCATGACCGGCACCGAGATCGAAGTACTCGGCTATCGCGGCATGAAGGAATACGAGATCGCCTTCGACGGCTTCGAGGTCAAGGCGGAAAATCTGCTCGGCGGCGTCGAGGGGCTCGGCTTCAAGCAGTTGATGCAGACGTTCGAGTCGGCGCGCATCCAGACCGCCGCCCGCGCCATCGGCGTGGCGCAATCGGCGATGGAAACGGCGATCGAGTACGGGCAGAGCCGCATGCAGTTCGGCAAGCCGATTATCGAATTCCCGCGTGTCGCCGACAAGATCGCGATGATGGCGGTGGAGATCATGATCGCGCGCCAGCTCACCTATCATGCGGCGCGCGAAAAAGACTCCGGCCGCCGCTGCGATCTCGAGGCCGGCATGGCCAAACTGCTCGGTGCGCGCATCGCCTGGGCCAATGCCGACAACGCCGTGCAGATTCACGGCGGCAACGGCTTCGCGCTCGAATTCCCGATCTCGCGTATTCTGTGCGACGCGCGCATTCTCAACATTTTCGAGGGCGCCGCCGAAATTCAGGCCCAGGTCATCGCCCGCCGGTTGCTGGACGGGACCAACTAGCGCTTCCGCGAGGCAACCGATCTCTTCCTGACGCGTTTGATTTGGAGTAAACCGCGACCACGCGGCAGCTCTAGACTTGATGCAGTTCAGGAGGAATTTCATGTCCGATCTTTTGATCCGCAGGGGCGAATGGGTTGTTGTCTGCGATGGTGCCAAGGCGCTGGTGCTGGAGAATGCCGGCGATTTGAAGTTTCCCAATCTCAAAACCATCGAAGTGTTTGAGCAGGAGAATCTGGCGACGCGCGATCTCGGCACCGGCGCACCCGGTCGCAGTTTCAGTTCGGTCGGCACCGGCCGCAGTGCGGTCGAGCAGACCGACTGGCACGACCAGGCGGAGCGGAGTTTTCTCGTCGAACTGACCAAGTACCTCGATGTTGCGCTGACCGAAGGCAAGACCAAAACCATGATCATGGTGGCGCCGCCGCGCGCGCTCGGCATGTTGCGCGCGGCCTATTCGCCGGCGCTCAAGAGTGCCATCCGCGCCGAGGTCGATAAGGATTTCGTCAAGATGCCGGTTCATCAGATCGAGAAGCAACTGACCGGCGCGGCGTAGCCGTTAACGGTTTGGCGCGCCGTTTCGAATAAGGCTGGTCCGCTGCCATGGCGATGCTATGGTCCGGGCGAATCCTGATTTGAGATGGCGGATGTCCTGTAACGGCGGTCAAGGCATGCGCGGCGGCGTGACGGTGATGCTTGCTGTTGCGCTCGCCGCATTCGCGGTCGCCGGGGCCGGTGCGCAACCGGCGGTGAAGCCGGCGACGCCGCCGCCGATTGTGGTGCCCGACAAGCCGGCGCCGCCCGCCATCACCCCGCCGGCGCCGAGCGTCAAGCCGGTGGTGCGGCCGTCGGCCGATCCGCTGGCGGTGCCGGGGTTCTGGGATCCGCGGCGGCGCCCGGAGCGGCCGGACCTGTCGCGCATCACCGTCATCCGCTTTCTGACCGAGACCGATTACCCGCCCTTCAACTATGCCGGGCCCGACGGCGCGCCGGCCGGGTTCAACGTCGACCTGGCGCGGCTGATCTGCGAGGAGATCAACGTCGCCTGTACGGTGCAGATGCGCCGCTTCGATACGCTGGTCAGTTCGCTCGACACCAACCAGGGCGACGCGGTGATCGCGTCGTTTGCACAGACCGCGGAAATGCGCAAACAGGTCGACTTCAGCGACCCGTATTACCGCACGCCGGCGCGCTTCGTGGCGCGGCGCGACTTCGCCTTCGACGATGTGCGGCCGGAAGCGATGGAGGGCCGCACCGTCGCGGTGGTCGCCGGCACCGCGCATGAAGCCTATCTCAAGATGCTGTTCACCGAAGCCACGCTGAAACCTTTCCCGAATGCCGAGGACGCCCGCGCCGCCCTGAGAAAGGGCGAGGCCGATCTCCTGTTTGGCGACGGCATCGCGCTGGCGTTCTGGCTCAACGGTACCGACTCGGCCAATTGCTGCGAGTTCCGCGGCGGGCCCTATATCGAAAGCCGGTACTTCGGCGAGGGCGTCGGCATCGCCGTCAAGCGCGGCAATAACCTGATGCGGCAGGCGTTCAACTGGGCGCTGTTCCGGCTGTGGGAAAAAGGCCGCTTTACCGATCTCTGGCTGCGCTATTTTCCGGTCAGCCCGTTCTGAAAATTCCGGTGCGCCTGCCGCAATTTGCCACTTCCAAATCGCGGCGAACACCTTACCTTGATCGTGTCGTCAACATTCAGAAAGGAGGTGATCCAGTGTCTCATTGTCTATCGCCGCAGCCGTCGGCATCCGTGACCTGGGTTCTCGCCTCGGTGGGACTTAGCGTGGCGTAAGCCATTTCAGTCCGGTCCACGGACTGCGGTTCGACAATGGAAGGGCTGCCCCGTGTGGGCGGCCCTTCTTTGTTTTGGCCTAGCGCCGCTTCGACAGCCAGGCTGCGGCGCCGTGCCCGGCAGCGGCGCCGGTGGCGAACGAGGCCTGCAACAGATAGCCGCCGGTAACAGGCCCGGCCGCCGCCGCAGCATGAGCTGCGCATTGAGTTCGTCAAAGCTGACGCCGCCGGCAGTCGAAATGGCGGTGGCGATCGGCTGCACGCCGGTGAGAGTCACCGGCACCGCCTTGATCAGACCGGCCAGATCCTTGGCGTCCATGGTCGACAGCGAACGGCCGGCCGGCAAGGCCGCCTCGCGCACCAGCCCGAGCGCCACCGGCGACAGATGCGTCGCTTTGCGCAGGAAGTTCGACAGCGACTGCTTGCCGCGCGCGCCCGACAGGCGTTCGCGCAACTTCGTCACGCTCACGTCCGGCAGCAGATCGACCATGATCGTGGCCTTGCCGTTGCGCAGGATGGCGTCGCGGATCGCCGACGACAGCGCATAGATGGCGCCGCCTTCGAGCCCGTCGCGGGTGACGACGGCTTCGCCGCGCACGCTGCGGCTGGCCAGTGCGACGGCGATGCGTTTCAGCGGCTGGCCTTCAAATTTCCGGAAGACCTCGGACCAGGCGGCGGTGAAGCCGCAATTGGCCGGCTGCAGCGGCGTCACCTTCACGCCGTGCGCGGCCAGCGTCTCGACCCAGGCGCCATCGGAGCCGAGCCGCGGCCAGCTGGCGCCGCCAAGCGCCAGCACGGTCGCATCGGGCGCCACGACCTGTTCGCCATCGGGCCCGGCAAAGCGCAGCCGGCCTTCGTCGTCCCAGCCGTCCCAGCGATGGCGCAGCTTGACCAGGTCCGCAGCAGCGGCGAGGTCTTCAGCGCGACCGGAAACACCCGGCCGCTGGAGCCGATGAAGGTCTCCTGACCAAGGCTGTCGCTCCAGGCGCGCAAGGCCTGCGGCGGATAGGCTTCGATCGCGGCGCGCAGTTTCGGATCGATGTCGTCGCCATAGCGGCCGAGAAACGGCTTGAGGTCCTCGCTGTGGGTTAGATTGAGGCCGCCGCGGCCGGCCAGCAGAAACTTGCGGCCGAGCGAGGGCATCCGGTCGTAAACCGTCACCGTCGCGCCGGCCCGCGCCAGCACTTCCGCCGCCATCAGGCCGGCCGGGCCGCCGCCGATGACGGCAACGGTGCGGGTCGCGGGCAGGCGTATATCGCTTGAATCGGGCACGGGCGCGCTTTTCCTTCGGCAACGTTCGGATTTGACGGGGTGGGGCGGTTTCCTTATGTGTGCGCCCGGAGTCTCACGATGTCGATGCCTACTGTTGAAAGCGTGCCGGATCTGCGGTCACTGGCCGAGCAGTCAAATGCCTGGCCTTTCGAGGAGGCGCGCAAGATCGTCGCCCGGCTGAAGAAGCACCCCAAGGACGAAGTCATCTTCGAGACCGGCTACGGCCCGTCCGGCCTGCCGCATATCGGGACCTTCGGCGAGGTCGCGCGCACCACCATGGTGCGCCACGCCTTCCGCACGCTGACCGACGACAAGATCAAGACCCGGCTGATCGCCTTCTCCGACGACATGGACGGCCTGCGCAAGGTGCCGGACAACGTGCCGAACAAGGAGATGCTGACGCAGCATCTCGGCAAGCCGCTGACCAAGGTGCCGGACCCGTTTGGCACCCATCCGAGCTTCGGCGAGCACAACAATGCGCGCCTGCGCGCCTTCCTCGACCATTTCGGCTTTGACTACGAATTCATGTCCTCGACCGACTGCTACAAGTCCGGTCGCTTCGACGCGACGCTGCTCACGGTCCTGGAGCGGCTCGACAAGGTGATGGCCATCATGTTGCCGTCGCTGCGCGAGGAGCGCGCCGCGACCTATTCGCCGTTTCTGCCGATCGATTTGCGCAGCGGCGTGGTGCTGCAGGTGCCGATTGTGGCGCATGACGCCAAGCGCGGCACCATTACCTATGAAGAGCCGGAGACGCAGGAACGTTTCACGGTGCCGGTCACCGGCGGCCGCTGCAAGCTGCAGTGGAAGCCGGACTGGGCGATGCGCTGGGTGGCGCTCGGCGTCGATTACGAAATGGCCGGCAAGGACCTGATCGACTCGGTCAAGTTGTCGGGTGAGATCTGCCGCGCGCTCGGCGGCACCGCGCCGGAAGGCTTCAATTACGAGCTGTTCCTCGACGAGAACGGCCAGAAGATTTCAAAGTCGAAGGGCAACGGGCTGACCATCGACGAATGGCTGCGCTATGCCGCGCCGGAGAGCCTGTCGCTGTTCATGTACCGCGAGCCGAAGGCGGCCAAGCGTCTGTATTTCGACGTGATCCCGCGCACCGTCGACGAGTACCAGCAGCATCTCGACGGCTACAAGCGGCAGGACGGCAAGCAGCAACTGTCGAACCCGGTCTGGCACATTCATTCCGGCGCGCCGCCGCAGGTCGAGATGCCGGTGACGTTCTCGATGCTGCTGACGCTGGTGTCGTCATCGAATGCGGAGAATGCCGAGACGCTGTGGGGCTTCATCGGCCGCTACCGGCCCGGCGTGACGCCGCAGACGCATCCGAAGCTGAATGCGCAGGTCGAATACGCCATCCACTATTTCCGCGACTTCGTGATGCCGACGAAGAAGTTCCGGCAGCCGACCGAGGCCGAGCGCGCGGCGCTGACCGATCTGCGCGATGCGCTCGGACAGATGCCGGCGGATGCGACCGCGGAAGCGATCCAGGACGTGGTCTACGAGATCGGTCGCCGCCCACCGTTCCTCGACGAGAAGAAGAGGGCCAAGGACGGCAAGCCGGGCGTGTCGCTCGACTGGTTCAACATGCTGTACCAGGTCCTGCTCGGCCAGGAGAAGGGCCCGCGCTTCGGCTCCTTCGTCGCGGTCTATGGCTTGCAGAACACCGTCGACATGATCGACGGCGCGCTGGCAAGGAGCGCGTAGCAAATTGGCGTGTCATGGCCGGGCTCGACCCGGCCATCCCGCTCGGGGGCGCACTGCCCTCCCAAGCGGGGTCACCGGGACAAGCCCGGTGACGACAAACGTAACTCGTGCAGTTCAGCCGAACACTTCCACCTTGCCATCGATCGCCATCAATCCGGTCTCGACCTGAAGCTTTGGCTGGCGCTGCGCCATCTGCTGGCGGAGCAGCATCAGCGACGCCTTGTGCGTTTCGGTCTCTGCGGCATTGTCCTTCACCGCGTCGGCACCATAGGCGATCCTGGCGGCGCCGCAGTCGCGGTGGTTGATAGCGATCACCTTGGGAATGCGGTGCAACTGAATCGAGGCGCCGAGATTGTCCCAGAACGCCGGCGCCCAGTCCTTGAACGCCGGCGCGACCACGCCGATGGCCGCGCCGGCAATCGAGAACTGACTGTATTTGCCGAGCATGCCGCGGCCCTTCATGTATTCCAGGGTCGGCAGCGGAAACCGGGGATCGATGCAAGTGAGCAGCATGGCATCGTAATTTCCCTCGGCACCGAGAGCGAGCGACGGGAAAGCCGCCATCAGTCCGGCGCCGGCACCGAGGTGGAGGACGCGCCGCCGGTCAAAGCGCGCGCGCAATACGTCGCCGCAACAGGCACAGCCGTGCGCCTGTGCGATGGTCTGGCTTGGCATGGAACGCCCCTGCGTTGTGAGGGGACAATCATAGCGCGAAGTTCCATCGCCGGCCAGAAAAGTTCCATCCGGCCGGCCGGGCGGCTGGCCTATTGGCTGGCCCAGACGATGCGGGCGATCCACAGCACGTCCGACATCTGGATCGTCCGATCCCGGTGTTCGGAATTCAGCGACTTGAGCTCGATGTGCTTGGTGGACTTGCGCTTCAGCTCCTTGACCATGACCTCTTCATTTTTGGTCTTGACCACCACCCGGTCGCCTTTGCGCACCGGCGTGCCCGGCGAAACGATGATCACGTCGCCGTCGCGATAGGCCGGCTTCATCGAGTCGCCGGAAATCTCCAGTGCATACGCATGTTCGTCGGACACGGAGGGGAAGGGGACGTCCTCCCAGCCTTTGCCGACCGGGAAGCCGCCATCGTCGAAAAAGCCGCCGGCACCGGCCTCTGCCAGCCCGATCAGTGGCACGCTGGAGAGCGAGGGCTTGGCGCCGTCGCCGATCAGGCCGACGAAGATTTCGACCTTGGTGCCGGTTGCCGCCAGCGACTTGGCGACCGACTCGGTGGAGGGCCAGCGCGGCCGGCCTTCCGGCGTGATGCGCTTGGACTTGTTGAAGGTGGTAGGATCGAGGCCTGCCTTCTTGGCGAGGCCGGATGCCGTCAGTCCCGATCGGGCGGCGAGCCGGTCAATGGCATTCCAGATTTGGCTATGTGTCAGCATGGGTTTCTCCGTAGCGCCGGGGCGCCACCGTTTTGAGACTGATATCCACCATTAGGAATGATACCCTCGAGTCGCCCCCCGAATGCAACTGTTTCCTGCGGCGAGCCTTGAATATTCCGTCGCCGCGCCGCTAGGGTCTCATACAGGCCGTTTCGCCGGCCCCCGGAGTTACCATTCGTGCTTGGACTGTTCGAGAGCCTGTCGCGTCCGCTGCTGCGTTTCCTCGACCCCGAGGACGCCCACGGTCTGGCCGTCAAAGCGCTGCGCTTCATGCCGCTGCCGCAGGCCACGGCCGACGCCAGCGAAATCGGGGTGCGGGCTTTCGGGCTTAACTTCCCCAATCCGGTGGGGATCGCCGCGGGTTTCGACAAGAACGCCCAGGCCCCCGACGCGCTGCTGCGGCTCGGCTTCGGTTTCGTCGAGGTCGGGACCGTGACGCCGCGCCCCCAGGCCGGCAATCCGCGGCCGCGGGTCTTCCGGCTCGCCGCCGATGGCGGTGTCATCAACCGGCTCGGTTTCAACGGCGAAGGTGCCCCAGTGGTGCTGTCCCGGCTGGCCGCGCGTGCGCAGGCGGGCGGCATTGTCGGCGTCAACATCGGCGCCAACAAGGATTCGGCCGACCGCACCGAAGATTACGTGCGGCTGATCGAAACCTTCGCGCCGGTCGCCAGCTATTTCACGGTCAACGTGTCGTCTCCCAACACACCGGGTCTGCGCGATTTGCAACAGGCTTCGGCGCTCGACGAATTGCTTGGGCGGGTCATCGACGCCCGTGAACGGGTGCGCCCACGGGCCGGCCCGACGCCGGTGCTGCTGAAGATCGCCCCCGACCTGACGCTGAACGATCTCGACGACGTCGTCGGCATCGCCCGCAAGCATCGCGTCGACGGCATGATCGTCGGCAACACCACGATTTCACGGCCGCCGTCGCTGCGCGACCGTGAGACGGCCAAGCAGGCGGGCGGTCTGTCTGGCAAGCCGCTGTTCAAGCTCTCGACGCGGATGCTGGCGGAGACCTTTGTGCGCGCCGAGGGCATATTCCCGCTGATTGGCGTCGGCGGCATCGATTCCGGCGCCACTGCCATCGCCAAGATCAAGGCCGGCGCCACGCTGCTGCAGCTCTATTCGGCGCTGGTCTATCGCGGCATCGGGCTGGTGTCGGAGATCAAGGCCGACCTCACCGCGGCGGTGCAGCGCGGCCGGCGCGAGACGCTCGCCTCGATGGTCGGTACTGACGCCGCCGATATCACGGCGGAGCCTTGGCCGACGTAGGTCGTGCCACGGACGCGGCGTGCTACTTGCCTCTGGGCGCGTTCACCAGCCGCATCAGCAGCCAGATCGGAATGACGATCACCGCGCCGAGCAGGAAGTAGCGCCACAGCCAATTGAAGGCGTCGAAGCCCATGTGCCAGATCGACAATAGCAGGCGCTCGAGGCTGTAGAAAATATCGAACGGGTTCAGTCCGAGCGCGTGCAGGATCACGCCGACCAGGATCGACACCAAAAACAGGCGCGCGATCACCGCCAGCGGCGAGCCGCCGAAAAAGCGGTTGACGGTGTTGTTGGTGGCCACGGGGCGCTCCGTCCGGTCGATGTCGTTTGTCATGTGATCACCTGTGGCAAAGAGGTCAAGGCGGTCAAGCGATCTTCGCCGGCGCGGGGGATGACGGTACCGGCGTTGCATCGATGGAGTCCCGCGCCAGCATCTTTTCCAGCGTTTCCAGCCGGTCGGCTTCGCCGGGCGGCTTGTCCCAGCGCAGCCGGCTGATGCGCGGAAAGCGCATGGCGATGCCGGACTTGTGCCGGGTCGAGCGTTGCAGCCCTTCGAAAGCAACCTCCAGCACCAGCCCGAGCGCCGCCTCGTGCGAAACCTCGCGCACCGGGCCGAACTTGTTGACCGTGTGGCGGCGGACAAAGCGGTCGATCTGGATCAGTTCCTCGTCGGTGAAGCCGAAATAGGCCTTGCCGACCGGCACCAGTTCGTCACCGGTCTCGCCTTTGCTCCAGACGCCGAAGGTGTAGTCGGAATAATACGACGAGCGCTTGCCGTGGCCGCGCTGCGCATACATCAGCACGGCGTCGACGATCATCGGGTCGCGTTTCCATTTCCACCACGGACCTTTGGGGCGGCCGGGCACGTAGGCCGCGTCGCGGCGCTTGATCATGACGCCTTCGACCGCGGCGGCATCGGCGCCCGCGCCGGCGGTGGCCGGATCGGCGCGCGCCGCGGTCAGTTCCGGCCAGGTGGCGAACGGCACCAGCGGCGACAGGTCGACGCGCGGGTCGTCGAGCTGGGCGACGAATTGCGTCAGCCGGGCGCGGCGTTCGACGAAGGGCAAAGCGCGCAGGTCGTCGCCGTCTTCGGCCAGCAGGTCGTAGGCGCGCAGATGGGCCGGGAATTCCGCCAGCAGCTTCGGCGTCACCGCTTTGCGGTTCAGCCGCTGCTGCAGGACGTTGAACGACTGCACGCGGCCCTCGCGCAGGATCAGCAGTTCGCCGTCGATGGCGCCGGGGCGGCGCAGCGCCGTCAGCAGTTCGGGAAAGCTTTTCGAGATGTCCTCGCCGGTGCGGGAGTAGAGCCGCGCCACCATCTGGCCATCGGCATCGAGTCCGCTGACCGCCTGGATGCGGATGCCGTCCCACTTCCACTCGGCCATGAAGTCGGCCGGATCGAGCGTTGCCATGTCGGCCTCGTCGACCGCGTGTGCCAGCATCGCCGGCCGGAACGGCGCGGGATCGGTGTTGAGCGGCCGCTCGGCGCGCCCCTCCAGCCAGGCAAACAGCTCGGCGTAGGGTGGAGCCAGCCCCGGCCACACCAGTTCGATCTCGTCCGGCGCCTTGTCGCCGAGCGCCGCCGCCGCCGTCTTGGCCAGGCGCGCCGACACGCCGATGCGCAGGCCGCCGGTCACCAGCTTGAGCAGCGCCCAGCGGCCGGTCTCGTCGAGGCCGTCGAGCCAGCGCGCGATCTGCGCCGGCATCTGCGCCTTGCCGATGGTCGACAAGGTTTCAACGACATCGGTCAGCGTCGGCGCGGCATTGGGCCGGTGCGCCGGATCGGCCGGCCACATCAGCGCCACCGTCTCCGACAGGTCGCCGACGTAATCGTAGGACAGCGCGAACAGGACGGGATCGGTGCGCTCGGCAATCAGTGCGCGGATCATGCCGCCTTTGGCGTGCTTGAAGGTCAGCGCGCCGGTCAGCGCTGCCAGGGCCCAGCCGCGCTCCGGATCGGCGGTGTGGCGCAGATAGTCGGCGATCAGCCGCAGCTTGTTGTTGCGGGCCGGCTCATAGGCGAGGCGGTCGAGCAGTTCGGCGAAGCGGTTCAGCGGAATCGACCTCTCATGCGTTCGTAAATTTTCATTTGCAGGCATGAGACGATTCTTGTCAGCCGATCTTTTGGCACCAACGGATCTTGTGGATTTGCCATCGCATCGGCTAGCTTCGTGGCTTCAAGCACGTCGGAATCGTGGTCGAATTCACGAGAGCCAAATGTTAGATTAACAACTTTCTGAGCATCTCTAATGCCGGCTTGAAAGTCTTTATCTCCGCCCATGACTAAATTGTTGCAATGTTCGACTATCTCTCCGCCGTTCTTTTGCGAAATCGTTGTGAAAGTCTCGATTAAGCATCGACCCATATCTGCGCCCACAAGCTTATTTGAGCTTGAAGTTTTAGCGAAGAGGCCAATGGTCATATAAAAGTATCCTAGAATATACGGGTCGAGCCAAAATATAGAAGGCAGCGGGCCTCTCATCTCAAGAGTTCTTACTATTGGGTACGTTGCTTGGATTGCATCGTTGGTAGCTCTCCGCCGCATGATGCCGAACATTGTTTCCTCTCAGAAATTTTCAATCGTCGAAGATGATAGTTCGTCCTCGTCTTCGTATCCAATAATGTCGAGCGGCCTCGCCTTCAACCCGCGCGCCCGGCACCAGTGCACCAGCGCGTCCTCCTGGCCATGCGTCACCCAGATTTCCGGCGCGCCGGTGGCGGCGATGGTGGCGGTGAGGCCGTCCCAATCGGCGTGATCGGAGATCACCAGCGGCAGCGTGACGCCGCGCTGCCGGGCGCGTGCCCGCACCCGCATCCAGCCGGAGGCAAAGGCCGCGACCGGATCGGGGAATCGCCGTGACCACAGATCGCCGATCGCGCTCGGCGGCGACAGCGTGATGGTGCCGGCCAATTCCGCCTTCTTGGCCGCGCGCACCAGTTCAACCGGGCCGAGGTCGATGCCGCGGCTCTGGTAATAGGCGGTGATCTTCTCCATCGCGCCGTGCAGATAGATGGTCTTGTCGTAACCGGCGGCGCGCAGCAGCGCGATGACGCGCTGCGCCTTGCCGAGCGAGTAGGCGCCGACCAGATGCGCGCGCTCGGGAAACAGCGCCACCGAGTGCAATAATTTTGCGACCTCGTCCTGCGCGTCAGGATGGCGGAACACTGGCAGGCCGAACGTCGCCTCGGTGATGAACACGTCGCACGGGACCGTTTCGAACGGCGCGCAGGTCGGGTCGGGGGCATCCTTGTAGTCGCCGGCCGCGACGACGCGCAGGCCTTTGGCCTCGACCTTGATCTGCGCCGAGCCGAGCACATGACCGGCCGGATGAAAGCTGACGCGCACGCCGCCGATATCGAGCGACTCGCCATAGCCGATCGCCTGCATTGAGCCGGCAAAGTTCTCGCCATAGCGGAGCCGCATGATGTCGAGCGTTTCCTGCGTCGCCAGCACGGCGCCATGGCCGGCGCGCGCATGGTCGGAATGACCGTGCGTGATCAGCGCCCGCGCCACCGGCCGGGTCGGATCGATGTGAAATCCGCCCGGTTTGCAGCAAATGCCGGAGGGGTCGGGAACCAGGATGTCTTCTGCGCGCATCGTGCTTAGATAGTACGCCGGCCGTCATTGTCATCGTGACGGTGTGCGTCCCGGAAGGGAACCGGCCCCATCAATGAGAGCCCTGCGATTGTCGCCGCCCGAGCCCCCCGATTTACTGCCGGACATTTTCGCTCGCTGGTTCGCCGGCCGCGGCTGGGAACCGCGGGCGCATCAGCTTGAGCTGTTGGCGAAGGCCAAGCAGGGCCGCTCGGTGCTGCTGATCGCCCCGACCGGCGGGGGCAAGACGCTGGCCGGGTTCCTGCCGACGCTGGTGGAGCTGAGCACGCGTCAGGCGCAACCGAAGGCGCTGGTCTCGGCGGGGCGCGATGTCCGGCGCAGCCAGGGTCTCCACACCCTCTACATCTCGCCGCTGAAAGCGCTGGCGGTCGACATCGCCCGCAACCTGGAAACGCCGGTCCGGGACATGGGACTGCCGATCCGGCTGGAAACACGCACCGGCGACACGCCGGCATCAAAACGCATGCGCCAGCGCCGCGACCCGCCTGACATCATGCTGACCACGCCCGAGCAACTGGCGCTGCTGCTGGCGACCGCCGACGCGCCGTTTCTGTTCGGCACGCTCAAGCGCGTGGTGCTGGACGAACTGCATTCGCTGACCACGTCGAAGCGCGGGGACCTGTTGTCGCTCGGGCTGGCGCGGTTGTTCGCGCTGGTGCCCGGGCTGACGACCGTCGGACTGTCGGCGACCGTCGCCGAACCCAATGAACTGTGCCGCTTTCTGGTGCCGCAGCCGCTCGAAGGTGAAAACGCGGCTGATCTGGTGATCGCCCAGGCCGGCGCGCAGCCGCAGGTGACCATGCTGGAGACCGAGGCGCGGCTGCCTTGGGCCGGCCACTCGGCACGCCACGCGCTCACCGAAATCTACGACCTGATCAAGCGCCACACCACGACGCTGGTGTTCGTGAATACGCGCAGCCAGGCCGAGTTCATGTTTCAGGAACTGTGGCGGGTCAACGACGACAACCTCGCCATCGCGCTGCATCACGGTTCGCTCGACGTGGCGCAGCGCCGCAAGGTCGAGGACGCCATGACCGCCGGTAAATTGCGCGCGGTGGTGTGTACCTCGTCGCTCGATCTCGGCGTCGACTGGGGCGACGTCGATCTGGTGATCAATATAGGCGCGCCGAAAGGCTCGTCGAGGCTGATGCAGCGGGTCGGCCGATCCAATCACCGGCTCGACGAACCTTCCAAGGCGGTGCTGGTACCGGCCAATCGATTCGAGGTGCTGGAATGCAGCGCCGCCATCGATGCCGTGGCCGACAATGCGCAGGACACGCCGCCGCTGCGCACCGGCGCGCTCGACGTGCTGTGCCAGCATGTGCTCGGCCGCGCCTGCGGCGAGCCGTTTTTGTCCGACGACTTGTTCGCCGAGGTGCGGGCCGCGGCACCTTACGCGACGCTCACGCGCGCCGACTTCGACGCCGCGGTCGATTTCGTCGCCACCGGCGGTTATGCCCTGAAGGCTTATGAGCGCTTCGCCAAGATCCGTCAGGGCAAGGACAGCAAGTGGCGCGTCACCCATCCGCGGGTCGCGCAACGCTACCGCATGAATATCGGCACCATCGTCGAGGCCGACATGCTGAAGGTGCGGCTGGTGCGGTCACGCCGCAACACGTCGATGATCCCGCGCGGCGGCCGGCTGCTCGGTCAGGTCGAGGAATATTTCGTCGAGATGCTCAGCGTCGGCGATACCTTCGTGTTCGCCGGCGAGATCCTGAAATACGAGGCGCTGGTCGAGGACGAGGTCTATGTCTCGCGCTCGACGGCGACCGATCCGAAAGTGCCGGCCTACGAGGGCGGCAAGTTTCCGCTGTCGACCTATCTCGCCGCGCGCGTGCGCGGCATCCTGGCCGATCCGCGCGCCTGGCGCGCGCTGCCCGACCAGGTGCGCGAATGGCTGGAAATCCAGCAATGGCGTTCGCTGCTGCCGCCGGCCGGCGATCTCCTGGTCGAGACGTTTCCGCGCGCAGCGAAATACTACCTCGTCTGTTATCCGTTCGAGGGGCGGCTGGCGCACCAGACGCTCGGCATGTTGCTGACGCGCCGGCTGGAGCGGCTGCGCATGAAGCCGCTCGGTTTTGTCGCCAATGAATACGCGCTGGCAGTTTGGGGCGTCGGCGATCTCGGCCTGCGCATCGCGCGCGGCGAGCTGTCGCTCGGCGCGCTGTTCGACGAGGACATGCTTGGCGACGATCTGGAGGAATGGCTGGCCGAATCGGCGCTGATGAAGCGCACCTTCCGCAGTTGCGCCATCATCGCCGGGCTGATTGAACGCCGGTTCCCCGGCGAGGAAAAATCCCGCCGCCAGCTCACGATGTCCACAGACCTCGTCTACGACGTGCTGCGCAAACACCAGCCCGACCATATTCTGCTGCGGGCGGCGCGCGCCGACGCCGCCACCGGCCTTCTCGACATCAAGCGGCTCGGCGAAATGCTGTCGCGCGTGCGGAGGCGAATCGTCCATAAAGCGCTCGACCACGTCACGCCGCTGGCGGTTCCGGTGATGCTGGAGATCGGCCGCGAAACGGTCTATGGCGAGGCCTCGGATGTCTTGCTCGCGGAAGCCGCCGACGAGTTGATCAAGGAAGCGATGCGTTGAAACGCTTTGTGCTGAATCAAAGCGCCTGCCTTTCTTCTCCCTCCCGCCTTGCGGGGGAGGGTTGGGGAGGGGGGCATGCTGCCACTTCAGCGCATGTTGTTTCACCCCCCTCCCGACCGGCTGCGCCGGTCGTCCTCCCCCGCAAGGGGGGAGGCGAAGGAAGCAGCCGAGGTGATATTGTCGTCGCGGCCGCCGCGCTCGCCGCCGACCCGTCCGGTGCGCTGTATTGGCCCGAACACGGGCTGCTCGTGGTGGCCGACCTGCATCTGGAGAAGGGCTCGAGCTACGCCGCGCGCGGCCAGTTCTTGCCGCCTTACGACACCGCTGCGACGCTGGCCCGGCTGGCGGGGCTGATCGCGCATTACGCGCCGCGTTGCGTGGTCGCGCTCGGCGACAGCTTCCACGACGGCGGCGGGCCGGCAAGACTTTCGGCGGCCGACCGCGACAGCCTCCATGGTCTGCAGCGCGGCCGCGACTGGATCTGGATCACCGGCAATCACGACCCGGAACCGGCCGCCGGCATTGGCGGTGAATTCCACGACACGCTGACGCTCGGTGCCCTGACGTTTCGCCATCTGCCGACCGGCGCCGCCGGCGATGTCTGCGGCCACCTCCATCCGGTGGCGCGCATATCGCAGCGTGGCCGCGCCGTCCGCCGCCGCTGCTTTGCCGCCGACGGCACGCGCATGGTGATGCCGGCTTTCGGCGCTTTTACCGGCGGACTGAATGTGCGGTCGGCTGCCTTCGCCGATCTGTTCGGCACGCTGGCCTTCACCGCCCATATGCTGGGGCAGGATCGGCTTTATGCCTTCCACGCCGGACGTTGTTTGGTGGACTAGTCGCGCCGGAATATCACGCTGGCCAGCCAGCCGGTGAGGAGCGCCATCAACGCGGTGGCGAGGCCGTAGAGGAAGCCGTACTCGCGCGCGGCCTCGGCAATGAATTGCTCGAAACCGGCTTTTACAACCTCCAGCGCCGAGCTGGTGCGCGCAACCAGTGCGCCGTCGGCGAAGAGCTTGACGTCGATGGCGTAGGCGCCGGTCGGAACGACCGCGGGCAGCGGAACGGCGGCGCGGAAAACCGTCGGTGTCAGGAACGTTACGCCGGCGCCGGATTCCCGGTACAGCCCCTGCTGGCTGGACAGCCGGACAAAGGCAACGCGGTAGGGATCGTCCGGCACGGTATCGGCGACATCCGGTCCGATGCGCTGCGGCAGCAGGAAATTATCGATTCCGACCTGGTTGACGCGGAGTATATCCGGCGGCGCAATTTCGGCGACCGGACGGTTGCTCAGCACCGCCAGATAGGACGGCACCCGGACAAATTCGCGCGCATCGACGTTGACCCAGATGCCGAGCACGCGTTCCTTGCGCCGGGTGCGCAACGTATGTCGCGGCCCTGTCACGGTGACCACCAGATCGTAGCTCTGACGCAGTGTGGTCTTGCTGTCGGTCGGCTCGATGGTGCCGAACAGAACCAGATTCTCGCCGTCGAAGTTCGAGGTGATCGCCACCCGGTGGTTGGACAGCGACACCACCAGCCGCTCGGCGGCGGCAGGCGCGGCGGCGCACGCCGTCAGTACGAATGCGATAGCGGCGGCGATGCGGCGCATCATACGGCCCCCACCAGACGCAGTGAGTAAAGATCGTCCGGTTGCACCACCAGTTGCCACGCAAAGCGCAGACCGACCGAGAACACCAGCAGGCCGAGCAGCAGGCGCAGCCGCTCGCCACGCATTTTCTGGCCGGTGCGGGCGCCGAATTGCGCGCCGATCACGCCGCCGATCATCAGGATCAGCGCCAGGACGGCATCGACCAGATGGTTGGTGACGGCGTGCATGACGGTGGCCGACGCCATGGTGACCAGCGTCAGCACCATCGAGGTGCCGATGACGGTGGCGGTCGGTACGCGCAGGAAATAGATCAGCATCGGTACCAGGATGAAGCCGCCGCCGATGCCCATGATGGCGCCGATGAAGCCGATGATGAAGCCGATCGCCAGGACCGGAATCGCCGATACGTAGATCTTGGAGCGTTTGAACCGCATCTTGAACGGCAGGCCGTGCAGCCAGGTGTGGCTGCCGGGCCGCCGCAGCGTCGCCGGCTGTCCCTTGCGGGTGCGCAATTCTGCCCGCACGCTCTCGTTGATCATCATGCCGCCGACGATCGTGAGCAGCGTGACGTAAGACAGGCCGATCATCAGATCGAGCTGATCGAGCGAGCGCAGCATCGTGAACAGCCAGACGCCGCTGGCGGTACCGATAATGCCGGCGCTGAGCAACGTTAATGCCAGCGGCATATCGAGCGCGCGCTTGCGCCAGTAACTGATGGCGCCGCTGAACGAGGAGGCGGCAATATGGCTGGCGACGCTGGCCACCGCCACCGCCGGCGGGATGCCGACGAAGATCAGCAGCGGCGTCATCAGGAAACCGCCGCCGATGCCGAACATGCCGGAGATGAACCCGACCGCAACGCCCATCGCCAGCACCAGAAAGATGTTGACGGGCATGTCGGCGATCGGAAGGTAAAACTGCAAGCGGCGGCGTCCGGCGTTCGAATCTTGGCCTCGGGCTGGAAAGGCCTCGGCTGTTTCTTGTCCGCGGGCCGAACGGCCGCAACTCGGCTAAACCGTCGCGCGCGAGACTTTCAGATACGAGTTCAATCGATACCGGTCAAAGAGATACTGGGTGACTTTGCGCATTTTACGGCGCGGGATCATTTCTTCTTCGTCTCGAGTGCGCCGAGCGCCATGGGCATCCCCGGTCGCGGCCTGTTTTGTGTCGCGGGCGTCGCGGTGGCATTGTCCCAACCGCCTTTCGGTTCCGAAACGGTGGTGGCTTCCGGCGGCTGCGGCTCGGCGACGAACGCTTTGACGTCCTGAGCGGCAGCGGCCAGCGTGGTCGCATCCAGGTGGACGGCGAGTTCGTCGCGCTTCTTGACCGCTTCGCGGTCGCCTTGGTTGGCGGCCAGTGCAAACCACTTGTAGGCGTCGAGCAGATTTTTCTCGGTGCCGAGCCCGCGCGCCGCGAGCACACCGAGATTGAACTGACTGTCGGCGACCCCGCGCAGTGCTGCCTTGCGGAACCACTGGGCTGCGGTGCGGTAGTCGGGCTTGCCCTCTATGCCCTCGGCATAAAGCACCGCCAGGTTATGCATCGCCTTGGCGTTGCCATTGCCGGCAGCGGCGACATACAGCCGCCGCGCATGGGCCAGGTCCTTTTTCACGCCCTGGCCCTTTTCCAGCATGCTGGCGTAGCGGAATTGCGCCGGCGCCAGCCCCTTGCTGGACGCGCGCTCAAACCAGAACGCCGCTTCCTGCAGGCTTACCGGGACGCCGCGGCCTTCCGCGAAGCGGACGGCGACTTCGTGGGCGGCGGCGGCATCGCCGGCGGCAGCGGCGCTGCGCAGGCGAGGCCCGCCAATGGCGGCCGTCAGGGTGCCGGCCGACGGCCGGGCTGACGGCAGGTCAGCCGCAACCGGGCTGGCGGGCCGCGCAGCGGTGGTGGACGGTTGACCGATCGAGCCGGTGACGTCGGCGGCTGCGGTCTGCGGCGGCGTGTTGAGTGCCGGTGGGCTCAGGAGCGACGGATAGGCCTGTATCGGCCTTGGGGTGGCGGCGGGTGGCGTCTGCGCGACACTCGCGGCCGTTGGCGTCGCGCCGGGTGCCGGGGGCGGCTGAAGCAGGCTGTTGGCCCATGACGGGTCGGGCCTTGCGGGATCGGGCGTGCTGGTGCCTCGATTGGCGGCGTCCGCTTTCGCTGGCTCGGCTGCGGTCTCGGCGGCGTCCGTCGAGTCAGGTTCGGATGCCGGCGCGCTGGCGGTCTCGACGCCAGTTTTCCCGGAGTTGCCGAAGCCGATGATGTTTCCGGCGATATGGACCGATCCGACGACCACGGCGACGATGCTGGCGGCGATAAACAGCGACTTGACGCGCTTGGTGATGCGGCCGCGCAGCGACGGGCTCGCGGCATCCTCATAGGCGTCGATGTCGATAAGTTCGGCGGGTTCGATGCGGGCGGCGCGGGCCGCCGGCGCCGTTTCCACCGCCGCCTTGGCGGCGCGGCGGGCAGCGGCAATGAAGCCGGACTTGCTGGCCGTCGCGTCGGACCCTTGCGGTCCGGTGCCACCGAGAGCGGCTTCGGAGTCGGCGATCCGTGCGGCCGGGTTAACGCGCACTTGCGGCGGGCCCGAGCCCGGTTCAAGCGGCTGATCGGGTGGCAGATCGGGATTGAGGGGCATCCGGCCGGCGGGCGGCAGCCGCCGCTGAGCCGGCTGATGCGGCTGCGGTGGCGCTTGCGGTGCGGGTGGCGGCGGCGGAGCGGCCTGTTGGGGCGGCGCCGGTTGGTACTGGGCTTGGGCCAGCGCCTGTGCGGCCTGCGCCAGTGCCTGGGTCTGAGCCTGGGTGTAGGCCTGCACGGTCGGCCGCGGCGCGGGTTCCGGCGGCGCCTCCTGGACCACGCGCGCGGCAACCTTGCCGACCGGCATCCTGATGCTGCCGTCCTCGTCGTCGAAGGCCTGGCGGGCGCGGCCATCGCCGCGGATATCTTTCTCGATCGAGCCGAGACGATCGACCACATGGCCGAGCGTGCCGCGCAACGCGTCGAGCACATCGTGCGTGCGGGCGATGTCGTGCTTGAGTTCGACGACGCCTGAATTTTCCGCGCGCAGTCCGCTGGGCTCCTTGTTGGCGCGCATCTCCTGCATGTGCACCAGAAGGTCGGCCAGACCGCGCTCGATCGCCTCGAGGTGACCGAGGCGGGAATCCGAGGCGTCGAGCCGCTCGACCAGCTTGACGATGCGGTCTTCGAGATGATCGAAGGCGACATTGTCGCCGCCGCGCGACTGCTGAATCAACTCGATCTTGTCGGACAACGAGCCGACCAGCGCTTCCAGCATCGGCGGTACGGTATCGCCGCTGCGGGCACGCTGTTCCAGCGCGTCGGCCAGCGCCGAGATCCGGTGTTCCAGGCTGTTGAGCGCATCGCTGGCGCCGCTTGCGGCGGCAATCTGCTCGACCCGCTCGGCCAGCATCTGCACCTGCGCGGCGATGCCGTTCACCGCGGCATCGGAAGCGACATTGCCGGCCATTTCGCGCAGCGTGGTGATGGCGTGTTCGAGCTGCTGAAGCGTCGCCGGATCCTTCTGGGCGACGATCAGGTCGATCTTGTGCGCCAGCGCATTGACCGCCTCGTTGAAGCCGACAAGATTTTCGGCCGGCGTCAGGCCGCGCAAGGCATCGCGCACTTCGGCGAGGCCCAGTTCAATGCCCGACAGGGCGCCGGCATCGACGCCGGCCTGGCGGCCTTCGGCGATGCGCTGCGACAATCCGGCGATCTGGTTTTCGATGGTGTCGATAACGTGCCGCGGCATCGCCTCGGTCAGCGCATTGCCGATCTCGCCGAGTTCGGCGCGCAGCGCGTTGATGGCTTCCTCGACGCCAGGACGGCGCAGGGTCTCGATCTGGTTGGTGATCTTGCGCAACTGGTCTTCGAGCCCGGACAGGTCCTGGGTCGGCACCGGGGCGAATACGGGCGAGGGCGGCACCGGCGCGGCGGCCATCGCGGGCTGCGGCATCTCGAGCGCGGGCTCCGGCTCCGGCATCCGGGCCTGCGTCATGGGGCGCGCCGGCTTGCCCTGATCGTTCAGGGTGCGCTGGCGCGCGGCAATTTCAGCGATCGCCCGCTCGAGCGAGGGTGGCATTGCCACGGTGGGCGCCTTCGGCGGCGCATAAGACGGTAAAGGCGGCGGCGGCGCATAAGCGCGCGGCGCATAGGCCTGCGGGGATCGAAGCGGGTGCGGCGGCGCTTGCGGTGCGGGCTGCAGGGCCTGAACCTGCGGCGGCACATACGGCAGCGGCGGCGGAATGACAGGGGCGGGCGCGTATTGCGCGACGTAGGCCTGCGGGGGCATCGCCGGCACCAGCGGCGGTGCGACCGGGGTGGCATTGTTCACCACCTGCTCGAGCCGGCGGTCGAGCCGGGCGATCAGTTCGGCAATCTGATTCTGGCTCTGACTCTCGGCGTGGTTCCGGCTGTCCTGCGATTCGCGGCGGCTGCGCTTTTGCACGTGGACGGCAGGGCCGGTCCGGCCGAATTTCTCGATACGCTTGGTGAGTTCGTCGAGCCGCTGATGCACGGCCGCGATCTCACCCTCATCCTCGTCATCGTAGCCGTGGTCGGGCGAATCATCATCGTCCTGTGCCGCCTGGTGCAGGATCGTGGCATTGAGCCATTCGCCCAATGACATGCCGGACCGCCGCGCGGCCTCGCGAGCGGTCTCGCGGGCTTCCGGCCGGATGCCTTTAACACTCCACGGAACGCCAAATTTCATAGCTCGCACCTGCATTCGAGGTGGAGACGCAAAGAGCCAGCATGACTCTCGTGGAACCGGCGCGCGTTAAGGGCGGGTAAATGCGAGCTCGGTCCTCAGTCCACCCCCTGACTTTTTGCCGGTCGCGGTAAACAAGCGGTTAACTTCCGGCGAAGTGCCGGACTTTCCCCGAGAATTTGCATCAGCGGCGGGCCCTTACCGGACGCCGTCGTGCCCGATTGGGGCCGGGACGCTGACGTCACCCCGACATGCTGGCGCGCGCTCGCAACCGCGCCAGCATGCTGCCGGTCCCCCGACGGAAATGCGTCGAACAGCCCGCACTCCTGGAACGGCAGCGAACGTTCTGAAACTGGCGCTGGCCGGCCTGCGGCAGATTTGCACGCACAGGTTCGTCGCTCCGGAAACGGCGCGAAACGCCTGCTAAACGGCGGCAAACACCCCGGGACGCGGCGGCTTCAGCGGTCTGCGGCTTTAACACAGGCGTAAACCGGGTCGGTCATACTGTATCCCGATGCCGGTGCCGGGTGCATCGGGGGGCTGCCGCCGGGGGGAATCGCCATGCCGATCTACAAAGCGCCCGTGGACGAGGCGCTGTTTCTGCTCAACGATGTTTTTCATATTGACCGTTACGGCAATCTGCCAGGCTTTGCCGACGCCTCGCCGGACGTGATCGAGGCGGTGCTGCGCGAGGCGGGCAAGTACAGCGAGCAGGTGATCGCGCCGCTCAACCGCATCGGCGACACCGAGGGTTGCACCCGCGCCAGCGACGGCAGCGTCACCACGCCGGCCGGATTTAAGGACGCTTACAAGCAACTGGTCGATGGCGGCTGGATCGGCATCTCGGTGCCGGAGGAGTTCGGCGGTCAGGGCCTGCCGGCGACCATGACGGCGATCGTCAACGAATATCTCTGCTCCGCCAACATGGCCTTCGCCATGTATCCGGGCCTCACGCAAGGCGCCATCGCCGCGCTGCTGGCCCATGCCGCGCCCGAGCTTAAACAAAAATATCTGCCCAAGATGGTGACCGGCGAGTGGACGGGCACCATGAACCTGACCGAGCCGCATTGCGGCACCGACCTCGGCCTGCTGCGCGCCAAGGCGGTGAAACAGGCCGACGGCAGCTACAAAATCAGCGGCACCAAGATCTTCATCTCCGCCGGCGAGCACGATCTGGCGCACAACATCATTCATCTGGTGCTGGCGCGGATCGAGGGCGCGCCGACCGGCACCAAAGGCATCTCGCTGTTCGTGGTGCCGAAATTCATGGTCGGCGACGACGGCACGCCCGGCGCGCGCAATGGCGTCAGCTGCGGCTCGCTCGAAGAGAAGATGGGCATTCACGGCAACGCCACCTGCGTGATGAATTACGATGGCGCAGTCGGCTGGCTGGTCGGCGAGGAAAACCGCGGACTGCCGGCGATGTTCACGATGATGAACGAGGCGCGCCTCGGCGTCGGCATCCAGGGCCTGGCGCAATCCGAGGTCGCCTATCAGAACGCCGCGCTGTACGCCAAGGAGCGCCTGCAGGGCCGCGCTATTTCCGGCGTGAAATTCCCCGACAAGGCGGCCGATCCGATCATCGTGCATCCGGACGTGCGGCGCATGCTGATGACGATGCGCGCCTTCAACGAGGCCGCGCGTGCGCTGGTGATCTGGACCGCGCTCCAGGGCGATATCGCCCATCGCTCCGAGGACGCCAAGCAGCGCCAGACCGCCGACGATGCCATGGGTCTGCTGACGCCAGTGGTCAAAGGCGTGCTGACCGATACTGGCTTCGCCAACACGGTGATGGCGCAACAGGTGTTCGGCGGCCACGGCTACATTGCCGAGCACGGCATGGAGCAGTTCGTGCGCGACGCCCGCATCGCGCAGATTTACGAAGGCGCCAACGGCATCCAGGCGCTCGATCTGGTCGGCCGCAAGCTCGGCAAGGACGGCGGCCGGGCATTGATGGCGTTCCTCAACGAAGTCGGCGTCTACATCAAGGAGCAGGGTGCCGACGAGAAAATGAAGCCGCTGGTAACGCCGCTCGGCGTCGCGCTCGGCCATCTGCAGCAGGCGTCGATGTGGTTCATGCAGAACGCCATGGCCAAGCCCGACAATGCCGGCGCCGGGGCGACCGACTACATGCACATGTTCGGCCTCGTGGCGCTCGGTTACATGTGGTGCCGGATCGCGGCGGCGGCACAGACCAAATTGCCGGACGCCAATGGTGCGGCGGCGCACTACAGCGCCAAGCTCGTCACCGCGCGCTTCTTCATGGAGCGGATGTTGCCGGAAACGGCTGCGCATCTCGCGCGCATCCAGTCCGGCGCGGCCAGCATGATGGAGCTGCCCGCGGAGGCGTTCTAGCGGGTCGCCTCAGGTCAGACTCAAGATCACCATCCCTGCCGTCGTGACGATGCGGGCGAGGTTAGCCCAGCGCTGCTCGCCTTTGTAGCGACCGGCCGAGCGCCAGACGCCGACGGCGACGAGGATGTTGTAGGGCACCGAAAATGCGTATCCGGCGATAAAGGCGGCGGCCGTGTAGTCGTTCATCAGCAGCGCCAGGAACAGTACCGACGTGCTCAGGTTGACGATAAAGGCGCCGATCACCGCCCAATTCCAGAACGCCTGCGACAGCGGCAGCTCACCGCGCCACAAGCGGCCGAGGGCTTTCATATGAACGGACCTGTCATCATCGCGGCACAACACCGTTGAGGAAGATCGACACGCAGCGCTGGATCTGAATCTTGCGCTCTTTCTGACTTGGCCAGGTTACGCGACCGCTCGTTTTCGAGCAGACAGCGCCGAATACCATATCGAGCAGCGCCCGCGCCACAGCGTGGGCGTCGTCGATCTTGATGCGCCCGCGCGCGGCCTGGGCGTTGAGCCACGTTGCCAACTCCGCGCGCGCCCTGTCGCCGGCGTGGCGCTGCAGAAGGTCCTCCAGTTCGGGAAACTGGTGCGCCTCCTGGATAAACATGCGGAGCATGGCGACTCGCGCCCGGTCGGATGCCGGATCGATATCTGTCCGCAATATTTTCTCGAGCGCGAGGTCGAGCGGCAGATCGTCATAATCGCCAGGTAAACCCAGCATGCTCTGCCGGTGCTGATCGACAATCGCCGCGAACAGGGCGTGCTTGCCGGGAAACAAACGGTATAGGGTCTGCTTGGAAATGCGGCAGCGCGCCGCGACATCCTCTGTCTTGGTGCGCGCATACCCTTTGGTCAAAAAAAGTTTGGTCGCGCAATCAAGGATATGCGCTCGTTGATCGGCGTCCGGCATAACTTTTGGGCGGCCGCGCTGACGGATGGCGGCAACCGGGCGCGCTGCTGCAGTCTTGTTTAAAATTGTCTCATCCTCGTCTGCTTCAACTTTTCGTGCACCCCGGCGGGCCCGTTGCAGTTGACACCGCGCCAGCTTAATTTATTGGTACCGACAGGTACTGTAAATAGGGTGGCCCACTTGCATTCGCAAATTTCGCTTCGCGCGCGGCGCCGCCCTGGCGTCGCGGCGCTTGTGCTGTTGTCGGGGCTGGCGCTGGCCGGCTGCGGACAGGAGCAAGCCCCGCAGCAGCCCGCCGCCGCGCCGCCGCCGCAGGTCAGCGTTGTTACGCTTCGGCCGCGGTCCGTCGCGATTACTGCGGAATTGCCGGGGCGCACGACGGCGTCTCTGGTCGCGGAGGTGAGGCCGCAGGTCAACGGCATCATCAAGCAGCGTCTGTTCAAGGAAGGCAGTGAGGTCTCGGCCGGCGATCCGCTTTACCAGATCGATCCTGCCAGCTATCAGGCCGCATACGAGAGCGCAGCTGCCGCTCTGCAGAAGGCCGAGTCGGCCATACCCTCGGCCGAGGCCAGAGCCGAGCGGTATCAGGGCCTTTCAAAACAGAATGCCATCTCGCGGCAGGAGCTCGACGACGCCGCCGCGGCCCTGGCGCAGGCGCGGGCCGACGTGGCGTCCGCCAAAGCCAGCCTCGAGACCGCCCGCATCAACCTCGCCAATACCAAGATCACGGCGCCGATCAGCGGCCGCATCGACAAGTCGGAGTTGACCGAAGGCGCGCTGGTGACGGCGAGTCAGGCGGTGGCGTTGGCCACCATCCGCACGCTCGATCCCATCAATGTCGATGTCACCCAGTCGGCCACCAGCCTTTTGACCTGGCGTCAGGCGATCGCCGATGGCCGCCTGAAGTTCAACGGCCCTGACGTCAGCGTCAAGCTGAAGCTCGAAAACGGCACGGTCTTTAATTACACCGGCACGCTGTCGTTCGGAGAATCTCATGTGAGCCAGAGCACGGGGACGTTCGCCGTGCGCGCCTCATTCCCCAACCCCGACCGGCTGCTGCTGCCCGGCATGTATGTCCGCGCCGTGATCGAAGAAGGCGTCGCGGAAAACAGCTTTCTGGTGCCGCAGCGCGCGGTGACGCGCAACACCAAGGGCGAGGCGGTGGCGATGTTCGTTGCCGCGGACGGCAAGCTGGAACAGCGCGTGGTGGAGGTTGGCCGCAGCGTCGGCAATAACTGGCTTGCGACCTCCGGAATCAAGGATGGCGATCGTGTTGTCGTTGAAGGCGGGATGATGACACGCCCCGGCCAGCAAGTGACGGCGGTAGAGGTCACACTCGACGAAACCACCGGCGAGGTGCGGTCCCGGCAACAGGGCGCGGCGCCGGGCAGCGATACAACCCGCGTGGCCGGGCGCACGGATGAGCCCGATGCCAAGGCGGGGAAGTAGGCGATGTCGCGTTTTTTCATCGACCGGCCGATTTTTGCCTGGGTGATCGCTATCACGATCATGCTCGGTGGCCTGCTGGCGCTGACCATCCTGCCGATCTCGCAATACCCGCAGATTGCGCCGACCACGGTGAGCATAACAGCAAACTATCCCGGCGCGGACGCGCAGACTGTCGAAAACTCGGTGACCAAGGTCATCGAGCAGGGCATGACCGGCATCGACAATCTCGACTACATGACGTCGACGTCGACCTCGACGGGGCAGGCGCAGACAACGCTGACTTTCACCAGCGCCGCCAATCCCGACATCGCGCAGATGCAGGTGCAGAACAAGCTGCAACTGGTGACGCCGCTGCTGCCGCAGATCGTGCAGGCGACCGGATTGTCCGCGACCAAGTCCTCCACCGGCTTTCTGATGGTGATCGGCTTCGTCTCGACCGACGGCAAACTGTCATCGACCGATCTGGCCGATTATGTCGGCAGCGTCCTCAACGATACCATCCGGCGGGTGCCGGGCGTCGGCGACACCCAGTTGTTCGGCTCCAACTACGCGATGCGTATCTGGATGGATCCCGACCGGCTGTCCAAATACGCGCTGATGCCGAGCGACGTTGCCAACGCGATCCAGGCGCAGAACACACAGGTGTCCGCCGGCCAGCTTGGCGGGCTGCCGGCGCGTCCCGGACAACAGCTCAACGCTACGGTCACAGCGCAAAGCCGGCTGCAGACGCCGGAGCAGTTCCGCAACATCATTCTCAAGAGCGCGGAGGACGGCTCGCTGGTGCGGCTGAACGATGTCGCCACGGTCGAACTCGGCGCCGAAACCTACACCACGCGCGCCGCCTATAACGGCATGCCGGCGGCTGGTCTCGCCATCAATCTGGCCACCGGCGCCAACGCCATCAGTACCGCCGAAGCCGTGAAAGCGACGGTTGCTCGCCTGTCCGCGACCTTCCCGCCCGGCGTCGAGGCGATCTATCCCTATGACACGACGCCTTTCGTGGTGCTGTCGATCAAAGGCGTGGTGCAGACCCTGATTGAAGCGGTCATCCTCGTCTTCATCGTGATGTTTGTTTTTCTGCAGAACTTCCGTGCCACGCTGATCCCGACGCTGGCGATCCCGGTGGTTCTGCTCGGCACCTTTGGCGTGCTGGCGGTGCTCGGCTACTCGATCAATACACTGACCATGTTCGCCATGGTGCTGGCGATCGGCCTTCTGGTCGACGACGCCATCGTCGTGGTCGAGAACGTCGAACGCGTCATGCAGGAGGAGGGGCTGCCGCCCAAGGAGGCGACGCGCAAATCGATGGACGAGATCACCGGCGCCCTGATCGGCATCACGACCGTGCTGTCCGCGGTGTTCGTGCCGATGGCGTTCTTCGGCGGCTCGGTCGGCGTCATCTACCGGCAGTTCTCGATCACGATCGTGACGGCCATGGTGCTGTCGGTCATCGTCGCGCTGATCCTGACGCCGGCGCTGTGCGCGACCTTGCTGCGGCCCGCCAAGGACCACACCGCGCGCAAGGGTCTGTTCGGCTGGTTCAACCGCAATTTCGACCGCGGCACGCGCGCCTATCGCAGCGGCACCAGCGGCATCATCGGCCGGTCGAAGCGTTTCCTGCTGATGTTCGTGGCGCTCGTCGCCGTCATGGGCGTGATGTTCGTGCGGCTGCCGGATTCATTTCTGCCGCAGGAAGACCAGGGCATTTTGATCGCCATCGTCCAGCTTCCGGTCGGGGCCACCCAGGATCGCACGCTGCGGACGCTGGATCAGGTCCGGGACCACTTCATGACGCAGGAGAAGGACGCCGTCGAAGGCGTGTTCACGGTGGCGGGCTTCAGCTTCGGCGGGCAGGGACAGAACGTCGGCCTCGCCTTCATGCCGCTGAAACCGTTCGACGAGCGCAGCGACCCGAATCTGTCCGCTTCGGCGGTCGCCGGGAGGGCGATGGGGGCGTTCCGCGCCATCAAGGACGGCATGGCCTTCGCGCTGGCGCCGCCCGCGATCCAGGGCATGGGCAATACCAGCGGCTTTGTCTTTTACCTGCAGGATATCAACAACGCCGGCCACGCCAAGCTGATCGAAACGCGCAATCAGTTGCTCGGTCTGGCCAGCAAGAGCACGGTGATCGCCAATACCCGGCCGAACGGCCAGGAGGACCAGCCGCAGTATTCGGTCGAGATCGACCAGGAAAAGGCGAGCGCGCTTGGCATCAACCTGCTCGACATCAACACCACGCTGTCGACGGCCTGGGGCAGCAATTACGTCAACGACTTCATCGATCGCGGCCGCGTCAAACGAGTCTATCTGCAGTCCGACATGGACTTCCGCATGCAGCCGCAGGATCTGGAGCGGTGGCACGTGCGCAACGCGTCCGGCGTCATGGTGCCGTTCTCGGCCTTCGCCACCGGCCGCTGGACCTTCGGCTCGCCTCGGCTCGAGCGCTATAACGGCTCGGCCGCGGTTGAAATCCAGGGTCAGGCCGCACCGGGCGTGTCGTCCGGCGCCGGCATGGAGGAGATCGATCGGCTTGTGGCGCAACTGCCCCCCGGCTACGGGCTGGCATGGACCGGTCTGTCGGCGCAGGAACGATTGTCGGGCAATCAGGCGACCGCGCTTTACGCCATCTCGATCCTCGTCGTTTTTCTGTGTCTGGCGGCGTTGTACGAAAGCTGGTCGATCCCGTTGGCGGTGATGCTGTCGGTGCCGATCGGTATTTTCGGCGCTTTGCTGGCCGCGCTTTTGTTCGGCCAGACCAACGACGTCTACTTCAAGGTTGGATTGCTGACGACCATCGGTTTGACGGCCAAGAACGCCATTCTGATCGTCGAGTTCGCTATTGAAAAGCAGGCGTCCGGCATGAGTCTGGTCGATGCGACGCTGGAAGCGGCCCGCCAGCGCTTGCGGCCGATCCTGATGACGTCGTTCGCCTTTATCCTCGGCGTCACGCCGCTGGCGATTGCCAGCGGCGCCGGCTCAGGCGCGCAGAACTCGATCGGCATCGGCGTCATGGGCGGCATGATCGCCGCCACAGTGCTCGGGATTTTCTTCATCCCGCTGCTCTATGTGGCGGTCAGGCGGATGTTTGCCCGCAGGCCTGCGGCTGATCAAGCACCGGCTGCGATGCCGAACCCATCGCCACCGACGGCTTAAGCCGGCGCCGGGCGCGGCGGCTTAAGCCATGGCCCGGATCTGGATGGTTGCCGACAGCCGCAAGACCGGCGGCGCCGCCTGCGACTTCATCAGTTCGTGGCGTTCGAAGCCGCCGTCTTCACAGATGAACTCAAAAGCCACCAGGATGCGGTTGACGGTTTCACCGGTCGTCGCAAAAGGCAGCAGCAGCCGCTCGTAGGCGACCACACGACCGTTGCGGTCGGCGATGTCGTGGATGGTATAGACCGGAGAGGCGCTGTCGATCGCCTGCCGGTAGGCAGCGAACGCGCTGGCGTTGTGCGCCGGGATGACCTCGTCGAGATATTTGCCGCGGCAGTCGTCCGAGCCATAGACCAAGCCGACCGTGGTGCCGTGAAATGCTATCCGGTAGCGCGTGCTGTCGCCGGTGCCGCTGACCTCGATAAAACTCACATTGGTCAATACGCGGCTGAGATCTTCACTCTCGACCGCCTGCCATGCCGGGATGCGACAGCCGCCAAGGCTGCGCTGCCAGAATTTGAGCAGCCAGCGCTGATTGATCGCCCGGACTACGTCCGGCCGGGCCACTTTGAATTCCATACCGAGCCCCCGCTCAGCGCATGATCCCGAATGGGTGCCAGTTTTCGGATAGCGTTCATGCGCACTTAAGTTCCCACATGCGTTTTTCGGTTTACAGCCGATTTGTCAAGATCGGGCACCATCAATTCTTGGTTGCATGTGATCGATCTGGTGCACACGAAGTTTGCAGAAGGTCTTTTTGCCGCCATGCCGAATATCATGCAGCAGGGACAAATGCCGGCCGCCGGCGCGAGCGCATCAGCATCCATGTCATGATCATGACGTTGACCAAATTCCAGGCGATGCCGTTCAGGAAAGCGGCCTGATACGAGCCGGAAAAATCAAAGATCGCACCTGACATCCAGCCGCCCAGGGCCATGCCCAGCAGCGTTGCCATCAGCACCAGCCCGACGCGGGTTCCGGCCTGGCTGGGCGGAAAATACTCGCGCACGATGATGGCGTAGCTCGGAACGATGCCGCCCTGAAACAGGCCGAACAGCGCCGAGATCACATAGAGCGAGAACAGCCCGTCGAACGTCAGGTACAGCACCAGCGCTGCGCCCTGTAGCACCGAGCCGAGCAGCAGCGTGCGCACGCCGCCGATGCGGTCGGCGATGAAGCCGGAGGCGACGCGGCTGATGATGCCGAAGCCGAGCATCAGCGACAGCATCTCGGCGCCGCGCGCCACGCCGTAACCGAGGTCGCCGCAGTAGGCGACGATGTGCACCTGCGGCATCGCCATCGCCACGCAGCAGGCGACACCGGCGATGCACAGCAGCACCTGGAGTGTGCCGGGCGAGAACGGCATCGCCGCCTGGCGCCGCGCCGCGGCGGCGCTGTCGATCACCGTGTGACCGGTGTCGATCCGTTTGCGCAGCAGGAACACCAGCGGCAGCATGGTGACGACAAGCAGCAGGCCGATGCCAGTGTGGGTGGTGCGCCAGCCATCGCTGGCAATGAAATGCTGCACCACCGGAGGCCAGATTGTGCCGGCGAGATAGTTGCCGGAGGCGGCGATGGCGACGGCAATGCCGCGGCGGCGGACGAACCAGTGCGAAATGTCGGCCATCAGCGGGCCGAAGGTGGCCGAACTGCCGACACCAATCAGCAGTCCGTGCGCCAGCGCCACCTGCCACAGGCTCGAGGCCTGACCGACGGCGAGGTAGCCGAGGCCGAGCAGCAGCGTGCCGAGCGCAAGCGGCACCGCGATGCCGAACCGGTCGGCCAGCCGGCCCATCGCCACGCCGCCGCAGGCAAAGCCGATCATGGCGAAGGTGAAAGGCAATGAGGCCTCGGCGCGGCCGATGCCGAAATCGGTCTGGATCGCCGGCAGCGCCACCATGAACGACCACATGCCGACGCCGCCGATGGTGCTGAGCGCCATGGCAATGCTCAGCCGCAGCCAGGCGGCGGCGGAGTCGGTCGGACGGCCGGAATTGATATCCGCTGGTGGGGTCATGATGAAAAACCCGGCTGGCAGCACCGGTCGTAACACCGACGGCCCGGGCAATCCATCGCTTACCGCGACGGCCGCAATGGGGGCCTCTCGCTTGGCGGGCTGACGGGCTTTATGGTGCTGTCGGCGGCGATTCGATTCAATAAGGGCGTGCCGATGAATGCCCTCAACGTCCCACGGCCGGGGTGGATGACCGAGGACCTCGTCCTGCTCGAAGAGCAGGCGCGGCGCTTCATCGCCGACACGTTCGTGCCGCATCTCGACCGCTGGCATGAGGCCGGCATCTATGACCGCGACGTCTGGACGAAGGCCGGCGCCGCCGGCCTGCTGTGCGCGGCGATGCCGGAAGAATACGGCGGCGCCGGCGGCAGCTTCGCCCACGAGGCGGTGATCAATCGCGAACTGTCACTGGCCGGTTTCGATACCTTCGGTGCACCGCTGCACTCGGGCATCGTCGCTCCCTATATCCTGCATTACGGCACCGAGGAGCAGAAGCAGCGCTGGCTGCCGAAGCTTGCCACCGGCGAGATGGTCGGCGCCATTGCCATGACCGAGCCCGGCACCGGCTCCGATCTGCAGGGCGTGCGCGCCAGCGCCAAGAAGTCCGGCAACGGCTATGTGCTGAACGGCTCAAAGACCTTCATCACCAACGGCCAGCACGCCAACCTGGTCATCGTCGTTGCCAAGACCGACCCGAAAGCCGGCGCCAAGGGCACCTCGCTGTTCGTGGTCGAGACCGACGACGCGCCGGGCTTCCGCCGCGGCCGCAAGCTGAAGAAGCTCGGCATGGATTCGGCCGACACCTCGGAGCTGTTCTTCGAGGACGTGCCGCTTCCCGCCACCAGCCTGCTGGGCAGCGAGGAGGGGCAGGGCTTCTACCAGTTGATGAAGGAATTGCCGCAGGAGCGGCTGATTGTCGCCGTCAACGCGGTGGCGATGATGGAGCGCGCCGTGGCACTCACCATCGATTACACCAAGCAGCGTCAGGCTTTCGGCAAGGCCATCATCGAGTTCCAGAATACGCAATTCGAACTGGCGGAATGCAAGACCGACGCGACCATCGCCAAAGTGTTTCTCGACCATTGCATCGGCCTGCATGTCGAGGGCAGACTCGACACCGTCACGGCGTCGATGGCGAAATACCGGCTCACCGACACGCAAGGCAAAGTGATCGACCGCTGTCTGCAATTGTTCGGCGGCTATGGTTATATGGACGAATATCCGATCTCGCGGATGTATCGCGATGCGCGCGTGCTGCGCATTTACGCGGGAACAAACGAGATCATGAAGCTGCTTATTGCGAGAAGCTTGTGATGGAAACGGACGTGCGTCATTTTCTGCGTCATGGCCGGGCTTGTCCCGGCCATCCACGACTTCATCTCGGCAAGTAAGGCGTGGATGCCCGGCATGAAGCCGGGCATGACAATCGATAGATTGGAGAGGCACGACATGGCCGATGCATTCATTTACGACCACGTGCGTACACCGCGCGGACGCGGCAAGGCCGACGGCGCGCTGCATGAGGTCACCGCGCTCAATCTGGCGGCGCAGACGCTGGCGGCGATCCGCGACCGCAACAAGCTCGACTCGCGCGAACTCGACGACGTGGTGCTGGGCTGCGTCGATCCGGTCGGCGAGGCCGGCGGCGACATCGCCCGCGCCGCGGCACTGGTGGCGGGTCTCGGCGACCACGTGCCCGGCATCCAGATCAACCGCTTCTGTGCGTCGGGTCTCGATGCTGTGAATTTCGCCGCCGCCGAGGTCATGTCCGGCCAGCATGAGATGACTATCGGCGGTGGTGTCGAATCGATGAGCCGCGTCGGCATCGGCGCCGCCGGCGGCGCCTGGCCGGTCGATCCGTCGATCGCGGTCGAGACCTATTTTCTGCCGCAAGGCATCTCGGCCGACCTGATCGCCACCAAATATGGCTTCTCGCGCGATGACGTCGACGCCTATGCGGTGGAAAGCCAGCAGCGCGCCGCGCGCTCGTGGGACGAGGGGCGGTTCAAGAATTCGGTGATGCCCGTCAAGGACATCAACGGGCTCACCATCCTCGCCAAGGACGAGCACATGCGGCCGTCGACGACCATGCAGTCGCTGGCCGGACTGCAGCCGTCATTCGTGCAGATGGGCGAGATGGCCGGCTTCGACGCGGTCGCGGTGCAGCGCTATCCTGAAGTCGAGGCGATCAACCACGTGCACACGCCGGGCAATTCCTCCGGCATTGTCGATGGCGCCGCCGCGGTGCTGATCGGCAGCAAGGAAGCCGGTGAACGCAACGGCTTGAAGCCTCGTGCCCGCATCCGCCAGTTTGCCAATATCGGCTCCGAGCCGTCGATCATGCTGACCGGGCCGATCCCGGTGACCGAAAAGGTGCTAAAGAAAGCCGGCATGACCACGAAGGACATCGACCTGTGGGAATTGAACGAGGCCTTTGCCTCGGTCGTGCTGCGCTACATGCAGGCGCTGGACATTCCGCACGACAAGATCAACGTCAACGGCGGTGCCATCGCCATGGGTCATCCGCTTGGGGCGACCGGCGCCATGATCCTCGGCACCGTGCTCGACGAACTCGAGCGCACCGGCAAGTCGACCGCCCTGATCACGCTGTGCATCGGCGTCGGCATGGGCACGGCGACGATCATCGAGCGGGTGTGACCGCGATGCGGCCGCAGCGGCGTCTAGGCGGTCAGGCGATCGGCCGTCATGGCGCTGTCGAGGCATGGCACCGCCGGCAACTGGCCGATCGCCGGCTTGGCGAAGAAGTATCCCTGAAACCGGGTGATGCCGGCCGCCATCAACACCGTCAGTTCGGCTTCGGTCTCGACGCCTTCGGCGGTGATGGCAATATCGAGTTCGCGGGCAATGCCGAGGATGCCGCGGACGATCGCCTGGCGGGTCGGGGACAAATGGATGCCGCGCACCAGGTGCATATCGATCTTGATGGAGTCGGGGCGGAAATCGGCGAGCAGTCCGAGCCCGTTGAAACCGGATCCGAAGTCGTCCAGCGCCACGCTGAAACCGTGCCGCTTGTATTCCGCGATGATGCGGTTGACGTGCGCCACGTCGACCTTTTCGTTCTCGGTGAACTCGAAAACGATGCGCTCGCGGGCAAAGCCGGTTTTCTGGGCGGCGGCGAGCGAGGTGCGGATGCAGGCCGCCGGCTCATAGACCGCGTTGGGCATGAAGTTGATCGACAGCTTCAGCTCCGGGTCGCGGAACAATTCGCTGGCCGCGGTGATCGCCTTGACGCGGCACAACTGGTCGAAGCGGTAGCGGTTGTCGTCGGTGACGCGGCTCAGGACCGAGAAGGCGCCTTCGCCATTGGTGCCGCGCACCAGCGCCTCATAGCCCCACACCCGGCGCGTGCTCATGTCCACGATCGGCTGGAACGCCATCACGAAATCGAAGCCGAGCGGCTCGCCGTCTTTGCAGGCCGCGCAATGCTGGGGAGATGGCATGGTATTTCCGTCCGGTTCTGGAAGTCCGAGGTGACACTGTCTCCCGTATGCGTTGCCGTTGTGTAAATTTTGTCTGCGCAAAGCTGAGGAAACATGCCGAAGATCGACGTCACAAAAGTTCCAGTCAAAAGCGGCAGCCTGTATCCCGCGGAGTTCCAATCCGAATGCCGCGGCCGTCACCGCCAGGCGCTGGGCGACGCCGTGGGGCTCACGCAGTTCGGCGTCAACATCACCCGCATCGAGCCGGGGCAGGCGTCGTCGCTGCGCCACTGCCACGCCGAGGAGGACGAGTTCATCCTGATGCTGGAAGGCGAGCTGGTGCTCGTCGAAAACGACGGCGAGACGGTGCTGAAGCCCGGCGATGCCGCCGGCTTCAAGGCCGGCAGCGGCATTGCCCACCGGCTGCTCAACCGCAGCGCCCGTGACGCGGTCTATCTCGAAGTCGGCACGCGCTCGGTGACCGAACACGTGCGTTATCCGGATGTCGATCTGATGCTGGTGCGTGACGGACAGAGCCGCCGCTATCTGCACAATAACGGCGAGCCGTATTGAGCTAACTCACCCGGCGCACGCCGTGCGCCGCCCTCGCCCCATGGGGGAGGTGTAGAAAGGAAACGGTTATGGCCAATTTCAAAGTCGACACCGACGCCGACGGCATCGCGCTGGTCACCTGGGACATGCCCGACCGGTCGATGAACGTCATCACCATGGAGGTGATCGAGGAACTGTCCGGCATCGTCGAGAAAGTGGCCGGTGACGCCGCCATCAAGGGCGCGGTCATCACCTCGGGCAAGGATACGTTCTGCGGCGGCGCCGATCTGACCATGCTGGAGCGCATGGGCGCGATCTACGCCGAGAAGGTGCGCAGCCAGGGCGAGGAGGCCGCGGCCGCCTTCGTATTCGAGGAAAGCCGCAAGCTGTCGCAGCTCTACCGGCGGCTGGAGACCTGCGGCAAGCCGTTCGTTTGCGCCATCAACGGCACGGCGATGGGCGGCGGCTTCGAACTGGCATTGGCCTGTCATCACCGCGTTGCCGCCGACAATCCGAAGACAAGGCTGGGGCTGCCGGAAATCAAGATCGGCCTGTTCCCCGGGGCCGGCGGTACGCAGCGCATCGCGCGCATGCTGCAGCCGGCCGATGCGCTGCAATTCCTGCTCAAGGGCGACCAGCTCAAGACCGACCGCGCCAAGGCGATGAAGCTGATCGACGCCGTGGTGCCGCAAGACGATCTGGTAAAGACGGCGAAGGAGTGGATCAAGGCCGGCGGCAAGGCCGAGGCGCCGTGGGATGTGAAGGGGTTCAAGTTTCCCGGCGGGCTGGTCTATTCCAAGGCCGGCATGATGACGTTCCCGGCGGCGAACGCGATCTACCGGCGCGAGACCTACGACAATTATCCGGCCGCGCGCGCCATCATGCAGGTCGTCTATGAAGGCTTGCAATTGCCGATGGACGTTGCCTTGCGCGTCGAGTCGCGCTGGTTTGCCAAGATCCTGCGCTCCCCGGAAGCGGCCGCGATGATCCGCACGCTGTTCGTGTCGATGCAGGACCTCAACAAGGGCGCGCGCCGCCCCGCTGGCGCGCCGGCATCGGCCATCAAGACCGTCGGCGTGGTCGGCGCCGGTTTCATGGGCGCCGGCATTGCGCAGGTCAGCGCCGCGGCCGGCCTCAATGTCGTGCTGATCGATCGCGACCAAGAGACGGCCGAGAAGGGCAAGGCGGCGCTGCACAAGTCATTGAGCGACCGCGTCGCCAAGGGCCGCATGAAAAGCGCCGAGCGCGACGGGCTGCTGGCGCTGATCACGCCGAGCGCCGATTATGGCGCGCTGAAGGGCTGCGACCTGGTGATCGAGGCGGTGTTCGAGGACCGCAAGGTCAAGTCCGAGGTCATTGCCAAAATCCAGGCGGCGATCGGCGACAACACCGTGTTCGCGTCCAACACCTCGACGCTGCCGATCTCGTCGCTGGCATCCGAGTTCAAGGACCCGCCGCGCTTTGTCGGCATTCACTTCTTCTCGCCGGTCGACCGCATGATGCTGGTCGAGATCATCCTCGGCAAGGACACCGGCGACAAGGCGCTGGCGGTGGCGCTCGATTATGTCCGCGCCATCCGCAAGACGCCGATCGTGGTCAATGACGCGCGCGGCTTCTACACCTCGCGCGTGGTCGGAACCTATATCCGCGAGGGTCATCTGATGCTGGCCGACGGCGTGCCGGCGGCGATGATCGAGAATGTCGGCCGCATGGCCGGGATGCCGGTCGGCCCGTTGTCGCTGAACGACGAAGTGGCGGTTGACCTGGCGTGGAAGATTCTGAAGGCGACCGAAGCCGATCTCGGACCGGACGCCATCGAGCCGCGCCAGAAGACCCTGCTGGAGGAACTGGTCGAGAAACGGGGCCGTTTTGGCCGCAAGAACGGCAAGGGTTTCTATGATTATCCCGCCAATGGCCCGAAGAAACTGTGGCCGGGCCTGGCCGAGTTGCAGACGGTCAAACTCAATCCCGACTCGATCGACGTCGCCGAGTTGAAGATGCGGCTGCTCGGCATTCAGGCGCTGGAGACCGCGCGCTGCTTCGAAGAGCAGGTGCTGACCGACGTGCGCGAGGCCGATGTCGGCTCCATCCTCGGTTTCGGCTTTGCCCCCTTCACCGGCGGCACGCTGTCCTTCATCGACATGATGGGGACGAAGAAGTTCGTCGAGCTCTGCCGGCGGCTCGAGGCGAAGTTCGGCGCCCGCTTTGCGCCCAACAAGTTGCTGCTGGAGATGGCCGAGAAGAACGAGACCTTCTACGGCCGCTTCGCGCCGCCAAAGACGAAGAAGGCGGCGTAGCGCCGCTTGCGTCCGGAAAATTCGGTTATCCGCCGCTCATGTAAGGCGTGCGTCATTCTCCGTCATGCGCGGGCTCGACCCGCGCATCCATGATGAAGCGCGACGCGGCAAAGACGTGCTGAAAGTCCCGCATCTGACGCGCGGCCTCATGGATGGCCGGGTCAAGCCCGGCCATGACCAAGTCTACTGCCTGCGTTTACTGGGTGATGACGTCAGAATGTGTGTCTCCTTATGTCATTTTACATAAAACACTTGCGGCGGCGTGCCGCATGCCTATGTGCGTCGGCATGCCCAATAGCCGCACCATGCCCCTCGACGACGAGTTTCGCCCGCGCCGCCACACCCGCGCCTCGCGCGAGGCCGCGCTGGCGCGGCTCGACTGGCTGGCCAATTTGATGGATGCCGCGCTGGTTATCCCCGGCACACGCCGCACCGTCGGTCTCGACGCGGTGTTCGGCCTGGTGCCCGGCATCGGCGATCTGGCGACCGCGGCGGTGTCGCTCTACATCGTCAAGCAGGCGCGCGAGCTCGGCGCGCCGCGCCATCTCGTCGTGCGCATGGCTGGCAATGTTGCGGTGGATGCTGTGTTCGGCGCCGTGCCGCTGGTCGGCGACGCCTTCGACGTGCTGTGGCGCGCCAACAAGCGCAACATGAAGCTGCTGCGCGGGCATTTCGACCGCGTCGGGCTGGATTAGCCCGACGGCCGGCTACATCACCACCGTGAGCTTCTTCGCCGCGCGGGTGACGCCGGTATAGAGCCAGCGCTCGCGACTCTCCTGAAACGCGAAGCTCTCGTCGAACAGCACCACGTCGTCCCACTGCGAGCCTTGCGCCTTGTGCACCGTCAGCACATAGCCGTAGTCGAACTCGTCATAGGGTTTGCGGCGCTGCCAGTCGATCTGCTCGATGCCGCCGGTGAAGCATTCCGGCCGCACCGACACCTTGACGCCGCGCGTCGCCGTTTCGTCGTCCGGCAGCAGCCGCATGGTCATGATGCCGGTCTTGCGGCCGCCGCGATCCTTCACCGACCACAGGCCGCCGTTGAACAGGCCCTTCTTGCGGTTATTGCGCAGGCAGACCAGCTTGTCGCCGGCCGATGGCATGTCGCCTTCGAAGCCGCGCCGCTCGCGCATGCGGTTGTTGTAGGCGCGCCGCGTGGCGTTGCGGCCGACCAGCACCTGGTCGGCTTCCAGCACGCGCTGCGGATCGAGGTCCGCCTTGCGCACGACCTCGGTCTCGCCATAACGGCCGGGCTCGAGATACTCGCCGGCGCGGATGTCCATGGACAGCCGGATGATCGGGTCGTCCTTGGCCTGGCGATGCACTTCGGTCAGCATCACGTCGGGCTCGGCCTCGGTGAAAAAGCCGCCGCCCTGGATCGGCGGCAACTGCGCCGGATCGCCCAGCACCAAAAGCGGCACGCCGAACGACAGCAGGTCGCGGCCGAGTTCGGCGTCGACCATGGAGCATTCGTCGATGATGATCAGTTCGGCCTTGGAGGCGGGCGCCTCGTCCCACAGGTCGAAGTTCGGCACTTCCTCGCCGCTCTCGCGGGCGCGGTAGATCAGGCTGTGGATGGTCGAGGCGCCGTGGCAGCCCTTGCCGCGCATCACCGAGGCGGCCTTGCCGGTGAAGGCGGCGAACTTGACCTCGCCGTCGACATGTTCGGCCAGGTGCTTCGCCAGCGTGGTCTTGCCGGTGCCGGCATAGCCGAACAGCCGGAAGATGGCCGGGGTGCCGTTGCTGCCCGGCTTGTCCTTGAGCCAGCGGGCGACCGCTTCGAGCGCGGCGTCTTGGTGCGGTGAGAATTCCATGGGCCGATCAATAGACGAAAGCGGTCGATTGCAAAAGAACGAAATGGGAACCATGCGGGCTTTCATGACGGTTTTGCCCAGCACCATTGCCACGCCGGCGGCGCGCAGGCTGCCCGGTGGGGCCGGACCGTCGAAAGGATTATAGTCGTGACTGTCCGCGGCGTTCCTGCATATATTCCCAGTCTCTTTGCCGTGCGACCGGCGTGTCATGACGCACCGGGCGGCGGGACAGGGCGGGGTGCCGACAATGCGCCTCGTGATTTAGGGCCGGCCGGTGGCCGGTTCGATGGTGGAGCGCCGGGAGGCGCAGCGCCGCCGCCTCGGGTCTCGCCAACTCGGCGCGGGCCGGCGCGCGCCTCCGGAACAGGTCTCGCAAACCTGTTCCGGTCCGGCGTGCGGCGGGGCCTCGCAAGCCTCGCCAGAAGGGGTCTCGCAAACCCCTGGCGCCTCCCGGCGCTCCATTCCCTGCAAGGGAAGGAAAAAGGGGGCAGGCCGGCCCGGGCCTTTCAAACAACAGGGCCGCGCGCGCATGGCCGCCTCGGACCTGTCCGGTTCATTCGAGCGCTTGACTCACCGTTTTCATTTCAATATTCGTTGAAATATGGAACAGTCAGATGCGGTCGCGGCGCTTGCCGCCCTGGCGCAGGACAATCGTCTCGGCGTCTATCGCCTGCTGGTGCAGGCGGGCCCCGACGGCCTGTCCGCGGGCGCGATCGCCGAAACGCTTGAACTTGCGCCGAACACGCTGACCTTTCACTTCGACCGTCTGCGCGCGGCCGGTCTGGTCACCGTGCGCCGCGACGGCCGCTCGATGATCTACGCCGCGCGCTTCGAGACGATGAACGCGCTGGTCGCCTATCTCACCGATAATTGCTGTGGCGGCGCGCCCGAACAATGCGCGCCGGTCGCGGCCTGCAAGCCTTCCGCCAAACGCAGCAAGCAAACCGTGTGATCGGGAAATCTCGATGTCGGACCGCATCTATAACGTACTGTTCCTCTGCACCGGCAATTCGGCGCGCTCGGTGATCGCCGAAGCCATCCTCAACCGCGAAGGCAAAGACCGCTTCCGCGCCTTCAGCGCCGGCAGTCAGCCGAAAGGCGCGGTCAATCCCGGCACGCTCAAGCTGCTGCGCAGTCTTGGGTATGACGTGGCCGGCTTCCGTTCCAAGAGCTGGGCTGAGTTCGCGCAGCAGAATGCGCCGGAGATGGATTTCGTCTTCACCGTTTGCGACGACGCGGCCGGCGAATCCTGCCCGGTGTGGCCGGGCCAGCCGATGACGGCGCATTGGGGCGTGCCGGATCCGGCGGCCGCGACCGGTACCGAGGCGGAAATCGCGCTGGCGTTCAGGGACGCCTATCGCATGCTCAGCCGCCGCATCGAATTGTTTCTGGCGCTGCCACTCGCCAGGCTCGACAAGATGGTGCTTCACAAACGGCTCAAGGATATCGGTGCTGCGCAGTCTCCGTTCGTCCCCGCGAAAGCGGGGACCCAGACTAACGAAGCTGGATTCCCGCTTGCGCGGGAATGAGCGGAGTATGCAGCAGCCGCAACCGGATTGTGTCGTGAGCGAAGCGCCTCTGCCACGCCGTCTGTTCGCCGAAGCGCTCGGCACGGCGTTTCTGCTCGCGGCGGTGGTCGGCTCCGGCATCATGGCCGACAATCTTGCCGGCGGAAACGTGGCACTGGCCCTTCTCGGCAATACGTTGCCGACCGGTGCGATGCTCGTCGTGCTGATCCTGATCTTCGGCCCGGTGTCGGGCGCGCATTTCAATCCCGCGGTGACGCTCGCCTTCGCCTTGCGCGGCGAGTTCGTCCGCGGCGATGTGTTGGCTTATATTGCCGCGCAGGTCGCCGGCGGAATTGTCGGTGTGCTGGCCGCGCATGCCATGTTCGATCTGCCACTGGTGCAGCTGTCGATGAAGGTGCGCTCCGGGCCGCCGCAATGGTTCGCCGAGGCGATCGCCACGTTCGGGCTTCTGCTGACGATCTTCGGTTGTCTTGCGCGGGCGCCGCTCGCCGCGCCCTATGCGGTCGGCCTCTACATCACCGCGGCCTACTGGTTCACCGCCTCGACATCGTTCGCCAATCCGGCGGTCACGATTGCGCGAGCCTTGTCCGACACCTTTGCCGGTATTGCGCCGGCCGGCGTGCCGGCTTTCGTCCTGGCCCAACTGACAGGCATGCTGGTCGCGGTCGCCGCCGCGCGGCTGCTGTGGCCCCGCGAAAACGCCTTGACCGCCTAGCGCCTGCCCGCATTGCCCTTTCGGCCGTCTCATGATTAAGGTCGCGGCGAAATTTTGCCGGACCCTGCATGGCGCGCGACCAGATCGACATGACCCCCATCGAGACACGCGACGAACTCGTCGCCTGGCTCGCAGCGGGCTGCAAGCCGAAGGCGCAGTTCCGCGTCGGCACCGAGCATGAGAAATTCGCCTTCACCATCGAAGGCCATCGCCCCGTGCCTTATTCAGGCCGGCGCAGCATCCACGCGCTGCTGGAAGGCATGCACACCTTGCTCGGCTGGGAGCCGATCATGGAGGGCGAGAACATCATCGGCATGTTCGACGTCACCGGCGGCGGCGCGATCTCGCTGGAGCCGGGCGGCCAGTTCGAACTGTCCGGCGCGCCGGTCGAGACCGTGCACCAGACCGCGTCCGAATTGTTCGCCCATCTGGCGCAGGTGCGCGAAGTCGCCAAGCCGCTCGGCATCGGCTTTCTCGGCCTCGGCATGACGCCGAACTGGAGCCGGGACGATATGCCGGTCATGCCGAAAGGCCGCTACAAGATCATGACCAATTACATGCCGAAGGTCGGCTCCTACGGCCTCGACATGATGTACCGGACCTGCACGGTGCAGGCGAACCTCGACTTCTCCTCCGAAGCCGACATGGTGAAAAAGTTGCGCGTGTCACTGGCGTTGCAGCCGGTCGCCACCGCGCTGTTCGCCAATTCGCCGTTCACCGAAGGCAAGCCGAACGGCTTCCTGTCGATGCGCTCGCAGATCTGGACCGACACCGACAACAACCGCGCCGGCATGCTGCCGTGGACGTTCGAAGACGGCATGGGCTTCGAGCGCTATGTCGACTACGCGCTCGGCGTGCCGATGTATTTCATCAAGCGCGGCGACAGCTACATCGACGTCTCGGGCAAGTCCTTCAAGGACTTCTTCGCCGGCAAGCTCGACGTACTGCCGGGCGAGCGGCCGACCATTTCCGACTGGGCCAATCACCTCAGCACGATTTTTCCCGAGGTGCGGCTGAAGCGGTATCTGGAAATGCGCGGCGCCGACGGCGGACCGTGGCGCCGGCTGCCGTCGCTGTCGGCCTATTGGGTCGGCCTGTTCTACGACGACGATGCGCTCAACGCCTGCTGGGACATGGTCAAGGACTGGACCGCCGAAGAGCGGCAGAAGTTGCGCGACGACGTGCCGAAGCTCGGCTTCAAGGCCGAGATCCGCGGCCGCAACGTCCTGACGCTGGCGCAGGAAACGCTGCGGCTGGCCTCGCGCGGCTTGGCGCGGCGCAAGAATCTCGACCGCAACGGCCGCGACGAGACGCGCTATCTGCGGCCGCTGGAGGAATCGATCGCGCGCGGCATCACGCCGGCCGAGGAATTGCTCGAGAAGTACCACGGCGAGTGGGGCGGCAATGTCGACCGCATTTACGAAGACTATATGTATTGAGGGGCGGCGAGCGCCGGTCTCTCCGCCGTCATGCCCGGCCTTGTGCCGGGCATCCACGTCTTGCTGATCCGAAGTAAGTCATGGATGGCCGGGACAAGGCCGGCCATGACGAGATACGGGGTAAGCGCCAATGGCCAAATCCACGCCCGCCACGCTCGCGCTCGAGAAGGCCAAAGTCGCCTTCCGTCTGCACGAATATGACTACGACCCGAACGCCGAGCGCATCGGCATGCAGGCCGCCGAGGCGCTGGGCATCGAGCCGGCCCGGCTGTTGAAAACCTTGATGGCCAAGGCGGGCAATGACGTCGTGTGCGTGCTGGCACCGTCCGATCGCGAGGTGAACCTGAAGAAGCTCGCCGCCGCAGCCGGCGCCAAGAGCGCGGCGATGCTCGGTGCGGCGGAGGCCGAGCGCATTACCGGCTATCACGTCGGCGGCATATCGGCCTTCGGCCAGAAGAAGCGGGCGCGGGTGTTCATCGAGCAGTCGACGCTTGCCTTCGAGCGCATCGTCGTCAACGGCGGCCGGCGCGGCTTGCAGGTCGAACTGGCGCCGGCGGATGTGGTGCGGGTGCTGGACGCCAAGGCGGCCGAGATTTGCTGACTGACTTCCCTCTCCCCGCTTGCGGGGAGAGGGAAGGAGTCTACTCCGCCGCCTGCGCTTCCGACAGGTTGTCGAGCGACGAGATGATGTGTTCGGCCAAGGCGTCGGCCAGCGTCGAGCCTTCGTGCGGGCTGCGCACCAGGCCGACGCGGCAGGCCGGCAATTCGGGGAAACCTTCCGCCGCCGTCAGCACGCGCATGCCGGGCCGCAAGCCGGATTCGGCCAGCACCGAGACCGCAAGGCCCGCCAGCACTGCAGCCGCGACCGCGCCGGCGTTCGAACTCGAATACAAAACGCGGTGAGGCCGTCCAACCGCCTCCAGCCGCTCGATCGCAATGCGCCGCCAGCTGCAGGTCGGCCGTCCCAGTGCGACCGGCAGCGGCTCTTCGAGATGGGTCGGATGGCGGTTCGACGTCACCCACAGCAGCCGCTCGCGGCGGAATGGCTCCGACGGACGCTTGCTGTCGCAATTGGTGACGATGGCCAGATCGATCTCGTGCGCGTCGATGCGCTCCAGGAGATCGACCGACGGCTCGCAGATCACGGTCAGTTCAACGCCGGGGTAGGCCCTGGAAAAGCGCGCCATGATCTCGGGCAGGTAACGGTCGGCATAATCGTCGGGCACGCCCAGCCGCACCCGGCCCGACAGTTCGGCGTCGGAGAAGGCGGCGATGGTTTCAACGTTCAGCTTGACGATGCGGCGGGCGTAATCGAGCAGGCGTTGGCCGTCTTCGGTGAGCTTCGAGGCGCGGCCGTCGCGGGCAAAGATTGGCCGCTCCAGCCGCTCTTCCAGCCGCTTCATCTGCATCGAGACGGCGGACTGGGTCTTGTTCACCACCTCCGCGGCCCGCGTGAAGCTGCCGCTTTCGGCGATGGCGATGAAGGTGCGCAACTGATCGACGTCGAGCAGGGCGGTCATGGGAAAATCCGTATTTTCGGCCTTTGGCGCCGCATCACTATTGCTGATCAATCAGATTAAAAACATTCGTTTCACTAATCAATAGCCCCGGCGCATACAGACGCGACCACGCAGGAATCGGGTGCCGGTTTCGGGTGGTTGCGGTGGGCGGGCACAGCGAATTTGCCGCTTCAAACCGCGATTGATGGAGCCTGACATGACCGTTCATTTTCCCGTTTTGCCGATCGCCGGCAGCACTCTCCTGCGGGGCTTCGCCTCGGTTCTCGCGCTGGTGACTCACTGGCTCAAGCGTCTGGCCCAGGCCCAGCGCAACCGCCGCGATGCCCGGGTGCTGGCGGCGCTGGACCGCCACATGCTCGCCGACATCGGCCTGACACGCGCCGATGTGCGGGATGCCTTCTCCGAACCGTTCTGGGAGGACCCGACCGCGCTGTTGCGCGAGCGCGCCATCGAGCGCCGCATGAACCGCGTCCTGGCGGCCCCGGCGCTGGCGCCGCGGGAGCCCGCGGCGGCGGAGAGCGGTTTCAGCCGTCCGGCCACCGACCGGCCGGCGCGGCTCGCCTTCTGAGTTTACCGAAACGGCCGGTGCCCTCTCGCCGGCCGCCCGATCCGCCGCCGCGAATATCCCCTCTCGCGGCCGGATCAAGCGCCCGCCGGCCCCTCCGGCGGGCGCAAAATTTTCCGCCTGCAATCACCGATGCCGAGAATGTGCGCGCCGGGATCGTCCCCCTGCGTTACGATACTGCCGTTGGGCTCAGGCTGGCGGTTAAGCATGCGGAAGCGGTTCTTTTATGTTTTGGCCGGGTTGCTGGCGGTTGCCGTTGTCGGGCTGACCGGCTCCGCGCACGCGCAATCGGGATTCGATCGCCGCGGCGGTGACTATGCCAGCTTCCCGGTCAAGAGCGGCGATCCGGCGGAATGCGCATCGCGCTGCGAACGCGAAGGGCGCTGCCGGGCCTGGAGCTTTTCCTACCCGCGCACCGCCAATGCGCAGGCCACCTGCTGGCTGAAATCGTCCGTGCCGCCACCGGTCGCCGCCAAATGCTGCGTCTCCGGCGTGCGCGGCGCCGCCGTCGATGAGCCGCGCGCAAACGCGATCGAATCCTCGATCGACCGGCTCGGCGGCGACTATCGCGATTTCGACATGGCGCCTGACCCGACCGCAGCCGCCTGCAGGGCCGCCTGCGAGGGTGAGAACAAATGTCGCGCCTGGACCTATGTCCGGCCCGGATACATCGGCCAAACCGCACGTTGCTTTCTCAAGGACCGGATCACGCCGCCCCGGCGCAAGCCATGTTGCCTGTCGGGTGTCGTGCGCTAGCGCAATTCACGCCGTGCAATCGGCACTGTCACGCCAGGAGACGTCAATGTCGAAGACCCTCACCAGACGCATTGTTCTGCTGGCGGTCGCCGCCGGCCTGGCCGCCGGCCCGGCGCTCGCGCATCACGGCTGGGGCAGCTATGACGCCAGCAAGCCGGTCACGGTGACCGGACCCATCGTCACCTCGAAGTACGAGAATCCGCACGCCACCATCCAGATCAAGGCCAGCGATAAGGTCTGGACCGCGACGCTGGCGCCGACGGCGCGCATGAACAACCGGGGAGCGATGGCGCCCCTGATTGCGGTCGGCAAGACGGTGACGGTCTACGGCTATCCGTCGACCGTGGAGAAGGACGAGATGCGGGCCGAGCGCATCACCGTCGACGGCAAGTCCTACGAGATGCGCTAGCCGATGCTGGACAGCGCGCCCGCGGTTTTCGTCGCTCTCGAGCAATCGGACTTCGCGGCGGGTATCCGCCAGTCGCTGTGGGCCTATCCAGTGGCCAATGTCGGCCACATCGTTGCGCTGGTTTGCTTTGCCGGCGCCATCGCCGTGATGGACCTGCGCATGACGGGGCTGTTCGCCGCGACCGCGCCGGGCCGCGTGTTGCGCGGCGCGCGCACTGCCGCCATGGCGGCTTTCGCAGGCCTGGTCCTGTCCGGATTCGTGCTGTTCGCGGCCGAAGCCAGCCACGTCATCATGAACGCGGTCTTCCTGATCAAGCTCGGCCTGATCGCGCTTGGGCTGATCAACATCGCGGTGTTCGAATGGGTCACCGCGCCCAAGGTACGTCATCTGCCGCCACTCGCGCCGCTGCCCGCGGCGGCGCGCACGGCCGGCATCCTGTCGCTGACGATCTGGCTGGCGGTGGCGATCTGCGGCCGGGCGATTGCGTATTTTTGAGCGCGTCAGTTAGCGCAACGCCCCGCTCGATTAGAACCCGGTGAACAGCAGGTCGAACGCCCCGATAATAGCGGCGCGCTCGCGCGCAATCGAGCCGCGCGGCGGACCCAGCACGCTCTTGCGCACCGTGACCAGTTCCTGCGTCATAAGCACAAAGGGGTGCCGCCTATATCGACGCGCGGATTGAGCCGATCGGCAAATGTGCCCGATGCGGCTGGCTCCAGCGGGGCGACAACCGTGGTGTCAAGGGTTCGGTCGAGCAGATCGCTTTGCAACGACGCGAGGAACGGCTGCCGATCACGGCTGCGTGGAAACGGATTGCGACGACATCGAATTGTTTCATCGTCACAACAACCCGGCGTCATCCGACAGTAACCCGTGGCTCGCGACCCGATGATTGTACGCCGCGAACGCCGCCTTGTTGTCCTCGACCCAGCGCATCTCCTGATCCGCCGTAACGATCATGCGCAGGCGCCGTTCGAGCGTATCAGACAAGTTGATGCCGAGCCGCGTGGCGGCTTCAAGCAATTCGGTTTCGACGACAAGATTGACCGCGCGCTTGCGCACTTGGCGATCACCCATATTGGCCGCCTCCTGACGTGCAGATGGTAGTGCGCACGCCGGAAAAGCGCAACGATATGCAGAGACTGCTACGCCGTGCCGCCGACGGTGATCCGGTCCATGCGCAGGCTGGGCTGACCGACGCCGACCGGCACGCCCTGGCCGTTCTTGCCGCAGGTGCCGATGCCGGGGTCGAGCGCGAAGTCGTTGCCGATCATCGAGATGCGGTGCAGGTCGGTCGGCCCGTTGCCGATCAGCATGGCGCCTTTGACGGGCGCCGTGACCTTGCCGTTCTCGATCTTGTAGGCCTCGGTGCACTGGAACACGTATTTGCCCGAGGTGATGTCGACCTGGCCGCCGCCGAAGCTGACGGCGTAGAGGCCGTTCTTCACCGAGGCGATGATCTCGGCCGGCTCGTGTCCGCCGGCCAGCATGTAGGTGTTGGTCATGCGCGGCATCGGCACGTGCGCGTGAGATTCGCGACGCCCGTTGCCGGTCGGCTTCATGCCCATCAGCCGCGCGTTCTGGCGGTCCTGCATGTAGCCGACCAGGATGCCGTCCTCGATCAGCGTCGTGCGGTTGGTGGGCGTGCCTTCGTCGTCGATGGAGAGCGAGCCGCGCCGCGACTGCATGGTGCCGTCGTCGACCACGGTGACGCCCTTGGCGGCGACGCGCTGGCCCATCAGGCCGGCAAAGGCCGATGTCTTCTTGCGGTTGAAGTCGCCTTCGAGACCGTGCCCGACCGCTTCGTGCAGCATGACGCCGGGCCAGCCGGCGCCGAGCACCACGTCCATTTCGCCGGCCGGGGCGGCGACCGCGTCGAGATTGACCAGCGCCTGACGCACGGCTTCGTCGACCGCACCTTGCCATGAATGCGTTTCGATGAAACGCGCATAGCCTTCGCGGCCGCCAAAACCATGACTGCCGCTTTCCTGGCGGTCGCCGTCGCCGGTCACGACCGAGACGTTCAGGCGAACCAGCGGGCGCACATCGCGATAGCTCTCGCCGTCGGCGCGCAGGATTTCGACGACCTGCCACGTCGCGGCGACGCTGGCGGTGACCTGCCGTACGCGCGGATCCTTGGCGCGCGCATAGGCGTCGATCTGCTCCAGCAGCTTCACCTTGGTTTCGAAGGACGGCTCGCCGAGCGGGTTTTCATCGCTGTAGAGTTTCTGGTTGGTGCGGCCGGGCGCCTCGGCATATTTGCCGCTGTGGCCGCCTTTGACGGCGCGCACCGCTTCGGCGGCGCGGGCCAGCGCGCCTTCCGACAAATCGGAGGCGTGCGCATAGCCAACCGCTTCGTCCTTGACCGCGCGCAGACCGAAACCTTGCGCCGTGTCGTAGGTCGCCTGCTTGAGCCGGCCGTTGTCGAAAGCCAGCACTTCCGCCTGCCGATATTCAAGGAACAGCTCGCCATCGTCGGCGCCTTCCAGGCCGCGGCCGATGATCTGGCGGACCTTGCTTTTGTCGAGACCGGCGCGGTCGATCAATGAGGAGAGGGCAGGGTCTGTCATGGCGGCTCCGCAGCTTGGGTTCCTCATCAGATAGGGTCTTTACGGCGATTTGGCGAGGGTGGCCCCCGAATAAGACCGGGCGTTTTGCCCGCATTGTTAGCCGGTGGGCCCCTTGCTATCGTTCTCGCTCACGCAAGGCCGGGGCGCTGTACGAATGGCGGAATTCCAGACGATCGAACTGCAAGCCGATCAGCCGGTGGCGGTGCTGACACTGAACCGGCCGCAGCGCCTCAACGCCATCAACAAGCAGATGCTGGGGGAATTGCAGGACGCCCTCGATATCGTCGAGGCCGCCGCCGCCGTGCGGGTGCTGGTGGTCAAGGGCGCCGGCGGGAATTTCTCGTCCGGTTTCGACCTCAAGGAGCAGATGGCGACGCAGCCCTCTGGCGCCGCGCAATGGCGCGAGATTCTCGACCGCGACTTCCAGGCGGTGAAGCGGTTCTGGTCGCTGAAGAAGCCGACCATCGCCGCCGTCAACGGCTATTGTCTGGCCGGCGGCTGCGAGCTGGCATTGTGCTGCGACATCACCATCGCCGCCGACGATGCGACCTTCGGCGAGCCGGAGCTGAAGTTCGGCGCCGGCATCGTCGTGATGATCCTGCCGTGGCTGGTCGGACCCAAGCGTGCCAAGGAAATCATCCTGACCGGTGCCGACCGCATCCCGGCCAAGGAAGCGCATGCGATCGGTCTGATCAATCGTGTGGTGCCGCCGGCCGAAGTCGAGGCGGCGGCGATGGCGATGGCCAAGCATATCGCTGTGATAGATCCGTCGCTGGTGCAGCACACCAAGCGCGCCATCAACCGGCAGTTCGAGATCATGGGGCTGACCGAAGCCCTCGATGAAGCGCTCGACATCGATCTCGCCATCGAAGGTGAAGGCTCCGCCGACAAGCAGCGCTTCATGGAGATCGCGCGGCGCGATGGCTTGCGCGCGGCGATCGCCTGGCGCGACGCGCGGTTCGCGCCATGACCGAACGGCTCGATGCGCGGCTGTTCGCGGCTTGCGAGACATTCGGCGATGCCGCCGCCCTCGACGGCGGCGAGTATTGTCTCAGCTATGCCGAACTCGCCGCCAGCGCGCGGACGATCGCCGAAGCGCTGCGGGTGCAGGGCCTGCGCGCCGACGAGCCGGTGCTGGTGCCGATCGCCAATGCGCCGGCGGACATTGCCGCCTTTCTCGGCGTCTGGGCCGCCGGCGGCGTGGTGGTGCCGGTCAGCCGCGACGCGCCGCCGGTGGCGACCGAGGTGACGCGCAGCGCGGCGCAGGCGCGAATCATGCTGCTGGACGGCCGGGCGCTGCGCATCGGCGACCATCCGCCACCGCCGGAGCGCCCGCTGCTGAAAGACGCGGCGCTCATCATCTTCACGTCGGGCTCGACCGGCGCGCCGAAGGGCGTGGTGATCGGTCACGACGCCTTCGCCCGCAAGCTGCTGGAGATCGACAGCCATCTGAAATTCACGCCGGCGACGCGGGCGCTGCTGGTGCTGCAGATCACCTTCATCTTCGGCATCTGGTTCACGCTGCTGACTTTGCTGAAGGGCGGCAGCGTCGTCATGCGCGCCCGCTTCGACGCGGCGGCGCTGATCGACGACCTCGTCGCGCAGGGCATCACCGACGCTGCGTTCGTGCCGACCATGTTGCGCAAGCTGCTGGCGACCGAGGCGGCGGTGCGTTCGCCGTCGCGCGATCGCCTGGCGCTGACGCGCATCCACACCGGCGGCGAGCCGTTCAGTCCGGCGCTCGGCGAGCGCATATCCGCGCTGCTGCCGACCGCGGCCATCACCGACATTTACGGGCTGACGGAAACCGCCAGTTCGGATTTCTTTTTGCCGTTCGCGAAAGGCGCGGCCTTCGCCAGCGGCATCGGCCGCATTTCGAAGAGCGAGCGCTTTCGCATTGCCGATGCGCAGGGCCGCGAGGTCGCGCCGGGCGAGGCCGGCGAATTGCAGATCCTGACGCCCTTCATCATGAACGGCTACCTCGATCAGCCGGCGCTGACCGCGGCCGCCTTCGCCGACGGTTATTTCCGCACCGGCGATCTGGCGCGGCTGAAGCCGGACGGCACGCCGGAACTGGTCGGCCGCAGCAAGGACCTGATCGCGCGCGCCGGCGCCAAGGTGTCGCCGCTCGAACTCGACGGCGTGCTGGCGCAGCATCCGGCGGTGGCGGCGGCGCTGACGGTCGGCGTGGCCGACGAGATCGCCGGCGAGCGCATTCACGTGCTGATCGTGCCGCGCGAAGCCGCCATCGACGAAAAGGAATTGCGCCGCTGGGTCGCGGACCGCGTCGAGGCCTACAAGCGGCCGGACGTCTACCACTTCGGCGACGAACTGCCGCTCGGCCGCACTGGCAAGGTCGATCGTGATGCCTTGCGGCAGCGCCTGAGCGCGGCACGTTAACGCCGCTTCTTCACCGCCTTTTTGGTTCGCGGGCGGCGGCCATCGCTCAACTCCACCCAGGCCGGCGCGTGATCGCTGGCGTCTGGCCGGCCGCGCACCGCCCGGTCGACGCCGGCGTCGACAAGGCGTGCGGCAAGCG
>LNFM01001721.1_pt1 | contig 70622 bp, 58 predicted proteins | sample 596031 | NCBI WGS metagenome assembly LNFM01 (sample SAMN04254537, study PRJNA301005) | activated carbon metagenome | isolation source: dual media filters at the Ann Arbor, Michigan drinking water treatment plant | place: USA: Ann Arbor
CCCTGGAGCCCGGCTACTACCTGCTGCAGACCGCGGCGGCAGGCCCACGTTTCGTGATCGTGGCGCCTGCGCAGTGCTGGGCCCCTGCCCCACTGCACAACGGTGAGCGGTGGTGGGGTATTGCCACGCAGCTGTATGCCCTGCGGTCCGAGCGCAACTGGGGCATTGGCGATTTCACAGACCTTGCAGCCCTGGCCGACACGGCTGCGCAGGCGGGTGCAGCGTTTGTGGGCATCAGCCCGGTGCACGCGCTGCGCCCGGGCCAGCCCGAGGCAGCCAGCCCCTACAGCCCCAGCAACCGCCTGGCCTTGAACACGGTGCACATCGATGTGACGGCCGTACCCGGATTTGCGGCCTGCAATGCGGTGCGGGCCCTTCTGGCCGACCCTGTTTTTCAGGAGCGCCTGCGCAAGGTGCGGGGCAGCACCACGGTGCTGTACCAGGAAGTGGCGGCCCTCAAGCAGGCCGTGATCGCGCCTTTGTGGGAGATGTTTTGCGTGCAGGCGTGGAAGGCGGGTACTGACGACGGACAGGCCTTTGACGCCTTCATGGCAGAGCGCCAGGACACTCTGGGCTTGCACGCCCGGTACGAGGCGCTGCAGCAGCACCTGAGCGCAGCCGACCCGGCCGTGTGGGGCTGGCCGGCCTGGCCCGCAGCGCTGCAGGACCCTGCATCCCCTGAGGTGGCCGATTTTGTACGCCTCCATCCGGACGAGATCGCTTTTCATTACTGGCTGCAATGGCTGGCCCACACCCAGCTGGCCCGCGCCAGCGCCCATGCCCGGCAGGTGATGCCACTGGGGCTGTATGGCGACCTGGCGGTGGGCGCGGTGGACGGCGGCGCCGAAACCTGGACCTTCGCCGGGCTCTATGCGCGCGGCATGAATGTGGGCGCCCCGCCCGACCCGCTCAGTGCCCAGGGGCAGGACTGGGGTCTGCCGCCGGTGAACCCGGTGCGGCTGCGCGCCACGCGGTTCAGGCAGTTCCGTGCCTTGCTGGCCGCCAGCATGCGCCACTGTGGCGCGCTGCGGCTGGACCATGTGATGGCGCTGATGCGCCTGTACTGGAACAGCCCCGACGGCGGCACCTACGTGGGCTACCCGCTGCAGGCCATGCTGGCCATCGTGGCGGTGGAAAGCCACCGGTTCCGGTGCCTGGTGATCGGGGAAGACCTGGGCAACGTCGCACCGCTGATGCGCGAAGCCATGGAAGCGCGCGGGCTCCTGTCGTACCGGCCGCTGATCTTTGAGCGCCTGGAGAGTGGGGGTATCCGCCCGCCGGCCGAATGGAAAACCCGGGCGCTGGCCGTGGTGAGCACGCACGACCTGCCCACGCTGCGGGGCTTCTGGGCGGCAGACGACATTGCCACCCAGCAGTCGCTGGGCTGGCTGCCCGGCACGGACGACCAGGTGCGCGCGCAACTGGCCCGGGCGCACGACCGCACCCATCTGCTGGCCGCCCTCCAGGCCCAGCATATGCTGCCCGAGGGTGTGACGCTGGACACCCGCACGGCACCCGACATGACGCCCGAGCTGGCCGCAGCCGTCTACGCCTTTCTGGCGCAGACGTCGTGCCAGCTGGTGGCCGCAACGATGGAAGACCTGACCGGGCAGCGCGAGCAGCCCAATGTGCCGGGCACCAGCGAAAGCATGTTCCCCAACTGGCGCCAGCGCAACCGCACGCCCATCGAGGCACTGGGCCAGGACCCATGGTTTTGCGCCATCACCCGCACCATCCGCGTGGGCCGCAGTGCCTGGCTGCACGACGCGCCGCAGCCCCTGCCCGATCTGGGTAGCGCCGATGTGCCGCTGTCCACCTATCGGGTGCAGCTCCATGCAGGCTTCACCTTCGAGCAGGCGCGCGCCGCAGTGCCGTACTTGCACCGGCTGGGCATCAGCCACCTGTACACCGCGCCGTACCTCAAGGCGGCCCCCGGCAGCCTGCATGGCTACGACGTCGTGGACCCCACGCAGCTGAACCCCGAGATCGGCACCGACGCAGACCACGCCGCGCTGTGCGAGGCGCTGACAGGCCACGGCATGGGCCATCTGCTGGACTTTGTGCCCAACCACATGGGCGTGGAGCACCCGTCGAACCTGTGGTGGCAGGACATGCTGGAGCACGGCGAGGCGTCGGTCCATGCGGCCAAGTTCGATATCGAATGGTGCCCCGCCAACCCGCAGACGGGGCGGCGCGTGCTGCTGCCGGTGCTGGGCGAGCACTACGGCAAGGTGCTGGAAGCCGGGCAGCTGCGCGTGGATGGCGATGAAGCGGCCGGGCGCCTGCAAGTGCACTACTTTGACCATGTGTTCCCGCTGGACCCGCGCAGCTATGCGCTGGTGTTGCGTGCGGCGCCGCTGCCAGGCGATGCATCAGGCCCTGGTCACAGCGCCGCCGAGGCCGCCTCGCTGGTGGACGCACTGGCCGCGCTGCCGGACCGGTTTGCCACCGACCCCGACCTGCGTGCAGCCCGGCTGCGCGACAGCGCCATCGGCCAGCGCCGCCTGTCCGAACTGGTGGCTGCCCACACATGGGCGCGCGACTGGCTCCGCGCCTGCCTTGCGCGCGTGAACGGCGAGGTGAGTGACTCAGGTGACCCGGCTGACCCGGCGAGGTTTGACCTGCTCGATGAACTCCTGCAGTCGCAGGCCTGGCGCCTGGCCGACTGGCGCGTGGCGGGCGACGACATCAACTACCGGCGCTTTTTCAACATCAACTCGCTGGCTGCGCTGCGCATGGAAGACCCCGAGGTCTTCGAGGCCACCCATGTCCTGCCTATGCGCTGGCTGGGCGAGGGCAAGCTCACCGGTCTGCGCATCGACCATCCGGACGGGCTGGCCCACCCTTCGCAGTACTTCCAGCGGCTGCAGCAGCGCTACGCAGCCCTGCAGCGCGCCCAGGGCAAGGAACCCCGGGCTCTGTACCTCGTGGTCGAAAAGATCATGGCCGACCACGAGCCCCTGCCGGCCGACTGGCCGGTGCATGGCGGCACGGGCTACCGCTTCAGCACGCTGGTGACGGGCGTGATGGTCGACACCGCAGCGCAGGCGCGGTTTGACGCGATGTACCAGGCGTTCACAGGCGAAGACCTTCCGTTTGAGGAAGCGGCCTACGAGTGCAAGCGCCTCATCATCGAGAGCGTGCTGTTCAGCGACATGACGTGGCTGATGGACACCCTGCACCGCATCACGCGCGCCGACCGCGCCGTATGCGACTTCACCCGCAACCAGCTGCGCATTGCACTGGTGGAGGTGGCGGCGCAGTTCCCGGTGTACCGCACCTATGTGCTGGCCGATGGCACACCGCCCAGCGACCTGGACCGGCAGCACATTGCCTGGGCCATCAAGGCGGCACGCAGAAAGCTGGGCACTGCAGAAGGCGGCGTGCTGGCGTACATCCACGCAGTGCTACTGGGCACCCCGGGGCCGGAGCCCGCGCTGCGGCACGCCTTTGTGCGGCGCTGGCAGCAGTTCACTGCGCCGGTGATGGCCAAGGCGATTGAAGACACGCTGTTCTACCGCTACACGCGCCTGGTTTCGCTCAACGACGTGGGCGCGGAGCCCCGCCGTTTTGGCGTGTCGGTGGCGGCATTCCACCAGACCAACAGCCAGCGCTCGCGCCATGTGCCCCACGGGCTGCTGGCCACGTCCACCCATGACAGCAAGCGCTCGGAAGACGTGCGCGCGCGGCTGAATGTGCTGTCGGACCTGCCTGAGGTGTGGCAGGCGGTGGTAGAGCAGCTGCAAGCCGCAGGACACAGCTTTTGCAGCGAGGTGGATGGGCAGCAGGTGCCCACCGCGGGCGACCTGTGGAGCCTGTACCAGACCATGGTGGGCATCTGGCCCGCACGGCCCGTGGACGCGGCAGAAAAGGCCGCGCTGTCGGAAAGGCTGCAGCAGTACAAGATCAAGGCCATGCGCGAGGCCAAGGTGGCCACCAACTGGCTGTTCCCGCATGAGGCCTATGAAGCTGCCGTGACACGGTACATCGGGCATTGCCTGGCCAGCCGGCGTTTTGTGGGCGTGCTCGAAGACTTCGTGCAGCGCATCGCATCCTACGGCTACCGCAACAGCCTGTGCCAGGTGGCCCTCAAGCTCACCTGCCCGGGTGTGCCCGACATATACCAGGGCTGCGAAGTATGGAACTTTTCCCTGGTAGACCCGGACAACCGCCGGCCGGTAGACCTGCACGCCATGGCGCAGTCGCTCGACCGGGTGCAAGCGCTGTACGCGCACGGCTACCCGGCCGCTGCGGCGTGGCAGGACCTGCTGGGCAGCGGACCCGACATGCCCAGCGATGTGAAGCAACTGGTGACCTGGCGCCTGTTGCAGCTGCGCAGCCGCTTTGCGGCGCTGTTTCGCAACTCCATCTACCTGCCGCTGGAGATCACGGGCGACAGCGAGGCCCATGCCCTGGCGTTTGCGCGGATTCTGGACGACCAGGTGGTGGTGCTGGTGTCTTCGCGCCTGCTCGCCAGCAAGCCCAACGCGGGCTGGGGTGATACCCGGGTTGCACTGGCCGGGGCCCACCCCGGCCTGGTGCGGGTGCAGGCATGGACAAACTGGATGACGGGCAGGACCCTGGCGGCCGAAGACGCGCTGACACTGGATGAGGTACTGGGCAACGCAATGCCTGGTGGCGACGGGTTGCCGTTTGCGGTGCTGGTACCCGCGGACGCCCTGATATGAAGGTGCTGTTTGCCACTCCGGAGTTTGCCCCGCTGGTCAAGACGGGTGGGCTCGGGGATGTGAGTGCAGCGCTTCCGCGTGCACTCCGCGCGCTGGGCCACGATGTGCGCGTGCTCATGCCTGCCTATGGCGGAATGGCGTCTCTGGGCACCCTGCAACGCGTGATCTCGCTGCCTGCGTGGGAGGGCTGGCCTGCGGCGCAGCTGCTGCACACCGAGCTGCCCGACGGGCAGGTTCTGTGGCTGCTTGCCTGCCCCGCGCTGTACCCGAGCTCCGGCACCCCGTATGGCGACCCGGCTGCCCCCGACCTGCATGCGCAGGCTTTGCGCTTTGGTTTCCTCAGCCGTGTGGCGGCCTGGCTGGCCACGCCCGATAACACCACGGGCTGGCATGCCGATGTGCTGCACGCCAACGACTGGCCTGCAGGGCTTGCGCCCCTGTACCTGCGCCAGCTGCGCGATGCCCCGGGCGCTCCCCCGGCAGCCAAAAGCGTGGTGACGCTGCACAACCTGGCTTTCCAGGGCATTTTTCCCATGCACCTGGCGGACATGCTGCAGGTGGCGCCCATCCACCGCGGCATCGAAGGGGTTGAATACTGGGGCCAGCTCTCCATGCTCAAGGCGGCGCTTCAGTTTGCCGATGCGATCACCACCGTGAGCCCCACCTATGCGGCCGAGATACAGCAGCCCGCGCTGGGGGCCGGGCTGGACGGCGTGCTGCGCGTGCGTGCAGCCTCGCTGCACGGCATCCTGAACGGCATCGACACGGGCGTATGGAACCCGGCGAGCGACCCCCTGATCGCAATGAACTACGACAGCACCACGCTGGCCCATAAGGCAGCCAACACGCGCGCGCTACGGGCCCGCACGGGCCTCGTGCCCAGCACGGCCCCGCTTTTCGGCTTTGTCGGCCGGCTGACCACGCAAAAGGGAATCGACTGGATTCTGGCCAGCGCCCCCCGCTGGCTGGCCACGGGCGCGCAGCTGGTGGTCCTTGGCCGGGGCGATGCCGCACTGGAGCACGCCCTGCTGGACCTGGCGCAGGCCCACCCGGGCAGCGTGCACGCCACACTGGGCTTTGACGAAACGCTGGCACACCTGATCGAAGCGGGGGCCGACTGCTTTCTGATGCCGTCCCGTTTCGAGCCGTGCGGGCTGAACCAGATGTACAGCATGGCCTATGGCACTCCGCCGGTGGTCACACCCACCGGCGGACTGGCCGACACCGTCGAAGACGTGGGGGACAGCCTGGAGCATGGCACGGGCTTCGTCATGGAAACCACCAGCCAGGAAGGCTTTGACGCCGCCATGGACCGTGTGCTTTGCGCCTGGCGCAAGCCAGAACTCTGGAAGGGTATCCAGCAGCGCGGCATGGCCCGTGATTTCGGCTGGGGCAACGCGGCCAGGCAGTACAGCGCGATCTATACAACGCTGGCAGACAACACGACCGGGTGAAAAGACGGTAGCGGCCATGCCGCACATAGCGACGACATGCAGCCTTTGTAGAAATCGCCGGACCGGACCTGTCTCCGGCAAACGCCGCGGACAGGTCCAGCCACCTCAGACCAAAGGCGGGTCAGTCTCGCGCTCCGGATGGCGGTGCAGGGCAATGCACCGGATGAACGCCTCGAACTCGGCGCCCCCTGCTCCGGCAACGATACCGGGGTCGGACTCGCCGCCCGGCAGCGAGGTGGGCACGCCCGCAGCTTCCAGCAGCATGGCCGATGCCGGCATGACCAGGATGGACTTGCAGTGCCGGTAGTGGTCCTTGATGAATTCCATGGTGTGGCCATCAGCCGCCAGCTTCTGGACGCCTGCCGAGCCATCGGGCAGAGCCAGCGCATCGAACAGGAATCCAGGCTCGTTCTCCATCGATGCATCCGCATCCAGGCGTACGCCATCCGCCGCCTTGACCGGGCCGATGCGCGGCGCGACCAGCCGCGGCACCGCGCCCTGCGCCTGCAGCAGGGCGTGGAGCTGCATCACGCTTTCGCCCGCCACGCCATCCGCCACCAGCAGTGCAATCTTCCGGCCAGCAATGCTGCCATCGCCGGGCCGCGCCATCAGCGAGAGGGCATCGGACACGTCCACCTCGGGCGTGGGTGCCTCGGCAATCGCCTTGGGCATGGGCGCGGGCAGCGTGGTGATACCCAGACCCGCTGCCACCTGCGCCGCCAGGCCTTCCGAGACATTGCGCAATGAAGACACCATGCGCTCGCGAATCGCAGGCACGGTCACCTTGCTGAGCTCGAAACGGAAGGCCGCTACGATGTGCTGCTGCTCTACCGCCGTCTGGCTGTCAAAGAACAGCCGGGCCTGGGTGTAGTGCTCTGCAAACTTCTCGGGTTTGGCGCGCACCTTGCCCTGCTCCTCCTTGGCCGCAATGCGTGCAGGCACCGATACAAAGCCCTGTGAGCCGGCCTGGAACGGGCAACCGCCTGCCAGCGAGTTGGGTTCGTACGACACCCGTCCGCGGTGGATGGCCTGCCGGTGCATGCCGTCGCGCTGGTTGTTGTGCACGGGCGCAATGGGTGCATTGATGGGGATCTCGTGGAAGTTGGGCCCGCCCAGGCGCGAGATCTGCGTATCCACATACGAATGGATGCGCCCGGCCAGCAGCGGGTCGTTCGAGAAATCGATGCCCGGCACGACATGCGCGGTGCAGAAGGCCACTTGCTCCGTTTCGGCAAAGAAGTTGTCAGGGTTGCGGTTGAGCACCATGCGGCCAATGGGGCGCACGGGGATCAGCTCTTCGGGAATGATCTTGGTGGCATCCAGGATGTCGAAGCTGAAGCGGTCGGCCTGCTCTTCCGTGAACACCTGCACGCCCAGTTCGTACTCGGGGTACACCCCCGCCTCGATGCGTTCCCACAGGTCGCGTCGGTGGTAGTCGGGGTCGGCGCCGGAAATCTTCACAGCCTCGTCCCACACCAGCGAATGGGTGCCCGCCTTGGGCGACCAGTGGAACTTGACGAACACCGACTCCCCCACCGCATTCACGAAGCGGAAGCTATGCACGCCAAAGCCCTGCATGGTGGCGTAGCTGCGCGGAATGGCGCGGTCCGACATCACCCACATGAGCATGTGGGTGGACTCCGGCATGAGCGACACGAAATCCCAGAAAGTGTCGTGCGCGCTGGCGGCCTGCGGCATCTGGTGGTGCGGCTCAGGCTTGACGGCGTGCACCAGGTCCGGAAACTTCATGGCGTCCTGGATGAAGAACACAGGCATGTTGTTGCCCACCAGATCCCAGTTGCCTTCGTCGGTGTAGAACTTCACGGCAAAGCCGCGCACATCGCGGGCCGTGTCCTTGGAGCCGCGCTCGCCCTGCACCGTGGAAAAGCGCACGAAGACGGGCGTGATCTTTCCGGCTTCCTGGAATGGCGCAGCCCGGGTGAGGTCGCTCAACGATTCGTACGCCTCGAAGAAGCCATGCGCACCCGAGCCGCGGGCGTGCACGATGCGCTCGGGAATGCGCTCGTGGTCGAAGTGGGTGAGCTTTTCGCGCAGTACGAAGTCTTCCAGGAGCACCGGTCCGCGCAGGCCGTACTTGAGCGAGTTCTGGTTGTCGCTGACGGGTACACCCTGGTTGGTGGTCAGGCGCTGGCCGGTGGAGTCCACCCGAACCCGGTCGAGCGACTCGATGGTGGCATTGACCCCAGGCGTGGCGCGGCTGCCGGTCTTGGGATTCGATAGCGCCGCCTCGGAAAGAGAGCTGGCGCTCACCAGGTCGGACTCGGGCTCCACCGTTGCACCGGGTTGCGGGGCCGTGCCCTGCGCAAACCCGTGTTCGCCAGGTTTGGTCGCATTGAATGGCATGGCCGCAGCCATGGCGTGGGTCTGCATGGCTTTTCGGGCCAGCGCATCACCGCTGGGTTCCATCGACGACGGGGCACTGTCGGTATTGCGTGCGGCAGCAGCAAACTGGTCACCGGGTGAAGCACCCTTGGATTTCTCGCTCATTGGCGCGCCTTTCATGGGGAGTTGGACGGGAGCCCCCAGCCTCGACCATGGGCGTTCCACTGCATGTCAGACGGACCCTACTTCGGCCGTAGCTGCCAAGCCACCCTTCCTGGCGAGGCTGAAAAACCGGTTGCTTGGTCGCTTCGCCCAGCGATGCGGTGGGCTTGTCATGGCACTCCCACGGTACGTTGCCCGTTGCAAGGCGCTCGCCCACCATGGGCACGGTCCAGTGCACGGAGCTGGCCAGCCCAGCGGCACAGAGACAGCCATGCCAGGCCGCTGCAGTGGTGGCAGGCCGATGCCACCAGATCCGGCGGCCAGGCTTCAAAGCTTTAGCCCAGGCGAAACCTGCGCCACAAGCCGGCAGGCCGTAGCCGTCGAACTTGAGTTCCCAGGCCCAAGCATCCAGATCCGCTGTCCGACAGTCGACCCGGATGGCCCGCTCTGGGGCCAGCTGTTCGGCCTCCTTGAAGACGTCGTGGATGGCCATGCAGTAACGCCCATCCCCAAGAGCAGCGCCCCGGCCACAGGCTGAATCCTGATTCCTTCTGAAGGGCATTCAAGGCTGAAATGCCCCCTGGCGCACGCCCTGCAAGGGAGACCTGCTAGCAATTCTGAACACCGGTTGATGCCCCCTGCACCGGTAGTTCCCACGGACAGGACAGCGGGGATATACTGTTTTTTCATACAGTATTTATCCATGCATTTTGATGCCCCGTCAGGCCAACTCCCATGTCCGCCCCGCTTCCTGCAGCCTTCGCCGCTTTCGACCCAGGTGCCATGCTGGCGCCCCATGTGGCCGAGGCTCTCTGGCGCGGAACGGAGGTCAATGCCAGTGCCGTCCGGACGGTACGCACGGGTTTTGATGCGCTGGATGCACAGTTGCCCGGAGGCGGCTGGCCCACCCACAGCCTGACGGAAGTGCTGACGCCGCAGGCGGCTTTCTGCGAATGGCGCCTGCTGGGCCGTTCGCTGCCAGCGCTCATGCAGGACGGCGGGCGCCTCTATCTCATCGCCCCGCCCAAACAGCCGCATGCAGGAGGGCTGGCCCAGCTCGGAGTGACGGCAGAGCAGGTTCTGTGGATCGACGCCTCCAAGCCTGTAGACCGGCTCTGGGTCACCGAGCAGATCCTCAAGTCCGGTCCCGCCGGGGCCGTGCTGGCCTGGCTGCCCCAGGCACGGCCTGAGCAGTTGCGGCGCCTGCAGATCCACGCGCAGTCGTGTGATGCCCCAGTGTTCCTGTTCAGGCCCCTGGCCACGCTGGCTGATGCATCACCCGCCCCCTTGCGCATCACCGTGGCGCCAGCACAGGGGTGGGATCTGGAGGTGCGCATTGCCAAGCGCCGGGGTTCGTGCCTCGATGAATCGCTGTACCTGCCCGCCATGCCGGGCAACCTGGCGGACGTGATCCCACCGCGGTTGCACACCGTTCCGGCAGCACCTGCTGTCGCCCCTTCGCGCGAGGAGGCTTCCCATGCTCGGGCATTGGGCCGCATTGCTCCCCCTGCCGCTGCCCGCGTGCCCGTCTCCCATTGATGCCGCCTCCCTCGGAATCTGGGCATTGCAGTTCACCCCACGGGTGGCTTTGCTCGAAGGTTCGGTGGTCGCAGAGATGGCAGGCAGTGCACGGCTGTTCGGGGGCATGGCGCAGCTGCGCACGCAGGTGGAATGCGGGGCACAGGAACTGGGCGCCCGGGTGGCCTGGGCACCCACTGGCAAAGCAGCTCTGGCACTGGTGCGCCATGCAGGCAGCACAAATGCCCTGGATGGATTCAAGGCCTCTCTTGCCCAGGTGCTGGATGCCCTGCCCCTGCAGGCTATCACCGCCGTTGCCCTGCACGAACCTACGCTGGCGCGGGTGGGCTGCCGCACGCTGGGCGATGTACGCAGGCTGCCGCGCGGCGGTCTGGGCCGGCGGTTTGACACAGCCCTGCTCACGGCGCTGGACCAGGCCTATGGCCTGCGGCCGGAGGCTTATGAATGGATCACCCTGCCCGAGCAGTTCCAGGCCCGGCTGGAACTGATGTCGCGTGTCGAATCCGCACCTGCACTGCTGTTTGGTGCGCGGCGCCTGCTGGTGCAGATGACAGGCTGGCTGGCGGCCCGCCGACTGGGCACCACGGCCTTCACCCTGCGCTGGTGCCACGACGTGATGCGCGCCAAGGATGCCGGCACTGGCGGAGAGCTGACGGTGCGCACGGCGCAGCCCACGCAGAACACCGAACACCTGGCACGCCTGCTGACCGAGCACCTGGCCCGCGTGCAGCTGCTGGCCCCGGCTGGCGACCTCGAACTGCTGGCCACGGAGGTGGTGCCCATCTCCGAGGAAAGCCGTTCGCTCATTCCCGAAACCCTGCGCCGAGGGGGCAGCACCGACCTGGCGCTCGAGCGCATCCAGGCACGCCTGGGCAACGCCTGCGTGCGCCGCCCGGTCATGTCGCCCGACCATCGGCTCGAATGGATGCAAAGCTGGAACAGCACGCCAGGCAAACGCCCCCAGGCACCCGAAGCGGTATATGCATTTCCCCTGCCCACCTGGGTGCTGGATGAGCCCCTGCGGCTGATCGAACGTGACAACCGGCCCTGCTATCAGGGGCCGCTACAGATGCTGCTGGGCCCCGACCGGATCGAAGGGGGATGGTGGCACCGCAGCGTGGCCGGACCAGATGCCGTACCGCTGAACGTGCAGCGCGACTATTGGCTCGCGCTGAGCCCGCATGCGGGCGTGCTGTGGATCTTTCAGCAGCGGCTGGCGCACGACCAGACAGCCTGGTTCCTGCATGGGCACTTTGCCTGAGGAGTCCGCGCATGACCGCACACACCCGATCCCTGCCCGACTACGCAGAACTGCGCTGCGTGTCGAACTTCACGTTTCTGCGCGGCGCCAGCCACCCTGAGGAGCTGGTGGAGCGCGCCAGGGAGCTGGGCTACCGGGCACTTGCCATCACCGACGAGTGCACCATGGCCGGTGCGGTACGTGCCCATGTGGCCGCCAAGGCCGCAGGACTGCCGCTGCTGCTGGGCTCGCAGTTCTGCATCACGCCGCGCAGCAGCGCTGAAGCTCCCTTCACGCTGGTGGTGCTGGCGCAGAACCTGAACGGCTACGGCAACCTGTGCGCCTTCATCACCCGGCTGCGACGCACGGCTGACAAGGGCACCTACAGCCTCACGCTGGACCACATCACAGGGGTCGAGCTCACCGACTGCCTGACCCTGCTCTGCCCCGACCGCAAGGCCACGCAGGCGCAGCTGGAGGGCATGGGACTGTGGGCGCTGCACCACTTCACCGGGCGCTGCTGGATCGGGGTGGACCAGATGCGCCGCCTGGACGATGAGCTGTGGCTGCACCGCATGCGCCACCTTTCGGGACTTACCGAGTTACCCCTGGTGGCGGTGGGCGATGTGCACATGCATGTGCGCTCGCGCAAGCCGCTGCAGGACGTGCTGACCGCCACCCGCCTGGGCAAGCCCCTGGCCGAGTGTGGCCATGCCCTGCAGCGCAGTGCCGAACAGCACCTGCGCACCCGCCTGCGGCTGGCCCGCACCTTTGCGCCCGACCTGCTGGCCGAGACCCTGCAGGTGGTGGCCCGCTGCAGCTTCAGCCTGGACGAACTGAAATACCAGTACCCCGACGAGGTGGTGCCGCGCGGGCACACGGCCGCGAGCTTTCTGCGCCAGGTGACGTACGAAGGCGCGGGCCGCCGCTGGCCGCAGGGCATCACCGCTGCCGTACACGCACAGATCGAGCACGAGTTGTCGCTGATCTGCGAGCTGCGCTATGAGCACTACTTCCTTACCGTGTACGACATCGTGGCGTTTGCGCGCTCGCGCCACATCCTGTGCCAGGGCCGTGGCTCGGCCGCCAACAGCGTGGTCTGCTACTGCCTGGGCGTGACCGAGGTGGACCCGGCCCGCATGTCGGTGCTGTTCGAGCGTTTCATCAGCAAGGAGCGCAACGAGCCCCCCGACATCGACATCGACTTCGAGCACCAGCGCCGCGAGGAAGTCATCCAGTACCTCTATGCCAAGTACGGGCGCGACCGCGCAGCGCTCACGGCCACCGTCATCCGCTACCGGCCCCGTTCGGCCGTCCGCGATGTGGGCAAGGCGCTGGGTTTTGACCTGGCCACGCTCGACGCGATTGCCAAGGGCCAGAAATGGTTTGACGGGACTGACGTGCGGCTGGAACGTTTTGACGAGCTGGGCATGTGCGTGGAAGACCTGGCCGTGCGCCAGCTCATCACGCTCACAGGCCAGCTCATCGGTTTCCCCCGCCACCTGTCGCAGCACACGGGCGGCTTCGTGCTCACGCGGGACCTGCTGTGCCGCATGGTGCCGGTGCAAAACGCGTCCATGCCCGACCGCACGGTCATCGAGTGGGACAAGGACGACCTGGATGCCGCCGGGCTGCTCAAGGTGGATGTGCTGGCGCTGGGGATGCTGTCAGCCATCCGCCGCGCGCTGGACCTGATCGGCCAGCGGCGCGGCTGCGAATTCGGCATGCAGGACATCCCGGCCGAAGACCCCGCCACCTACGACATGGTCTGCAAGGCCGACACCATCGGCGTGTTCCAGATCGAGAGCCGCGCCCAGATGAGCATGCTGCCCCGGCTGCGCCCCAGGTGCTTTTACGACCTGGTGATCGAAGTGGCCATCGTGCGGCCCGGCCCCATCCAGGGCGGCATGGTGCACCCCTACCTGAACCGACGCCAGGGCAAGGAGCCCGTGACCTACCCCAGCGAGGCACTCAAGACCGCCCTCGGCCGCACACTGGGCGTGCCGGTGTTTCAGGAACAGGTGATGCAGATCTCCATCCTGGCGGCGGGCTTCACGCCCGGCGAGGCCGACGGCCTGCGCCGCGCCATGGCGGCCTGGAAGCGCAAGGGCGGGCTGGGCAAGTACTACAGTCGCATCGTCGACGGGATGACGGCGCGCGGCTATGCGCGCGAATTTGCCGAGCAGATCTTCGAGCAGATCAAGGGCTTTTCGGAATACGGCTTCCCTGAAAGCCATGCCGCCAGCTTTGCCCTGCTGGTCTATGCATCGTCCTGGATCAAGTGTCACGAACCCGCCGCGTTCCTGGCGGCGCTGCTCAATAGCCAGCCCATGGGTTTCTACAGCGCCAGCCAGCTGGTGCAGGATGCGCGCCGCCACGGCGTGGAGGTGCGGCCTGTGGACGTGATGTACAGCGATGTGGACACCTCGCTGGAAGACCTGCCGCAGAAACCCGCCGTGCGCCTGGGCCTGCACCTGGTGCAGGGCCTGCGGCATGCCAGCGCCGGGCGCATCATGGCCGAGCGCATGCGGGCGCCTTTTGACAGCGCCGAGGAACTGGCCCGGCGCTGCGGCCTGGAACAGCACGAGATGAAGCTGCTGGCCGCCGCCGGTGCACTGGCATCCCTGTCGGGCCACCGGCGCCAGCAGGTGTGGGATGCCGCTGCGCTGCACGCACCGCCCCGGCTGCTGCAGGATGCCCCCGTGGAGGAAGACTTTCTGGAGCTGCCCGCAGCCTCCGAGGGCGAAGACGTGCTGTGGGATTACGCATCGGTGGGCCTGACCTTGCGAAGCCACCCGATGGCGCTGCTGCGGCCCCGGCTCGACCGGTACAGACTCAAGACATCGCAAGACCTGCGCCGCATTCCCGACGGCCGCACCGTGCGCACCGCCGGCATCGTCACGCTGCGTCAGCAGCCGGCAACGGCCAACGGCACCGTTTTTGTATCGCTGGAGGACGAGCACGGCGCCACCCAGGTCATTGTGTGGCGCAGCCTGCGCGAAACGCAGCGGCAGGTTCTGCTGGGGGCACGACTGCTGGCCGTCAAGGGGCGGTGGCAACGCCAGGGCGATGTGTGCAACCTGATTGCCGAGCGGCTGGCCGACCTCTCGCCCCTGCTGGGGCGCCTGACGACCGAGAGCAGGGATTTCCGATGAGAGCACAGCAAACCATCCTGTTCGACACCGAACCCGTGGCGGCGCTGATCGCGGGGCGGGTGTATGCGCCCGAATTCCCGGGCAGAGATGAAGAACAGGAGCTACTGCAGATCTCCCAGTCGCTGCCACTACATGCCGCACGCCACCAGCAGTAACAGGCGCCGCCCCCGCATGCACCCGCTGAGCGAACGATTGACAACATGTCTGGATGTGCCGACCGTAACGCTGCTACACGCCCTGCTGTAGAAGTACGGGCCGGGGAGGCACGTACGGCTGCAGTTCACACCCTAACCCGACGTACCGGCCACAGTGCAGCTGAACGTGGTTCCGCGGTCCATCTGCCAGATGGCTGGCCAGGCTCGGTGGGACTGACAGCACAGCGTGGCACCCGCTATCGAGCCACGGGTGGTCCATCACCTTCCGGACCCGGCGGTACCGGTTCACACAGATGCAGCCACAAAGCGGCCCCGCCTGGCTGTGATCTATCTGCCACGGCACTTGCGCGGACAATGCATGAATCAAACCGGCCCGCCCAGCGTGGTCACAAGGAGGGTGGATGTTGCAAGGTGGTGGAGACTATTCAGCAACGCTGGCAGTACTGGCCAGCGCACTGGGCTGTGGTCTTCTGATGGGAATCGAACGCGAACGCCGCAAGGGCAACGGACCGGGCCGTGGGCCAGCCGGCGTCCGAACCTTCACGCTCACCAGCCTTGCGGGCAGTGTGGCTGCCGTGCTGGGCTCCCCCGCCCTAATCGCTGTCGGTGCCGTGTTTGTCGCGGCACTGGGCTTGCTCAGCGCGTGGCGCGACAAGCTCGACGACCCTGGCATGACCACCGAAGTCGCACTCCTGCTGGCCTATCTGATCGGCGTGATGTGCGCTTACAGCCAGCCGCTGGCAGCCGCCCTGGCGGTGGCGGTCACCGTACTGCTGGCTGCTCGCGACACCCTGCACCGCTTTTCACGCCACTGGCTGCAGCCCGGCGAGGCACGCGACGGACTCATGCTTGCTGCGCTGGCACTGCTGGTAGTGCCCCTGGCCCCAGACCGGCCCCTGTGGGGCGATGCGCTCAACCCGCAGGTGGTTGCAAGGCTGCTGGTGGTGCTGCTGCTGATCCAGTCAGCCGCGCATGTGGGACGCCGGCTGATGCAGGCCCGCCATGCGCTGGGCCTGGCGTCGCTGGCATCGGGCTTCGTCTCCAGCACCGCCACCATCGCCACGCTCGGCATGCAGGCGCGCAGCACGCCAGCGCAGGCCCGACTGCAGGCGGGAGCGGGGGTACTCTCGTGTGCGGCCACCATGGTGCAACTGCTGGTGGTAGCCGCCACAGTGCAGCCCGCATGGCTGCTGCGCCTGGCAGCCCCCGCCACGGCAGGCATGCTGGTGGCGCTGGCCTGGGGTGCGTGGCTCATGCGGCCCGCAGCGGGACACACGGCGCCCAAACCCGGTGCGCCCGCGCCGGACGACGGGGCTATGCAAACCGTTGCCGCGCTGGCTCCGTCAGCCCCCGCATCGGCAGCCGCCCACCAAGGGACGGCCCCCGCGCCACGCCCCATGGAAGATTCACGCATGTTCAAGCTGCGCGACGCGGCGGCGGTGGCCCTGCTGCTCACCGCCGTGCAGGCTGCGGTCCAAGGACTCAGGCTGGCGTTCGGCGATGCAGGCCTGCTCGCAGGCGCATTGCTGGCTGCACTGGCCGACCTGCATGCAGCCGCCGCCGCAGTCCTGCTGCAGGGAACTCCTGCAGACGCCGACAGCGCCGCCATGGCGCAGGCTCTGATGGCCGCGGTGCTGGTACATGCCGCCAGCAAAAGCGTGGTGGCCGCGGCCAGCGGCGGCTGGCGATATGCGTGTTACGCCGTGCCAGGCATCTGGGTACATTCGCTGGTGTTTGCGGGATGGCTGCTGGTACGCTGAACAGCTTACAGCGGCAGAATCTCACCATGCAGGCGATGGTCCGGCACAGGCGTCGATGAATGCAGCGGCCAGTACCAGTGCCATCCACTGCAATGCCTACGGAGCCACGTCCATGCCCCCTGCCACTTACGAGAACCGGAAAATCGCCTTTCTGACCCAGCACGGCAAGCAGACGGTGATTGCAGCGGCACTGGAGCCCGCACTCGGCTGCACCATCGAGCACGTGACCGGCTACGACACCGACCAGCTGGGGACCTTCACGCGTGAACTGAGCCGCCCTGGGACCCAGATGGAGGCAGCGCGCCGCAAGGCACGCAAGGGCATGGAGCTTTCCGGGCTGTCCGTGGGCCTGGCCAGCGAGGGAAGCTTCGGAGCCGACCCTTTCACCGGCATGTTTCCATGGAATGTCGAGATGCTGGTGCTGATCGACGACGTGCTGGGCATAGAGGTGGTGGGCATGGCACAAGGCCCCGCGCGCAATGGCTGGCTGCTCACAGGCAGTTGGCAGGAAGCCCAGGCCTTTGCCGCACGCGAAGGTTTCCCGGAGCATCATCTCGTCCTGCGCCCAGAGGGGCAGGATGATGCCCGCATTCACAAAGGCATCGCCAGCCCACATGCACTGCGCACCTGTTTTGACCGGTGCCTGTCCCTATCGGGCAACGGCAAGGTGTGGATCGAAACCGACCTGCGCGCCTTTGCCAACCCCAGTCGCATGAAACATATCGCGCAAGCTGCGGATGACCTCTGTGACCGCCTTCAAGCTACCTGCCCGGCATGCGCAACACCGGGGTACGGAGTCACCGGCCGCCTGCCAGGGCTGCCATGCGAGGCCTGCGGCCAGGCCACATCGAGCTACCGATCGCAGATATGGACATGCGTGCGCTGCCATCACAAGGCAGAACAGATCCGCACAGACCGCATCGTGGCCGAGGCACGCCACTGTCCGCACTGCAATCCCTGAGATAGCTGGCCATCGCGCCGGCATTCAAGGACATCAGGTCGCCCGCAATGCAAACTGAGGCGGTGGCTGTCATTGAGCCGGACTGTAGACACGACCTGCGTAGCGGTTGTCTGACCGCCAAGGTCAATGCAATGCAAGGGTGCTTGGCTCCGCCACGCGCAACGGGCTGACACGAAGGGCAGGTCGTCGCTCAGACGGAATCACACGGCGGGCATGCCGGCCCGCTCCAGCATCGCATGCAAAAGCACATTGCAACCGGCGGCGACATGCTCGGGCTTTGCATCTTCGATTTCGTTGTGGCTGATACCGTCTTTGCAGGGTATAAAGATCATGCCTGCAGGAGCCAGTTGTCCGGCGTAGATGGCGTCGTGCCCCGCCCCCGAAACGACTGGCATATGGCTCAGACCCAGCTGCTGGGCTGCGCTCTGTACGGCATTGATGCAACCAGAATCAAACGGCTGGGCCGCGTAACTCGATACGAGTTCGAATTGGATCTGCATGCCGGTTTCGACGCTCAGGCGCGCAGCAAGGGCGCGCACTTCCGAGACCTGCTCATCCACCAGCGCATCGGTGCTGTTGCGCAGGTCAATCGAGAACCTGACCTGACCCGGTATCACATTTCGGCTGTTGGGGTGCACCTGCACCATGCCCACCGTACCGCGCCCGTGCGGGCCATGGCGCATGGCAGATGCCACAACGTCCTGCATGATCAGCGTGGCGACCTGCAACGCGTCCCGCCGCAGCGCCATGGGCGTGGGCCCGGCATGGGCCTCTGTGCCAGTCACAGTGCAGTCAAACCACCGTATGCCCAGTACACCATGCACCACACCGATGGTGACTTTGGCGTCTTCGAGCACAGGTCCCTGCTCGATGTGTGCCTCGAAATACGCACCGATGGGGTGGTCACCCGGCTCCTCGTCACCGATGTATCCAATCCGTTCCAACTCCTCGCGCACACTCTTGCCTTCCGTATCGCGCGCAGCGTAAGCGTGCTCCAGCGTGAATGCCTTGGCGAAGACGCCCGAGCCCATCATCACCGGCACAAAGCGCGACCCTTCCTCGTTGGTCCAGAACGCCACCTCGATCGGCGCTTCGGTCTCGATGCCGTGGTCGTTAAGCGTGCGTACCACCTCAACACCGGCCAGCACACCGTAGTTGCCGTCGAACTTGCCGCCTGTAGGCTGGGTATCAATATGACTGCCCGTCATGACGGGCGGCAGGCTGTTGTTGCGTCCCGGCCGGCGCATGAAGACATTGCCAATCTTGTCGATGGTGACCGCCATCCCGGCTTCACGGGCCCAACGGGTGACGAGATCGCGCCCTTGCCTGTCCAGATCAGTGAGCGCGAGACGGCATACCCCACCCTTTGGTGTGCCACCGATCTGCGCAAGCTCCATCAACGACGCCCACAGACGGTCGCCATTGATGCGCAGGCTGGCGGTACTCATGGAGGCAGATTGGATCAAGGTCATGGAGATTCAGGGTCAGTGGGGGAAGATTCGCGGTAGGCAGCAAAAGCATCGCGCAGGCGCCGGCCACGCACGGGCGTGTCGACCAGCGAGCGCTCGAGCTCCGCAAGGTGTTTGCGCATTTCTGCGGCAGCCGGGGCGCTGCCGCGCAGCAGTGCCTCAATGACGTCAGCATGACGGTGCGCCACGCACACCTGACCGCCATCGACCTTGAACCGCGCCATGAGCAGCGAGGTCGTAGGGAGCAGACCATTGAGCAGACGCCCGAAAACAGGGTTGCCGTGCATGCGCGTGAGAGCGTGGTGAAAGTCGCCCGACAGCCGGATCGCTTCAGCCCTGTCGCCGCGCTGATCGGCGGCCTGCTCGGCCTGCGCGATCGCACGCAACTCGGCCAGCTGTTCCGATGAGAGGCGGCCGCCGAGGCGTCGCGCCACTTCACATTCCACGATACGCCGCGCCTCAAACACATGCACCGCGTCTTCCAGGCTGGGTAGCGGCACACGCGCGCCACGGTTGTGGCGCAACTCGATCACCTGATCCTGGGCCAGTCGCTGCAGTGCCTGGCGCACCACCGTGCGCGAGACCTTGAACTCGGTGGCCATTTCGGCTTCGCGCAGCCATTCACCAGGCGCAAGGCGATGCTCTAGAACCGCACGATAGATCGCGTCATACACACGGTCGGTAACTGTGCCATCCGGTTCGGTGGGCGGTGCTGAAATCGGCTGTTCGGAGTTCATGTGGCAACATGTGAATAGGCCCTCGCGCCTTCCACCGGAGGCTTTTCATGACGCGCAATGTTTCCATTCAGCCCCTGCAAACCGAGGCCTTCAAAGCCTACGGGGTGGTGTTGAACCTGGGCGATTCGGCAACACGGGTGATCAACGCTGGCACCAGCCAGCGCCTGGACCTGCCAGGACCGCTCGCACTGTACACCGAGGGCGGCCAGCCAGTTCTGGCCGTTTTCCGCGCGCGCGCCCAGGCCCCTGCGGGCCCTTGGCACATGCTGGAACGCCATCGACTGGGGTCGCAAAGCTTTGTGCCACTGGCGGGCGCACGTTGCGTGGCGCTGGTGGCCCTGGGCAGCAACAACCCCGACCTCTCCACGCTCGCCGCGTTCGCGGTGGAAGGCAACCAAGGCATCACACTGCATCCAGGTACCTGGCATCACCCCTTGCTGGCGCGGGACGACGGCGACTTTCTCGTCATCGAGCGGGCGGACGATGTAATCGATTGCGATGTGGTTCAACTGGAAACCCCGGTGTACCTGCGCGAGGGCTAAGCCTTGGCGATACGCTCGGCCAGCCTCACCAGACTGCGGTCGCTACCGCGCGGGCCCAGCAGCGAAATGCCCAAAGGCGCACCGGCTCGACGCGCCAGCGGCAGGCTGAGTTGCGGTAAGCCCGAAAGGCCAGCCACGCACAGCAAGCGGATGGCGCGATTGCGGTAATCCTCCAGAGCGCTCTCGGGGTCTGCCACACGCGGCGCAATGTCTGGCATGGTGGGCAACACCAGGACACCATCGCTGCCCAGCAACCCCGTCAGCTGCGCGGTGAAACGCTCACGGAACGCACGGCCTTCAGCGACCTGCTCGTCCGTCACTTTCGAGCTCCACTCAAAGCGCTGTGCCACGCCAGGGCCGAGCGGCGGAGCAAAGCGGCGAATGAAGTCCCCATCCACCTGCCACGACTCATGGCCCTGGATGTGACGAAAGTGCCAGTACATCGCGTCCAGGCTATCGAGCACAACCTGTGCCTTGCCTGCCTTGCCGAGAACAGCCTCGATCTGGCTGCGCGCGGGCGCCAGTGCCTTACGGGCTTCAGACGTGGCCAAGGCCCACAGGTCTGCCGGGGCGAGCAAGCGCACGCTGTCAGGCAAAGGCGTTGCATCGTCGCCGAGCAGCACATCGGCCACGCGCGCGAAAGTGGGCACATCGCGGGTAAACCAGCCACACGTGTCCAGGCTGGGCGCCAGGTCCAGCGCGTCTTGTAGGCTCACCCGGCCGTGGGTGGGCCGCAGGCCAACCAGGCCGCAGTGGCTGGCGGGTGCGCGCACCGAGCCACCGGTGTCGGTTCCCAGTGCGAAGTCGCACAGGCCATGCGAGACCGCTGCAGCCGATCCGCAAGACGAACCACCGGCAATGCGGTCGGGTGCAGCACCGTTGATCGGCGAACCAAAGTGCGCGTTTTGCCCATTCATGGAGAAGGCAAGCTCGTCGGTAATGGTTTTGCCCACGAAGCGCGCGCCTGCATCCAGCAAGACCTGCACCGATGGTGCCGTACGCGCCTGCACCCCCAGGAGTGCCAGAAGCAGCGGCTGCCCGCCGCTGGTGGGATAGCCATTGATATGGAACAGGTCCTTGACTCCGAAGCCCAGGCCGGCGAGCGGCCCCGTGGCGGCTCGCGGCACCGGCACGGCGGGATAGGGCATGAAGGCGCGGGCAGGGTCGTGAAGAACGTCGGCGTGCGATGTCATGGGCGTGGTACCAGGGTCTGGGTCAAAGGAAATGAACGATATTCTTCAAGCTGCTTCGTGCCCCCGCAGCAGCGCATGAGTCTACACACGCACACAACGCACACTGTGCCCCGCAGCGAGCCAGCGGACTTCGGGGCGGTCGGTCTTGCAGACGTCCTGCACCATCCGGCAGCGGTCTGCAAATGCGCAGCCAGGGGGCAAGTCCGTGAGGTCCGGCGGCGAGCCGGCAATGGTCGCGAGCCGAGTGCCCTTGGGTAGCGCACCGCTGGCGCGGCTTTTGAGCAGTGCCAGCGTGTAAGGATGGCGTGGAGCGCGCAACAAGGTGGCGGCATCGCCCTCTTCCACAATGCGCCCGGCGTACATCACGGCAATGCGGTCGGCCACCTCTACCGCAGCGCCGATGTCGTGGGTGACAAAGATCACCGACAGGCCGAGTTCCCGCTGCAGTTCGCGCAACAGCAGCAGGATCTGGATCTGCACGGTTGCGTCCAGCGCTGTCGTGGGTTCGTCTGCCAAAAGCAGCTGGGGCTTCCAGGCAAGCGCCAGGGCAATCATCGCGCGCTGGCGCATGCCGCCGGACATCTCGTGCGGATAGGCTTGCAGCCGCCGCTCGGGGCTGGGAATCCGCACCCGCTCAAACAGCTCCAGCGCACGCTGCCGGGCCTGGACCTCGCTCACACTCTCGTGGCGGCGGATCGCTTCGATGATCTGCGCTCCCACCGAATAAACCGGGTCAAGCGCGAGCAGGGGCTCCTGAAAAATCATCGATGCAACCTTGCCGCGATAGTCGGCCAGATCCTGCGTACCCAATTCAAGCACGTTGTGCTCGCCCACACGCATCACACCCTCGATACGGCTGCGCCCGGGCGGGTGAAGACGCAGCAGGCTGCGCAGCGTGACGCTTTTTCCTGATCCGGACTCGCCGATGAGGGCCACCACCTCGCCGCGCCTGACCTGCAGATCGACGCCGTTGACGGCCTCGACTGGCTTCTTTCCGCCAGTAAATGTGACGCGCAGGTTGCGCACATCAACGAACGGTGCTTCTGTCTTGTCGGCGGTCATGCGGCTTCCTTCAACAGGCCGGGGGCTTCGGTGTGGCCACTCCCAGCCACATGCATCCAGCAGGATGCGATCTGACCGTGCGCGATGGGAGAGAGCGATGGAACACGTTCACTGCACAGGGCCTGTGCGTGCGCGCAACGTGTGTGAAAGCGGCAGCCTGGGGGCGGGTTGATGGGGTTGGGCGGGTCGCCTGCCAGAGGTGGCTCTTCGGTGCGGTGGTCCGGGTCCATCGATGGAATGGACGAGAGCAGCGCCCGCGTGTAGGGGTGGGCCGGGTGGTCGAACAAGGTCTCGCTATCGCCGATCTCGGCCACCTGGCCCAGATACATCACCATGACCCGATCGCTCATGTAGCGCACCACATTCAGGTCGTGGCTGATGAAGATGTAGGTGAGGCCGAACTCGTCCTTCAGGTCGAGCAGGAGATTGAGCACCTGCGCCTCGACCGATTTGTCCAGCGCCGAGACAGCCTCATCCAGGATGATCAGCCGCGACTGCAAGGCCAGCGCGCGCGATGTTGACGCGCTGGCGCTGACCGCCCGAGAGTTCGTGCGGGTAGCGTGCCGCAAACCTCTGCGGCTCCAGCCCCACACGCGCAAGCAGGTCACGCGCGCGCTCCACGGCTTCCTTGCGCGGCAGTCCGTGCACCTGCGGGGCGAATGCAATCGAGTCCTCCATGGTCAGCCGCGGGTTCAGGGATGCATAGCTGTCCTGGAACACCATCTGCGTCTGGCGGTGGAACTGCTTGAGGCTGAGTGAGTGGCCGCCCACGGTCTGGCCATCAAACACGATCTCGCCGTGATCCGGACGGATCAGCTGCATGAGCAGGCGCGCCGTGGTCGACTTGCCGCAGCCAGACTCGCCCACCACGCCCAGGGTCTCGCCCTTGAAGACATCAAAATCGATGCCGTCGACCGCGCGCACCACGCCACCGCCGCGGCCGAATACGTCTTTCTTGAGCGGGAAATGCTTGACCAGACCGCGCACGCCCATGAGGGGTTGCGCCGGGCCGCCGATGTCGGGAATGCTCAGTGGCATGATGACCTCACTGCTTGATTTCCATGGCCGAGCGCAAGCCGTCGGCCAGGAGGTTGAACGCGATAGACGTGATGAAAATCATCAAACCGGGCAAGGCTGCAATCCATGGTTGCACGTAGATGGCGGTACGCAAGGTGTTGAGCATCAGGCCCCATTCGGGCTCGGGCGGCTTCACACCCAGGCCCAGAAAACTCAGGCCTGATGCCAGGATCATGGCTACTGCGATCAGGCTGGTCGCGTACACGAATATCGGCCCGAGCACGTTGCCCAGCACGTGGACCCGCACAATCGTGAAGGCATTGGCACCCGAGGCGCGTGCTGCATCCACAAAGTCTCGTCCGCGGATCTGAGTGGTCACGCTTTCCGCCACGCGCGCAATCGGCGGGATGAAGACGATGGTGAGCGATATCAGCGAGTTGGTGATGCCAGCGCGGAGCGCGCCTGAGAGCGCGATGGCCAGCAACACCGAGGGGAAGGCGTAGAACACGTCGATGGTGCGCATCATCACGGTGTTGAGCGCCCCCCCGGCGTAGCCCGCAGTAATGCCAATCAGCGAGCCGACCAAGAATGCCAGGATGACCGGCGTGATCCCCATGAACAGCGAGAGCCGTGCCCCCACCATGAGGCGGGACAGCATGTCCCGCCCGAGCTCGTCCGTGCCCAGAGGGTGCCCCTCAAAGCCGATGGGCTTGAGGCGTTTCATCATCGAGGATGCGTATGGATCGACCGGTGCCAGCCAGGGGCCGAACACGGCAAGGATCAGCAGGAACAACACCACCACGGCCGCCCCGATCGCCACCTTGTCGCCCATGAAACGCCGGCCTACGGTCTGCCAGTAACCCGGTGACCGCTCGAAAACGGAAGCAGGCACCTTGCCCGGATCCACTGCAATGTGAAGCATGAGGTTTTCCTTCGGTTCAGCGAGCTATGCGGGGATCCAGGAGCGTCTGGATGACATCCACCACCAGGTTGAGCACCACGAAGAACATGGCCAGCACCAGGATGGTTCCCTGCAGCAGCGGCAGGTCGCGCTGGAAGATGGCGGAGTTCAACAGGAACCCGGTACCCGGCCAGGAAAAGACGGTCTCGATCAGGATGGAACCGCCCAGCAGGTAGCCCAGTTGCAGGCCCATGACGGCCAGCGCGGTGGGCGCAGCGTTTTTCACCACATGGCTGAACACGCCCAGGTCCGTGAGACCCTTGGCGCGCAGCCCGACAATGAATTCCTGCGCCAGAATGTCGGCCACCAGTGCGCGCACCGTTCGCGCAATGATGCCCATGGGGATCACGCTCATGGTCACGGCGGGCAAGATCATGTGCTTGACATGCTCCCAGTCCCAGCTCCACTCACTGGAGCCGCCCGGACCGGCACCGCCTGGAGGCAGCCACATCAGGATGCTGGAGAAAATGATGACCAGCACCATGCCGAGCCAGTAGTGCGGCACGCTGACGCCCAGTACCGAGGTCAGTGATGCAGCCTTGTCCAGCCATGAGTTCTGGAAGTAGCCCGCGACGAAACCGAACAGGCAACCCAGCACAAAGCCGATTGCCGTGGCCAGCACTGCCAGGCGCAGGGTATTGACCACAGCACGCATCACCTCGTCGGTCACCGCGCGGCCAGATGCAATGGAAGTGCCCAGGTCACCCTGCAGCGCACGCCACACCCAGCTGGCAAATTGCTCGGGATACGAACGGTTGAAACCGTACAGTTCAATGAGTTGCCGCTGCAGCTCCACCGATGCATCGGGCGGCAGGATGGATACCAGTGGATCACCGGGAGACAGGTGCACCAGGGCAAAACAGACGAGCGCCACCCCCAGCATGATGGGCAGCGTGTAGAGCACACGTCGAAGAAGAAACGTCAGCATCGCGCAAACCTCCGGTCAGCATCCAATCAGTCCCCACAGCCTGACCAGGCTGCGGGGACACAGGGCCTTAGTCAACCGACATCGGCGCAATGTCGATGAACCAGCTGCGCGGCTGCACCACGCCCTTGACCTTGGCGCTCATGGCGCGTGGACCGACATCGTGCGCAATCCAGACAACCGGCGCCTCTTCCACGATGCGGGCGTGGAGCTTGCCCAGTGCCACATCGCGCTCCTTGTCATCAAAGGTGGTACGGGGATCAGAGATCAGCTTGTCGAACTCAGGGTTGCCGAAGTAGCACCAGTTGTTGGAGACCGGCGGAAAGGTCTTGGTGCTGGTGAAACGGACCATGGCGAAGAACGGGTCCATGGCCGCGTAGCTCACGTTGATGGCATGCGCGCCGTTCGCGGAAGGATGCTTGGCACCCTGGCGCCAGTTGGTGAACAGCGTATTCCATTCAATGACATCGAACTCGATATCGATGAAGCACTGCTTGAGCGACTGCTGAACGAACTCATTCATGGGCAATGGCTGCATCTGACCTGAACCCGAGGCCTAGATCTGTACCTTGGCCTTCATGGGCTTGGCGGCAGAGAATCCAGCCTGCGTCATCAGCGCCTGCGCAGCCTTCACGTCGTACTTGATGTCGAACTTGGGGTTGCCCCACCATGGATGGCCGGGAGGCACGGTACCCTTTGGCACAGCCATCATGCCGCCCAGAAAGGTCTTGAGGCCTTCGCGGTCCACGCACAGGTTGGCCGCGTGGCGCACGCGCTTGTCCAGCCAGGGCGAGCCCTCTGCAAACGACAGCTGCCATGGCCATACGTGGGGCTGGGCATTGCTGTAGATCTTGAAGCCGCGCTGCGTGATCTGAGGCATCGCATCCGGAGAAGGGGCCTCGATCCAGTCCACCTGCCCGGATAACAGGGCAGCGGTGCGGGCATTGGCCTCGGGCATGGGCACCATCACCACACGGTCGATTTTTGGCGTGCGTTTGGGATCCCAGTAGCCCTTGTTGGCGACCAGCTCCAGACGCTCGCGCGGCAGAAAACGCGCCATCTTGAACGGACCGCTGCCCGAGGCATCGGCGGCAAACGCAACCCATGCGTTCTTGGATTTTTCAGCGGGTGTGGCGCCGGCAGCCGCTTCAAACTTTTTCTGCCAGTGGGCAGGGGAGGCCATGAACAGGTTCGTGAGGTTCAGCGGCAGGAACGCGTCAGGCTCGCTGGTGGTGAGCTCCACAGTCAGGTTGTCGATCTTGCGGGCACTTCGCAGCGTCGGCATGCGCGAGGCAGTCACGCCGACCTGGCTGGCATCGAAATGCACGGCATCCTTGTCCAGCACCTTCTGGACGTTCCAAACCACCGCATCAGCGGTGAGGTCAGAGCCATCGTGGAACTTCACGCCGGGGCGCAACTTGAAGACCCACTTGGTCTTGTCCGTCGCATCGGCAGCCCACGATGTGGCCAGCCCCGGCATGAGCACGCTGGCCGCATCAGCCTTGGACAGATCCCAGTGCGTCAGCGCGTCGTACATCGGGATGCCGGTGAACCGGTTGCCTTCAAAACCCTGATCAGGCTGGCCCAGCGTGCGCGGAATGTCGGCAGCGGTCATGGCAATGCGCAATACCTTTTCCTGCGCCATGACGGCAGGTGAGGCAATAGCAGCCATTAGGCCCGCGGCCAGCGCGAGGCCGAGCGGGAGGTTTGCAAGACGGAACGGGGTTGAGGTCGGGTTCATCGGGACTCCAGCGGTTGAGTGTGAAACAAGAGCTTGGCAAGCTTTTTGTATGCAACCTGCGTGCCACCTCCGGACGAACACCCATGAAACCGCTCCTCAAAGCGCCTTATTACTTGGAGAAAGCGCTTTTTCAACTCCATTTGACGGCACTTTGCATGCACCAGCCTAAGGCAGATGCGACTGGAACGCCCCAGGATGTGGCATTCACGATGATTTTTTGTATGCAAAATGCCCCGCACTGGGGCCTGACGGGCCACACCCCATGAACCTGCTTCTGATCAATCCGAACACATCCAAGGCCATGACGCAGGCGATCGCAGAGGCCGCGCGTGCGGTAGCGGCGCCCGGCACACACATTGACGCTGTGCACCCGAGCTTCGGCCCTGCATCGATTGAAAGCCACTTTGAAGAGACCATCGCCGCCGCCGGTGTCGCGGAACAAGTGCGGCTGGCGCACCAGCGTCCCGACGCCGTGGTCATCGCTTGTTTTGGCGATCCGGGGCTGGACGCAGCGCGGGAAGCCACTGATGCACCCGTCATTGGCATCGCCGAGGCGGCATTTCACGCCGCCTCATTTCTGTGCACCGGCTTTTCGGTTGTGACCACCATGACCCGGACCTGCATCACCGCAGAGCACCTGCTGCATCGATACGGGCTGGAACGCCGTTGCCGCGGCGTGCACGGCACTGATATTCCGGTGCTGGAACTGGAGCAGGCGGGGGAGTCGCTGGTGTCTCGCATTGAGGCGACCGCGCGCGCGGCCCTGGCGCACGACCGTAGCGGTGCGATCGTACTGGGATGTGCAGGCATGGCACCCCTGTGCGCCACACTGTCCGCACGCTTGGGTGTGCCCGTGATTGACGGAGTTAGCGTCGCGGTCAAGATGGCGGAGGCCCTGTGTGCACTCGGTCTGCGCACCAGCCGCCACGGAGACTACGCCCCACCACCGGCCAAGAACTACACGGGCTGGGCAATGACGTTGAGTAGCTGATACGACGGCTATCACCGCGAATCAAAGTCGCAAACAGAGACCGAGCATCCATGCAGCTTGGCGACTTGCCCGTGAAGGTGACTGTCCGGGCTGCTGCCTGTTTCACAGACGCCTTGTTAAGGATGGCAGGGTTTGTCTAACGGACCGGGAGCAGTCCACTTTGCGGGACTGGCATGTGCGCGCGTCGAACGCCGGTACGCTGAGTTGTGCAAGCCAAGCTATGGAATCGAACACATCAGAACGGGCTGGCCCGCGCGCTCGATACAACTTCCGCCCCCCGCGCTACGCTTGGGCTGGAGCGACCTGAAGAAGCTCTCCATGGCCGAGTCGCCCAGATGTCACCAGCCCTGCTCAAGGTACAGGCGATGCCCTGCTCGGTCAGCATCACCTTGTCCACAACGATCTGCAAAGTCACGCCCCTCTGCATCGACCAACCGACGATGCACCGCGAAATCTCGCATGCGGACCCGAACCAGAGGCGGTGCCAAGCTGTCTGCCACAGCAAATCGATCAGACGATCGGGTACTACCTGTCATGGGTCAACAACTTGATCAAGCGGCTCCTCGGTAGCCAATAGCTGATGTGAGGCGCGCAGCGTGAACTCGGACACTGAAGTGGAGGGAAGCCACCGCTTCAGAACAGACCCAAGGGCGTGGCAGCTTCACCAAGCTGCGACGATACGTCAGGTCCAACGACATCTGTACCGTATGCGTTCTGCCAGGAAAGCATGTGGTCGCAACAGCAGGCGGCGTCAGGCATGGCGGCTGGCGTGGTCATGCAGGTGTATTGCAAGCCTGCACCACACCCGCCTCCGCGGCCAGCCAATGCGTCACGGATGCTGGCAAGTCACCTGGTTCGAACACGCGGCCCAGTTTTGCATAGGAGCTCTGGTTCGGCTCCAGCCCGTCGCGGCTGACCGCGGCACCCTTCATGTAGCCGGCAGCGCAGAGCACGCCATCTTCACGCAGGAATTCGAAGTGCATGTAATTCCATGCATGGTCGGCACCGGCCAGCGTGAAGCGGATGCGGTAACGCTGCCAGGGCTTGAGCCCTTTGCGGTAGGTAATGAAGGCCCCGCCGGACATGGGACGCCAACCGGCCTGCAGCATCACCTTCGCAAAACCGCTGCGTACGAAATACTCCACCAGCATCAGGTCGACAATGGTCAGGTAGCGGCCATTGTTCATGTGACCATTGATGTCCAGGTCATTGGGCAACACGCGAAGTTGCCTTTCGATCCAGTCACCAGGCTCGATCGAGTCCAGGCGCGACGAGCGCAGCAAAGCCCAGAGCAGGCGCAGGTAGAGGTTCACAAAAGGTCCATAATTAGTTCGGCAGTGAACAGTATAGTTCGACAACGAACCAAATGCAGCAATCATGAAAAACGCTTCGACCCATCCGACGGTCCGCCGTGCACGCAGCAATGACTCGGACATCGACGGTGCCGCCGTGCGATCGTGGTTGTCGGTCGTGAACGCGTACCACCTGTGCGAAGCGCTGATGGGGCGGCGTCTGGCAGAGCTCGGCGTTCGCACGCCGGAGCATGAGATTCTGGCCAACCTGCGCCGAGATCCTGGCATCACCCAGCAGGTGCTTGCCTCTCGCTGCTTCTCGGCAAAAAGCCACATCAGCGGACTGTTGACGCTGCTTGAGGGCCGTGGCTGGTTGCGGCGCGAGCCCGATCCGGCAGATGCGCGCGCGAAGCGTCTCTACCTGGAGCCGCTGGGCGAGCGCATTGCGGCTCAAACGGCTGCGGTTCAAGGCGCCGTGGTGGCAGTGATGGTGGATGGCGAGTCGGCCGCGACGCTCGGCGATGTGGCAGAGGCCATGCAGCGCGTCAGTGCGAGGCTGAAGGCACAACTCACCGACTGAAGGCATGCCGTTACCTCGGCTTGCTGCCAAGGCGAAACCGAATAGTTGATGTGCGCTCGCCCGCATTCGCTTGGGATTTCAAAAAACACGCGTTGCCATCCTAATGGCAGCCTGCAGCGCTACACCAGATGAAGCACGCACTGGCCGCACCGCACACTGTTTTTCACTACCGCCAGGTACCCAGATGGGACCATCCCATCCGGACGAGGTCATGTTCAGGCATCTGGCCAAGGCGCTCAAGCAGTCGGACGGGACCCACGTCTGCGCGGCGCCTGCGGCAGCCGCGAATGTAAAGTGCTTGACCCGGCACCATGGTGCCGGCCTTAGGATGCGCATCCATGACATCAGCCATCGCTGTTCCCAGTTCGACTACGGCGCCCACTGCGTCTGCCCTGGCATTGCGCGACACGCTTGGCATGCTCAATGGCGGCGCGTCCCGTTTGTCCACCCAGACGCTATGCCAGGCAGCTGGCGTATCGCGCGGCGTGCTCCGGCTGTATGAGCGTGAAGGCCTGGTGCCGCCACCGGCGCGCAGCGCTGCAGGCTACCGGCAGTACCCAGCCGAAGAGGTGCTGCGGTTGCAGGCCATCCGCGGACTCAAGGAGCTTGGCCTTACGCTCAAAGAGATTGCGCTGCTGCTGAACGAGCGCGAGGCGTTGGCGATTGACACTGACCGCCTTCAGGCGCTGGCCCAGGCACAGCTCGCCGCCATCGACACGCGCATTGCGCGTCTGCACATGCTGCGCAAACATGTCGCGGCCGTGTCCGAAGGCGACAGGTCGGCCATTGACGACCCGGAGTGCCACTTTCTGCTGGAGTTTCTGGGTGGCGGCGCTGCGGTCTTGAACGCCAACACGAACACAAAAGCAAAAGCAAAAGCACACGCTGCCGCTGCTGCACCGGCACCCCAGCCCGCCCCACTGGCCACAAGACACAACAACCGCACAACCCCGAAGGAATGAACCCATGGTGAACCGACGCACAGTAGTCCTAGGCGGAGCTGCCACAGCGGGCGCCCTCATCATTGGCTGGGGCGTGATGCCACCTCGCCAGCGACTGCATCCCACTACTCCGTTGCCCAGCGCCACCGGGCAGGCGCCTCTGAACGGCTGGGTGAAGGTAGGCGCTGACAACACTGTGACGGTGATGATGGCGAAGTCTGAAATGGGCCAGGGCGCACACACAGGGCTGGCCGCCATACTGGCTGAAGAGCTGGACGCCGACTGGGCTCAGGTGCGGATCGAGATGACGCCCATCGACGACATTTACAACAACCTGTCCACCGTGGTGGACGGCCTGCCCTTTCACCCTGACAACGACGGCTCCATGAAGTCCGTGGCCGGCTGGCTGACGGCCAAGACCATGCGCGAGGTGGGCGTGATGATGACAGGTGGCTCAAGCAGCATCAAAGACCTGTGGCTACCCATGCGCGAGGCTGGGGCCCATGCACGCGCCCTGCTGGTACGCGCCGCCGCCGCTCAGTGGGGCGTGCAGGCCAGCGAATGCAATGCCAACGCAGGCTGGGTAGAACACGCCGCCGGCCAGCGCGCCACCTTTGGCGAGCTGGCTGCCCTGGCCGCACAGCAGCCCTCGCCGGGCAAGCTGACGCTCAAAGAGCCCGCGCAGTTCAAGCTGATCGGCAAGCCGCTCACCCGCATCGAAGCGCCGTCCAAGCTCGATGGCTCTGCAGTCTTTGGCATCGACGCGAACCCACCTGGTTTGCTGCACGCCAGCCTGGTGATGTGCCCCACCCGCGGCGGCAAAGTCACCCGGTTTGACGCGGCCGCCGCACAGAAGCTCCCCGGCGTAAAGCAGGTGCTGGAAGTGGCACCCTATCACGGCGGCACTGGCGGCGTGGCAGTGATCGCCGACACACCATGGCACGCCAAAAAGGCGGCGGCAGCCGTCACCGTGGAGTGGGACCATGGCCCGGCTGCCACATTGTCGAGCGACAGCGTGATGGCGCGGCTTGCCCAGGCGCTGGACGAAGCCAAGGGCTTTGGCTACCACAGCACTGGCGACGTGGACAAGGCGCTTGAGGGCGCCGCCAGCACCATTACCGCCGACTACAGCGCACCCTACCTGGCGCACGCAGCGCTGGAGCCCATCAACTGCACGGTGCAGTTCCGAGATGGCACGGCCACCGTTTGGACATCAACCCAGGTTCCCGGTGTGGCGCGAAGGGCCGCTGCCAAGGCGCTGGACATCGCCGACGAGAAAGTCACGGTACACCAGTTGCTGCTGGGTGGCGGCTTTGGCCGGCGGCTCGAGGCCGACTATGTGGCCCAGGCCGCCGCCATTGCCAAGGCAGCCGGAGGCGCACCCGTGCAGACGCTGTGGAGCCGCGAGCAAGATACGCAGCACGACTTCTACCGCCCCGCCTGCATGGCCCGCTTCAAGGCTGGGTTTGATGCGCAGGGGCAGCTCGTGGCCTGGCACAACGTATCGGTCGGCCAAGCCATCGTGCCGCAGGTGCTGTCACGCACCTTCGGCCTGGCAGGCGCGGGGCCGGACAAGACCACGTCCGAGGGCGCGTTTGACCAGCCCTATGAATGGCCCCATGCACGTATCGCGCACGAGGTGGTAGACCTGCCGCTCCCCGTAGGCTTCTGGCGGTCGGTGGGGCATTCGCACCAGGCGTTTTTCAAGGAAGGGTTTGTGGACGAGGCCGCAGCAGCGGCCGGGCAGGACCCGGTGGCGTTCCGTGCCGCACTGCTGCAAAAGCACCCGCGACATTTGAAGGTGCTGCAAAAAGCCGCAGAGCTGGCAGGCTGGGGCAAGCCGCTGGCGCCCGACGCCGGGGGCGAGCCGCGTGCGCGCGGCGTGGCGCTGCACCAGTCGTTTGGATCCATCGTGGCGCAGGTGGCCGAGGTGTCTGCGAGCGCAGACAAAACCATCCGCGTCCACCGCGTGGTGTGTGTGATCGACTGCGGCGCCGCCATCAACCCCAACCTGATCGCGCAGCAGATGGAAAGCTCGGTGGTGTTTGGCCTGACAGCGGCTCTGTATGGCGAGGTTACGTTCAAGGACGGGCAGGTCCAGCAAAGCAATTTTCACGACGTTCCGCTCTTGCGCATGGCAGACTGCCCGCGCGTGGAGACACACATAATCGACAGCGCCGAGCCGCCCGAGGGCGTTGGTGAGCCCGGAGTGCCGCCGATTGCACCTGCCGTCGCCAATGCGCTGTTTGCCCTCACGGGCCAGCGCCTGCGCGCCCTGCCCCTGAAACTGGCCTGATCCGCCTAACCCGTCTGAGCCAACCCATAGGAACCGCATGTCCACCACCCTGCGCATCAATGGCAAAGCCATTTCCGTCACCGCCGAACCCGATACGCCCCTGCTGTGGGTGCTGCGCGGCGAGCTTCAAATGAACGGCACCAAGTTTGGCTGCGGCATGGCCCTGTGCGGCGCATGCACCGTGCACAAAAACGGCGAGCCCATCCGCGCCTGCATCACGCCCCTGTCTGCCGTCGGCGACGCCGACATCACCACCATCGAAGGACTGCAAGGGCCAGAGGCCAATGCCCTGCGCGCGGCCTGGACGGTGCTAGACGTAGCGCAGTGCGGCTACTGCCAGAGCGGCCAGCTGATGTCGGCCTGCGCACTGCTGAGGAAAACCGCCAACCCCAGCGACGCCGACATCGATGCAGCCATGGGTGGCAATGCGTGCCGGTGCGGGACATACCCACGGATACGGGCGGCGATCCATCAGGCGGCCGGTGCAGGCAAGGCCGCTTGACGCACAGGCGGTGCTGCAACGCCGGCGCGTTTGATCGCTTGCGTTGCGACGGCTCTCACTCACGGTTATTCCGCCACATCACTTCGCCGCGCGAAATGAGTGGCGTCCAAGCCCATAAACCTTACGCCTGTGGCGCCGGCGCAGCGCGCCGCCCCAAGCGCACGCTGGTCATTCGACCGTCACGCTCTTGGCAAATCGAAAGCGGTTACGCCGCCACATCACTTCGCTGCGCGAAATGAGTGGCGTCCAAGCCCATAAAAGATGCGCCTGCGGCGCCGGCGCTGCGCGTATTCTGAACAAATAAAGTCGTAAACCCCACCCTAGCATTCATGCGGGTTTCCAGGCTGAGGACGTTGGAGGGGTGCCAACTAAAGTCGTAAACACCCCAAATTGCTTGGCTTCGCCTGCCAAGCAGCGGTTGCTGTAGGTGGGTGCGGCCTGGCGTATTCACGCTGACTGCCACGAAGCGGCTGCGGAGCGCTGCGAATGGCACTGGTCCGAGTGGCGGCTGACTGTCGTCTCTTGGCAGTTGCCGACCGTTGGCGCGGACCCTGGGCTCCGGGAAATCCCTCGCCCAAAGGGCTAAAAGAAAGTCCTCTTGGCGGCCGCGATGGTGGCGGCCACCACGAGGGAGCGGCTGAAGCACAGCTTCTGACCATTGCGCGGAACTTCCTGAAAGACGTTCCCGCGGCTTGACTCATTTCGGCGCCTTCGCAGGGGCCCATGGCTTGAGCGATGCTCACATCAGAAGTTAAACAGACTCGGTTGCCTGATCTGTTGGTGCGGCCGAAACTCTGGTCATCCGAGTCACCTCACCAAGGATCTACATGAAGTCTCTCCAGACACGCACCAGCAGGAGGATTTTTTCTGTTCTGTGCGCTCTCGCGTTGGCGTCGCTTGCGGGGCCAGGCATGGCCGACAACTACCCCTCCAAGCCGATCCGCATCATTTCGCCCAGCCCCCCGGGCGGAGGCACCGATGCAATGTCGCGGCTGGTGGCTTCCAGGCTGACCGAGACGGCCAAGTGGCAGGTATTTGTCGAGAACGTACCCGGAGCCGGCAACAACATCGGGCTGCGCGCTGGCGCAAGAGCGGCTCCCGACGGTTACACCCTGGTCATGGGAGAAACCAGCAACCTTGCAGTCAACCCGTACCTCTACAAGAGCCTCGATTTCAGCGCGGTGGACGATCTGGTGCCGGTCGCGCTGATGGGCTCGGGCCCGCTCGTGCTGGTCGTTCGCACGGGAAGCCGCTTCGACAGCCTTGCGTCGATCATCCAGGCCGGCAAGAAGAGCGATCTGTTCTACGCTTCATCCGGAAGTGGAACAGTCGGTCACCTGGTCGCAGAAAGCCTGCGTGATGCTACCGGCATCAAGCTGCAGCACATACCGTACAAGGGCGCCGGCCCTGCGATGAATGACCTGCTGGGTGGCCAGGTCGACCTGTACTTCGCCTCGCTGACTGCTTCATTCCCGCAAATCGCCGCCGGGAAGATCAGGCCACTGGCCGTTTCGTCTGAAAAGCGGCACGCCGCGCTGCCGCAGGTGGCGACCCTGGCGGAGTTGGGTTTCCCGAGCTTGACCTACACGACGTTCTACGGCGTTGTCGCGCCGGCGCGCACACCCGAGGGCGTGCTGGACCTTCTGAACAAGCAGATCAACAATGCATTGGACACGGACGAAGTGCGGGCGGTGTTTGCCAAGCAGGGCATCACGCCCCAGCTGATTTCGCGAACCCAGTTCGCCTCCTTCCTGGCCGCGGAGCGCGCCAAGTGGTCGGCAGTGGTCAAGAAAACGGGGGCAACCGTTGACTGATTGCAAATCGCCGGTCGACCTGCGCAGCGACACAGTCACGCAGCCGACGGAGGCGATGTACGAGAGCATGCTGAAGGCGCCGCTGGGCGATGACGGCCTGGACGGCGATCCGACGGCAGAAGAATTGGAGAGCGGCGTTGCGACTTTGCTGGGCAAGGAGGCCGCTCTCTTCGTACCCAGCGCGACCATGGGGAACCTCGCGGCCATCCTGGCGCAAACCGCCCGCCAGGAACTCGTGGTGACGGAGGCTTCCTCGCACATCTACACGGCGGAACGCGGCGCAGCAACGTTGACGGGCGCTTTCTATGAGCCGATCGCAGGCGTCGCCGGGGCGATGAACCTCGAACGGCTGGAGCAGGTCCTGGTGGAGCCACAGGGCAGGCTCAAGACAGCCCTGGTCTGCATGGAGACATCCCACAACAACGCCGGGGGGACGGCGTTGCCGTTGGAGCACATGCGACAAGTGCATGACCTGTCCCGGCGCCATGGCGCCAGCATCCATCTCGACGGAGCCCGCCTCTTCAACGCAGCGGTGGCCTTGCGCGTGGCGCCTGCAGCCATCGCTGCTTGCACAGACACTGTCACGATCTGCCTGTCGAAAGGACTTTCGGCCCCCATGGGCGGTGTGGTCGCCGGCACAACTGCCGTGATAGCGCGGGCGCGCGCGATTCGAAAGATGCTGGGCGGCACGCAACGCCAAGTGGGCATCGCGGCGGCGGCAGGACTGGTAGCAATCAACAGCATGGTGGCCCGACTGGAAGAAGATCACAAGAGGGCGGCGCTGCTTTCTGACGGACTCAACGCGATCGCGGGGCTAAAGGCGAACAGCCCGCAAACCAACATCGTCCAGGTTGATGTCAGCGCCACGGGCATGGATGCCTCACTTTGGGTTGAGAGCCTCCGAAGCATGGGTGTTCTCGTGCGGCCATGGTCGCGATCCCTGCTTCGTTGCGTGACGCACCGGCACCTGAGCGATGTCGATGTGGAGACGGCTGTCCAGGCATTCACGTTCGTAAGTAGCAGCGTGGCCGCCGTAGGACGCCGCACGCCAAGCGCTGCGACGCACAGTGCCGCCATCGGCTAGCCGCTGCGCGAGGTCAGGTTGCCCTGCCGACTCGCGATGATCGACAGGAACGCGTCGCGCGCTGCGTTCACGTTACGGCTGTCCTGGTCGGCCTTGCGCCGCACAAGCGAAAGCTGCCGCGATGGGGGATTCCTTCCCAGCGGGACAACACGCAAGTCGTAAGCGCTGATGAGCTTGGGACGTGGGAGCGGCACGACGGATACGCCAAGGCCCTCGGACACCATGGCGACGATGGCGTCGATCGACCTCAAGTCCACGATCCCTCGCGAGCCTGGGGCCACCCGCCGGACATACTCAGCGGCCGCGCGGCCGCCACTCGTCTGGCGGTCGTAGGCAATCCAGGGCAGTTTACGCAACAGCTCCTGCGGCCTCGCTTCCTTCACGTCCGCCGCAGTCAGCATGACAAACGGCTGCCGGACCAGGTCTTCCCAAATCAGCCTGGAGGATCCGCCTGAGGGGGGGCGCACCAGTGCAGCCGCGTCGAGCTTTCCCGCGGCCAGGGCATCGAGCAAATCCGGGGTGTCGTTCAAAGGCGCGACGGAGACCTCCAGGGCGGGGTGCTCATCTCTCAGGCTTCGCAGCACGTAGGGAAGCAGGTCAGATTGAATGCTGGTGAGCGAGCCGAGCCGCAAGGTGCCGGACACCGTGAGAGTTGGTCGCACTCGCAGAGCCTGGATGCGGGCCGTTGTATCCCTGGCCGCCTGCGCGACCTCCAGCGCGAATGCTGTCGGCCGGCTCTGACGTGAAGACCGGTCGAAAAGGGGCTTGCCGAAGTAGGTCTCCAGCTGCTTGACCTGCAGGCTGACAGCACTGGGCGTGCAGCCGATCACACCGGCCGCGGCCGTGAAGCTTCCCTTGTCAAGGATGGCCACCAGGGTAGCCAGATTGGAAAGATTTAGCACGCCTGTATCCCTTCATCAAGTTGAAGCTCCGGATGATCATGAGAATAGCTCAAGGGCCGGAAGCACCATTTTTCGTAAGCTCCTCGACTCCGCGTGTGGGAGGGTGAATGGCGGCCCGTGCGAGCGCCTTGAGCAAGCCTCACATGTTGGGTGACGAAATCTCGTTTGCACTTGGCTGCGGTGCCCCCTAAGCTATTCGCATGCATCAGTTGCCTCCAGCCCAACCCGGAATGCGAGAGTCCGAGGTCGAAACGCCTGCCTTGATCCTCGATCTCGACGCATTCGAATTCAATCTCGACACAATGGCGCGCATGGTGGCAGGAGTCAGCGCCAGGCTTCGTCCGCATGCGAAGACGCACAAATCCCCCGTCGTGGCGAACCTGCAGATGCGCCGCGGCGCCATTGGCCAGTGCGTGCAGAAAGTCGCGGAAGCGGAGGTCATGGCTTGGGGAGGTGTGGAAGACATCCTGGTGACCAACCAGATCGTCGATCCGCGCAAGCTTGCCAGGCTTGCCGCCCTGTCCCGGATAGCGCAAGTTGCCCTTTGCGTTGACAGCCCTGAGCACGTTTCGCTGCTGGAAGCTGCTGCTCGGACTGCCGGCGTCAGGATGTCCGTCCTCGTGGAAATCGACGTCGGCTCTCGCCGCTGCGGCGTGCCTGCGGGAGAGGAGGCCGTCGGGCTTGCGAGGCTTATCGCAGGCTCGCGCCACCTCGCCTTCGCGGGACTCCAGGCCTATCACGGCGCAGCGCAGCACTTGCGCAGTGCAGTCGAGCGGCGCGAGGCCATCGGCAAGGCTATTGCCGCTTGCGAACGAACCGTCGAAGGACTGAGCCGGGCGCGCATTCCCTGCGGGATCGTCTCCGGCGCCGGGACGGGGACGTTTGAGCTGGAAGCCGCGTCGGGCGTCTATACCGAGCTCCAGACCGGCAGCTATTGCTTCATGGACGGCGACTATGCGGCCAACCTCCAGGAAGATGGTCAGCCATTCCGCACCTTCAGGCATTCCTTGTTCGTCCTAGCCTCCGTCATGAGCACCGCCAGGCCGGGGCTGGCGGTGCTGGACGCGGGGCACAAGGCCGTCGCCATCGAAAGAGGGCTACCGACCGTGTGGCAGCAACCAGATTTGCGCATTGTTTCGGCGGCGGACGAGCATGCGCGGATGGAGTATCCCGCAGGCCGCGCAACGCCAGAGATCGGGGAAAGACTGCGACTTATCCCCGGACACTGCGATCCCACGGTTGACCGTTTCGACTGGTATGTCTGCGTCAGGGCGGGCCGAGTGGAAAGCGTCTGGCCTATCACCGCCCGTGGAGGCATGCAATGAACACCAGCGGGGATACGGGCTGCCTCACCTTTTATCTGAGCCAGGGAATGACCACATGAAAATTTCGCCTCAATTTCTCTTGGGTGTCGCTGCGGCGCTGCTGGTCCCCGGGATCGCAAGCGCCCAATTGTCGACTTCGACGTGGCCTGCCAAACCCATCACCCTCATCGTCGACGCGGCGCCAGGCAGTTCGAACGACGCATTCGCACGTACCATCGGAAAGCGCCTGCATGAAACGCTCGGTCAACCCGTCGTGATCGACAACAAGCCCTCGGGGGGAGGGATCATTGCGAATTCACTGGTGGCCAAAGCGGCCCCCGATGGCTACACACTTGTTCTGCTGTCCACGACGTTCACGACGGTGGCGGCGACTCGAGCCAACCTCCCGTATGACCCGATCAGAAGCTTCAAGCCGGTCGCGCGTCTCGCAACGGGTCCGATGCTTGTGGCGGTTGCAGCCGACTCACGCTACAAGAGCATCCAAGATCTGGTGAGCGCCGCCAAGGCGCAGCCAGGGAAGCTGAATTACGGCACATCGGGCGTTGGCGGCATCAATCACTTCGCCGCGGAACTGCTGATGGACGCCGCGGACATCAAGATGACGCAGGTGCCTTACAAAGGCATCAGCCTGGCCATCACAGACTTGATCGGCGGACAAGTCCAGGTCGTTCTGTCAAGCGCTGCCTCCGTGTTGCCCCATGTGGCAAACGGCAGGGTTCGAGCGCTGGCCGTCACGACTTCGCAGCGATCGCCGGTTGTGCCCGATCTGCCTTCGACCGAACAAGCTGGCTACAAGGGCAGCGCGAGTGAGCTCTGGTGGGGTGTGCTGGCTCCGGCAGGCACGCCGACTGCCGTGGTCGATCGCCTGAACACGGAGATCAACAGGATCCTCGATTCGGCTGAGATGAAGGCGTTCTTCCTGAAGGCCGGAGCAGAGGCCGCGCCGATGAAGGCAGTCGAATTCGAACAGTTCATCGCGACGGAGATCACCCGCTGGAAGAAGATCGCGGCGGCGGCCGGTATCCAGGCCGAGTGAGCGGCTGAGTTTTCGTCTGGCTTGCGGCCGGCGGCCACCTGCCGGGCTCAGAACGCGGCGATGCACGTTTGCGCCCGGCCAAGGATCAGCGCATGGATGTCGTGAGTGCCCTCGTAGGTGTTCACCACCTCCGGGTTCACTAGGTGGCGTGCAACGCCGAACTCGTCGCTGATGCCGTTTCCGCCCATCATGTCGCGAGCGATCCGGGCGATGTCCAGCGCCTTGCCGCAGGAGTTCCGCTTCATTATGGAGGTGATATCCACCCAGGCAGTGCCCTCGTCCTTCATGCGGCCCAGACGCAGGCAGCCCTGCAGACCCAGGGTGATTTCGGTTTGCATGTCGGCCAGCTTCTTCCGCACCAGCTGGTTGGCGGCCAGCGGCTTGCCGAACTGGTTGCGGTCCAGCAAGTACTGGCGGGCCCGGAACCAGCAGTCCTCCGCCGCGCCCAGCGCGCCCCAGGCGATGCAGTAGCGGGCTGAGTTCAGGCAGGTGAATGGGCCCTTCAGGCCCCGCACCTCGGGGAATGCGTTTTCCTCCGGGCAGAACACCTCCTCCATCACGATTTCACCGGTGATCGAGGCGCGCAAGCCCACCTTGCCGTGGATGGCGGGGGCGGACAGGCCCTTCCAGCCCTTCTCCAGCACGAACCCGCGGATCGAACCCTCGTCGTCCTTGGCCCAGACCACGAACACGTCGGCGATCGGCGAATTGGTGATCCACATCTTGCTGCCGGTCAGTTTGTAGCCGCCATCGACCTTGCGAGAGCGCGTCACCATGCTGCCGGGATCCGAGCCGTGGTTCGGCTCGGTCAGGCCGAAGCAGCCGATCCATTCGCCGCTGGCCAGTTTGGGCAGGTACTTCTGCTTCGTCGCCTCGCTGCCGAACTCGTTGATCGGAACCAACACGTTGGACGACTGCACCGACATCATGGAGCGATAGTCCGAGTCGACGCGCTCCACTTCGCCCGCCACGAGGCCGTAGCAGACGTAGTTGAGGCCAGCGCCGCCGTATTGCTCGGGGTCGGGCCGAGCAGGCCCAGTTCGCCCCTGTCGCGGAAGATGTTGGTGTCGGTCTTCTCGTTGCGAAAGGCTTCCAGCACGCGCGGGGCCAGCATCTCCTGGCAGTACGCATGCGCGGCGTCGCGCACGGCGCGTTCGTCGTCGCTGGTTTGCTGCTCCAGCAGCAGAGGATCGTTCCAGGAGAAACTTGTCTTCATGTGCGTTCCTTGCACTTGGAGTGCTACTGTGAACCCATGCGCGCAACAGGACAAACGACTCTTTGGCTTCGCGTCGTGCTAAAACCGCACATCCTATGCGTCGCAAGATCCCTACCACCGCCGCCCTCCTCGCTTTCGAAGCAGCGGCGAGGCACCAGAGCTTCACGCTCGCCGGCGATGAACTCGCCGTGACGCAAAGCGCCGTAGGACGCCAGATCGCGGCGCTGTAGCAGCTGGTCGGCGTGAAGCTGTTTCGGCGCACCCGGCGGCGCGTGGCGCTCAGCCCACGGTGACGCGGAGTTCAGTGGCAAGAGCCGTCAGGTCCATGCCTTTGTTCCCCGCCTCCTCAAGGAGCCACCCCAGTAGCGGGCCCCCCGGCGCTCCGTAGAACCGCTTCAACCGGGCTGCGGATTGTCCTCGGTCGGCAGCGCCGTTTTCTTGTCCTTCGTTCGATTTGTCGTTGTTCATCTTCATACCTTTCATGTTGTCCTCTCGTGTTGCTTGGCTGCCACGGAGCCCCGAGCATCTCGATGCCGCCCGCTACCCGGCAACCGATTCAACGTTCGAGTGGGCTAACGAGATCATGGCTCTTGAACAGCTAGTGGTCGAGGGGTTCCAGCTGAAGCCATTGCGCAAGGTCCTCGAAGGCAAGGGCGCAAAAGCGGAATCCAGCTGGGCGTCGCTCCGGCTTCTTGGGGCGATTCTGGTCGCCACCGGACTGACCGAGGACCAGGCCAAGACCACGCTCACCCATGGGTTTACGACTTTATTTCCAAAAGCGCACGTCGTGCCAAACCCGCATGGATGCGAGAGCGGGGTTTACGACTTTATTTGCGGGTTTACGACTTTAATTACCAGGAATAGCGCGCCGGCCAAGCGCATGCCGGTCATTCGACCGTCACGCTCTTGGCAAGGTTTCTGGGCTTGTCCACATCCGTCCCCCGCGCACAGGCCGTGTTTAAGGGCCCGTAGTGCTCGGGCATGCGGATGACATGCAGGCCCTCGCCACTTTCGATGCGGGTGTCGGTATCGGCCAGCACATACAGCACGCCGGCACGGGCGCGCACTTCCTGCATGTTGCTCTTGAGCTTTTCCAGCAGCGCGTCGTTGGGCGCCACGGTCACCACGGGCATGGCGCTGGTCACCAGTGCCAGCGGGCCGTGCTTGAGCTCGCCGGCCGGGTAGGCCTCGGCGTGGATGTAGCTGATTTCCTTGAGCTTCAAGGCGCCTTCGAGCGCGATGGGGTAGTGAAGGCCGCGGCCCAGGAACAGGGCGTTTTCCATGCGGGCGAAGTCTTCTGCCCAGCTGATGATTTGCGGCTCCAGTGCCAGCACGGCCTGCAGGGCCACGGGCAGGTGGCGCATGGCCTTCAGGTGTTCGGCCTCCTGCGCCTCGGTCAGGCGGCCCTTGCTCTGGGCCAGGGCCAGCGTCAGCAGGAAGAGGCCTGCCAGCTGCGTGGTGAAGGCCTTGGTGCTGGCCACGCCGATCTCCACGCCTGCGCGGGTGATGTAGGCCAGCTTGCACTCGCGCACCATCGCGCTGGTGGCCACGTTGCAGATGGTCAGCGTGTGCTGCATGCCCAATGATTGCGCGTGGCGCAGCGCGGCCAGCGTGTCGGCGGTTTCGCCGCTCTGGCTGATGGTGACGACCAGCGTGCGCGGGTTGGGCACACTGGTGCGGTAGCGGTACTCGCTGGCCACTTCCACCTGGGTGGGGATGCCCGCGATGTCTTCCAGCCAGTATTTGGCCGTGCAGCCGCTGTAGTAGCTGGTGCCGCAGGCCAGGATGAGCACACTGTCGATGTCCTTGAACACGCGCCAGGCGGCGGCACCCGGCTGGCCGTGCAGGCCCTGGCCGTCAAACAGCTCGGGCACGACACCCGCCACGCCTTCAAGGGTGTCGGCAATGGCGCGCGGCTGCTCGAAGATTTCCTTTTGCATGTAGTGCCGGTAGGGGCCCAGCTCGGCCGCGCCGCTGTGGGCCTGCACGGTACGCACCGGGCGCTGCTCAGGCGCAAGGGCTTCGCGGCCCTTGCCCACGATCCAGTAGCGGCCCAGTTGCAGGTCCACGAGGTCGCCCTCTTCCAGGTAGACGATCTGGTCCGTGACGCCTGCCAGGGCCATGGCGTCGCTGGCCAGGAAGTGCTCGGAGCCTTCGTTGCCAACACCCAGGATCAGCGGTGAGCCGGCACGCGCGCCCACCACACGATGGGGCTCGTCCTTGTGGATGACGGCGATGGCATATGCGCCATGCAGCTCGGCCACGGTGGCCTGCACGGCCTCGAACAGGTCGCCGTTGTAGTGGCTGTCCACCAGGTGGGCGATGACCTCGGTGTCGGTCTGGCTGGCAAACACGTAGCCGCGCGCCTGCAGCGCCTTGCGCAGTTCTTCGTGGTTTTCGATGATGCCGTTATGCACCAGGGCCACGCGCCCTGCGGTCTGTGCCTGCGCGTCTGCACCCGTGCCGTGGCTGAAATGCGGGTGGGCGTTGTGCACGGCGGGCGCGCCGTGGGTGGCCCAGCGCGTGTGGGCGATGCCGGTGGCGCCTTCCAGGCGCTCGGTGTTCACCTGCTCCAGCAGCTCTGCCACGCGGGCCGTACTGCGCGCGCGCTGCAATCCGGCGGGGCGGGATGTGTCCAGGCTGGCGGCATGTACCGCCACGCCGCACGAGTCATAGCCCCGGTATTCGAGCCGTTGGAGGCCCTGAACGAGGATGGGAACGATGTTGCGCGCAGAGACTGCGCCGACGATGCCGCACATGGAGCGTCCTTTGTTCTGACAAGTAGATGGGCGCGATCGTAGACGTGGCCGGCAGAAATATGTGACGATCTTTGCAGGGCTTTTTGTTAACTTATTTCATCCAGCTTCACAATCAACGTTTTATTTCATAAAGATGTATTCAGTGGAATATTTGAACATTGACGCCATCGATGTGCAGTTGCTCGAATTGCTGCAGGACGACGCCAGCTGCAGCAACCAGTGGCTGGCCGCACAGGCAGGCATCTCGCCGCCGACCTGCCTGCGCCGGGTGCGGCGGCTGCATGAATCCGGACTGATCGAGCGGCAGGTCGCCATCCTCAACCCCGACCGCCTGGCCGCCACGGTGGGCCACGGCCTGGCCTGCATCGTGGAGGTGTCACTGGACCGCCAGGGCGCCGAGCACATGGACGCTTTTGAAGCGCAGGCCGTGGCCGAGCCCGCGGTGCAGCAGTGCTGGCGTGTGGCACCGGGGCCAGACTTCATGCTGGTGGTGCACACGCGGGACATGCCCGGCTACCTGGCCCTGTCCCAGCGGCTGTTCACGGCCAGTGCCAACGTACGCAACGCCAAGGCGTTTTTCAGCACCAAACGGGCAAAATTTGAGACAAGACTGCCGCTGCCCCCCACCGTGTAAGCATCAAAAGCCATACATTGGGTAGCAGCCTCATCGCCGTGCAATAGCGGATGCCGCACCGCGGGTATCAGCAGGGCCAACGCGGACGCCTGCCGGCCAGCGTATCCTGCAGATCACAAACAGAAACACGCAACGACCCGGTGATGTTGCAACCTGTCCTCCATGCCCACACCCGAAAAAAACATGTACCGCCGCATCTACCCGCTGCGCGTGCTGGGCATGGGGCTGGGCGGGGCCGTGGTGGCGGTGGTGCTGTGGGAGCGGCAAGCATCACTGACCGCATGGGTCGTGATGGCGATGCTGGCGTTTGCCTGGCCGCATGTAGCCTACCTGCTGGCCCGCCGCAGCCCTGACCCGTACCAGGCAGAAGTCCGCAACCTGCTGATGGACTCGGCCATGGCAGCAGCCTTCGTGCCGCTGATGCACTTCAACCTGCTGCCCAGCGTTCTGATCATCACGCTGACCATGGTGGACAAGATCACCACCGGCATCCGCGGGCTGTGGGCGCGCGCCGTTCCGGGCATGCTGGCGGCGGGCATCGTCAGCGCGCTGGCCACCGGCGCACAGTGGGTGCCCACCACCTCGATGCTGGTGGTCATGGCGTGCCTGCCGGTCATGGTGCTGCACACGCTCTCGGTCAGCGTGGTGAGCTACCGACTGATCCGCAAGACTGCGCAGCAGAACCGGCTGCTCGACGAGCTGCGCCGCATCGACACCCTGACCGGCCTGTATGCCCGCGGCTACTGGCAGGAACAGGCCAACGCCGCCCTGCAGCGCCACCACGCCACGGGCGAGCCCGCGTGCCTGCTGATGCTGGACATCGACCACTTCAAGGACATCAACGACCAGCACGGCCACACCGTGGGCGACGAGGTGATCCGCGCGCTGGCCCATGTGGTGCAGGGCACGGTGCGCGCCAACGACTGCGCGGGGCGCTACGGCGGGGACGAGTTCGCGATCCTGCTGCCCGGCATGCACGCGCGCGATGCGCGGGCGGTGGCCGAACGCATCCGCGCCCAGTCCGAAGGCCTGCGCATGCGCCAGCTGCCCGACCTGCGCATCACCAGCAGCATCGGCGTGGCGGCAGCTGACCGGCACCACCAGAGCCTGCGCGACTGGATGAATGCGGCAGACGCCGCCATGTACGTGGCCAAGAACGAGGGACGAAACCGCGTGGCGGCATTCGCGGAGCCAGCCGCCCCGGCGGTGCACTGAGGGCGCGGACAGCCGTCGTCTGCGCTTTGCCGGCCCGTGGAGACCACCGCGATGTCCGGCCGCCAGCAAATGCTATACAAACAATAGCAATACAGCCAATAGATATCTGGACCTGAAGCACATTTCGCTTCAAAACCGCTACACAACAGGCCCTGGCACCGCCGCTGGCCACTGCACCCGCACGGTGCAACCTGCCCCCGGCCGGGCGGTGGCCGATACCTCGCCGCCGTGCCGCAAGGCGATGGTGCGGCACAGGGCCAGGCCTGCGCCCACACCTTCAAATTCCGATTCACGGTGCAAGCGCTGAAACACGCCGAACAGCTGCCCGGCACGGGCGGGGTCAAACCCGACGCCGTTGTCTTCAATGGTGAAGGCGACCTGGCCCTCGGTGGCCGCGGCCGGCGCAATGGCCACCACCGGCGGCGCACTGCCGCGCGAAAACTTCACGGCATTGGCCAGCAGCTGCACCAGCAGCTCGTGCAGCAGCGCCGGGTCGGCCTGCAGGGCGGGCAACTCTGCGTCCACACGCCATGTCACCGCGGTGGCGGCACCCGCTGTGCCCACCGCACCGGACTGAGGTGCAGCATGGATTTGGGCCTGCGCCTGCTGCAGCGCGTGCGCCAGCGGCACGGGCCGGGGCAGCAGCGGCGCACGGCTGGCGCGTGCAATGGCCAGCAGCCCGTCCAGCATGCCGCCCATGCGGCGGGCAGACTGGTCCATGGTGGCCAGAAAGCCCAGGGCCTCCTGAACCTCTTCGGCCGCCCCCGCCTCGACAGGCAAGCCCGCCAGCACCTCGCGCACCAGCGTGCCGTACGACGTGACATGCCGCAGCGGGGCCCGCAAGTCATGCGACACCGCGCGCAAGAATTCTTCTTGCGCGGCCGCCATGTCGGCCACCTTCTGCTGGCTGGCAGCCAGCGCGGCGCGCAGCTGCTCGGGGGTCAGGTCGTCTTCAGACATGGGGGGCGCACGCCGTGCAGCGTCAGGCCTTGGGCTGCTTTTTGGGGCGCTGCCAGTCGGCAATGCTCACCTGCTTGCCGCGGGCCACACTGAGCGCCCCGGGCGCGGTGCTCTTGGTGATGGTGCTGCCGCCGCCCACCGTGCCGCCTGCACCAATCGTCACCGGCGCCACCAGCACACAGTTGCTGCCCACATGCACATCCGCCTCAATCACGGTGCGGTGCTTGTTGGCGCCGTCGTAGTTGGCGGTGATGCTGCCGGCGCCGTAGTTCACGCGCTCGCCCACGGTGGCGTCGCCCAGGTAGGCCAGGTGGTTGGCCTTGGCACCATCGGCCAGGGTGCTGTTCTTGACTTCCACAAAGTTGCCGATGTGCACTTCGCGGCCCAGCTGTGCACCGGGGCGCAGGCGGGCAAAGGGGCCGATGAGCGCGCCCTCGCCCACCGTGGCACCGGCCTTCTCGCCGTCGATGTGGGTGTAGGGGTGGATGACTGCGCCCGCTGCGATGCGTGCGTTGGCAATGCAGCAGTGGGCGCCGATGCTCACGCCCTCGCCCAGCTCCACGCGGCCGGTAAACACGCAGTTCACGTCGATCTCCACGTCCTGCCCGCACAGGACTTCGCCCCGCGCACCGGTGCGCGCGTCGTCGCGCACATCGAAACGGGCCGGGTCGGCCAGGCGCACACCCTGCTCCATCAGCGCGCGGGCCTGGCGCAGCTGGTGGGCGCGCTCCAGCTCGGCCAGTTGCAGCGGGCTGTTCACGCCCGCCACCTGCAACGCATCGGTGATGCGGTGGGCCACCACGGGCACGCCGTCGGCCACGGCCATGGCCACGATGTCGGTCAGGTAGTACTCGCCCTGGGCGTTGTTGTTGGTGAGGCGCGCCAGCCACGGTTTCAGCAGCCGCGAAGGCACAGCCATGATGCCGCTGTACACCTCGGTGATGGCGCGCTGGGCATCGGTGGCGTCCTTGTGTTCGACAATGCCTTGCACGGCACCTTCGGCATTGCGCACGATGCGGCCGTAGCCCGTGGGGTCGGGCAGCGTCACGGTCAGCAGTGCCAGCCCGCCACTGGCGGCACCGGCACCGGCCAGCGCTCCGGTGGCCGCACCGGCTTGCACCAGGGCGCGCAGAGTGTCCGGCTGCGTCAGGGGCACATCGCCCGACAGCACCACGGCCGTGCCGTCGTCCGTCAGGTGCGGCACGGTCTGCTGCACGGCGTGGCCGGTGCCCAGCTGGGGCTCCTGGCGCACGAATTTGATGTCAAAAGTGCCTGCAGTGCTGGCTGCAATTGCCGTGGATGCTTCTACTTCGATAGCGCCGTGCCCCGTGATGACGATGGCGCTGCGGGCCTGCAGGTGCGCGGCCTGGTCCAGCACGTGGTGCAGCAGCGGGCGCCCGGCCAGGCGTTGCAGCACCTTCGGCGTACGGCTTTTCATGCGCGTGCCCTTGCCGGCGGCCATGATGAGGATGTCGAGTGGGGTCATGGATTCAGGAGTGGTGTGGGTCATGCCAGCGGCTGGCCCGGATTATCGGCGCAAGGTGCAGCGCGCTGGTGAACGACTCAGCCCCGTGGCATGCAGCAGGCAGCGCGAGGCCGCCGATGCACGCGGCGCGCTGATTCTTGCAGAGGGTCCCTAAAGCAGCGGCATTTGCCGCGGTGGTGTGTCGTAGTACTCGGCAATCCGCGCCAGCGCACGCGTGTTGAGCAGCCGCAGCCGCCCGTTTTTCAGCTCGTGCAGCCCCAGCAGCGACAGGCGCCGCAGCGTCTTGTTGGTATGTACCAGCGACAGCCCCAGTGCATCGGCGATGTGCTGCTGGTTGAGCGGGAAGGCCACCGTGCCGTCCTGCACCAGCCCGATGCGGTCCAGCCGCCGGTACAGGTGCATGAGCAGCATGGCCAGTCGCTCGGTGGCGTTGCGGCGGCCCGTGGTCAGCAGGTTGTCGTCCACATGGCCCTCTTCGTGTGCCGACAGCCAGGTGATGTCGTAGCCCAGGCGCGGATGCTCGCGAAACAGCGCCCACAGGCTGTCGTTCTGGAACACACACAGCGAGCAATCGGTCAGCGCCTCGATCCCGTGCGCCGATACGTCGCCAAACTCCTGCTGCAAGCCCACCAGGTCGCCGGGCAGCAGAAAGTTGAGGATCTGGCGGCGCCCGTCGCTCAGCGTCTTGTAGCGAAACGCCCAGCCCGAATACAGCGTGAACAGCCTGGCATTGGTCTGGTTCTCGCGCACCAGCGCACCGCCCGCCTCCACGGCCAGGCTGTCGGTGCGGAAGCCCTCGATGAAGTCGAGCACCTCCGGCTTCACGGCCGTGAAGGCACCCGTCTTTCGCAACCGGCAGTCGCGGCAGGCCGGTGGGCAGGTACTGGCGGGCAAGGTGACATTCATGGGGCGTTGATTCTATGGACCCCCTGCACGCATCGAGCGGATGGTGTGCGCTGCGGGTGGTGATGTGCTGCCAGGCGCAACACACCGCCCTCGCCTTGGCCATGGCGAACATCTGCCACGCTGCAGACCGCCCGGGGCTGCAGAGGCACACAGCGCAGCGATTCGTCAGCGAGGCAACTGGCAAGCAGTGCACCGCAGCGCACGACCGCGGGTGGCAGCAACACAGCGTGCCCGCGGGCGCCTCGCCGCGCCTATGTCTTTTGACATTGCGCCGCCGCAGTGCGCGCCCTACATTGGGCGCCACCTATGAACGTATCTCCCGCACTTTACGAGGTCCTCTACGTCAGCACCCTCGCCCCCGAGCAACCACTGAGCGTGGTGGCCGAGATTGCCGGGCGTGCGCGCCAGGTCAACGCGAAGCTGGACGTGACGGGCTTGCTGATCTTTGACGGCCAGCGCTTTTGCCAGCAGCTGGAGGGCCAGCAAAAGGCCGTGCTCAAGCTCATTGAGCGCATTCGCAACGACCCTCGACATACCAACGTCGAGGTGCTGCACCATGGCCCGCTGGCCGGGCGGCGGTTCCAGCAGTTCAGCCTGGCGTTCAGCACGGTCGAGGACGAGGAAGCCCTCGCCCGCATGGAGCAGCTTGACGGCGATGCGGCCCTGGCCGCGTTTGAAGCCGTGCGCGGAGAGCTGATGCTGTAGCCGGCCTCCGCCTGGACTCGCGTGATCCCCGACGCATCCCCGCCACAGACCACTATCAATACAGGAGCGCCTTGCGACGACCCGGCGCAGACTGTCGGCTTTGGGGGGCCAGCGCGACAGTGCCAACATGTTCGCGGCCAGCGGCCTTTATCATCTCGGCGCCATGCCGCCGCCCGCCCAGCCTCTGCCCTCCACAGCCTTCGCCACCACCCAGTCGTCCTTCGAGGACCGCTTTGAAGCCTGGCGCAGCGGCATCTCCGTTCTTTTCGATGTGGCCCCGCTGGCGCAGGGCGACCCGCTGGACGGGTTCCATGCCCAGGTGAATGCGGTGCACCTGGGCCAGCTGCTGCTGGGCGACCTGCGCTTTGGCGCCCAGCGCTTTGCGCGCAGCCAGGCACGTGCCGCGCACGACGGGCTGGATCACTACCTGGTGCAGTGGTATCGCGATGGCGGCTTCATCGGCCAGCACAGCGACCGGGACGACCTGCTCGTGCGCGCGGGCGATGTGGTGGTGTTCGACATGGCCCGCACGCAGCACACCGTGGCCCAGAACTCGCGCGTGCTGTCCCTGATCGTGCCGCGCGCGCTGGGCGACGAGGCCTTCGCGGGGGCCACCAACCCCCATGGCACGGTGCTGCGGTCAGACAACATCTTCGGCGGCCTGCTGGCGGACCACCTGGGCGCGCTGCACCGGCGCCTGCCCACCATCGGCATGGACCAGGCCGACGACGTGGTGCGCGCCACCACCCACATGCTGGCCGCCTGCCTGCGCCCCAGCCAGCGCACGCTGGCCGAGGCCCGCGCGGAGGTGGAGGCCGTCACACTGGAGCGCATCCAGCGGCACATCGGCCGCCACCTGGGCGCGCCCCTCACACCCGACGCCCTGTGCCGCACCTTCGGCATCTCGCGCCACCGGCTTTACCGGCTCTTCGAGCCGCTGGGCGGCGTGACGCGCTACGTGCAGCAGCGCCGCCTGCAGCGCGCGTTTCAAACCCTGTCTGATGCCGCCTACCGGCACCTGCGCGTGGCGGATGTGGCCACTCGCCTGGGCTTTGCCAGCGAGGCCCACTTCAGCCGCGCCTTCCGCGCCACCTTCGGCCATACGCCCAGCGACGTGCGTGCCGCAGCCGAAGCTGCCCGCAACATCAGCTACGGCCTGGCCACCGGCAGCGCCGTGACGGTCGAGTACGCAGACTGGCTCCTCGGGCTCTGAGCGCCGATATCCCCTGACGCCTCGCACGGGGCGTGCGCGAACGCACAGTCAAGCGCCCCGCAAACGTCCGGTCAAGCCGCAGGGCCGCTCGGCCTGCAAGATCGTCGGCAGCGCACTTCCACCTGCCTCAGATGCTTCCCAACAGATCGCTGTCAACGCTTGCCAGATGAGCGCTGGGGCGTTTTTCATGTGCAACGCCTGCACCGTGGAGGTCTCATCCCACCACCGACCCAGGCCCCATGAAAACCACTGCGTACACCCGCCCTTCGGCGCCCCTTTGCAACAACGCGGCGACAACACACGGCGGGCGGCGCACACGGCCCCGCTGGCGGGCATGGCTGGCCGCCGGACTGCTGGCATGCGCGGCGGGTGTGGCCGTGGCGGAAGACGGTGAGCCGGGGTTCTCCAACTACGCGCAACTGGCGTCCATCTCGGTGGGCGGTGTGGCCGCCAGCTTCCCCGTGGGGCTGGAGGACGACCCGCTGCACATCACGGTGCCGCCCATCCAGATCGGACACTGCGCCCCGCAGGTCATCACCATGACCGCCTGGGACCCCAGCGGACGGTGGCATGAGGTGAGTGCACTGGGGCAACGCTTCTACCTGAATGACGACACGCCCACCCGATCCCTGAGCGCAGCCCCGCTGGCCTTTGGCACCAACGTGGTGGACATCGACGTCCGCCGTGCCGTCTCTGCCGGCCTCTGGGCCATGGCCAGGTACACGCTCACCATCGAACGCTCCGGCCCTGGCACCGATGCCGGGCTGGCGGGCATGGCCCTGTCCTCCGGCACGCTCACGCCTGCGTTCGATCCCGCCATCACCAGCTACAGCGCCACGGTGGACCTGCCTTCGGTGGCCATAGCCGCCACGGCGGCAGATTGCCCGGCGATCACTGTCAATGGCCAGCCGGTGGCCAGCGGTGGCGCAGCGCAGGTGCCGCTGGCCCTGGGGCCGAACACGGTGTCGGTGCAGTCCACGGCTCAGGATGGCACCACGCGCACCTTCACGCTGGCGATCACGCGCATCGCCAATGCCAACGCGAGCCTGCAAGGCCTCACCCTGTCTGCGGGCACGCTGAACCCGGGCTTTGATGGCGCCGTGACGCGCTACAACGCCGCCGTGCCCTACTTGGCCTCGGTGGCCGTGACACCCACGCCGGCCGCGCCGACCGCCACGCTCACCGTCAATGGCGCTCCTGCCACCGCAGGCGCACCACAGTCCGTGGCGCTGCAGGCGGGCACCACGGCCATCACGGTGGGCGTGACGTCGGAAGACGGCACAGCGACGCGCGCATACACGGTGGACGTTACCCGCGCCGGGCCCAGCACCGACGCCCGCCTCTCGGCGCTGGCCCTGTCGGCTGGCGTGCTGAGCCCGGCATTCGACCCGGCGGTGCTGGCGTATTCCGCCCTGGTGGGCCATGCGACGAACGCGATCCATGTGGTGCCGACGCTGGCCTCCGGCGATGCCACGTTGGCGGTGAACGGCACACCCGCCCTGTCCGGCAACGCCGTGCGCATACCGCTGGCACCGGGGCTCAACACCATCGCCGTGCAGGCCACGGCGCAGGACGGCACCACGCAACAGACGTACACGCTGCGCGTGACCCGCGCCGGTGCGGTCAACAGCGCGCGGCTGCAGGCTCTGTCGCTCTCCAGCGGCACGCCCTGGCCGCCGGTGCACCCCGCCACGCTTGCCTACACGGCGCGCGTGGCCAGCACCACGGCCGCCATCACGCTCACACCCACACCGGAAGACGCCACGGCCAGCCTCCTCATCCATGGCAGCCCGGTCGCGCCCGGCGCGGCCTCGGCGCCGATCCCCGTGCAGCCGGGGCACAACACCATCACCCTCCAGATCATCAGCACCGATGGCCAGCAAACCGCCAGCTACTCGCTGGATGTGCTGCGCGGCAACGCCGACGCCACGCTGGCAAGCCTGTCGCTGTCGGACGGCAGCCTGGGCCCCGCGTTCGACCCGGCCGTACTCGTTTACAGCGCCAGCGTGCCCTTTGTCATGACCTCGGTGCGGGTGGGCCTGACGCTGCCGGATGCCGAGGCCACCGCCCGCGTGGGCAAGCGGGTGCTGCGCAGCGGCCACGCGGCGGCCGTGGCACTGGCACCCGGGCTCAACACGGTGCCGGTGCAGGTCACCTCCAGCGACGGTACGGTGATGCGTACCTACCTGCTGCGCATCACCCGCGAGGCGGCCCGGGCGGTGTCGCTGTCGGGCAACCCGGCGCAATTCGGCCCGCCGCAAAGCCTGGCGCTGTCCGGCGACTTCGTGGCGGCGATAGCGGCCGACGACCTGGACGGCGACGGACGCCCGGATGCGCTGGCGAGGGACTACACGCGGCCAGAACTGGCCCTGCTGCGGGGGCGGGGGGACGGTAGTCTGGACGCAGCGCATTGGCTGCCCCCGGGCATCAGCGGAGCGCGGCGCCTGGCGGTAGGCGATGTCCATGGCGATGGCTGGCCCGACGTGCTCAACGTAGGCAACGCACAGACCCTGCTGACCACGGGAACCGGCGCAGGCCTGGGCAGTGCCGGGTTTGCCGCGCAGCCGGTGGCACTGCAGGAGGGACTGGCAAACGATCCCCCGTCGGTGCTGCTGGACGTCGACGGCGACGACCGCGACGACATCGTCTCGGCCGAATGGACGCAGGGCGTGGTGGTCCTGCGCAGCCTGGGCGACAGCCACTTTGCGGCGGCGCAGGCGGCGGGCACGGTCAGCCAGGTCCGGCACGTGGTGGGGCAGGACGTCGATGGCGACGGGCGGATGGATTTGCTGCTCGCCAACGAGGCCGGTACGCTGCAGCTGCTGCCCGGAGCGGGCGGGGGCACTTTTGGCGTCCCCCAGGATGTGCCGCTGGGCACAACAGGGCAGTTCAGGCTGTACGCCTCGCCGCGCATGGCGGATGTGGACGGTGACGGGCGGGCCGACCTGATCGCGGCGGCCCAGTCCGACAACGCCAGCGTGGTGTTCATACTCAAAGGCTTGCCGGGCGGCGGTTTCGGCCGGCCCGTCCGCCTTGCGAGTGGCTGGCCAACCTTTGTCGGCCAGGAGTTGCCGATAGACCTGGCCGTAGACGACTTCAACGGCGACGGCCGCCCCGACATCGCCGTGCTCAACAGCAACGGTGGTTACTACAACGTCACGATCCTGGCAGGCCAGGGTGACGGCAGCTTCGCGGTATCGGTGCGGCATCGGGTGCCATGGCTGCCCGGCCACATGGCCGTGGCCGACTTCAATGGCGACGGCAAGCCGGACCTGTTGCTGGACGCATCCGTGAGCCAGGGCGGCGGCCTGAAAGTGGTCACAAACACCTCACCCGACCTGGCCCAGGTGGTTCCCTCCACCGGCACCCTGACGCCCGCGTTTTCGGGAGATGTGACCGAATACACGCTGTACATGCCGCAGGGGGGCCCGGCGCTGACCCTCACACCCTGGCTGGCCTTCGGCACGGCCACGGTGCGCGTCGGCGGGGCGCCAGTGGCCAGTGGCAGCGCCTCGGCCCCCATCAACGTGCCGTCCGGGGGCAGCGTGCCCATCACGGTGGAAGTGCAGGCGCGCGACGGCAGTACGCGCACGTACACGATCCACGCCACGCGCGCCGTGGCCGTCACCGCCACAGCCAACCCGGCAGCAGGCGGCACCGCAGCCTGCTCGCCCAGCCCGGTGACACGCGGCAGCAGCGCCACCTGCACTGCCACAGCCAGCGCGGGCTACCGGTTCACCGGCTGGACCGGCGCGTGCGCGGGCCAGGGGACGCCCTGCCACCTGATCGACGTGCAGTCGGCACAGGCTTCCGTGGCACTCTTTGCGCAGGAGCAGACGCTGGCGATCCCTGAAGGCCCTCAGGCCAACCAGCCCCTGCTGCTGACGCTGCAGGCGCTCAACGGCTGGCGGGTGGCGGCAGCCAGCACACACGCCATCGCCAACGCCAACGTCCTGCTCCCCGGCGGAGTCACGCTTCCATACGGCCTGGTGTACCTGCGCCTCGAGTAGGGCGTGCAGGGCTCCCGGGCCACCGTGGTACTGACCTACCCGCAGCCCCTGCCGCAGGGCGCGGTCTACTACAAGTTCGGCCGCACGGCAGACAACGCCCAGCAACACTGGTACCCGTTCTCCGGCGCGCGCATCAGCGGCAACACGGTGACCCTGACGCTGGAAGACGGCGGCGCAGGCGATGACGACCTGACGCAGAACAGCGTGATCCACGATCCCGGCGGCGTGGCGCTGCTTGCGCCGCTGCCCCCTGGCCCCGCTTCCGCCACGGCCATCCCCACCCTGCAGAACTGGGCCCTGTGGTTGCTGTCGCTGCTGGCCATCCTGGTGGTATGGCCCTGGTGGCGCGGCCCCAAGGCCAGATCGGCATCCAGCCCAGGTTGAATCAGCACTGGCCGCTATCAACCCAATAGCAACCAGAGCCCTCCACGCAAGCGGGATGGCTTGCGCCACGGGCGCTTGGCGAACGCTCAGTCAAGCACCAGGCAAACACCCGGTCAAGCCGCCGGGGTGCCTCGCGCACACCATTGCGCCATGGCCCGCGGGCACGCTGGACTCTTCGGCGGCCACCGGAAAAAGGAGCTGGCCGCGCTCCATCCCCCACCGATCCAGACCCCTTCCGTGGCCCACACAAGCTACCGTCCCGAACCCGCTGCTGCATGCCCGCAGGGCACGCCCCCAGCGCTGCGCGCTGCGCTGGCAGCGTTGCTGCTGGCCACCGCGCCATCTGCACAATCCGCCGCTTTCAGCGTGGGCGCCGGGGGCGGGGCGTACCACGGCACCATCGACCTGGGCTGCGACGACCTGGAAGTCAATGGACCGCTGGATGCTGCCGGCGCCACCTTCACCGGCGTGGGCCACGTCCGCATCGGCGCAGCAGGCTCCATCGCGGCAGCAGGTGCACGCATCGAGCTGGGTGCGGGCTGGCACAACGCGGCGGGCCCGGGTGGCCTCAGCGGGGCGGGCAGCACCGTGGCCCTCGTGAACCGCTGCAGCAACGGCGGCACGACCGACATCACGGGCAGCACCACCTTTTCCAACCTGAGTGCCCCGCAGGCCGGCCAGACGATTCGTCTGGCAGCGGGGAGCGAGCAGCAGGTCAACGGCACGCTCACCCTGGGCGACGTGGCACTGCAGGGCCAGGCCGGCACCGCGTTCCTCACGCTGCGGCCGGGTGGCGTTCAGCAGCTCGGGACCGTGACCGTGGCAGGCGTCGATGCCTCGCGCGGGCAGCGGCTGTCCCCCTCTGGCCAGAACGGGCCCGGGGGCGGCAGCGCGCCAGGCTGGTTTGCACCTCCATCCGCCCAGACCGTTGTGGCGGTGCCCACGGTGGGCGAATGGGGCGTGGTGCTGCTTTCGGCGCTGGCAGGCCTGCTGGGCGCACGCCAGCTGCGGCATCGCCACCACGCGCGCGTCCGGTAGGCCCGCTTCCACAGTGACCCATTCACAGCAGCGACCCATTCGCCATCGATCCATGCCCAACATGAAGCCCCATCTCCTTTGCGCAGCAGCCTGGATGGCCGCAGGCGCTGCATCCGCACAAGTCACCCTGTCGGGCGCCGGTGGCGTGGTCATCCAGACACCCGGGACCGGGCAGACCATTTCCAGGTTCGGCAACGACGGCAAGGTCACCCTGCCCCAGCTTGGGGGGGCCGGTTTTGTGCGCGCGGATGCGCAGGGCGTGCTTTCAGTGGACGCCACCGGGCCGGTGGGCCCCGCCGGGCCCCAGGGCCCCAAGGGCGACGCTGGCAGCAACGGTGCCACGGGCCCGCAAGGACCGACAGGCCCCGCGGGCCCCCAGGGCGACGCAGGACCACAAGGGCCGGCAGGGCCTGCCGGTTCTGCAGGACCCACCGGGCCCACCGGGCCTGCGGGCACCGTGGCAGGTGTGAGCTTCCTGCGCCATGGCTGCTTCAAGGTTCAGGACCCACTGTCGAACACGCTCGCGCCCGCCACCATCGCAAGTGGCACCGGGTACACGGTCAACCCTGCCTACGGCGGGGGGCAGACGCGAACGTATTTCATCTTCTTCACCGAGCCTGCGGCCGGCAAGGATCTCACGGTGCTGATGGACATACGCGCCGGCAGCACGGGCCGCGGCATGGCCGCCACGTCGACCACCACGACACCCCACATTGACGTGCTGATCACCGTGGACGTGAGCCACAACATCAACGCGGGCGAAGAGCTACGCGTCTGTTTCTCGGCGTTGCGCTGATGCGGCTCCCGGTCGCCGGACCCGGAGCCGCATCAGCCGAACCACCCTCTCACCACGACTCCACCTTCGCAGCCACCAGCGCCCCACCGGAGAGCGCGAGGGGCATTTTTCTTTCATCTTCCAAGGGAACGTTCCAATGCAAAGCATCCACCTGTTTCGCCGTCGCACTTGTGCTGGCTTGCTGGCCATCAGCACACTGGCCCTGTCGGCGCCTGCATGGGCGCAAGGGCAGCCCCCAGTGGGCGCGATCACGTATGCGGCCGCGCTGGCTGGCGCTGCGCAGCCAGTGCCTTCGCTGGCGCAGTGGGGCGTGGTGGTCCTGTCGCTGCTGATGGCACCGCTGGCCTGGCGCGTGGCCCGTGGCCGTCTGGCGTGCCTGGCGCTCGCCGCCAGCCCCGGGTTGCTGGCGGCCGCCATGCTGATGGCCGCGTCGTGGAGCGGACAGGCCGAGGCCCAGCCCGTGGCGGACGATGTGCTGCTGGCCAGCCCTTCTGGCGGCACCACGGATATTCCATACCAAGCGGCGCTGGATCTTGCCTGGACCGATTACATGTACCAATACCAGGTGCGCAACACCAGCGGGCAGAGCGTGCGCATCACCGGCATCACCTTCACCGCAGGCCACAACGACCGCGACCCGCGCGACCCGCCGCGCTGCACGGCGGGCCTGGTGCTCGCTGCCAGCGAAGGCTGCTACGTGCTGGTGTCCAAGCCACGCTGATCGTGCGCAGGGGCCTTGCGGCGGCGTGCACGGCCGGGCATGGATGCGCACCAACCGGGCACCCTGGCGCCACCCCACCCCGCAAGGCTTGCAGGCACACGTCAGGAGCGTGCCGGACCTGGAAATCGCCGGAGGCCCAGCGGCCGCAGCGCTCCATGTCTGGCTACGCCGCCCATCGAAATCACCGTCTTGCTGCGCACAGACTGGCGATGGGCTGCAAACCCGGCACACCCGGCGCTTGCCGGGGCCGGTGTTGATGAAGCCTGGGGTGTTCGCTTGCGACGCTTCAGGGCTCACCGGCTCCTGGCAAGACGCCAGGGTGCGCGTGCCGGGTATCGCCCCATAAGGAACAAGCCCTCGATTGATGCGCCCCACGCATCAGGACGCCGGGCCGGACGGCGCTGCTCACACAGCCCGGCACTGCGGCGGCATGGCGATGCGGTGCCGCGCAAACCGCGCGAAGCCCCAGGCCAGGCGCCCGCCCGCAGCCATCGAATCCGCCACTGCACGGCCGCCTTGCGCCAGCGCACGGCCCAGATCGCGCAGGGGCTGCACCACGGCACAGTCCCATTCGGCGGCGGCAGCACTGCACTCCGGGCGGCCTTCCACCAGCGCGCAGGTGACGGGCGCGACGTCCCAGCGGAAAGCCAGCGCATCAGCGCCATGTGGCTGTGCACCTGGGGCGGTCCAGGGCTCGACCACCACATGCATTCCAGGCTCGATGGCCAGCCGCTCGCCCGCCACCAGTACCCGGTCGCCCCCCGCGCTGCGCGCAGTCGAGGGCCATCCGCGAGCGCCCTCCCCGAGGGTGACCCAGGCGCGTCCTTGTGCAATTTCCAGCACACTGCGCTGGCGTGGACGCAGCGACAGCGCGCGACCAGCGGCCAGTTTCCAGCTACCCGCCGCCGCACGATGGCCAGCCAGGTCGGCAGGATCGAAGGGTTGCGATGGCAGGGCATTGCGGGGGGACATGACAGGCTCCTTGGTGGGCTTGAAAAGGGTGCTGAGGAGACCCGATAGTGCGCCGTCCATCGCACGCAGTCCAATGAAAACGCGGTACGCTATTCATTCCGTCAACGCATGAATCACCCTCAGGACTCCTGCCATGGCCTCTGCCGAGTATTCCCCTGCTGTCTTGCGCTCCCGACCCGTCGCCACCGGACACTGGCGCGCCTTTCTGGCCGTGGCCAAACACCTGAATTTCCGGGCCGCAGCCGACGAGCTGGCGCTCACCCAGTCGGCCGTGAGCCGCCAGATCCAGGCCCTCGAAGACGAGGTGGGTGTGGCGCTGTTCCTGCGCCACACGCGCGCCGTGGAAATGACCAGCGCAGGCGCGCAGTTGCACCGCGCCGTGGGCCCCGCGCTGGAACGCATGGACGCCGCCGTGCGCCTGGTGCGCCAGACGGCAGGGCGTCGCAGTGTGGCCATCACCACCTGGGCAAGTTTTGCTTCGATGTGGCTGATTCCGCGAATGGAGGAGTTCCAGCGCGAGAACCCGGGCATCGACATACGCATCGACGCCAGCGATGTGCCGGTGGACCTGGAAACCTCGGACGTGGACCTGGCGCTGCGCTACAGCCTGCCGGGAGCGGGTACACAGGGCGGCCAGCGCCTGTTTGGCGAGCAGCTGGCGGTGGTGGCCAGCCCCTGGCTGCTCAAAAGCGGCAAACCGCTGCGCGTACCAGCCGACGTGGCGCATTTCACCCTGATCGAGGCAGGCGATGCCCACCGCACGCACCATCTGGAGTACCTGAGCTGGCGCCGCTGGTTCGACACCTGCGACCTGAACAAGCTGCAACCCCAGCGCTGGCTGTATTTCAACTATGCACACCAGATCGTGCAGGCCGCTCTCAGCGGACAGGGCCTGGCGCTGGCGCGCATGCCGCTGATTGCCGACGCACTGGCCGCCGGGGACCTGGTGGAGGTGCTGCCAGGCCACCGCATCGACTCGCCGCTCGCGTACTGGCTCATGGTGGGGCCGCGCAGCGCGCAGCGGCCCGAGATCAAGGCCTTCTGTGCCTGGCTCCAGGTGCAGGCCGAGGCCACACGCGAGGCCATCGGGGATGTGCCGGACCCGGATCTGAACGACAACCTGGACTGATCGCGGAACGCGTCTGACACACCCGTTGCTATATTATTTATAGCAATGGGTGATCATAAAATAAGGACTTGAGGCCGTTTGGGCCAGATTTTCATGATGAATGGCGCTGCAAGCCATCCACAGCCCGCGCTAACGGCGCAGCCATCCCAGAGCGGCCGCAGCACATGCGTTACAGCGCCACCGGGCACCCCGCTTGCCGAGGCCAGCGGAGCCGCCCGTCAGGAGGCGACCAATGTCACCCGGGCAAACTTGCGCTTGCCGACCTGCACCACGTAGGTGCCAGCGGCCAGCTTCAGGCCTTTGTCGCTGACCACGCTGCCATCTACACGCACGCCGCCGCCGTCGATCAGGCGGTTGGCCTCGCTGCCCGAGGGCGCCAGGTTGGCCTGCTTGAGCAGTGCACCAATGCCCAGCGGCGCGCCCGACAGGCCCACTTCGGGGATTTCATCCGGCACGCCGCCCTTGCTGCGGTTGGTGAAGTCCTGTTCGGCCGCATCGGCCGCCGCCGCGCTGTGAAAGCGCGTGGTGATCTCCTTGGCCAGCATCACCTTGGCGTCCTTGGGGTTGCGCCCGCCTGCCACCTCGGCCTTGAGCGCGGCAATGTCAGCCAGGCTCTTGAACGACAGCAGCGTGTACCAGTCCCACATCAGGGTGTCGCTGATCGACAGCACCTTGGCGAACATGGTGTTGGGCTCCTCCGCGATACCGATGTAGTTGTTCTTGGACTTGGACATCTTGTCCACACCATCCAGGCCCACCAGCAGCGGCATTGTGAGCACACACTGCGGCTCCTGGCCGTATTCCTGCTGCAGGTGGCGGCCCATCAGCAGGTTGAATTTCTGGTCGGTCCCGCCCAGTTCCAGGTCGCTCTTCAAGGCCACCGAGTCATACCCCTGCATCAGCGGGTACAGGAATTCATGCACCGAAATCGACTGGCCGGTGGTGAAGCGCTTGTGAAAGTCATCGCGCTCCATCATGCGGGCCACGGTGTATTTGGCCGCCAGCTGGATCATGCCGCTGGCACCCAGGGGCTCGCTCCATTCGCTGTTGTAGCGGATCTCGGTACGGGCCGGGTCCAGCACCAGGCTGGCCTGGCGGTAGTAGGTCTCGGCGTTGGCCTTGATCTGCTCGGGCGTCAGCGGCGGGCGGGTGCTGTTGCGGCCCGAGGGGTCACCGATCAGGCTGGTGAAATCGCCGATCAGGAAGATGACCTGGTGGCCCAGATCTTGCAGCTGCCGCATCTTGTTGAGCACCACGGTGTGGCCGATGTGGATGTCGGGCGCCGTGGGGTCCAGCCCGAGCTTGATGCGCAGTGGCTGGCCGGTGGCTTCCGAGCGCGCGAGCTTTTTGACCCACTCGTCCCGGGGCAGCAGTTCTTCCACGCCGCGCAGCGAGATTTCAAGCGCTCGCCCTACACCAGCAGAGACCGGGGTCGTTGTAACAGCAGATTGATTCATAAGGGTTTTTTTGGATGTCTACACCGCAGGCGCCGCTATACTCCAGCCCACATTGCTTGAGGCGGATTCTAGTGGGCCCGCCATCTCGACCTGTCGTCGACACTGTCGAGCGACCGCAACCCGACAGCCTGTGCATCCTGCCGCCACCCGCGTTCATTCCGGGCAGCCTCTGCAGATGCCTATTCACCCTGGGGATAGAACCTTGATTCACGGCTTGACCACCGCCAGCGCGGCTTTGCTTGACCGGCTCTCCCTCACGATCCAGCGCCACCCCAAACGACTGACTGCTGCCATTGCTGCCGTGCTGCTCACGGGCGGTGGTGGCGCGTTTGCCGTCGCGTCGTTTGCACCCGATCCCGGCGAACTTCCGGTGCGCATGGTCAGCTACCCGGTCGAATCCCTGGCCGACAACGTGGTCCTGGGCGAACTCGACACCCCCGGGTTCTCGCTGTTCCGCTCCGAACAGGTGCGCAGCAGCGACACCCCTGAATCGCTGCTGCAGCGCATGGGCGTGGCAGACCCGGCCGCCGCTGCCTTCATGCGCGGCGACGGCACCGTTCGCCAGAACGTGCTGGGCCGCTCTGGCCGCGTGGTGTCGGCCGAGACCACTGACGACCACCGCCTGGTCCGCCTGACCGTGCGCTGGGTGCCGGACGACAGCGGCAACTTCCGCCGCCTGATCGTCGAGCGCACGGGCGACAAGTTCAGCACGCGCATCGAAACCGCCAAGATGACGGTCAACAGCCGCCTGGCAGGCGGCGTCATCCAGAGCTCGCTGTTTGCTGCAACCGACGCCTCCAACATCCCAGACGCCGTTGCCGTGCAGGTGGCCGAACTGTTCTCGGGCAACATCGACTTCCGCCGCTCGCTGCGCAAGGGCGACCGCTTCTCGGTGGTGTACGAAACGCTGGAAGCCGACGGCGAGCCACTGTCCAGCGGACGCGTGCTCAGCGCGGAGTTCGTCAACAACGGCAAGTCGCACGAGGCCGTCTGGTTCCAGGAGCCCGGCGCGTCCAAGGGCGCCTACTACTCGCTCAAGGGCGAGAGCCTGCGCCGCGCGTATCTGGCCTCCCCTGTCGAATTCTCGCGCGTGAGCAGCGGGTTTGCGATGCGCATACATCCGATCCTGAAGACCTGGCGCGCGCACCTGGGCACTGACTTTGCCGCGCCTACGGGCACCACGGTACGTACTGTGGGCGACGGCGTGGTGGAATTTGCAGGCGTGCAAAACGGATACGGCAACGTGGTCTTCGTCAAGCACCGTAACCAGCACGTCACGGTGTACGCCCACCTGAGCCGCATCGACGTGCGCCAGGGCCAGTCGATCGAGCAGGGCCAGACGATTGGCGCAGTGGGAGCCACGGGCTGGGCCACGGGCCCCCACCTGCACTTCGAATTCCGCGTCAACGGCCAGCACCAGGACCCGATGACCATGGTGGCCCAGAGCGAAGCCGCAGCGCCCGTGTCGGCAGCGGCCCGCCCGGCGTTTGATCGCCTGGCGTCGGGCATGCGCATGCAGCTGTCCGCGGCAGCCCTGATCGAGCAGGCGAGCGCCAACTGACCAGCCTCGCCCATGCCGCCCGGTTCCGGTCGGCATGGGGCTGGCGGGCCATGGCCGGTCTGTGCAGCGTGCCTGCGGGGGCGCCCCGCCCCACCGCTTCATCCACATGGCCTCTCAGCGGCGCGGCTGAAAGAGGGGCTCACCGCCCACCCTCCCCATGACCGAGCTCTACGTAGGCCTCATGTCCGGCACCTCACTGGATGGGGTGGATGGCGTGGTGGTCGATTTTTCCGGGCCACGCATGGTCGTTCAGGCCCATGCCTCGACCGGGTTTGATGCCGCATTGCGCACCGAGTTGCTGGCCTTGAACGCCTCTGGCCCCGATGAGTTGCACCGGGCTGCGCTCGCCGGGAACGCCGTGTCGCGCGCCTATGCCGGGGTTGTGGAAACATTGCTGCAGCAGACTGGCCATTCCACCAATGCGATCCGTGCCATCGGCGCCCACGGGCAGACCGTGCGCCACCGCCCCCGCGAGTTCGACGGGACTGGCTACACCCTGCAGCTGGGCAACCCGTCGATGCTGGCGGAACTCACGGGCATTGCCGTAGCCGCCGACTTCCGCAGCCGTGACGTGGCGGCAGGCGGTCAGGGTGCACCGCTCGTACCGGCGTTCCACCAAGGCGTGTTTGGCCGGGCGGGTGAAACGGTGCTCGTGCTCAACATCGGCGGAATCTCGAACCTGAGCGTACTGGGCGCAGATGGCAGCGTTCTGGGCTTCGACTGCGGGCCTGGCAATGCACTGATGGACCACTGGTGCCAGCTGCAAACCGGCCGGCCGTACGACGCAGGTGGCCAGTGGGCCGCCGGCGGGCAGGTCTTGCCCGGCCTGCTGGCCGCATTGCTGGACGAACCTTTCCTGCACAAGGCACCGCCCAAAAGCACCGGCCGTGACCTGTTCAACCCGCCCTGGCTGGCACAGCGACTGGCCTCCAGTCCCGATGCAGCGCCGCAGGATGTGCAGGCGACATTGACCGAATTGACCGCCATCGCTTGCTCCACCAGCGCAGCCAGGTACTCAAGAGATTGCAAACTGCTGGCTGTTTGCGGCGGCGGCGCATTGAACACGCACCTGATGGACCGGCTTCGCGCCCATTGCCCGGGTATCGAGGTCGTTGATAGCGACCACCTCGGGCTGCCCGCCCTTCAAGTGGAAGCCGCCGCTTTTGCCTGGCTCGCATGCCAGCTCGTGCGCGGCCAACCGGGCAACCTGCCGGCCGTCACAGGGGCCGCAGGCCTCAGGGTACTGGGCGCACTCTATCCCGCCTGAATGCACTGACAGGCCCGCCACCTGCGCCCACGGCAACCGATCACTCGCCAAGCCCGCCTTTGCGGCAGGTCACCAAGCCGGGTGCGGCGGCAGGCCTGACGTGCTACCCGAAAAGGGCGACCTGCCCACCCCCTTTTGTGCATGAAAAAAGCCGCCTTTCGGCGGCTTTTGATTGCCAGGACCAGAGATGCGGAAGACTAGCCGGGTCGGGCCGACGAGCTTCGCAACCAGCCTCGTCAGGCCGAGAAGCTCGAACCGCAGCCGCACGTCGTCGTGGCATTGGGGTTCTTGATCACGAACTGGGCACCCTGGAGGTCTTCCTTGTAGTCGATCTCGGCGCCGACCAGGTACTGGTAGCTCATCGCATCGATCAGCAGCGACACGCCGTTCTTGGTCATCGTGGTGTCGTCTTCATTCGTGATCTCGTCGAACGTGAAGCCATACTGGAAACCCGAGCAGCCCCCACCCTGCACAAACACCCGCAGCTTGAGGTCAGGGTTGCCCTCCTCGGCGATCAGGTCTGCCACCTTGGCTGCAGCGCTGTCCGTGAAGAGGATCGGCGAGGGCATTTCGGTCTGGATGTTTTCGGCAACGGCGCTCATGGGGTACTCCGGGTTCAGCTTTGCCAACAATACTACTGTATAACGCTCGGGAATTCAGCTCAGGGGTTGTTTGACGCTAACTGCAGTGGGGGCTTTTCCTCGACCAATACGACCGAGGGGAACATCTGCCCGGCGATCATCCCGCCCTGGTGCATCTCCAGCGCCTTGTAATGCACGTTGCCGGTAATGCGAGCCTTAGGCTGCAATTCGAGCAACTCGGCGGCATGCACTGGCCCTACAACCTGGCCGTTGATGATCACGTGGTCTGCATGGATGGCACCCTCTACACGGGCCGACTCCGATATCACGAGGATGCTGGGCTGTTCGGCGCCCGCCCGGATGTCGCCCACCACCTCGCCGTCAATGCGCATGCCTTCGGCGAAGTGCACGTCGCCGAGAATCCGCGTCCCCTGCGCCACCAGGCTCTTGATTGGGGGCTGCTTCCTGCGTGAAAACATCGATGACTCCTGGAACAGACGCCTTGACTGGCAAGCGCGAAGATGAAAAGACAAAGCCCGTCCCAGCACCTGGGCACCGACAGTTGCAGCCGACTGAAAAGTGCAGATTCAGGCCGGCGGACGCGCCTGACCAGTGCGCCTTTGGGCCCACTCGCCGCACAGGACGTCTGGCGGACCTCAACGCTCATCCGCAGCGCCAATGCCCTCGCCACCGGGTGTGGAAATCACTCCAGCACCATCGACTGCGTGGCACGCACCGTGGAGCCCTCCAGCACCCGCGCGGTCACGGTTTTTACCACGGCATTGGGGGGCAGATTCACCAGTCCTTCCACACGCCGATACTGGCGTACCTGCAGTGGCTGGACCTGGGCAGGCAGCTCCTGGGACCATGGAAGTCCGTTCTGGGTGCCTGCCAGCACCACCTCCAGCCGACCCTGGAAATCGGGCGCATTGCGTGATGCCTGGATGAGCAGCACCTGCCAGCGAAGTTGCAAGCCGCCCAGCACTTCAGCCTGCAGGCTGCGGATGGACAGGCCTTCGGTGGTGGTGGCGGGGATGAGCTTTTCGAAAAAACCCAGGTCTTCACGCAGGGTGCGGTTGTCAGCCTCGAGCTGTTTGACCTGCGACATCAGGCCTTCCTTGGCTGTGCGCTCAGCCACCAGCAGACTCTCGGCAGTATGCGCGACTGTCTGCTGCTCCTGCCCTTTCTCGCGCAGCAGGGCCACCTCGGTACGCAGTTGCAAGAGCTCCTCGCGCGAGACCGTGTCGAGCCCTGCAATGGACTTGCCAAACTCGAAGGCCCACAGGGCCACGGCGGCACAAAAGCCCATCACGACCGCCAGCGCCAGCCAGCGCACAGGCCATGGCAAGGCACTGCGGATCGCAACGCGCGGCGCGCTGATGGTCAGCCGGCGGCGAAGGAGACGCAATCGCATGAAATCAGGGTCTGCAGGATCATGAAGAAGGCCCCAGGGCCGCGAAGAAAGAGCGCACCTTAAACGAAAAAACCGCCCGAAGGCGGTTTTGGCACCGAAAAGCAACCCGGGGGTTCCCTTGCGAACAGATCCTGGCTTAACGCTTGGAGAACTGCTTGGCGCGACGGGCGGAGTGCAGACCGACCTTCTTACGCTCGACTTCACGGGCATCGCGGGTCACGAAGCCGGCTTGGCTCAGGACGGGCTTCAGGGATGCGTCGTAATCGATCAGGGCGCGGGTAATGCCGTGGCGGGCAGCACCAGCCTGGCCGGATTCACCACCACCGTGCACGTTGATCTGGATGTCGAAAGTTTCGACATGGTTGGTCAACGCCAGGGGTTGCTTGGCAATCATGATCGAGGTTTCGCGGCCGAAATAGGACTGGATGTCCTTGCCGTTCACCGTGATCTTGCCAGAGCCTTTTTTCAGAAACACGCGGGCGACGCTGGACTTGCGACGGCCGGTGCCATTGTTCCATTCACCAATCATCTCAAGGCTCCTTAGATTTCCAGCACTTTGGGCTGCTGGGCGGTGTGGGGATGCTCAGCACCACCATACACCTTGAGTTTCTTGATCATCGCGTAGCCAAGGGGGCCCTTGGGCAGCATGCCCTTGACAGCCTTTTCCAGCGCGCGGCCGGGGTGCTTGGCTTGCATGTCGCGGAAGTTCGTCGCCGTGATACCGCCGGGGTAACCCGAGTGACGGTAGTACACCTTGTCCAGGGACTTGGTGCCGGTGACCTTGAGTTGGGCTGCGTTGATGATGACGATGAAGTCACCGGTATCGACGTGAGGCGTGTAAATGGCCTTGTGTTTGCCGCGCAAACGGAGAGCAACTTCGCTGGCTGCACGACCTCAGCGGGCTTTGCGCTGAAAGTAGTAGTCATGAGATTTCTCTTCAAAAGAGGGTTTGGCGGGTCCTTTTCCACGGTCGGTGCCTCTCTGAAGGAAGCCTCTTAGGTGGCGATGAATCTCCGCCGCGGGACCACAAATGCGCTGCGAAGCCCCCGATTATACAAAGCAGTGCCCGCCGGGTGCAACCAGGGGTCGCAGGACACCCCTTCACGCCCGTGGGCGCCCGCTCGGCCATGCGGGGCCGCCCGGACTCCACGGAGCGAAACGCCGCGGTCTCGCGCCAGCACGGCGTCAGTCAGTTGGGCGTCTGGCGGCGCCCCTGCTCTTCGGCGTCATACCGGCGGCGGTTTTCGATGCAGATTGACTGCCCGGCCTGGGAGGGTTTCTGGCACTCCTGGTGGATGCACATAGGCCGCGCCAGGAAGCCGGAGTCCGCACAGGCCTCTTGCGGCGATGGCAAGCGCGGCGGCGGCGCAGCACGGGGGCGGACTTCCACCACTGGCGGCGGTGGCGGCGCAGGTGCGGGCTCGGGGACCACCACGGTCTCCGCCACCGGCTCAACCACAGGGCGTCGTATCGTCCGCGGCGCAGGGCGGGGCGCAGAGGCGGCACTCACGAAGGCAGGCGCGGACACGGGGGGCACGGCGGCGATGACGGGCGCCTCGCCCTCGGGTACAGCGGCCATACCGGAGGCCGGGACGCTGCCCGGCCCCGCCGCCGGTGACGGTTCGGACACCGGAACCGACGCAGCCGCGGCTGCAGGCTCTGCCATCTCGGTGATGATGTCTTGTTCAGCCGACTTGCTGCCTTGTGCCCACCGAAGGCCCGCCGCTGAAACCACCACCAGGGCTGCGGCGAGCGCCAGCCAGACCACGACTCCAGGCTTGCGCACAGAAGGGGCCAGCTGGCCTGCCGGCTTCGAGGACGCGCGGGACTTTGCGCTCCGCCCGGCTCCGGTGTCACTGTCAGAAAACCGGTTCAGCGCCAGTTCTTCGTAGCGCGAATCCTCAAAAGCCACCGTATCACCCGCATCGATGAACACGGTGTCCCCGCCTTGGGTATCGGGACCACGCTGAACGGCCGCGTCGCTGGGCATCGCGCCAGACCTGTACGTGACACCCAGGTCGGCAGGGCGACTTGCCTCGCCCGCGGCGGCGGCCGGGCCTGGGTTGGCCACAGGCGCGGCTACTCCGACGGTGGTGATGGAATGGACATCCGGGCCCAGGGGGGTGGCCGGCTCGACCCACGCATCACCGAGGTCAGCGCGAAAGTCAAAATGGTCAAGCCCCTCGGGCGGAGCGGTCATCGCCATCAGTTGCAGGAATGCATCGATGCTCTGCGGACGGTCGCCGGGCCGCAACGCCAGGGATTGCGATATGGCCGCCACAAACGATGCCGAGTACTCCACGCCGAACTGACGCTTGACCGTCTTGGCCACGCGTGAAAACGGCACCATGCGATCGCGGATGGACCGCAGCGTGGCAGGCAGGGGCGTATCGTTGCACAGGCAGCCGTACGTCACTGCCGCCAGCGAGTACAGGTCGCTCCATGGCCCCTGGCGAAGATCTTCATCGCCCTCCGAATACTGCTCAATGGGCGCGTAGTTCACCTTCAGCACGGCTGTGTGCTTGCGGTCCTGGTCGTTGATGGCGTGGCGAGCCGCACCCAGATCGAGCAGCACGGGCGGACCGTTGTCCTGCAGGAAGATGTTGTCCGGAGAGATGTCGCGGTGCAGCGTCTTGCCATCGTGCAACACCCTGAGGGCGCCCAGTACGGACCACAGCAGCTTGCGCAGCCACGCTTCGGGCGGAGGGGTCTGCATGTGGGCACGCGCCTGCTTGAAAGTCATGCCCGAGTACAGGGGCATCACCATGTAGGCCGTGTTGTTGGCTTGCCAGAACCGGAACACCTTGACGAGCGAGGGATGGTCGAACTGGGCCAGCAGGCGGGCTTCGCCCACGAACGACGCCAGGCCCGCCTGATAGGTCGCCTGATCGGCCGACGCCCGCACCCACAGTGACTGACCACCTGCCCGGCCGGCCAGTGCCGAGGGCATGTATTCCTTGATGGCGACGGCGCGATGCAGGGAATGGTCGAACGCCTTGTACACCATGCCGAACCCACCCACGCCCAGCAGCGACAGGATCTCGAACTCTCCCAGCCGGCTTCCAGGCAACAGTGCATCGACGTGGCTCATGCCGGCGCCGCGGGGCTGACTGGGGCTATCAGTCATGGCGGCGACGCGGGACAGGGAACCCGCAGCCAGGGGCCGAAGGGTCGCTCCGGAGGCTGGCATACGCACAGCCGGGGCGATCATCGAGGATGGCTCTCTTGTTACACATCAGAAATACGGCTCCCTTGCCAAAACCATCACACCCAGGCCAGCGGAAAGCTGCCGATTGTGCCGTGCACAGGCCACGCACACCATCGCCCGAGAAGCCGCGTCGCAACCAAGCCACGACCGCCTGCGCCGTACGTTGCGGCAACTGCCCCGCAATGCACGCAAGGCCTAATCGTTACCATTGGGCGATGTTCAGTTATCGACACGCCTTCCACGCAGGCAACCACGCCGATGTGCTCAAGCACACCGTCCTGATTGCCGCCCTGCAACACCTGACCGAGAAAGACGCGGCGCTGACCGTGCTGGACACCCACGCGGGCGCGGGTCTCTACCGGCTTGATGGCGACTATGCCAGCACCAGCGGCGAAGCGGCCGACGGCGTAGCCCGCCTTTTTGCGCCCAACCTGCCGCCACTGACACCCGCGCTGCAGGCGTATGTGGACATGGTCCGCGCATTCAACCAGGGCAGTACCCTGCGTGTGTACCCCGGATCGCCCTTCATCAGCCAGCGCCTGTTGCGTGACCACGACAAACTCAAGCTGTTCGAGCTGCATCCCACCGACCTGCGCGCGCTGGCCGGCAATGTGGCCCAGCTCGAGGCGGGCCGGCAGGTGGCCGTGCTGCATGAAGACGGCTTCGAGGGCATTCGCAAGTTTCTGCCCCCACCCGCCCGACGCGCTCTTGTGCTTTGCGATCCCAGCTATGAAATCAAGAGCGACTACGGCAAGGTTCTCGACATGGCGGCCGACTCGCTCAAGCGCTTTGCCACCGGCACCTACGCGTTCTGGTACCCCATCATCCCGCGGCCCGAGGCGCACGACCTGCCCCGGCGCCTGAAGACACTGGCCACCAAGGCTGGCAAAGGCTGGCTGCACGCCACGCTGACGGTCAAGAACAGCAAGCTCACCGAAAACGCTGCCGGTGACCTCAAGCGACCCGGCCTGCCGGCCAGTGGCATGTTCCTGATCAACCCGCCCTTCACCCTGAAGGCTGCGCTGAAGACCGCACTGCCGCAGATGGCAGAACTGCTGGGGCAGGACAAACACGCGACGCACACGCTCGAATCGGGCGGCTGACCGCACCGGAATCGGGGCTC
>LNFM01002676.1_pt1 | contig 70616 bp, 70 predicted proteins | sample 596031 | NCBI WGS metagenome assembly LNFM01 (sample SAMN04254537, study PRJNA301005) | activated carbon metagenome | isolation source: dual media filters at the Ann Arbor, Michigan drinking water treatment plant | place: USA: Ann Arbor
CCCCGCAAACAGAACCCCGCCGACCGTGTCACGCACCTTTCGAGTTTCGGACGTCTACGAAAGCTCCCGTGTGCGAACGAAGCGATGATAGGCACGGTTTGAACTCGGTCGGATTGGTGCGGCTCTATCCTCCTAATTTCCGCGCCGCGTTGGTCATTCCGGGGCCCGCGAACGCGAGAACCCGGAACTCAGGGTAACCACCACAGTGTTGGCCCTGGGTTCCGGGCTCAATGCTTGCGCATTGCCCCGGAATGACGAGCGAGTTCTGATTTGCACCGCTGCGCACAGTTTGGAGCGCGCGCTATTCCACCGCTTCGCGGCGAATGCGGAGGGAGACGCTGCCGACGCGCAGGCCTGCCCAACCGACTGTCGCGTCGTTCTGCACTTCGCCCTCCGGCGTTAACGCCAGCACATCGCGAAAGCGGACGACGCGATCACCGAGGCGGACATTGTATTCGAGCCGGAACACGTTGCCGTCCTGGAAGCCATCAGCCGTACCAACGACGTCTTCGCGCGTGCCGCTGAAACGACCTGGCGCGGTTTGTTCGAGGCGCCAAGTTTTGCGGTCGCGCTCGCCGTCATCAAAGGCGAAGTCTTCAACCAAGGTGAGGACGCGGCCATCCCAAGTGCCGTTCAGCGTCGCGTCGAAGCCGCGGCGCGCGCCGGTGATGGAACGGAACTCCCCGCGCGCGAGCGTGCGGCCAGCGAGCGCCTGCTCGATCGCGATGGGCTGGGCGGCGATGTCGCGCGGCGCCGGTGGGCGCGTGGCGCAGGCGCCGAGGGCCGAGAGCGCAATCAACGCGGCGGCAAAGAGGGTTTGTTTCATACCCCCTCTACGCGCCGCGCCCTGCTCCGGATCAGGCCGCTTTGGCGCCGAGGGCGGTGTAGCGCTTCAGGTGCGTGTCGACGTTGCCGAAGGTCGCGTCGATCATGGTCACGCGCTTGAAATAGTGGCCGACGCGCATTTCGTCGGTGACGCCCATGCCGCCGTGAATTTGCACCGCGGCTTGGCCGACGAAGCGGCCATGCTGGCCGATCGAGACTTTAGCGGCGGAAACGGCCTTGGCGCGCTCGGCGTCGCTTTCGCTGAGCTTGATCGTGGCGCGAAGCGCCATCGAGTAGCTCTCTTCCGAAGCCATGAACATGTCGACGAGGCGGTGCTGGATGACTTGGAATTCGGCGATGGCTTTGCCGAACTGCTTGCGCTGCTTGGCGTACTCTTGAGTCGACGACGTCATCATACGCATGCAGCCGACGGCTTCGTGATTATAGGCGGCGTTGGCTTCATCGACGATGCGTTCGATGAGAGCGAGCGCGTTGTCGGCATCGCCAATCAGGTTTGCGGCGCCGACGCTGACGTTCTCGAAATACACTTCAGCTGCGCGCGAGCCGTCCATCGTCGGGTAGTCGCGCGTGGAAATGCCGTGCGCGTTCTTCGGCACGAGGAAGAGTGAGATGCCTTTGGCGTCGCGCTGGCCGCCAGCGGTGCGGGCGCTCACCAGCAGATGATCGGCTTGCGGCGCGCCGAGGATCACGGCTTTGTGGCCGTTCAGCACGTAGCCTGCGCCGTCCTTCTTTGCGGTGGTGCTGACATCGTGCAGCGTCCAGCGGCTTTTGGGTTCAGCTTGCGCGAAGGCGATGATGCGCTCGCCCGCGGCGATGGCGTTCAGGTGCTCTTCTTTTTGCGCGGCGCTGCCGGCGTAGTTGAGCGCGCCGCCGCCGAGGACGACGGTCGGCACGTAGGGCTCAACGACGAGGGCCTTGCCGAACTCTTCGGTGACGACGCTGATATCGATCGCGCCGCCGCCAAGGCCGCCAAACTCTTCTGGCAAGGGCGCTGCGAGAAGGCCGAGTTCGGCGAAGGTGGCCCAATTGGTTTTCCAGGCGTCTTCGCTGGCGAGCGCCGCGCGGCGCTTGTCGAAATCATACTGGCCAGCCGCCCACTTCGCGATCGAGTCGCGGAGCATGTTCTGTTCGTCGGTGTAATCGAAGTTCATCGATGCGTTTCCAAGAAGTCTTGTTTTTGAGCGAGCGCGTTAGAGACCCAGCACCATCTTCGCGATGATGTTGCGTTGGATTTCGTTGGAGCCGCCGTAGATCGAGGCTTTGCGCCAGTTGAAATAGATCGGCGCCGCGGCGCCTGCGTAATCCGGGCCGACCGGGAATTCGTTCGAGCCGAGGCCGCGCGGATAAGGCTGCGCGTAATTGCCGACGGCTTCGAGCGTGAGCTCGGTGAGGCGCTGTTGAATCTCGGTGCCCTTGATCTTAAGCAGCGAACTTTCGGGGCCAGGACCCTTACCGGCGCTTTCGCGTGCGAGAACGCGTAGTTCGGTCATTTCCAGCGCAGAGAGATCGATTTCGAGTTGCGAGAGTTTGCGCTGGAAATCCTCGTCCTCGATGAGCGGCTTGCCGTCATCGCCGATCTCGGCCTTTGCAATGGATTTCAAACGCTCAACGTTGCGCTTCGAGCGCGCGACGCCGGCGATGCCGGCGCGTTCGTGTGCGAGCAAGAACTTGGCGCAGGTCCAGCCTTTGTTTTCTTCGTAGATGCGCTGATCGACCGGCACCTTTACGTTCTCAAGGAAAACGTCATTCACCTCGTAGCCGCCGTCCAAGAGTTTGATCGGCCGCACGGTGACGCCCGGCGATTTCATATCGATCAAGAGGAAGCTGATGCCCTCTTGCTGCTTGGCGTTGGTGTCGGTGCGGACGAGGAAGAAGCCCCAATCGGCGTGTTGGCCGAGCGTGGTCCAGGTCTTCTGGCCGTTGACGATGTAATGATCGCCTTCGCGCACGGCGCGGGTTTTGAGCGAAGCAAGGTCAGAGCCGGCGCCTGGTTCGCTGTAGCCTTGCGCCCACCAGACGTCGCCGGAGAGAATGCCGGGCAGGAAGCGCTGCTTCTGCTCGGGCGTGCCGAACGTGTAGATGACGGGGCCAACCATCGAGACGCCGAACGGCAGCGGCGGAATGGTTTCGCCACGCGCGTTCTCTTCGAGCCAGATGTAGCGCTGTGTCGCGGTCCAGCCGGTGCCGCCGTACTCGACGGGCCAAGCCGGCGCCGACCAACCTTTTTTGCCGAGGATTTTGTGCCAGGCGAGGAAGTCCTCCTTCGAGAGGTCTTCACGCAGCACTTTGCCCTTCAGGTGCTTTGGGTAATTCGCTTCGATGAACGCGCGCACTTCGTCACGAAATGCGAGCTCTTCCGCGGAAAAATTGAGATCCATCTATCCGGCCCGTTGACGCGCGCGCGAGGACCGCGTGCTGCGTTGCGCGCCGACTATAGAGCGCCGCGTGGGCCTATCAACTCAGCGTCGGGAATACGCTTGCCGCTGCGGCGCCGCTCGGCGATCAGTCGCGCCGCGTCTGCCGCCTCGCGCTGCGCGGTGGCTTGGCTCGCGGCAGGCGCTGGCGTGGCCGGCGTTTGGCGCGTTGCCGTTGGGGACGAGCCCCCGCTTGGCGAGTCGCTCTCGATACGCACTTGGGTGCGCCGCTCGATATCGGTCTGGGCGTTGGCGACGGCGAACGGCGCGGTGCAAGCGACGAGCGCGGTGGCCAGGAACAGGACGTTCATCTCACTCCCCTTCGCGCGGCGCCTCGCGGACGCCGCGCTGTTAGAACCTACTTACGCTGCGTCATCGCTCGCGCCAAATGTGGCCAGTTGAGCGCCAGCGCAGGCGGCTGCCCGTTCTTGGCGCAGCATAGCCCCATCTCCGGCAGATTCGCCGATCACAGCTTGGCGAGCGATCTGGCTGGCTTCGGCCCGCGCCTGCTCGACCGTCGCGGCCGGCTGGCGGAGCGCCTCGGAATTGAGCTGCATGCGGGCGGCGCCGGTTTCAGCCTTCGGCTGGGTGACCACGTCGTAGGCGGTGCAGCGGACGGCGCTTACGAATTGGTCGGCCGACATTTGCGGCCCGGTCATGCTGAGCGCCATCGGAACGGCGACCAAAGCGGCGGCGCCAGTGGCGATGAGTGCGAAACGCATGAGATAGTCCCTCCAAGGTCAGTGTTTTCGCCTGGCCCGCTTTGGAGATGCCGCCGGTTGGTGAACCGGATGCAGCCTTGCTGCGAATTCAGGGTGTTATCGAAATACGATAAACTACATCGATAGTCAATGTGAAATTATCGAAAAACAATACAGGCGCTGGAACGGGGGATTTGCGGGAATGAATCCAGATGGTTAGCTGGAGGCCATGAGTACCGGCCCATCCACGCCCTGCATCAAGGTCTGCGCTGTCAGCGGGCAGTCGGGGCTGTGCGTTGGCTGCGGGCGCAGCTTACCGGAGATCGCGTCGTGGGGGCGGCTGAGCGAAGCCGAACGGCTGGCGATCATGGCGGAGCTGCCGGCCCGGCTCGAGGCGGCTGAAGCACCGACCTAGAAAAGCGCTTCACGCAGCATGTTGAGCGCGACAAGCGCCAGCAAAACAGCAAACGCGCGCTTCAGGGCCAGTTGCGGCAGGCGATGGGCGAGGCGCGCGCCGATCGGGGCTGTGAGCGCCGTCAGCGCGGCGAGCACGATAAAGCCGGGTAGGCTCACATAGCCGAGCGACCAAGGCGGCAGACCTGCAGCGCCCCAGCCGGTCACGATGTAAGCGAGCGTTGCAGGTAGCGCGATTGCGGCGCCGAAGCCGGATGCGGTGGCGACGGCTTGATGGATTGGTCTGCCGCAGAGCGTCAGCACCGTTACGCCGAAGGCGCCGCCGCCAATGCCCATCATTGCAGAGAGCGCGCCGATGCCGCCGGCAATGCCGGCGCGCGCACCGCCGCGCGGGAGATCCTGCCAGACGCGCCAGTCCGGCGACGAGAACGCCATTTGCGCCGCGATCAACAACAGGCCGCCGCCGAAGACGATGAGCAGCACTTCCGTGTTGGCAAAGCCTGCCGCGAAGCCGCCGAGGAGCGCGCCAAGCGTGATCCAAGGGGCCCAGGATTTCAAAATCTCGAAGTCAACAGCACCGGCTTTGGTGTGCGCGGCGAGCGAACGCCACGATGTGGAGATGATAGTGGAGAGCGATGTGCCGATGGCGACGTGCATGCGGACGCTCTCATCGACGCCAAGCGCCGTGAAAACGAGATAAAGCGCCGGCACGATGACGGCGCCGCCGCCAATGCCGAACAAACCGCCGACGAACCCCGCAAACAATCCAGCGCCCGCCAGCGCCAGCATGAACCAAATGAGTTCAGGGCTCATGCCGCATGGATCGCGGGACGGGTGATCTGCGCCAGCGCTTCGCGCACGACCTCAACGCCAGCGCCAGCGCGCACGCCCTTTTCCGACAGCACCCGCCGCCACGCGCGCCCGCCCGGCACACCGTTGAAGAGGCCAAGCATATGGCGCGTCATGCCATGCAAAGGCACGCCTTCAGCGCGCCGCGCTTCGATGTAGGCGATGTGCGCTTCGACAGCAGAGACTGCATCGGCAACGGGATTGGCGGCGCCAAACACGCGCGCATCGACATCCATCAATACGCCTGGCGATTGGTAGGCGGCCCGACCCAGCATAACGCCATCGAGGCCTTCGCTTTCCGCCAATGCGTGATCAAGATCGCGCAGGCCGCCATTGAGCACGATAGTGAGCTGCGGGCGCGCGCGCTTCAGTTCATGCACGAGCGCGTAGTCGAGCGGCGGCACGTCGCGGTTTTCCTTTGGCGACAATCCGCTGAGCCAGGCCTTGCGCGCGTGTACGGTGAAGCTTGAGCAGCCTTCACGCGCGCAGGCATCCACAAGCGTGAACAACGCATCGCGCGGCTCTTGGTCATCGACGCCGATGCGCGATTTGATCGTCACCGGCACGTGCGGCGCGGCAGCTTGCGCGGCGGTCCAAAGCTGCGCGACCAGTTCAGGCTCACGCATCAAGCAGGCGCCGAAGCGGCCCGATTGCACGCGATCGGACGGGCAGCCAATATTGAGATTGATCTCGTCATAGCCGAACGCAGCGCCGATGCGCGCAGCCTCGGCCATCTTGGCCGGATCGCTGCCGCCGAGTTGCAGCGCGACCGGGTGTTCGAGATCGGAAAAGCCAAGCAGCCGCTCGCGGTCGCCATGAATGATGGCGTCGGCGGTGATCATCTCGGTGTAGAGCAGCGCACGTTTGGTCAGCGCACGGTGAAACGCGCGGCAGTGCCGGTCGGTCCAGTCCATCATCGGAGCGATGGAAAACTTATGCGCCTGAGCGTACGCCATTGCGGCGGTTCAATCGCCCGGAAGCCGCGGGCGCGTCAACTGCACTGACCAGCGGAGAGAATACTATTCCTCCAAAGCCTGTAGCAGACGATCCTGGCCCGCATTGACGTAGTTGCCGTTGATCTCCCGCGAGACCTTTTCCGTCAGCGCCTTTGGCGCGGCGGCTCGGAAATCACCCAGTGCACGAGGCCCAGCAGCTACGATCAAGCGGTCGAACGCACCCGTTTCAGCTCTGGCGGCTAGATGTGCGGCAATGCCTTGAACGAACGCGACTTCAATTTTGCGTTCGGGATCTGTGCGTGGAACCATGCCGCTGCGCCTATCGCTTGCACTTGAATACACGCGCCCTTGTCGGTCGTCGAATTCAGGCTTGTGTTGGCCGGAGCGACACTCCTCAGCCAATTCTTCCAGGCGACGCGGATTCCCGTTGAAGCTGAAGACGCGGCAGTTGGCGTCATCAAATGTCGCGACCCATGTAATTGGCTGCTTCATTGGGTGTCTTCCGGGACCGGCGTGCTGGCCGCATCGTCTTCCAGTCGCAGCAGCAGAAGCGCCTCTCCGTATTCTTGCGGCAATAGTTCGAGGGCGCGTCCACTGCGAGTGTAGCGGCGGACTGATCCAAGCACACCCAGGAAGCGCGCTTCGTCGGTGGCGGCGGCCTCACTCGGGCACGCTGCGGCATCTTCAGTGACCGCGCCAAATGAGATGGCTCGATCATAGATGGTCACGAGCGCCGTGAAGCCATTGCAACCAGTATTCCCGGAAGCGACGCCAGCTTCGGCGTCAATATCAAGATACGCGCGTACACCTTCGCCGAGTGAGGCGCCCGCAATCTGCTGAACGCGCCAGCGCCCTGTCAAATCCGACGGAGGCTCGGGTGCTGGCGAACACGCCTGCGTCGCAAGCAAACATCCCGCTGCACAAAGCACGAATATAATTGGGTGGCGCATAACGCCTCTCCTCTGCGCCCACTTGCGGCGTACCTGGAGCTATCTCACACCCTGCGCCCGGCGCTGGCCTTGATCAAGCGCAATGGCGATGGCGAGCCACCAGGCTAGGTATTCGGCGACAGCATCTGGTTCACGGCGTCGGCGAAGCCTTCCAGCGAGAAGGGCTTTACCATCATCGCCATGCGTTCGCTCAGGAATTCGCTACGGACACCCGCGTGCTGGGCGTAACCGGTGATAAAAAGCACTTTGAGATCGGGGCGGACGCTGCGCGCGATTTCCGCAAGCTTGCGCCCGTCCATACCCGGCAGCCCAACATCGGTGATCAGCAGATCGATGTGCTGGGCTTCGTCCTCAAGGATCGGCAGCGCGGCTGCGGCCTCCTCGTGCAGCAGACTGTTATAGCCAAGCTCCTTTAGCGCCTCGCCAATCATCAGCCGGACTTGCGGATCGTCCTCGACCACGAGCACAGTTTCGCCGGCCCCGCGCGCGCGCAGGGTTTGAACCGGCTCAACTTGCTTTTGAGCGTTGGCGCGCGGCAGCCACATCGTCACGGCCGTGCCCTCGCCCACTTCGCTCTCCACCAGAACTTGCCCGCCGGCTTGGCGCATGAAGCCATAGACCATGGAGAGGCCAAGCCCCGTGCCTTGGCCAATCGGCTTGGTGGTGAAGAACGGATCGAAGATCTTCGCGAGCACCTCTTTGGTCATGCCGTGGCCGGTGTCGCGCACGGTGATCAGGACGTAGTCGCCCGGCGCACATTCGCCGCCCGCGTTCTTGGCAATACGCCCAGCTTTGGTTTCGACGCGAAGATGCCCGCCCGCGGGCATGGCGTCGCGGGCGTTGATGACGAGATTGAGGATGGCTGACTCAAGCTGACTTGCATCCGTCATCGCCCAAGCTTCAGGCTTTTCGAACACGGTCTCAAACGTGATGTTTTCGCTTACCGTGCGCTCGACCAGCATGCGCATGGAGGCGACGATAGCGTTGACATCATTGGGCTGGATGTCGAGAGACTGGCGGCGGCCGAAGGCGAGCAAGCGTGACGTGAGCGAGGCAGCGCGATTGGCGCTGGTGAGCGCGGCGTCGATCAGCTCCTTGGTCTCGTCGTAGCGTTTGGCGTTGATGCGCCGCTCGAGCAGCGAGAGGCCGCCGATGATGCCTGCGAGCATATTGTTGAAATCGTGGGCGATGCCGCCGGTGAGCTGGCCGATCGCCTCCATCTTCTGCGCCTGCATCAGCGCAACGCGCGCTTCCTGCAATTGCTCAGCGGCCTGCCGGCGCTCCGAGATGTCGCGCGTAATCTTGGCGTAGCCGAGGAGTTCGCGTTCGGCGCTGAAAATGGGATCGATAACGACGTGCGCCCAGAACGCGGCGCCATCCTTGCGGACACGTTGGCTTTCGACCTCGTAACGGCCTTCGTCACGAGCCATTTTCAAGGCGCGCTGCGGCTCGTTACTGGCCAATTGCTCTTTAGTGTAGAAGCGAGAGAAGTGCTGCCCAATGATCTCGTCGGAGCTGTAGCCCTTGATGCGCTCCGCGCCACCGTTCCAGGTGGTCACCTTGCCGTCTGTGTCGAGCATGAAGATGGCGTAGTCGAGCACGCCTTCGACAAGCAGGCGGAAATGTTCTGAGGTCGCGTGCGCGGAGGCGCGCTCAGCCTCAAGGCGGCGCACCTCACGCTGCACCGCCTGCCGGCGCAGGAGCGCGCGCAGACGAAGACGCAAGAGCTCCGTGTCAGCGATGGAGCCGACCACGTCATCGGCGCCGGCAAGAAACGCTGCGCGCACTAGATCGCCATCCGCCAGGCTACGGCCGCCGACGCCGACGATCAAACAGCCCAGCGGCGCTGCTTCCTCGGTATCACGCGCGTGCGCCAGACGCTCGCAAGCCGTGACACCATCGATGCGCACGTCGAGCAGATTGACGATGATGCAATCGGGCGCCTCAGGCGCACGCAGCGAGCGCAACACCTCGTCGAGATCGCCGGAGGCCTGCATCATAAAATCGTTGGCGAGCAATTGTTGGATATTGAGCCGCTGCGTCGCGCTTGAATCGAGCACTACGACGCGGGCGCGGCGGAAGTCGGCGCCCTCTTGCGGGGTATCCAGCCGCGCGCTGCGCAACAAGGCCGCCGCGCGCATCAGCAATGGTTGCGGATCGCGAGACTTTTGCACGTAGGCGTCGGCGCCGCTCTCAAGGCCGGCGCGCTCATCTTCGCGGGCGCTGGCGCTAGTCACCATCAGCACCGGAACGGCGCGGGTGCGCGGATTTTGGCGCAACGTGCGCGTCAGCTCGCGCCCGTCCATGTTGGGCAATTCGAGGTCAGCGATCACCAGGTCCGGAATGCTGTGATTAAGCAGCTCCAGCGCTTGCTCGGCGCTGGCGGCGCGCGTCACCTCGTAGCCGGTGGCCTCCAGCACGCTGCGAAGCTCCAGCGCTTGCACATCGGAATCCTCGACTAGGAGGATGCGCTGAGCGGCGGTGGGGACGGCGCTCATGTCCGCTCCACGGCGATGAGTTGAATGAGGCGCGGCGCAATCGCGTCCAACGGCAGGCGGATGGTCGCGGCGCCCATGCGGGCGGCGGCGGCCGGCATGCCGTAGACGACAGCGGTGGTTTCATCCTCGGCAATGGTGCAGGCGCCGGCCTCGCGCATTTCGAGCAAGCCGCGCGCGCCGTCTTCGCCCATGCCGGTGAGCAGAATGCCGATCGCCTTGGCGCCGGCGGTGCGCGCCAGAGACTGGAAGAGCACATTCGCCGCCGGACGCTGGCTGGCCATCGGCGCTTCAGCCGTGATGCGCAACACGCCGCCGGGTCCGAGCGAAAGATGGCGATCACCAGGGGCGACATAGACACGTCCGGCGATCGGCGTTTCGCGATCCTTGGCGATCGAGACGCTGAGCGGCGTCTGATCGTTAAGCCAAGCAGCGAAGCCTTCCATGAAGGGCCCGCCCATGTGCTGCACAACAAGAATTGGCGCTGGAAAATTGGCGGGGAGCCCGCCTAGCACTGCAGCAAGCGCGGGCGGGCCGCCGGTGGAAGCGGCGATTGCGACGAGGTTGGCGCCGCCGAAGCGCGCGCCCGGCGTGGTGCGATCGTTATCGTCCGATGCGGGTGAAGAGGCGCGCCGTCTGATCACCGACACTTGGCTCATGATGTAGAATTGTGTGGCGATATGTTTGGCGGCGGACTCGTAAGCCTCGGCGGCCGGGCCAGCCGGCTTTTCCAGCACAGTGAGCGCACCCGCCTTCAGCGCGTTGAGCGCAATGCTGAAGGCTGAATCATGAACCGCGTCGGCGATCACGACGATCGGCGTCGGATGCGTGCTCATGATCCGGCGGGTGGCTTCAAGGCCGTCCATGCCCGGCAGGCGAATGTCCATAGAGATGATATCGGGCGCAACTACTTCGATCGATTCAAGCGCCTCTTCGGCGCTGACGCACACGGCCGCAAGCTGCAGGCGCGGGTCGCGGTCGATGATGTGGCAGAGCAGCATGCGCACGGTTGCAGAATCTTCCACCACCATCACGCGGACTGGTGACGCTGCCGGCTTCACAGCAATTGCCCGATCGTCGTCAAAAGCTCGCGCTGATCGAAGTCCTGCTTCACAAGATAGGCATCGGCGCCGAGTTCGAGACCCCTCTGCACATCGCTTGGATCTGAGCGGGAGGTCATAAGGACAACGGGCACGCTGGCCAGATGGGGATCAGATTTCAGCGTCTGCAGGAGCTGGAAGCCATCCATGCGGGGCATTTCAACGTCCGCGATGATGACATCGACCTGTACTGTTGCGGTGCGCAGTACGTTGAGTGCATCGACACCATCGACGCTGACTAAAACCCGATAGCCCTGCGCCTCGAGGATGCTCTTCTCCAACGTGCGGGTGGTGATAGAATCGTCCACGATCAGCACGGTGTGCCGCGTCGCGGCGCGCGCTTGCGGGGCGGTCACTTGAGGGGTGCGCACGTCGAGTTCGCCGCGGGCGGCGCGGCGCATCAGAGCGCCTGCATCAATCACCACGGCTACAGCTTCATCATCGAACTGCACAGCGCCGGCCACAAGGTCGCTCACGGCGCCCGCCATGTCCAAAGTGGTGACAGTCGCAGCCCGCACGCCTTCGAAACTTTCCGCGCTGAGGCCCAGCCTCTGCTCGCCCTGACGCACCACAGCAACGTGCACGAACGGCCTCTCCCGCGGCGCTCCATCGGAAACGCCTACCGCATTAGACAATGAAACAACGGGAATGACGATCTGGTTCCCTGCGATCTGCAGCCGGAAAACAGAGCGGCCGTCGAGTTCTTCGAAGGCGTCGGCGCCGACCCGCACCACCCGCTCCACTGCGTGTGACGGCAAGGCGAAGTAATCGCGGCCTTCCTTCGCAAAAAGGAGGGTCTGGTGCGCGGCGGAGAGCGGCGTGGAGATCGTGACTTGCGTGCCCCAGGGCGCGCGGCGGGTCATATAGGCCTCGCCGCCTGCTGCACGCGCCGCTTCGGCGACCACCGAGAGACCGAGCCCACGACCGGAGAGTTTATCAACGCCGGCCGCAGTCGAAAATTCCGGGGAGAACACGATCGCCAACAGCGCCTCAGCTGTTGGCGGCGGCTGGCCAAACACGCGCTGTGGCAGCAGCCCGCGCGCGATGGCGACCGCTTCAATGCGCTTCAAATCGGGGCCCGCCCCATCATCTTGGACGCTTACGATCAGTCGGCCGCCCTTGGCTTCGATACGCAACACGATTTCGCCGCGCGGCGGCTTGCGGGCGGCCGCGCGCGCCTCAGCGGATTCCACACCGTGCGCGATAGCATTGCGCAGGAGGTGGATCACGGGATCGCGCAGACTCTGCAGCAGCTTGCGGTCGGCCTGGGTATCCAGACCTTCGACGTGGAAATTGATATCGCGGGAAAAAGACGCGGCCAGTTCACGCACCATCGAATCAAGGCCAGCAAACACACTTGCGGCCGGCGCCAGCGCGATGCGCTCCATTTCGCCGCGAACACGCGCCGCCGCCTGCGACGCCGCCCATGCCATCTGCCCCTGTTGGCGCGCAACAGCTGCGAGCGCCAACGCCAAGGCGCGGCTCTCCGCTGCGAGCGCGCTCGTCTCCGAGGAGGCCAAGCGCGCAGCCACAGCTTCGGCGCTGCGGGCAAGAGCTTGTGCTTGCCCTTGCAGATCATCCAACCGGTCAGAAGACGATTCAATGAGCGCAAGATCGGCGGAGAGCTCATGCAGCGAAGTCGCCAGAACTTGGATGTGCTCGGAATCAACCCGCAGAAATCCGGCGGCGGGGCGCGCGTCCGCCATATCCGGCGCGGGCGCGAACAGCACCTTCACCTCGCGCTCAATCACATCAAGCTGGCGGCCGGCGCCGTCGAGCGCCGGTTCATCAAGCGCAGCGCCTGAGGCTGACACATCCGCGAAGAGCGCCTCAAGCGCATGCGCCGCCGCCTCAATGGCGGGAGCATCCACTGCGCGCGCCGCGCCTTTCAGACTGTGCGCGCGGCGAAACACCTCGCGCATATCGATCGGCTGCCCGGCGCGCGCACGCGCCAGCGCAGCGCGCATAGCTTCGACATGCTCGCTCTGCTCGACCTCGAAAGCGGCCAGCAATTGTTCGCGGATGTCGGCCATTGGCGCGCGTCCTCCGCGTTAAATCTTGTAGCGATCCGCCAACGCCTGCAGCTGCTGCGAGAGCGTCGCCAGATTGCCGGCGGCCTCGTTGAGCTGGCGGGTGCCGGCAGCCGTTTGCTGACTGGCCTGGCGAATGTTCTGCAGCGCGCTCATCACCTGCTCGATGCCGAGCTGCTGCTGGTTGGTGGAGGCGACAATCTGTTGGAAAGTCAGTGCGCCTTCCTGCACGCGGCTGGTGATTTCGCCGATCGTGCGCTGCGTGATCTCGGTGCGCTCCTTGCCGGCGACGACGCGTTTGACGGCCTCTTCGGTGAGCATGACCGAGGTGTTGATACCGCGCTGCACGTCGCCAAGGATGGAACGCACCTGCACGGTGGCGTCCTTAGCCTGATCGGCCAGCACTTTCATCTCGCTGGCGACGACCGCGAAGCTGCGCCCGCTTTCGCCTGCGGCAGCGGCTTCGATGGCGGCGTTCAGCGCCAAGAGGTGCGAGCGCTCGGAGACATCGTTCACGGTGGAGATGATGTCGCCGATCGCTTGCGTCTTTTCGCTCAGTGCAACGATGTTGCGGGCGACGATTTCGGCTTGCTCGCGGATCGCGTCCATAACGCGGGCGGTCTCGTCGACCGCGCGGAGGCCATCGGCGGAGGTCTGCGCTGTCGTTTGGGCGGCGGCGATCACTTCCTGCGCGCGCTTCGTTACTTGCGCGCCGGCATGGGTGATTTCATCGACCGTCGCTGCGGTTTCCTGCACCGCGGCGAGTTGCTCCTCAACCCCAGCCGCCTGCTCCTGCGAGGACGCGCGGATTTCGGCGATCGCAGCGCCCAGATTGGCGTTGGCTTCGCGGTTCTGCACCGCGATCTGCTTCAAGGAGTCGACCATGGCGTTGAGCGTGACGCCGAGACGGCCGATTTCGTCCGTACCGGTGACAGCCGGCTCACCGGAAAGGTCGCCCCGGCCGACGCGCTCTACGAACGCCATGAAACGCTGCACCGGCGCGATAATCGAACGGCGCAAGAGGAAGGTGACGATGATGCCGATCGCAAGCGCTACCAGGATCGCGATGAAGGTCGATATCCGGCTCTCGTTATAAACGGCGGTGATGCGCTCCTGGCCGAGTTCAACGCCTTCATCCGCGACAGCGTGCACCTCACGCACGAGGCGCGCGAACTCGACGCGATGGCGAATCAATTCGTCTTCTTGCGCGAGAGCATCGCTGAGATTGCCGTTGCGGACAGATGCAAACTGGCGCTCGCTTGCCGATTGGATGCCGAGCAGTTCGGCATTGAGCTCGTCCAGCAGGTTGCCTTGGCGCCCCCAGGCTTCACTGCGCTCTGCCGAGAGCGCATCGGATGAGAATTGTTCGGCGAGCGCGTCTGCGCGGCGCAAAGCATCTGTGGTGCGGCCGAGCGCTTGACCCCAAAGGCGCTCGTTCTCGCCGATCGAGCCCGGCGCGCCGCGCGAGGCGAGCGCGTCACGCAGCATATCTTCGCGGTACGCTCGCATTTCGGCTTGCGCGTCCGATATGGTCGCGACCTCACGGATCATGGCGAGATCGCGCGAGACGATCCTGCCGGTCGTGTCGCGGACACGCTCGATCTGGGCGACGCCGTAGAAGCCAAGGACGACCAGCAGCGCGACAACGATGCCGAAGCCAATGATGAGACGATTAGAGATCGACACTGCGGTGTCCTCCATGTGCGGACGGCGCGGCGTCCGCTAACAATTTATCGAGATCGAGAAGCGAAATGAGCCGGCCATCGAAGAGACCGGCTTGAAGTGGGCGGGCATAGCCGCGCGTGGCAGGATGCGAGGCGGCGCCGTGCGGCGACTCTTCGGCGTTGAGCGGGACGACAGCAGCAATGTTGAGCGCCTGATCGACGCGTAGTCCGGCTACGCTGTTGCGCAGCAGCAGGAAGTAGCCGCCGTCGCGCGCTGCGCCGCCGCTAAGCAATACGCCGAGATCGAAGATGCGATGATAGACGCCGGAGCGGGCAATCAGACCAAGCAGCGCTGCATTGGCGCTCGGCAAGCGCGCCGGGTGCCGAAATGGCATTACCCGCAGGACGCGCCGCATGTCCAAACCGAACAGCGCATCGCCGACAGCGCAAACCAGAACGCGTTCCGCATTGCGCGCTTCCTCGCCGAGCGCCGTGCGCGGCGCCGCGAGCGCACGCGCGCGCTCCTCAAGCAGGCGCTGCTCCCAAGCGCGGCGTCCGGGGTTTTCCGGTGAAGCGCTCATGCGGCCGCATCCGTCTGTTCGACTTGCGCGCGCACCATGGCGGCAAAGGCGTGTGCGGTGACGCCTTGGCCTTCTTCAAGCGGCGCACTCTCCGGCTGCGCGGCGGCGACGCGGGCGGCTGTCATAAGAGAGCGCCGCCCTTCCTGTTTGCGGCCAGCGCCGAGCAGTAAGAGGCCCAAGCGGTGATGCGCGAGCGCGAAGTTGCGATCGAGATAGAGCGCGCGCTTCAGATCGGATTCGGCGCCGGCCGTGTCGTCGCTGACGTGGCGTAGAATGGCGCGATAATAATAAAGCCGCGCCGCTGTCGGCTGCAGCGCGATTAGCGCATCGCACGCGGTTTGCGCAGCTTCGTAAGCGCCGGCGTCGGCCAAGCGCTTCACGTCGTCGAGCGTTGACGGCGCTTGCGTTGCTATGGGTGTAGGCGCCGGTGGCGGAGCGGGCGCCGCCGGTAGCGGGGCCGGCCGCCACTCTTCCAGAGTTGGCAAAGCCTGCGGCGGCGCTAGCGCCTGACTGAACTCGCTGCGCACTGGCGGCGCGAACACCGGATCGTCAGCCAAGGTGGCTTCGGCGTGCCCCAGCAAAAGCGTGCCGCCGGGCGCTAAGCGCGCGCGCAGCTGGCGGGTCAGCGCCACCGCTTGCTCGGGAGAGAAATAGATCAGCACATTGCGGCAGAGAATGAGATCGAACTCGCTCCATTGAAGCGGCGCGTTGGGCGTCAGCAGATCGAGCATGTTCTGGCGTTCAAAGCGCGCCATGGCCCGATAGTGCGGCTTCAGCGCCCAGGTGCGTGCGTCCACAGCGTCGAAATAGCGTTCGCGTTCGTCTGTTGTGACGGTGCGCAGCGCCCACTGGCTGTAGCGGGCGGCGCGGGCGGCGGCGAGCACACGCTCGGAGATGTCTCCGCCAATGATCGCAATGCGCCAGTCGGTGAGCTCGGCGCCCAGAAATTCATGCAGCACGATGGCGACCGAATACGCTTCGGCGCCGTTGGCGCAGCCGATGCTCCATATCCGCAGCGCGCGCTCCGAGCGCTTGCGCGCGATAAGTTCGGGCAGAATTTCTTGACGCAGACGCTCGAAGTGATCGGCGTAGCGGAAGAAGTAAGTTTCGCCGATCGTGATGATGTCTTCGAGCGCGCGCCATTCCTCTTCGCGGTCGGCGCCTTCAAGCCGTTGGAGATACGTGGTCAGCGATGAGAGACCCAAGGCTTCCAGCCGCTCGCGCACTCTGTCGCGCAGCAGCTTGTCCTTGTCGGCGTAATAGGCGTGACCAGTGCGCGCGATCAGCGCGGCGCGCAGTTGTTCGAAAGCGTCAAGCTCGCTCATGACGGCGACCAGGCATCGAGACGCGCCTGCTCAGCGGCGCGCAATTGTTCGATCTGGACTTTCTCGGCCGCCATAAGGAGGCGATCGCCGCTCAGCAGATGCACGATGCCATCGTCCAGGCTGAGGTCGCCGACGACACTGCCGTTGACGCTGACGTCGCCAGAGACCTCACGCAGCGCATCAAGGTCAACGTCGCGCACATCGAGGACGCGATCGACGAGGAGGCCGATCTGCTCGCCACCGAGATTCAAGATGAGAACATGCCGATAGATATTGTCGTCCGAGGTGTCGGCGCCGCCGAACAAGCGCTCGGCGCGGACAACCGGCAGCGCCTTGCCGGCGAGATTGAGAAAACCCGCGAGCGCCGGCGGCGTCAGCGGCGGACGCGAGAGCGCCGGCACCGGCGCGATGTGCTGCACCAGCGCACGCTCGATGGCGCAGCTCTCAGTCCCACTCCGGAAGATCACCACGACGGCCATAGCTTTACCCACGCGCCTGATTTTCCCATGGCGGGAATCGGATTGGTAGAACGCAAGCCATCGAGGTGATTTTGTGTGGTGGGCGGGTGCAAACCGTTAACGCGCGCGAGGCAACTCCGCGCAGCACACTGGCTGCTCAAAGTTCCTTCGTTGCGCCGGCAACACGCCCGCTCAGACGCGGCCCACTACCGGCACCAAGGCGCCGGTTACGGCGCTGGCTTCAGCCGATGCCAGAAACAGCATCACGTCGGCCAATTCCTCCGCGCGCACCCAGGCGGCATGGTCGGCGTCCGGCATGTCTTTTCGGTTCTGCGGCGTGTCGATGATCGAAGGCAGCACAGCGTTCACGCGCACCCTGCCCTTCATTTCGTCGGCGAGACTTTCGGTGAGTTTGTGGACACCTGATTTCGCCGCGGCGTACGCGCCCATGCCGGCCCCAGCTTTGAGCGCTCCAGCGGCGCCGACATTGACGATGGCGCCGCCGGTTTCAATCAGGTGAGGCAGCGCCGCGCGAGAAGCGTTGACGGCGGTTTTCAGATTGATCGCGTACATCGCGTCCCAGGCAGCGCCGTCACCTTCTGACAAGGTGCGGAAGGTGAAGCCGCCGGCGATGTTGAGCAGCGCATCAATGCGGCCGGCATTGTCCCTGACTTGTTGCATCACCGCGGTAGTCTGATCGGGCTTGGTGAGATCGACGCCGCCATAAACGAGCTTAGCGCCCGCGAGCTCTGCCGGAGCGGCCGCGTAGTCGAGCATCGCAACCGCGTAACCGCGATCCGCGGCACGCTGCGCCACGGCGCGGCCGAGAGCCCCGAACGCGCCTGTGACGACGATAACCTTGTCCGACATTTTCGCCTCCGCGCGCTTTGTAGCGCGCCGGCGCTGCATCCGAAACCCGGAGTGCGAACATCCTTAGAGCGTGGCGAGAATTGGTTTCGCCTCATGCCACCTTGGCAGGGCGGCTTCGGCCGCCCGCCCTTTTGGCTCAGCCGCGCGCTTTCATCTCCGCCATAACGCGCTGCGCATAGGCGCGGCTCACCGGTACTTCATCGCCGCTTTGCAGCACAGCCATGAGACGGCCATTGGCGTCACGGCGCACGGCTTTGAGACGATCCCAGTTCACGAACGCCGAACGGTGGACGCGCAGCATCACGTTGGGATCGAGCTTTTCCTCGAGGTGAGACATGGTCTCACGGTGCAGCAGCGTGCGGCCCTCCCAATAGAGTCGCACATAATCGCGCTCGGCTTCGATGCGTTCGACATCGCCGACCGGCACGCGCAGGAAACGGCCGCGGTCGCGGATCCAGAACTCACGCTCGTAGCGTGGCCCTTCGCGCTCATCGGATTCACGGCGCAAAGCGTCGAGCACGGCCGCGAGTTCTTCGGCGCGTTTGCCGGCGGTTTGCGCGGCGCGGCGCGTGCGAGCGCGGTCGATCGCAGAGGCCAAGCGCTCGAACTCAACCGGCTTTACGAGATAGTCGACGGCGGATGTTTCGAACGCACGCACGGCATAGGAATCGAACGCGGAGACGAAGATCACGGCCGGACCGCCGGAATCCTCAACCGCATTGGCGACTTCGAAGCCGTCAGCGAGCGGCATCTTGATATCGAGCAGCACCACATCGGGCCGGAGATCACGCATCGCGTTGATCGCCTGCACGCCATCGCTGGCGGCGCCGACAATCTCGACGTCCGGGATATCTTCCAGCGCCAGACGCATCCGGCGCAACGCTAACGGTTCGTCGTCAGCTAAAAGCAGGCGCAGCGGCTCGGCCAACACGCTCTTCCTCCAAAGGCAACCAAATTTCGACGCGACACCCGTGGGGCTCGCGATTGCGCGCAGTGAGCCCGGCGCGCCCGGCATAAATCAGTTCAAGACGCTCTCGCGCATTGGCGAGGCCGACGCCGCGGCGGCGGCGCGTGTCGCCTTCCGGCGGCAGACCGGGGCCATCGTCCTCGATCGAGATGCGCAACAGGTCACCATCGCGATAGGCGGCGACGTCAATGCTGCCGCCTTCCGTGCGCGGCGTGATCGCGTACTTGATGGCGTTCTCTAGAATAGGCTGCAGAATGAGGCTGGGCAGACGCGCGTTTTCCAGGCCCGGCTCGATCGAGAAGCGCACCTGCAGCTTGTCGTCAAAGCGCGTGCGTTCGATCTCAAGATACTTGCGCTGCGCATCCATCTCCGCCGTCAACGCCGCCATCTCGGTAGGCTGGCGATCGAGCGAGTAGCGCAGGAAGCCCGCGAGCTTCAGGATCATGCTCTCCGCTTGCGCGTTGCGCTTCTCCAGCACCAAGGTCGAGATCGCATTCAGCGTGTTGAACAGGAAGTGCGGGTTAATCTGGTAGTGCAGCATCTTGAGCTGTGCGTCGTAGGCGAGCGCCTGTGCGCGTGCGACGGCCCTCGCTTGCGTCATGGTCTCGAAGTGATAGCCGAGTAGCGCTTGCGTCAGCCCCCACAGCGGCAACGCCCAGCCGAATTGGAAGAGATAGATCACGAACGGATACGGCTCGGGCGAAAAGCCAGCGAGCCAGCGCGGCCAAACCTGCTCGCTGTATTGCGTAAGCGGCGCCAGCGCCAAGGCGCCGAGCACCAGCGCCAGGTTGCGCGCCCAGTTCGAACGGCTGGCGCGTGGGCCGGCGATGATTGCGAGCAACGCACCGGTGAGCACGAAATAGCTGGCGACGACGAGAATGCGGTTGAGCAAATAGGGAAAGTCGCTGGCGTCATCCGGCGGATCGGCTGCGGCGGCGGCAGTGCGGATGGCGAAGTACATCAGCCAGAACGCAACGTGCGCGCCCCAGCGCGTCCACGCAGGATGGTCGAGCAGGCCTCTCGGCGCGCCGATCGCTCCTCGTTCGACTTCCCCGTTCGTCATCGCGCCAGCCTAGCGAACTCGGCGCAGAAAGGGGTAACGCCCTTTGCAGTCCGCCCTCTGTTCGTCGCAGTTTCGCGTCGGTTCGTCGTGGTAAAGCGCTTGGGGCTCAATCCGCGCGCGCTTCGGCCTTTTCCGCGCCGACATTTTGAGCCGAGCGCTTCTCTGCGGGCATCGCAAGTTCAAAAGCGTATTCGACGAACACGTCTTCGAGAGGCGCCACAGAGAGGAGTAGCTTTTTGCTAAAGATCGCCCAATCGCGCGCAAGCCCCTTCTTCGGGCGCTTCATCAACGGCCAGCGCAGCGCCGCCATTTCCAGATCTGCGCGCCAGACGATCTCGTGCATGTTGGACATCGACACCCAGCGTGTGTGTTCGAGGTTCGCCATGACGTAGCGCTGGTTGCGCTGCCGGCGATGCTGGCGAAAGCGCGGTGCGAACGGGTTTGGCGTAGTGACGAGGATGCGGCCATCGGGCTTGAGATGGCGCTTGGCGAAATTGAGGAGCGCAACGGGATCGTTCACGTGCTCGATCACATCGCCGATGAAGACGCGGTCGAAGCGGTCGCCTAGGTCGACATCGCTGGTGGCGTCGACGTGGCGGAAGTCGAAGCCCTTGGCGTTGTAGTGGGCGCAGAGCTCCGGCATCAGCTCGGCGGCGACGACGCGCTTGGCGACGCGGGCGATGCGGCCGTGTTCCCAGCCCTCTTCGGAGAAGAACGAAACGTCGTGCTCGCCGGCGCCGATATCGAGCACGTCTTTGTCGCGGCAGAAATCGAGAACCATGTCGAGACGCGAGATTTCTTCGATGCGCGTGATTGAGCGCAGAAACGCATCGACGCCCATGGTCGCTTCGCGGTTGGTGGGATCGGAGGAGACTTTGCGCCAGTCAAACATGCGAAGGCTCACTCACCTGCTGCAATTCTTCAGATAGCGCGCGCCAGAAAGCGTCCGCGCCGTAGCGGGCCCTGAGCGCCGCGCGGCCGTTCTCGGCTTTGGCCTTTAGAGCGTCAAGGTTGGAGAGCGCTGCGGCGATGGTTGCGGCGAGCGCGGCGTCGTCGCCGACCGGGAAGAGCGCGCCGTACGCGCCGTCAGCCAGCGCCGCGGAATTGCCGGGATTGTCGCTGGCGATGATTGGCACGCCATGGTCGAGGGATTCTTGTAGAAGATACGGCAGCCCCTCCCAGAGCGACGGCAAAACAAGCACGTCCTGATCATGGAACTGGCTGAACGGCGCTGCTATCCAGCCCGGGAATTCGGCCTCCAGGCTGGCTTTTGCAAGCGCTTCGCGCATTTGCATCTCGAGCTCGCCGGCGCCAACGAAACGCAGCGCCGGTGGCGATGGCAGGCGCGCGATGGCGTTGATCAGCGCCAAAGGCTGCTTGGTGTCGATGAAGCGGGCGACGAAGTTCAGCCGCGGGCGATCGCCCGCAGGCAAAGCAGCGGGCGGCGGCGCAACGTAGGGGTTGCCGATTTGTGCGCTCCGCACGTTGGGCAGCGATGCATGTGCGGCGGCTGTCTGAGCGGCGTTGAGTGTTATGATGAGATCAGCACGGTTTTTGCGCTTGAGTTTGTCCGAATGGCAGATCGCTGCGGTGCGCACGCGCGGGAAGAGCCGCTTCAGCGCGCCGAGCGCAAGATCGCTATGGACGATGGCGATGTCGGGCGTTGCGCCATCGCCGGTGTCGAGGATGGCGCGGCGTACGCTGCCGCGCTTGGGCGAAAACGCGAAGAGTGGTGAGGTGAGGCTTGCCGGCGCTTCTATGAGCGCACCGCTGGCGCGCACGATTTCGGGCGCGGGGCCGCGATAGAGCGTGGCTGAGCGTACGCCCACGGCTTCGAACATGCGCGCATAATGGGTGACGGCGCTCAATATGCCGCCCCGCCCCTTCATCACCGCGATCTGCAGAGCGTACATAAGCGCGTGTCCCCGATCGGCAGGTTCTAGAGCCTGGCGGCCAAAAGCAAAACGGCCCCGCTGTTTCCAGCGGGGCCGTTCAATTCCGAACTTCGTTTTTGGGTGCGGGAGGGCGCTCTGGTCCCGACAGAGCGGTAATTTCCATCGCGGCATAGAGCCTCCAAAGGGCGAAGGCCCCAGCCATGGCTGGGGCCTTCTTTCTTGGGTGCGGGAAGAGGATTTGAACCTCTGACCTTCAGGTTATGAGCCTGACGAGCTACCGGGCTGCTCCATCCCGCGTCAAAGCGAGCCGCGGGGTATAGGGCCTAGCCTGGCCAATTGCAAAGGGGTCCTAAGCCCCTGCGACGCTACGGGCTCGGTTCGTTTCCGTTGGTTTGCGGTGGTGGCGCATTCAAGAGGCCGTCGATCTCCGCTACCGAGGCCAACACAGCTGAGAACGCGGGCGGCGTCCCGAAAATCATCCCCGCCATGTTCGCGTAATCGCGCTCAAGTGCGTCGGCCATGTCTTTCGTTGGCGTCAGGGCGAAGCTGCCGGTGACGGCGCTCGCGAGATCGAAGTCCGGCCGGTCGAAGAACATCCGCGCATGGCGCACGCAATCGGCGCCCAGGCCCTGGTCGGCAGCCGCCGAGGCCGCCATCCCCGCCTCTTTCAGGCAATGCAGATCATAGTAATGCCGCGAGACCCGTTCCCCTCCTTGGCGCAGCTCCCCTCGCCGCTCAAACCAGCGCTTGAGACCATGGAGGATGACGATCTTGTCCCAGAAGGTGCGAACCGGCTCAATCGTGAGCACGTCGGGAACGGATAGATCCCGGTTTGGCAGCTCCGCGGCCACGTATGGACGCAGCGTCACCGACTGGCTCGGATCAAGCGCGGATTTGGCGCCCAGCTCCAAACGAACGACGGGGCGAACATAACCTGCGTCCCTGGGTTCCACTTCCGGATACCAGATCAAAAGTGTCTGGCCGTGCTCGTCGCTTGCATCGACCTCTACCCGCCCGGCGCCCTTAGTCACGCCCTCCACTATTGAACTCAAGGCCGTGAGAAGTGGTCCTTGAACATGAGTGCGGCAGGCCTCCCGGATCGCTTCAAGCTTGGCCTTTCGCTTTTTCCCCGAGAGCTGCTCAAGCTCCTCGACCGATGCGGTTTCATTCAGGTCGTCGCGAAACACGGTGAGATCGATGTCTTCGGAAAAGCGCTGAATGAGCCCGAACGCTTTCGACAACGAAGTGCCGCCCTTGAAGAGAAGGCGGGGGCCAGCGGGCAGTTCGTGATAGAGCGCATTGAGGGTCCAACAGACCCAGAAGTCTTTCTCAACATTGCCAATGGGAGCGCCGAGCCGATTTGCCGTTGCAAGAAAGAGATCGAGGCGCTCGCGCGCTGGAGCGTCGATCACTTGCTGATAGGCTGCTGCGGTCACGGCGAGCTCGTTTTTTTCACGATGATCAAATCGCGCAAGAACTCCTGCATCCAAATTGGAAGCGCCGCTAAGCCCGCACGCAAATCGTCGCGAATACCCGCACCGTGATCCGGGTCGTCCAAAATGCGTGAGAGTACCGCGGCGATGCGATCGCGCTCCTCCTTCGTGCTCAACATATCCTGCATCCAGTGCAGCGCCTGCACCACGCGCATTGCCGGCCGTCCTGCCCAATAGAGTCTGCTGGGCGCGGCAGTCTTGAAGCGAATTTCCTGATTGCCCAGCTGGATCGGCTTTAGGCGCCCGTCAACCAACACTTCGATCTTCGCCGGCACCGCGTTGGACAGACCAAGGTCGTTGGCGGCGGTCATGCCGTCGACCACAAATCGAACTTGGTCGCGGCGCGCCACCGCCCTGATCACGGCCCGATAGTCGGGGACGGTCGGCCGGCCGGTCAACTTGTTGAGCGCAGGCCGGTCATAAAGGCCCCGATCAATGCGCCGCAGATCGCCGGCCAAAGCCAGTCGTTGCAGGGCTTTGTCCACCGCCGCCCTACTGCCCAGGTCTGCGAAGTCCGCTGGGGTCCAAACGGCGGTAGAGTCCAGACCGATTCGGTCCAGAACCTGGGTCTTAATGTCGGCGTCTGGCGTTTGGTCAGTCATGTCCGAATTATGATGCATTTTTCGGACAAAAGGAACCGTCCGAAGCGTGCTGCATTTTTCGGACAAATGGACTAAAGATTCGTTTCATGCGCCTGCTCCATGTGTCGGACATCCATTTTAGGTCGCCTGACTGCAACGATCCGGACCACGATCCGGAGCGGCCATATCGCACCAAACTCATGCAGGATGCCCGCAACCTTGCCTCGCAGGACGGCCAGGCGGTGCAGGCCATCCTCGTTGGCGGCGACATCGCATACCGGGGCGCCGCCGCCGAATACGACGCCGCTTTGGCTTGGCTCGAAGAATTGGCGAAGGAATGCGGCTGCCCAATAGAGCGGGTATTCGTTATCCCCGGCAACCATGACGTTGACCGCAGCGTCATCACCAGCACCCCTAGCGTTCGGAACGTGCAAAAGGCGATCGCCGACGCGGCGCCTCAAAGGCGCGAGCGGGAATTGCGCACGCAATTCCAGGATGAGGACGCGGGTCGGGCGCTCTTTGCGCCGATCGCCGCCTACAACGCCTTCGCCAGTCGCTTTGGCTGCCAAGTCTATCCCGGACGCCTTTATTGGAAGCAGAACTTGCCGCTCGAGGCCGGCGTCACCCTGCGCGTCCACGGGCTTACATCCACGCTGCTCTCAGGGACTGGCGGACAAGACGATACCCGTGAAAGTCTCTATCTCAGTCCGCTCCAAACCGTGCTCGATCCGATCGACAACGTCGTCAATCTAGTCATGAGCCACCACCCGCCAGACTGGTTCATGGACCATGACGACGTTGACGACGCCGTCCGCGGCCGCGCCGCCATCCACCTGTTCGGACACAAGCATCGCCAGCGTATATATAAAGACGACGGCTATGTGCGCTTCGCCGCGGGCGCGGTGAATCCCGATCGCCAGGAGACCGGTTGGCAACCAGGCTACAACCTCATCGATGTCAATGTCGCCGGCGCCGGCGCTTCGCGGATCGTGACCGTCAATGCGCGTCTTCAGCAATGGCAATCCAATCCCGATCTCTTCAGGCCGATGCTCACCACTGCCGGCGACACTGTTTTTCGCCATCAGATCGACTTCCCCGCCTTCGTCGCACAACCCGCCGCCGCGCCTGCCGCCGCCGCCTCGGCGCCATTGCCGCCGGCGCCAGCCGATACCGACGTAGAGGCCACGATGAGCGATGAGCCCACGCGCAATCTTATCTTCCGTTTCTGGAACCTGACCGTGAGCCAGCGCCGCGATATCGCGCTTCGCCATGCTCTGATTAGCCAAGAGGAATTGGCTCTGCCTGAACCGCAACGCTACGCGCTCGCCCTGCAGCGCGCCAAAGAACGCGGCCTCCTCGATCAAATCGCCGCCGACGTCGCCGCATTGGAGAAGTAAGACATGGCCGAGGCTCAACCCCGCCCGATGCATACCGATTTCGCTCGCTGGTACGCCACGGTTGGCATCGGCGATCACGCGGCCGCCCGAGATGCGCGCTGGACAGGCGTCAGCGCCATTGTCCAAAGCGCCGACCGCGCGGACGTCGAGGCTTTGACCCGTCTGGCGTTTCGTTCGCGTCAGGCGCCGGACGCCGACACCGTGCAGGCTCTGCGCGAGCACTTCAAAGCTGCCGACGAAACGTTCGAGATGAATGGCAATGGCCGCGAACTCGAAGTTCTGTCGGGTGCAGCGCTGGTTGCTATTATGGAGGACACCGCAGATCACGACACCGCTGCAGCCGCCGCGTTGTCTGTGACTACTGCGGCGATGGGCGGCGCGCGCACGCCGCCTTTGCCGATGGATCTCGCGCCATTCGCCGAGCACGCGCTGAAGCGCATCGCTGACGCCAACCGGCAACGCCCGTCTCTGTCAGCGTTGGCGAGCGCAAAGACACCCGCCGTCAACTTTGAAGCGGCAGTGAAGAAACTAACTGAGGCTGAAAATTGGGAAGGCGCCCGCCATGCCTTTCCACTTGCAGCGCAAGCAACTCAGGCGGCTGTCACTACCCTCGCGCAGCAGCAGACGGCGCTGGTTCAGAGGGTCGATCAATTCCTTCGGACGCAGGACGAGGAACTGCAGATGCTCTGGTGGCTGACTGGCGCGCGCAGCTGGGATTGCGATTGCGCCTTCGACGCCGTTGCGCCCGCAACGCGTCCCCTCGTGTTCGCCAAGGAACTCGCCGACCACACCGAGATGCTGCCCGGTCCTCCCTCGATCAGTGCGCTATTTGCCCGCGCCGGCGTGGACGATGCCGCAACCATCAGGCTCGCGCCGACCATCAACGCCGCAGATGGCGCGTGGCTGCGTGCGCTTCTCGGCTCGGCTGATCCCTCGCCGGTTAGCTGCCCCATCCACTTCGCGATCATACGCCAACTCGAAACGGGCGTCGGCGAAGCCTGGGTCCCTGGTTGGGCGGCAGTCACCGAAATCAATCCCGATCACACGCTCACACCGCTAGCGCTCGCAAACCTCTTTTATCGCGAGCGTCTCTTGACGCTGTTTGGGTGATGCATGGCCGACGATGAAGCCGCCGCCGATGCGGCGCAAACCTGCGCGAACAAAGACTGCCGCATCGCAGAAACCGGGCGTTGCGTAGAAGGCCTCGAACTGCCCGACTGCCCACACTACGGGCGCGCGGTTGAGGACGACACCGACGATGAGCTAACTCCCGCCGGCATCGCGCTCATCGGGGCCAATGCCCTGCGCATAGGCGACGTTGGACGTTTGTTGCGCGCCGGCGACGCGCGCTTGATCGCGGTCGTGGGGCCAAGCGACGCTGGGAAAACGAGCCTGATCGCAAGCCTTTATGATCTCTTCCAAGCCGGTCCCGTCGCAGGCGCTGCGTTCGCACGCTCGCTCACCTTGCACGCGTTCGAGCAGGCTTGCCACGACGCGCGCGCAGCTTCCAGGCGGACCACGCCCGACACCGCCCGAACGCCGCTGGGCGAGGTGCGCTTCTATCATCTCGATATCGTAACCCAGCCCTTTGCGCGCCTGACCGTGGCGCTCGCCGACCGCGCCGGCGAAGAATATCGCGCCGCGGCCGATGACACCGCCATTCCCCCGACGCTACCCGAACTCATGCGAGCCGACACCATCACCGTGTTGATAGACGGAAAGCGCCTCCTCGATGCTGGCGCACGGCACAATGTGCGCGGCGACGCCATCATGACGCTGCAGGCGCTGGTGGATTCCGGCGCGGCGCGGACCGGACAGCGCCTCGCCGTCGTGCTCACCAAGCTCGACCTCGTCGAAGGGTCGCCACAACGCGACCGCGCGCTCACTGACTTCGAGGGGTTGGCTGCGACGCTGACGCAGAAGTTCGGCGCGACCTTCGACACGATCGGCCCGTTCAAGATCGCTGCTTCGCCAGAGTCCACGGTCGTTGCACGCGGCGCCGGCGTCGCCGACCTCTTCGCCTTCTGGCTTGGCGCCGCCAATTGGTCGCAAGACGCCGCTCCGGTGCTCGCTCCCTCGCCCCGCGCGTTCGGGCGTTTCGATCGCAACTCAGGCGGCGCAAATGGCTGACCACTCCATCATCGCCATGGGACTGCCGGAATCCGGCAAGTCCACTTTCCTGGCTGCGCTTTGGCATCTTCTCATCGAGCGCGACATCGACACCGTGCTTAAGTTTCACTCTCTGACGGCCGGCGAAACTAGCTACCTGACGCGTATCGCGAAGCGCTGGCGTGAGGCAAAGGTTCAGGATCGGACCGAACTCAATGGCGCGCAGGTAGTAAGCATCGCCCTCCGCGACGCTGACGACGCACCGGTGCAAATCACCTTCCCCGATCTTCCCGGCGAAGCCTATCGGCGCATGTGGGAAGAACGCGATATCGATCCCCCCGTCGCCGATCTGCTCATCTCCGGCGCGATCCTCCTATTCGTGCATGCCGACGACATTCGCGCTCCGAGCTGGGTGGTCGACAACACGGCCTTGTCGAAGATGCTTGGCCTTCCGGTGACGGAGGGCGCCGAAGTTCCGTGGCACCCACGCCTCGCCCCGACGCAGGTTCAACTGGTCTCCTTGTTGCAGGCGTTGCGTCAGCCGCCGCTCGACATCGGACCGCGGCGCATTGCGGTCATGCTATCGGCTTGGGACAAGGCCGCGGGCGAGGGTTTGGGTCCGCACGACTATCTCACAACGAAGCTTCCCTTGCTGCGCCAGTATCTGGAAAGCGGCGCCGATGAGTGGGACTGGCGCGTCTATGGCTTAAGCGCCCAGGGCGGCGATTACGATTCAATTGACGCCGCCGCCCCAACGAAGCCCGATGCCGCGAGACTGCGCGATCTCGACCAGCCATCGAAACGCATTCGTCTCCTGAATGGCGCGCACGAGACCCAGGATCTGACGGAGCCCCTCGCGTGGCTTATGGCGGCTGACGAGGACGGCTCGTGAAGCTCCACCAGGCTCTTCATGGTTACGCCGACGGCCATACGTTGCTCGCCTCGTCGATGCAGATGAAGCCGCGCGATGCGCGCACAATGCTCGTGCTGAGCGATATTTCCGGTTCGGGAACGCGCATCGATGACGCGGGCTATCTAACCGGCTATCCGCTGGCGGAAACAGGCGTGTACGCGCTTGCGCGCACTTGGGCGGCGCCAGAGATGCCACGCCCCGGATGCGTCTGGACCCATACACTCCTCATTGATTTCTCAGACCTGGCGACGCTGGCCTCGCTAACGCCCCTGCTGTCTCAATTCCGCCGACCAGATCGCACCATTCAGTCAAGCTATGGCGCTGTCCTTTCGTTCAGCAACGAGGCGGCGCCGTCCGGTTTGGGACCGGACAACGTGCGATGGGCGCGTTCGCTTATCGGCGCGATCTACGGCGCACCGACTGCGCGCATCATTGCGCGTGCGCCGCAAAATCCCGAGACTGAGCGCACCCTGTTCGCAATTTGGGAACAGCAATGGCCGCGTTTGCGGCGCGCTTTCCGCTTTAGCACCCTCTCCGGAGCGGACCGATCCAATGAAGCCGGCGCGTTCGATCTCCAACTGATCCCCCCGGACGACCGAACCGGAAAATCGCGCTTCCCCGATGCCGTAGAAGCGGGTTTGGCGCCTGCATTACCGTGGGTCGATGATGCGCTTGGCGACCTTGCGCAACCGAACAGCAAAGGCCTGCGCTCGTTCTTTCATCGTGTGGGCGGCGACACCGCTAGCGGTCGTGAAGCGTTTGCCTCGCTCTGCCTGCTGAACCGAGCACTCTCTAAGGCAGGCAATATCGATGACGCCATTAAAGTCTTGGAAAACGATCTGGCCAAGACTCCGCTAAAAGCCGCACGGTCACTCGTCGTCAATGCCGCCATCGCGAACCTCGCCGAGCAGAGCGACAACGTGTTTCGATTTGCGCTCCGCCACCTCGACCTTGCCGACCGAGCAAATCTCGACGAAAACGAGCGACAAATCGGAGCTGCCGTTGCGACACGCGCACCCGATGCGCTCGCTGAGATGCTATCCGGCGACGATCTCTCGGCTCGCATCGCCCTTGCCGGGCTCTCGGCTTTAACCCCGGGCGATCTGGTGCAGGTCGTGCGTGTCCAGCCCGACACGCTCCGCCGCGCGCTCGAACTCCGGCCCAACATAATCTGTGACTGCTCGTTTTGGGCGGCCGGGTTGTCTCTCGATGAGGCGATCGCCACGCTGGCGGTCGATCATGATCTTGCCCGCGGTGCAGTCGAGGCCATGATTGCTGCGGGCCGGACAGATCTCGCGATCCCGGCGACCTCGGCGTTCGGCGCGGAATGCATATTCTCTGCACTTGCCAGTACGCCCAACGACGCCAAATCGGAAGCTTGGATTTCAGCGGCGTCCCGTGACACGGCAGGTGTTGCAGCTTATCTCGGCGGAAGCTCCTCGGCGACTTTCCGGATCTTGGTCGCCATCGCCCGTGCTTCGGCGCCAGACTCACTGCCAGCGAGGCAAACAGACGATCCCTGGGTGAAAGCCGTTGAGCATGCAGACGGATCAGTCGCCGAAACGGATCAAGTCTATCTTCGCGCTTACCTTCTGAGCCGGGCGCTGGGTTGGCGCTCCTCCATGAGCGCCGAACTTGCTCAGCTCAGCTTTGACAGCGTCTATGCCGCCGCAAGCAGCAACCGCATGGCCGACGATGCGTGGGCCATGCTCGACCAACGCTTGCCATGGCCCGCATTCTGGTCCAGTCGCGATCAATGTTCGAGGTTGCGTAGCGGCGTTGTCGACCTCTTCGTCAATCGCGAACTATCAGCCCTCATCTTTGCAGACATCACTGCGAACGACCGCCTGTTCTTGTCGCTCGCCGAAACGGCGGCCGGTACAAATCGCGGCCGGCGATTTCTCAGGCGCGTGCTCAAAGTCATGAAGCAAGGCGTCCGCCCGACCTTAGCCAACCGCATTCCGGTCGTTGAAGCGCTCGTTGACTGGTAGAGTGGCCCGCGGCGTTCTAACTCAACCGAGAAGAGCGTATTTGCAGAGCCTCGGCTGCTCGCTCACGCTCAACACCCTTACCGTTGCGCGCCAATTGCACCGCCACGCGCCAATATTGTGCTGGGCTGACACTGGCACCCGGATAAGGACCGCCGAGAAGATACATGTCTGGTTCGAACCGAGCGCGAGCAGCGGCGCCGAGCGCATCAAGCACATTCGCATAAGGCGAACCGCCGTCGATGCGGACGAGCCAGTAGTTCTGCACGCCGCTCGTTATGTCGTCATCCGTCAGTTCAGTCATTCCAGTATCGGAATATCTAAAGGTTAAGAAATCCCTGCCGGACCGCGACCTCACCATCGGCGATCAGAGCCCCGCCCAAGTACGAGCACTGCCGCCCGCCGATCACTGCTTTGATCACATCCTCGCGGGAGAGCGCCAGTAACGTCGCGAACGACGTCATCGTGAGCAGCGTCCTCAATCTTGTCGGAGTGAATTGCTGCAGAAGCCAGCGTTGGACTCGACGGGCGTCAAAGTTCGGCCTTTTGGCCCTCCACGAAAGACCGGCGGGCGCAACCATCATCCGCGTTAAACTCCGCCACCTTCGCCAACGCCGCGAACAGATCGGGCGCCACGGGTGCGCGAAGCACGATCGCACTTTCACTTGATGCGGACTTGGCGCCGCGCAGCGCCACCAACCGGAGGAGGTTGTGAGCCAGCAAACAGATTGCTTCCGGCAGCTCGCCACTCAGCGATATCCCCGCAAGCGAGACGCGGCTCCAGCGCGTAGAACGAGCTACCGGTGTGTTGTTCGGTCTCGTTGTCAGGCCCGATCTCGAACGCGCCTGCTGGCAACACCCTCACTTGGATGGTTTCGATCTGATCGATAGGCGCATTCAGCCATTCATTGTATGCGAATTCATTTGGTGAGGATGACCGGCATCGCCTTTGCGTGCACCGGGCGCATGAGGTCGTTAGCGTTCGTGGTGTCGAAGCGATACGCCAAGCTATCGGAGCGTGTGCCGCTCGTCGCCGCCGACGCTCCATTTGCTCCGCGTCCTTAGCCATCTCGTATTCCTCCGGCGGCTCGTTGCGCCGGTCGAAGGCGCGTTCGGCCGCCCTCCAATTGGCGCGTCATTGCGCTTGCGTTCCACGTTTGTTCTGGTAGTGTGAATGGCAACGCGTGCATGTGCTTGAGAGCACTCAAGCAAGCCGTCGGGCAATGGCTCTTAAAGCGCGCGAGGTGTCTGACGCACATTTCAGCGCGCGTCAGTTCTAGCGGCTGACGGCTTGTCTCTCCTGGCGCCGTCACGCCGGGCCCTTTCGTTTTCTCGAACGAAGGGTCGCGCATGTCCGCATCTCTTGCCTATTTCATCTTTGCCGAAGCGCGTGACGCGTCATGAGACGCGAGCGATGGCCGACGCGCGAAGAGCGCGATCGCGTTCGCGAACGCATCGCTGAAGCCGGAAGCGTCCGAGCCTGGCTGCTCGCCGGCAAACCTCATCCCGAAGAAGTGCGCGCGCGGAAGCAGCGCCTAAATGCGCTCGCCATGAAGTGCGGCATGAACCCGCCTTATCCCGAAATCGATGACGAGCCGGGCGAGTCGTGATGGCGCGGCTCTATCTCACGCAGCGCGAATATGACGAGCTCTTTGAGAAACAGGGGCGCAAGTGCTGCGTCAGAGGCTGCGAAGTGTCCGAGGGTCTCATTGGCGAGCACTCGACGCCGCAAGTGTGGCTCTACGCCAAGCCTGACCAACTCATGTGCCCAGCCCATCACAAGCCGAAAACGCGCAAGGACATCCAGGCGATCTGGAAGGCCAAACGCCTCAATGGCGAGGTCCTATCGCAATACGAGCGGCGCAAGAAGTTCGGCTCGCAGCTGCGCGGGCGCGGTTTCTATCGGGGCGGCCGATGATCGACGACGCTCTATTTGCCCTTCAACACGCGCTGTTGCTTGCGGCCGCATGGGCAGTGTTGCGAGTTTGGTTTGCGGTCGACCGCGTCATCCTTCGCGTCAGCGCGGTCGCTCTATTCTGCGTCGGCGAATATGCGCCGGCGCTCCTTGCCTTCACTCTGCTCTGCATCGCCGAAAGCGCCCATCGCGCGATCATGGCGAAGCGCCGTGCAGAGGGGTCTTACGATGGTCCCTGGATTGATTGAGTAGGAGACAGTCATGATTGTGAAGATTGGCGGCGATGCGTTTGAACTGGAGCGCGTCACGTTAGGCCAAACGCCAGCATGCCGGCGAAGGAAAGGATGAACGCTGACGACGGAGGATTTCGCGGCGATGCCGGCGCACCATCGGTTGGCGCTGATGGCGCTCATCGAGGGCGAGATCGCGGAGGCTGATCCGAGACCTTGAGTTGGGCGTCGCCGCCTTCGGCGGCCGCGCTGTCGTGGCTTCGCCATCGAGCCGCGGCATCCGCCGCGGCTCGCCCCTTCGGGCGTCCATCGCTGACGCGGGAAAGTTTGCGCGCCATCGTGCTCGCGCGCCTCAAGCGACGGCTTCGCCTCGCGGCGCTTGACCCGCGCTGCGCGCGATGGCCGGGCAGAGCTTGTCGGGACGCGGAGCGCGTCCCTATTCCATTCGACCTCGCCCTGCTCGGGCGGAGGTCGAACACGGAGCAGCTGACGGCGATGAAGACGCGCAAGCCGCCGGAAAAGCCCCGTCGCCCGCCTGCGCCTCGGATTCCATGGACGTGCATTCGGCGCTTCACCCCAGCAGATCATGGCATTAGGATGTTAGTCGAATAGATCACGCTGCGGGGGACGCGGCGGAGGCTTGGCGCTTGCGGCAGCGGGTTTCGCCGCCCGCAAGCGTTTGAGCTTTCGCTCTGCCTCGCGATTGCGCTCGAACACGCCCCGCCCCTTGAACTTGAGCAGCGCTTCTTCAAGCTGTTCCAGCTCTGCCTTCTTCCAAAACACCGCGCCGTGCACCAGCACCGGCGGCGGGAAGCCTTCGAGCTTGCTGGAGCGTGCACGCCAGAGCGTGGTGATGCTCACGCAAAGTTCGTCGGCGACGGCCTTTTGCGGAATGAGGTCCTTGCGCCTCACGGCGTGCGCGGCGCAGCGTAGGGTCTGAGCTCAATATCACGCGTCACCAGCACGCGAACGGGCGCGCCGGCGCGTACTCGCAAGGTCGGACGCACTTCAAGCTCACGGTCGACGATGCGGGCGCCGGTCTGGGCCGCTTGCTGGGCGGCGGCGTCGCCGACACTTTGCGATAGGGAGTTATTGTTCTCGTCATCACCCTCGGCTTCGTTGGCGACGACGCTGATGATGGCGGAGAGTCCGATTGCGATGCCGAGCCGGCCGAGATGGTTGTCCGTCCGATCCGTGAGGCCGGAGGCGCCGCCAGGATCAGTCGCATTCATCTCCTGCAGGTTGATGGACCAGCCATTCGGCAGGATGAGCCGATTCCAAACCAGCAGCAGACGACGGTCGCCATAGCGTGTGCCGTTTGTATAAGTGCCGATGAGGCGCGATCCTTGCGGGATGAGGAGATGCTGGCCTGTCACCGTGTCGTACACCGGTGCGGTGACTTGCGCGATGATGCGCCCTGGCAGATCCGAATTGAGTGCTGTCACCAACGCCGCTGGGATGACATCGCCAGCCTTGATCTCATAGCGGGAGCCAGGTGGCGTGAGACGCGCATTCAACCGCGCATCCTGGTCTTCGCTGGCGTTATCTCCATCAGCGCGCGTGAAAAGGATCGAAGATGTCCGCGCTATCGCTTGGGGGTCAGGCGCTGGCGCGGCGCTAGGGGCGCCTATGCCCCCATTGGATCGGTTCGCCCAGGCAGGATCACGCGGCGGCTGAAGCTCCGCGGTGTCTTCGGACGTTGATTCCAGATCGGGGTCGGCCAATTCAAGATCGGCGCCCGCGAGGTCGTTGGCGCCGTACTGGTCGCTGGCGCCCTGGATGGATTCCGGCGGGCCGCCCGCAGCAGCGACCTGCTGGGCTTCGGCCGCGCGGCGATCGGGACGTTCAGACAACCCGTTGACCAGAGCGAACGCAACGACAGCGCCAGCGAGCAGCATGCCCGCTAGCAACACCTTGCGCGATAGCCGTCGCGGTGAAGGCGGCTTCGCACGGATGGCCAAATTGGGCGGTCCTTCGATTGGGGGCGTGATGTGAGCGGTTGCGCTCATGGCCGCGCTCCATGTCGTGAACGCGTGCGGACGCGATCGACCGGATTGCGCTCGATGCGTACGATCGTCGCCGAGCGCGCGCCCAAGCGGAGTTCCGCGATGTCAAAGATGCGATCGATCATGTAGCGCTGGCCAGACGGCCCCTGCAGCGTTCGGTAGTTGACGAGTTCGGCGCCCTCGCCGGTGACCGCGAAGAGCGGCGGCAGATCGCCCGCGTCGACATTGGGCGCGAACTCGATCCAGGTGCGGCGTCCATCGTCGAACACGCGCGTGGGCAGCCACGCTGGACGTGCGCCGCGCGTGGTGCGAATTCTGTAGTTGAGATTGATGCGGTCGATCGGTGCCGCGACGTCGGCTGCTTGCGATTGAGGATAGGACCAGGCGATCTGGGCCGAATAAGCCGAGCCAGATTGGGCGATTGCCTCGATGAGATAGGTGCGCCGGTCGGTGATGAGCACAATGTTGGTCCGAAGCCCGCTCGCGTTCGGCTTCACCAGCACGACTGTGCGCGGATCTTCCGCCGTCTCGCTGTCGGCCTGCGTCACCATCCAGCGCGACGTATCACCGGCGGCGGTGTCAATGAGCGCCTCGCCGGGCTCAAGGAGGATTGTTGAGACGTAGCTTGGATGCGCGTACACTTCATATATGGCGCCCGCTTCGTAGGCGTACACATGGCGCGCTTGCATGAAACCATCTCGCGTTGGGCTGTGGCGCGCAGCAGAGTTTGCGGCCGCCAAAGTCTCGACCGGCGTTTCTGCACGGCCGCGTCGCGATTGTGCATCGGCGGGTGAGGCCGCGACCATCACAAGGCTGGCGGCAAGCGCGAAAGCAGAACAGCGCGCGATCATCGTTCACGGCTCCAAGAAAAGTCAGAAATCAAAAGGCCCAACGGGTTGTTGGCGATCTCGTCGGCGTTGCGCGGCGCGCGCGTCGTCAGGGTGAAGACGCCGGAATAAACTTCCGGATCGGTCGTTCCGGTCGCGTTGGTGGCGCGTTCAACCCACGTCACCTCCCAGGCGTTGTTCGAGCGGGCGATGATGGAGCGAATGTGCACGGTGCGGCCGACCCGGCCGAGCGAGAGGAAGGGATCATCCTGACGCGCGATCTCGCTGAGCTGCGCGGCCGCTTGCGGCGTCAAAAGGCGATAAGCCTGCAGCCAATTTTCGCGGAGCACGACGCCGTCGGTCGGCAGGGAGCGAACCAGCCTCACGAACTGACCAAGATGGTAGGCCTTTTGCGCCTCGGTGGCGGTCCAGCGGCCGTCGGCGGCGCGGACATTCATCACCTGCCCTTCGGGGCTAACTTCGACAACATGGACAAACGTGCGTTGCTGCAACGCAACGACGACGAGTGAGACGACACTGACGCCGAGCATGCCCAACGCGCCGAACGCGATGGAGCGCCACGACCGTGCCGACAGCACCGCGGCGCCCATGCGCGCGTCCCACTCTTGTTGTGCGCGTTTGTAAGGCGTGTCTGCGGGCGCGGCCGCGTACGAGCGCGCCGGTGAGCGGAAGGAAAAGGTCATGGACCGGCTCCGGATGATCTGGGCTTGGGCTGCATGGCGCCGTAATTGATTTGCGCGCGTGGTGCGCCGCCGCTTCCGCCACCTCGCCCCCCGCCTCCGCCACTGCTGCGGCCGGCGCCGCCCAAGCGGCGTGATGTGCCGATCATGCCGCCCTTGACGGCCTTGTAGACCGCGTGCGCCATGTAGACGCCGCCAGCTGTGGCGAAGGTTGCGCCTACGCCGGTGCGAATGGCGTCGGAGCCGGAGAGATGCGGCTGGCCCTGCACCACCTCGCTCGCGAGCATAGGCGCAAACCACGCGAGGGCGAGGACGGTCAGTCCGAACAGGAAGATGTTGAGCACACCGCCGGCGTTGAGCGTGAACGTGGCCGGCAGCGTGTTGACGAAGGTGATGGCGATCGAGGCGATGAAGGCGAGGACGAAGAGTCTTATCGCACAACCCGCCACCCAGCCGAGCGGGCGCTCCGCCACCCACGACGTGCCGTTGAAAACGCCCCATGGGAGCGCGACGAACGCGGCGAGACTTCCAAGCTTGAAGGCGATCAACGACACGAAGAGCTGCATCGCTAGGACGAAGAAGCCGAGCATCACCAGCACCGCCGAGACCCAGACCGTCGCCATGGCGAAAGCGTCGGTGAAGACGTTCATGCCTTCGGCCATCGCGGCGGTGCGGCCGAAGAGTTCGACGCCGATCTGGCCGACGCGTCCTGGGTTGTGCAGATCAGCCATGCTCATGCCGTTGCCGCCTGCATTGAGGCCAAGCTGCGCGCCGGAGCCGACGATGATGGTGGAAAGGCTCGCCCAATTGTTCACGAGGAAGGCGAAGAGGCCAACGAACAAGACCTTGCGGAAGAACGGCGCCATCGGCGCTTCGCCCGCAAGCGCCCATTGCGCGCCGGCGAGCGTGATCGAAATGACGATCAGAGCATTCAGGACATAGGTGACGTCGCCTTGGATCAGGCCGAAGCCTGAATCCGCCAGCGCCAGGAACTGGTCGAGAAACGAATTGAGGGAAGCCGGATCCATGTCAGAACGCCGTGCGCGCCGGTTCGGTTGAACGCGTGGTTTCGGTCGGGAAGGCGCGGCGCTGGATTTCACGGGCGCGTTCTTCGCGCGCGAGACGTTCCATGCGCTCGGTTTCAAGCGCACGCCGCTGGCTTGCAGTGACGCCGAGCAATTGGTTGCTGGCCTGTATCGCGCCGGTCTGACCTTCAGCGCTTGATGACGACTGAAGCGCGCGATCGATGCGATTGCGCGACCCCTCAATCGAGCGCGCGGCGCGGGCTTCCGCTTCCATGGCGCGCTGCAGACTGTCGCGGCTCTCGTGCTCCCAACGCTCGGATTGCTGCAGCACGCCTTCAAGATCGAAGTCCTCCCAGGTTTCGGGATAGAGCGTGCGCAGGTTTTCGCCAACCTGATTGACCTCGAAGGCGATGCCTTGGGCGGAGTCGAAGAGTTCGCGCGCTTCAGAGATTGATTGGGTTAGCTCGGGCGAGAGCTGCAGCGGGTTCTGCCGCAGCATTTGCGTCGCCTGCTCGATCTGACGGATCTGGTTGTTGATCTGCTCGAGCGCGCGTGCGGCTTGCAACAGATTCTGCGCCAGGTTGGTCGGATCAATGACGGCCATCTGCGCGCGTGCCGGCGCGATTGGCGTCACCGCGACGATCGCGGCCAAGCCGAGCATCACGAGAGATCTGAGTGCCTTCTGCATGGTCCCTCTCCTATTCCGCGGCGATCAAGGATTGTTCGGCCGAGGTTGCTGGCGATCCGACTTTTTGCTTGAAGCGCCGCACCGCATCGGCCGCGTCGCCGAGGCCGCGTGCTTCAAGCCAGGCGAACGCGAAGTTTTGGGCGCCACCCTCCGCGATGACGCGATCCATCCACGCGTGGTCTTCGGGGCGCGAGGCAGCGACGAAGGCGAGCGCGGCGGGGCCGAGTCCCAGCTCGAACAAGCGGCAGCCTGCGCGTGAGGCTAGATAATAGTCGCGCTTCGGCGTCGCCGTGGCGATGAGCGCGATCTGGCGAGCGTTGAGCCCCAGCGATTCGTAGAACGCGGCCGAACGTGGCTCGCGGGCGCGGTCGTTGGGCAGGAAGATGCGGGTGAGGCACGCTTCAATGATGGTCGAGGCGATCGGGCTCGCTTCAACGTCGGCGAGTTCCTGGCTAGCGAAGATAACGGCGACGTTCTTCTTGCGGAGCGTCTTCAGCCAATCCTGAATTTGAGAAGCGAACGCCGCGTCCTTAAGGAAGAGCCACGCTTCGTCCAGAACGAGCAAAGTGGGCTTGCCGTCGAACCGGCGCTCCAGCGCATGGAAGAGCACGGAGAGAACCGCGCTCGCCGCATGCGGACGGCGCATGAGATCGCCCATCTCGAACGCCTGGACGCGGCCATAGCCCAAGGTCGACTGATCGTCGTCGAGCAAGCGCCCGTATGGTCCCGCGCGCGTGAACGGCGCCAGCGCAGCGCGAACAGTCGCGTCCTGGGCCAATGCCGTTAAAAGGGTCAACGTCCGGTCTTCGAGCGGACGCTGAGCCAGCACTTCCAGCGCGCGCCAGACCTCGGCGCGCAGTTCGGGCGTCACCGTCACATTGGCGCTGGCGATGAGGCTCGCAATCCAGTCGAGCGCCCAGCTGCGCTCGGCAGCGTCATCGATTGTCGCGAGCGGCTGGAGGCCTAGAGCGTCCTCCTCGCCAAGCTCAAAGAAGTCGCCGCCAAGACCGAGGATGGTCGCGCGCGAGGACCGGTCCTTGTCGAAGAGGAAAACCTGCGCATCAACGTAACGGAGCCATTGCGCCGCGAGTGTCGCGAGCAGCACCGATTTGCCGGCGCCCGTTGGCCCTACAATCATAGTATGGCCGACATCGCCGACATGAAGGTCGAGCCGAAAGGGCGTCGCGCCATCGGTCGCGGTGAGCATGAGCGGCGGTGCGTTGAGATGGGCGTTGCGCTCCGGCCCCGCCCACACCGCGCTGGTCGGAAGAAGATGCGCGAGGCTGGGCGACAAGAGGATTGGCCGGCGTACGTCGGCATAAGCTTGGCCTGGCAAGCTGCCGAGCCAGGCCTCGACGGCGTTGACGCTTTCGACTTGCGTAACGAAGCCCACAGCTTCGTTCGCCTGCTCTTCGTCGGCCTCAGCGACCGTGATGGTCAGAGTGGCGTATCCCGCTGAGACGGCATCTGCGCCGAGTTCTTGCAGCGCAACGTCGGCGTCTTCGGTTTGGTTCGCCGCGTCATTGTCGAGGAGCGCCGCCTCTTCGCGGAAGAGCGCCTCGCGCAATAGCGTGAGCAAACCCTTGCGCTTGGAGAACCAGCGCTTGCGGATCTTCTCGAGTTCGCGGCGCGCTTCTTCTCGATCGAGGGGAAGAGAGCGGGTCACCCAGCGGTACGAAATCGGCAGGCGGTTGAGCTGATCGAGCAATCCAGGTTCGGTTTCGGTAACGAAGCTGCGGATCGAAATAATTTTGAGATGGCGCCCGCCAAGCTTTGGCGCGAGTCCGCCGACAAGTGGCGCGTCGGTCAGCAATTGATCGAGATGGAATGGTGTTTCAGGCACACCCACGCGGTGAGGCCGGTCAGAGACGCAGTCGTGGAGATAGGTGAGCGTCTCTTCGTCGGTGAGCCAGCGCGCCTCTGGCATTGCGGTTTCGAGCAGCGCCATGAACTGATCGGCTTCTTGGCAGAAGCGTTCGAGGTGGCGGCGATAGTCAATCGACGATGTGGTCTCAGCGCCGCCTTCGAAAACCAGGTTCTCGAGCTTGCCCTGCCGCTCGGCTGGCGGCAGCCAAGCGAGCGTGAGGAAATAACGGCTCTCGAAGCGCGCGCCGGCCGTCTCGAATACAGCGCGACGTTCTTCGTCGATCAGCCACGACACTGCGTCAGGCCACTCGCTATCGGGATAGCCAGGCGCCGGCGAGCGGCGCGCTTCGACGTGAAAGCACCAACCCGAACCGAAGCGGCGGAAGGCGTTGTTCAATCGGCCGCTCGCCCCCATGAGTTCGGCGGCGACGGCGGAATCTAGATCAGGGCCGCGAAATGCGAGCGTTCGCTGAAACGCGCCGTCCTTGTTTAAGACCACGCCGGGGGCAATCAGCGCAGCCCAGGGCAAGAAGTCCGCGAGCTTGGCGCCGGTCGAAGCGTAAGGGCGAAGATCAAGCATACGCGTCACGCTCCGAGATAGACGGGCTTGGCCAAGTGCCGCGGCCAAGTTTCGAGAAACCAGGGATCGCGCGCGGCCGCCCACGCAGCGGCGCCTTGCAACACGGTCCAGAGTGGCAAGCCGACGAACGGCTGCTGCAGGCCAAAGCCGATCGCCGCGCCGATGGTGGCGTTGAGGATTGCGAAGGCGCGCGGCACGCCCCCCAACAGAATGGGGCGTGTCAAGCTGGTGCGCAAAGGCATGGCGTATCCGTCTGGCTCTTCGTCGTTCACGAAGACCTCCTCTGTCGTTGTCACTCACTCAAAGCGGCTTCAGCCGTGCGCTGTCAGATCAGCGCCCCGCCGGCGAAGCCGAAGAAATCCAAAAAGAAAGAAACCGCCGCAAACATGACGGCGATGCCGAGGCCCACGAAGGCGAGTTTGCGCACGCCGCCACCGCCTTCGGAAAAGATGATGGTGACACCGGCAATGACGATCGCGATGACAGCGGCGGCGCGCGCCACCGGTCCCGTAATCGAATCGACAATCTGTTCGAGCGGCCCTTCCCACGGCATGCCCGAGCCGGACGCATAAGCTGGTCCTGCAATCGCGATGATCGTGATTGTTAGAGCTGCTGCTTGTGCGTTGACCTTACGCATCGTCATATCCCCGCCTCGCAGAGGCCTGTTGAGGATAGTTTCCACGAAGACGCGCACGACGAAACGGCTTTCAAGCTTTGCGCGCAGCCGCCGACGCGTGCTCTCACAGCGCGCGCAAACACCTCGTCACACCTCGCGAGTTGCACTCCGAGAATAGGACGCGTCGCACTGCGCGCGGTGAGCGCGTTGCGTATTGTTTGCAGTGTGGTGATGTTTGAAACGTCGATTCGCAATCAGAGCCGGTGCTGCACAATCTCAGTGATGCTACGGCCGGTCTCTGTGCGGGCGATGAACACAACCATATCCACGGCCGCGTTGATGAGCCGTGTGGGCGGCGCAGCACTTGCCTCCATCGCCAAGTCCTCTAGCCGCGGCAACGCATCTGCGGCTGAGTTGGCGTGCAGAGTAAGCAGCCCGCCGGGATGCCCGGTATTCCACGCTTTGAGAACCTCAAGCGCCGCACCGTCGCGAACCTCCCCAACCACGATCCGATCGGGGCGCAGCCGGAGCGTCATCTTGACCAGATCGCGCATCGACGTTTGCGGCTCGGTTCTCTTGGTCAGCATTTGCACGCTGTTGGGGCTGGCGCAATGAAGTTCGCAAGTGTCTTCCAAAATGATGACGCGTGCTGTGAGGAAAGGTGTTTCGGCAAGTAAGGCATTTAGCAGGGTCGTCTTCCCGGATCCTGTGCCGCCTGCGACGATAATATTTCGCCGGTGCGCCACGGCTGCGCGCAAGACATCGGCTTGAGCCCTTGTTGCGATGCCAGCTGTCACATAGTCGTCGAGTTCAAAAATACGCGACGGACGTTTACGGATGGCGATCACCGGCGCCTCGACGAGCGGCGGAAGCAGCGCCTGCACCCTGGCCGCACTATCCGGGAGAATAGTCGAGAGCGCCGGGCGTTCGGCTCCCACGGTTTCGCCCGCTTCGTGCGCCAGCAAACGAATGGCGGTTTCGCGCTCCGCGATCGAAAGTGTGTGCGCAGTCGGTTCAAGGCCCCGTCCCAATCGATCGAGCCACAAGCGACCGTCAGCGTTCACCAGCGCCTCAACAACGTCGGCTTCGCCTAAGGCATGCGCGACGGCCGGGCCCAGCGCGCGCACCAAGGCTGAGCGGCGGCGTGCCGAAACGAGCGCATATCCATCGCCGCTCATGGCGCCGTTGCTCCAAAGTCTCCGCCGGCGCTGGCCGCGTCCTCGCCGTTCGGCACATTGCCGCCGCTGATCGAGCGCCCGCCTCGCAAAGCATTGGCGACCATTTGGAGGAACCGCTCGAACCGGGCCTCCGCACTCGCGGCGGCGCTGTCTTCCAGCGCCTCGTCTATCGGAGGATTGTGTTCGAGCCACACGCGGATGAAGAGCAGCAACACTTCTTTGACGATGAGCCCCTCGCCGATGACCTTATCGAGGCGCGCGTCGAGACGGCTTGCGTTCCGCTGTTCGCTGACCGGCGGCAGCGGGTCGCCATCTCGGCCAGCATAGCGTGCACGCACCGCCTCGGCGATGACTGACGATTCCGACCGGTGCTGATCGCGAGCAATCTTCTCGATTTTGACTTCGAGATCGCGCGTCAGATAGACCGTGATGCCCTTGCGCGGCATGGCGCTCAAATCCCCTTCGAGCGCGGCGGCTCGGTCATCCGCGAGCCATCGGGATTGCAAAAGCTGGCGAGCGCCAGATCGGAGATCTTCGGCCCCGCTTCGGCGGGCGCCGGTGGCGGCGCGGTCGGCGGCGTCGGCGGCGCAACCTTCGCTTCATCCGCGTCGAACAAGTCGGTTTGCGCGCGGGGCGGCGTTGACGGCTCCGGCCGCTTCGCTGGCGTCACCGGCTTTTTCTCCTTCACCAGGCGGCCGAGAGCGCGCACGTCGCGCCACTCATTGTCATGTACGAGCGCGGCGACGCTGGGCGCGGCGGGCCGCAAGCGCTCTGCAAAGATCCGCTCCTGATCGAAGCGCAGTTTCTTCGAGCGGATGGGCTTGCAACCAGAAACGAAAATGAGCTGTTGGTCTTGAGGAAGACCGCGCACGTCTCCAGGCAGCAGCAATGGCCGGCGCTCTTCGCGATAGGTAATGGCGCCTTTCTGCGGACCTAGGATTGAGCGAGGCCGATGTTCGCTTTCCTGCGGGCGCATCTCCCAGACTTCACCGCCCATTTCCGCAATGTGTTTGGCGGTCTCTGGATCGGCTGCCGCGAATGAGGTCACGCAATGACAATTGTCGAGGATGACGTTGTCGCGACCGTAAGCTTTGATGACGTGATTGAGCGACTGACACACAAGGAAAGCTTTGAGGCCATAACCGGCCATGGCGCCCATCATCTTTTCGAAGAAGTCGAGACGGCCGAGTTGAGGAAACTCGTCGAGCATCAGCAACAAGCGGTGGCGCTTCTCACGGCCATGGCCGTCCCGGGTCTGATCTTCCATCAAAGTGCGCGCGACCTGACCGATGAAGAGACGCATCAGCGGCATGAGGCGTGGGCCATCTGACGGGGGCGGCTGGAGATAAAGTGTGACCGGCCGCTCTCCGCACATGAGATCGCCGATGCGAAAGTCCGAGCGGGTGGTTTTCTCGACCACAACCGGATCGGCGAAGATGCCAAAGAAGGATTCCGCAGTTGCTTTGATGCCCGAGCGAAGGCGCTCCTCGCCGGTTAGATAGGAGGTGGAGGCGTGCAGAACTTCGGGGTGCACCTCTGGCATGTTGGTGCGCGGATTAAGGCGATGAAGCGTCAAGCGCATCTCGTCGGCGGCGCGGTCGAGGTCGGCGAGCTTTTCGCGCACGACCGCAAGCGTTTTGCGCGCCACCGGTTCAGTGTAGAGCACGTGCAAGATGACGCCGGTCAGAATGTTCTTGGCGCTGTCATTCCAGAACCGCTCGCCGCCGCGTGTTTGCCCGTGTGGATCGACGATGATGTCGACCACGTTTTGGACATCGCGGACTTCGTTTTCGCCTTTGCGAATTTCGAGGAGCGGATTGAAGCAATTGGATGAGCTCTGGGTCGGCGCAAAGCGCAAGACTGGTCCCAACAGCGCGCGATACCCAGACGCGCCCGGAAAGCCGTGCCGGGGGTCGCCGTGGTCCAGTTCTCCTTTTACGTCGAGCACGATTGCTGAGCCGCTCCATGACAGAAGCGTCGGCACGATGTGCCCGCGGCCTTTGCCCGAACGCGAAGCGCCGATCAGAATCTGATGGCCCAGCCCGTCATAAGCCAGGATTTCACCCTGGAACCTGCCGAGGATGGCGCCTTGCTCTGCAAAGAGCCCGGCCGACTCTATGTCGGCGAAATTTGCCCAAGCGTCTTTGCCGAACGGTTTGAGCTGGAGCCGTTGTCGTAACCCGAGAGCCGCGACAAGAATGCTCGCCGCGAAACCGGCGAGCACGATGAGACGTGCGATCGCGAATGGCTTGGGAAAGCGATCTGCCCAGCGCTCAGTCCATTCGAACACCGCCCAAGGCGCATAGAGAGCGCCGGCTTCCGTTCTCATCCACGGTTCACCCAGCGCCGGCTGATACGCGAAAACCTGCGCCAGATATTGCGTGGCGGAGCCTGCTCCGATCAGCGCGACCAAAACTGAAACGGCAATGATGATTGCGCTGCGCATGTCCGCTCGCATTGGCGTCGCTAGCCACCTTGAGCCCCGGGACGCGCAGCGTCATTGGGCCGAAGGGCCCATTGCCAAGAGGTTGTTTCCCTAGCTACGGGAATTCCGTGAAACGCTTGATCTCCCTACGGCCCGCGTGCTGACCTTCGTCGGGGGACGTGGCCGCATCTTTCAATTTGATACGTGGCGTGAGCAAATAGGCTTCGACCCCATGAAACACGCAACGCAGTTTGGATCGGACACGCTCGGTGATGTGGCGCGCCTCTGCGAGGAACATTTCAGAGCACACGGCCTAAATATCCTCGCCCGGGTGCGGGAGTCAGATCGAGCTATGGACCTAGCGCTCAGTTCGACCGCTGGGGATGTTCTAACCGTTGTACGCTGCGTCGTGCGGATCGAACCCGTCGATTATCGCGCTCTGCGGACGATGCTCATCCAAGGGGACTTCAACGGCGCCGCTCTGGTTTACACTGCGGAAGAACAGCCACACCGTTCGAGTGAGATACCATCCTATCCTCTGGCTCGCATCGATGAACTTGCCGCTTCTCTCCTCGCGAGGAGCGCTAAATAAAACACTCACTCTGCGTGCTCTTGGAAACGAGCGCTCGCGGCTACTCAAACCACCTAGCGTTTCAAACGTACGCCCGCGCCGCCATCTTTGCTCGACTTGGGATCGAGGAAAATTACGCCGGCACCTTCCAGGGCTCGGCGAACGGCCTCCACATTCGCCTCCGTGCTACCCGATGGGCCGCGCGCGCCTTCCATCCGCTTGATGGTCTGCACAGAAAGCTTTGTTGCCTCGGCAAGCTGCTGTTGGCTCCAATTCAGAAGCCCGCGCGCTGCCCTGATTTGTCCGGCCGTCAGCAAATGTCACCTTTAGCGCCACAAGTCACTTTTAGTTTGACCAAAAAGGCCAGAAGGACTAAAAGGCGACTCCTGTAGCTGAAGGTTACCTCAAATGACCCGACGCCCACCATCGGCGGCGAACGCGAGTGCGTGCCGAAACGAACCTACCCGCCGACTGATCCTGGGAGCCGCCGCCACGCCGCTCCTCCCTGGCGCAGCGCGCGCTGCTGATCCTGCTGCTGACGCGTGCCACGCTTGGCTCGCGCGCAACTCTGAACATGAGCGTCTCGCGGTTCAATGGAGCCGGTTGGAGGCCCGCCTGCATCGCGAGCACAACTGGATGAAGCTAACGCGCGCTCAGCGACGGCGCTTTCCTGAGAGCCGAGAGTTGGACGATCTCGACGATCGCATTGAGGTGCTTAGCGACGAAAACGGCGCCTTGCTCAAGGCGCTTCCAGCCATCGTCGCCGCGTCGCCGATTGGCATTTGCGGCAAGCTCAACATCGCCATCAAGGAGACGAACAACGCGTGTGAGGATGTGCATAGACTGATCTTGAGCATCCTGCGCGATTATCGCGCACTGCATGGGGACGCGTGAGGCCATGGTCCGCACGTCCCGCCGCAACGTGATCGCTGCGATCGACGCGGCGCCCCGGTCGATGCGGTTCTCCTCTTTGACTTCAAGCCAGAGCGAGACGAGTTCGATCGTGCCGCCCTTTTGCTCGCACGAACGGAATTTGCCGAGCGATTTGGACTGACCGAGCGAAGCATGAACGAGCAATCATCGAGCATGGCTAGCAGGCTTCCAAGCCTGCCTTCACGCTCGGTGACAACACAACCATGACTCTCCCCGCGCAAAGCTCTGGGACACGAATTCTGTCGGGCTCAGGCCAGAACTCGACCTACCGGGCTGACGCCATCGACGGCGCGCCCTCAAGCAGAACCTTCACCGCATAACGTACATGGTCGGAAATCTCATCGTCAGTCAGGCCATAGTCGTCCTCCAGTGTAGCCCGATACTGGTGGGGGCCGCGCACCAAGGCGAAGAACGCAATCGCAGCGGCGTGCGCATCGTCGAATTTCACCGATTCCTTGGCAGCCCGCTTCTCCAAATAGTCGGCGACGGTCTCGACCACGCGATTTGGTCCAACCCTAAGGCATTCCTTCGCGGCCGCCGGGAAATCGGCGCTCGCCGCAACTATCATTTTGAAGAACCGGCGCGACTCCGCGCTCAAGGCGCGACGAAGATAGTGCTCCCCAATCCGCTGCAGGCCCGCTCGCAACGCAAGCGATGGATCGGCTACCGGGCAGAGATCCGCGGCGAGCCTCGCATTGCATTCCTCCAAGACCGCTAGAAACAGGCCCTCTTTATTGCCAAACTGGGAATAGAGCGTGGCAAGAGAACCACCGGTCAGCTGCACGATGTCATTCACGCTGACTTGCGAATAACCACGCTCGCAGAAAACTCGTAGCGCGGTTTCCAAGAACAGCCGGCGGCGAGCGACGCCGCGATCACCGGATGTCGATGCTGCACCTTGGCTCATGGTCCAATCGCCTCGGATTTCCTCGGTGGCGGATCATGCTACCAAACGGAGAGCTGCACCGCCATGGGTACCCCCCAACCACGTTTGGAGCTTCACACGCGCAGATCGGGCCGCAGTCGGAACGCAGGCATTGTTCGAGGCATGGTGGCCGCGGCTGTTCTGGCCTGAAGCGCAGAATGCTGGGTTCTATCCAGCATGCAGGGCTACAAAACCTCAAACGACTTGATCAAACGGGCGCGGCAGTGAAGGCATCCGCCAGGCGCACTGAAGGCTCTGAAGACGCTGTCTACGCTTTTCCGATTCTGCCACACTAACGGCATCAACTTGGAGAGGCCGTCTGCCCTGCCCGCCACGCGGCGGGCTCGTCTTGATTGCTCCGAACCTCCGATGTCTCATCGACATGGACGGCGGCAATGGAATGGTCCAGCGACGTGCGCGCGCCAACTAAACTCATTTTGCGTAACGAGACGATTCGACTGGGCTCATCTTCAAGACACTGACAGGCTGCGATGTGCTTGCCTGCAATGTCGTCGAGCCGGCGGTCCATTCAAGCGATAAGGGTTTTGTCCCACGAGGCCTGCGATGCCCCACGCACATGCGCCTCCTAAGTACGGAGCACGTCCATGACCACGGAGATCGACGCAATTGTCGGCAAAATCCGCACGCTTGAGCACGAATTGGAAATCGAGTTCGCCAAGCGGCGCGCCGGTTTCCGCTACGGGCTGGAGCGCGGCAAGATTCTCTTCGAACAAGAAGTGATCCGCCGCCATCGTGCTTTGCGCGTGGGGCTGGGACGTTATCTCCTCAGGGCGCGCCCGCTTGTCGTCCTCACGGCGCCGATCATCTATTCGCTGATCGTTCCATTTGTAGTGCTTGATCTTTGGGTGTCGCTCTACCAGGCGCTTTGCTTTCGCGCCTACGGCATCCCTCAGGTCAAACGCGGGCGCTACATCATTCTCGATCGCGCCGGACTGCCCTATCTGAACGCGCTGGAAAAACTCAACTGCGCCTATTGCTCTTACGTCAATGGCGTCATCGCTTATGTGCGCGAGGTTGGATCGCGGACCGAGCAATATTGGTGTCCAATAAAGCACGCCAAGCGCGTGCTGGGCGCACACCCGCGCTACGCCGCGTTTGAGGAATATGGAGATGGGGAACGCTATCGGGTGGAGCTTGAACGCCTCCGCATCGCCTTGCAAAGCGAGAAGGACGAAAGCGGAACCATTGTCGACACGGCGCGTGCCGCACTCGACGCCCCAGATTCCGACGGCGCGCGCTGAGGCGGCACAATCCGCCTCACCGGAGGCTTCTGCCGCGACCTGTGCTCATCGCGCTGGGCCGCGCCCGCCCACCAAATCAAGACTCGATCGGGGCGCCCAACGCAGTGCAGAGGCGCGCGATCGCCAGAAGGTGGGCGCCCCTCGCACGGGCCTGAGCGCGCCGCGCGAGATTGGCCTGCCTCTGAGCATCGATCACCTCGGGCAGCGTGCCGGCGCCCGCCTCGTAGGCGCGACGGGCCAAGCGAAGGCTTTCCTCGGCCAAGGCGGCGCCCTCCTCGCGGAGCTCGCGCTCAGTCTGCGTAGCGGCGACATCCGCGTATGCGTCGATCACCTGACCGAACGCACGCAAGACCGTTGCTCGGTAGCGTGCGTCTGCGCGCATAGCCTCTGCTTCGGCGCGCCGGACATCGGCGCGCCGCGCCCCCCCTGAAAAGAGCGGCAGTGAAATACGAGGTCCGACAGACCAGCCGGCGGCCGCGTACTCAAACAGCACATCGGGGTCGAGCGCCGTTTGCGCATAGTCTGCAGAGAGACGCACCTGCGGATATAAGTTGGCGACGCGCACCCCGATATCGGCGGTTGCCGCATGCAGCGAGGCTTCCGCGGCCCGAATGTCGGGACGATTATGCAGCACTTGCGAAGGTACGCTGCGGGGGATCGGAGGCGCCACAAAGTCTTGCAGCGGAATGGTGGCAAGCGGCGCTAGGCCTGGCGTACGTCCAACGAGGATTTCGATCTGTGTCTGGGCTGCGATCAGCCGGCCGCGCAACCGCGGCAATTCGGCAGCGTCTTGTGACAGTTGAGTTTGCGCCCGAATGCGATCGATTGTGCCGACCGCACCTGCCCGCAGCGCGGCTTCGACCAGTTCAAGTGTTTGACGGTCGTCCGCGACGATCTGTTCGAGCGTCTCGATTTCCGCCCGCAGCACCGCGGCCTCGAGCGTCGCGGCGGTGATGTCGGCCGCAAGCGTGAGCCGGGCTGCGTCGTAGCGAAAGCGCTCGGCCTGAAGCCTAGCGGTAGCGGCCTCGCGGGTCCGTCGGCCGCCGCCAAACAGGTCGAGGTCGTAACTGACGCCTAACCCCGCCGTGTAACGCGATATCTCAATCGTCGGAAAACCGCCAAAGCCGAAAGCCGTCGCGTTGATGCGCGCGCGCTCAGCGCCAAGCGATCCCTCCGACTGGGGAAACAAACCGCCATAAGCACTGTCACGCGTCGCGCGCGCTGCGTCGAGCGCCGCATCTGCCTCGTCAATGGTGGGGCTGGCGGACAGCGCCTCTGCGACCAGCGCGTCAAGCTCGGCCGCGCCAAACGACCTCCACCATGTATCCGACATGGTGACTTGCGCGTCGGCAATGTCCGCACCGGGAAAGGACTGCGGGGCCGGAGGCCGGGGCGCGACGAAATCGGGGCCCACGCTGGCGCACGCGCTCATTTGGGCCGCGGCGACCAAAGCCATGCATGCTCTTATCTTATTCGATGACATGGACCGCTCCGCTCTGCATTGACGCCTGTGCGGGGCGCATAAGAAAGGCGATCGGCATGGCCGCCAATGTCAGCAGCATGATCAGATGGAAGTCGCTGACATAGGCGACCATTGCCGCCTGACGCGCAACTTCCGGCGCCCACGCCGCCAGATCCTGCGCTTCAGCGCCGTAAGGGGCGAGCATCGGATTGTCCGGCCGTAAGTTCTGTACAAGCTCGGAGTGCGAGGCCTGCGAATTTATGAGGAAGATTGCCTGCATGACCGATATGCCGACGGCAGACCCTATGTTTCGCACAAGCGTGTTGAGTGCGGCGCCATCGGTTCGAAGCGCCTCAGGCACCGTGGAAAAGGCAAGTGTGTTGGATGGAATGAAAACAAAGCCTAATCCCACACCCTGAATGATACTCGACACAATGATGAGGTGCGAATCCATCTCGAGGTTGAAATGGGTCATCTGCCAAGCAGCAAAAGCATTGAGCGCAAAGCCGATCGCCATGAGAAGGCGCGAATCGAACAACCTCATTAGCCTGCCGATGACGATCATCGAAGCGAACATACCAATGCCGCGCGGCATGGTGACGAGTCCAACTTCGAGCACCGGATAGCCCATGAGATTTTGCATCATGGGCGGCAACAGAGCGAGCGAAGCAAACATCAGCATACCAACGACGAACGTCGCTACGCTGCCGAATATGAAATTCCGATCGCTTAGAAGTCGTCGGTCAAAGAATGGCCGCTCCGCGCTCAGCGTATGTACGGCAAACATATAGAGCCCAGCTAGCGCTAGGGCCGCTTCAAAACGCACTTCCCAAGACTGCAACCAATCCTCGCCAGGGCCCCGGTCGAGCATAAGCTGGAGCGAGGCGACGAACAGCGACAATACTGCAAAGCCCGTGAAATCGAATTTGGGTGGAGACGGCCGCGGCGCCTTCGGTAAGAACAAAAACACGCCTACAAAGGCCAGCACGCCGAGCGGAACATTAATCAGAAATATCCAGCGCCAGCTCGACGTCTCCGTGATGAAACCCCCAAGCGCCGGTCCGATGATTGGGCCAAGCACAATCCCGGCGCCAAAGACCGACATCGCCTGCGCGTGCTTTTCGGGTGGATTGATGTCGAACAGGATCGCTTGCGAAAGCGGGATGAACGAAGCCCCGCCGATCCCTTGCAGCACGCGAAAGAGTATCATCTGCTCGAGGTTTTGCGCGAGGCCGCAAGCGATGGACGCTCCTACAAAGACAACGATCGAGACGAGCATCAGTCGCCTTCGGCCCAGCCGCACGGCGAGCCAGCCGACAAGAGGCGTCATCAAGGCTTGGGCGACGATGAACGACGTCAACACCCAAGTGATCTGGTCGAGGCCCGCCGACAGGCCGCCTTGCATATGCGGCAATGCAACATTTGCGATCGTGCTGTCGATTGTGAACATCGACGCGGCGAGCATGATCGAGATGGTGAGCGGGATGCGCTGCACACTGTCGGGTGTCATCCGCTCGGTCACGGCTTATCGGCCTCGCAGGCGGTCAGGGTCTGACCGCGTGTCGACGCGCGCGTGCGCACTTAGTCCGGCGCGCAAGACCATTTCAGGCGGCGGATCGACCAGCGTGAGCCGCACCGGCACGCGCTGTACAACCTTCACCCAGTTTCCGGTCGCATTCTGAGCCGGCAAAGGCGAGAAAACGGCGCCCGTTCCGGGGCTGAAGCTGGCGACGCGCGCCTCGAACTCGCGTCCGCCGAACGTGTCGATGCGCACCCTTGCGCGCTGGCCCACCCGCATGCGCCCGATTTGGCTTTCCTTGAAATTGGCCTCGACCCAAGGTTCACCAGCAATGAGCCAGAACAGCGGTTGGCCCGCAGCGACAAACGTGCCGACTTGGACCTGATCGACGCGGGTCACGATCCCCGCTTGGGGGGCAATCACCTCGGTGTAGGAGAGCGCCAGACGTGCGCGTTCAAGCCGCGCGGCCGCTTCGCGAACGGTGGCGTGCTGATCCAGCTCGACATCTGGATCCCCATCAAGATTGGCCAGTGCGGCGGCCAGGGCTTGATCAGCCGCCGCCAATTCCGACAGCGCCTGCTGCAGCGCGTGCTGCGCCGCCTCAACGTCTTGGCGTGAGGCGATACCCTCGGCGCCGAGGTCTTGTGCGCGCCGCAATTCCGCTTGCATGAAGGCTACGCTGTCGCGGCGCGCATTCACGCTCGCACGGCGCGATCGATACTCCGCCTGCAACGTCAGCACCCGCGCCCGCGCCGAAGCAAGTGCAGCTTCAAACTGGGCGACGTCCGCTTGTGGATTTGCGCGGTCCAATCGAAACAGGACTTGCCCGGCAACCACCTGTTCATTGTCCGTCACGCGCATCTCGATGATGCGCCCCGACACGCTCGTGCTAATCGGCACGCGCGCGGCCTGCACATAGGCGTTCTCGGTCTCCTGGAAGCGGCCCGACATTAGCATCATGACGAGCAGCAGAGCGATCGCGATCGCGGGAACACCGTACATCACCAGCAACCGCACCCTACCGGTCAGGCGGGAACGCAAACGCGCCAGCAATGGCGGCGGCGCTGCGCTCTCCTCGGTGGCGCGCGTGTCCATTACAGATTCTCCTTCCGACCCGATCGGGCGCGAACCAATGCGATTTGGTCACGAAGACGCTCAACGAGCTCACTCAAGAACTCGATCTCCGCATCGGAAAACGCCGCCGCCAAGTCCTCTTCAAACTCGCGCATGATGCGCAGCAGAGGCGCGTGTTGGGTCCGGGTTCGTGCTGTGAGAAAAAGGCGCCAGCTGCGCCCGTCACCCGGATCCAATCGTCGCTCGATGTGGCCGCTTGCTTCAAGTTGTCGGGCCATGAGACCAACGCCGGCGCGCGTGACTTCCAGCCGCCGGGCAAGTTCAGCTTGGCTCAACCCATCCTGGCGATGGAGATGGGCCAAGAGCCGCCAGTTCGACCCCTGCAGTCCCAATTCGCGCATTCGAGCGCCAAAAGCCGCCCGCATCAGCCTCGCGCTGTCGGCAAGGCTGAATCCCAGTTCGCTCAACTTGGTGCGCGCTGGCGAAACATTTGGCTCGATATTCGCACCCATCGCAAAGGCCCGGCCAGATCAACTCTGTAAAGCACTTTACTAGATTGCGCGCGTAAAGAAACTGTCTAGGAGACTTGGCGCCGTCGATGTCGGCGAATCTCGGGCCTGGGCGACTTCGCCAGCGCGAAAATTCACCGGCAGAAGTGATTGCGCTCTTTAGGCGAAATCCGGGCAACGCCGCGCCAAGCGGCAGCTAGCTGTTAGGACCCAGTCCTATCGCCGCGAGCCGCAGGCGCGCCTTGTAGGCCAAGCAGGTGCGCCCTCAGACGCCCCACCAGTGCGGTCAGCTGCGCAAACTCCGCCTCGGAAAAAACGCTCAGGCACTCTTCTTCAATAGCGTTCGACACCGCGAGATAGCTCTCGAGGCTGGAGTGCGATTTGGGACTGAGAAATACCTTCCACGAACGCCGGTCCGCGCTGTCGGCCCGCCGCTCGACGAAATTAGCCGCTTCCAATCTGTCGATCATTTGCCCGATCGCCGGTCGGCTTATCTCAAGCATTTCGGCGAGCTTCGCCTGACTCAGTCCGTCATCCCTATAGAGATAGGCGAGAACCCGCCAACTCGCGCCGCTCAGCCCTTCCGCGCTCAGCCGGACATCGTAAATCGAGCGCAACAAGCGGGTGACGTCCGCTAGCGCAAAGCCGAGCAGCGCGCGTGGCGATAATGCCGCATCGGTCGCCTTTTGCGCCTTTCCGCTAGGGCGTGTTCTTGAAGAGCGTCGCGGCATTATGTAAAGTGCTTCACCATAAAGATATTTACTAACTTCGGACGCCGCGCGAACCGAAGACGAGGGGGGATTACCATGAGAAAAATGTCAACGCTTGCGCTCCTTTCCGGCGCGTCGCTCGCCGCGATTGGGGCGTTGAGTCCGGCTTTTGCTCAGGATGAAATTGAGGCGTCCGACGAGATCGTCGTCACCGCAACTGGGCGCCAGGCCGCCCTTCAGGACGTTCCCGTCGCGGTTACCGCCGTCACCGGCGAGCAATTGCAGAATTCAGGCGTTCAAGACCTCCGGGACGTCAGCCAACTCGCGCCATCGTTTGAAATGGGCACCGGCCAGTCCAGCGCCGCGACAACCGCGCGGATTCGCGGGATCGGGACCGGCGGCGACAATGTTGGTTTCGAGAACGCCGTTGGCATTTTTATCGACGGCGTTTATCGCGCGCGCGCGGGCGCAGCGCTCGCAGACCTTCCCGACATCGAGCGCATCGAGATCTTGCGCGGCCCCCAAGGCACACTCTTTGGCCGCAACACCTCCGCTGGCGCAGTCAGTGTTGTGACCGCCTCTCCTCACTTCGAGCCGGGCATGTATCTCGAAGGGGCGGTGGCTTTCGACGATCTGGAAGAGACAGGCGCTCGCGCCGGCGTGAACATTCCGCTGTCCGATAATCTGGCGCTCTCGTTCGACGGCTCAATCCGCGCACGCGACGGCTACGTCACTGATCTCATTTCGGGAGAGGATATCAACACCCGCGACCGCTGGTTTGCGCGCGGGCAAGCGCTCTGGGACATCAGCAGCGCCGCTTCACTTCGCGTTATCGTCGACGCCAGCGAGGCCGATGAAGTGTGCTGCGGCGTGACGCCCCTCATCTACGGGTCGACCCAAGGGGCAATCAATTCCATCGTGAGCGGCGGCGCGATAACATCGCCCACTGGCATCACCATTGCCACCCCGGCCATCAACCCAGAGGGCCGCGGCATGACCGTGTCCCCAGGTGCGGCGGCGTTTCCTTCGCTTGGGCCGGGGTTGCCTTCGCAACCCGCCCATTCAGGGCGCGATCTTAGCGATTTCACCGAGGATTTCGGCGTATCCGCACAACTCGATTGGGATCTTGGTGGGATCAACCTAACCTCGATCACCGCTTATCGGGACTGGCAGCAAACACGCGGTCAGGACATCGACTTCAACTTCCTCGACATCGCCTACCGTGATGGCGTCGTGGTCGGCGTCGAGAACTTCACCCAGGAAATCCGCCTTCAGGGCGAATACGGTCCGGTCAATTGGCTCGCTGGCGTTTTCTATTCGGATGAGACCGTCATCAACAACGACCGCATTCGAATTGGTGCGCAAGCCAATCTGTTCGCCAATGCCTTGGCGATCGGGGGCACGCTGCCGTTGGCCGCGATCGGCGGACCGGCCGGTGGATGCGAGCTGTTCGATTCGGGCGCGCCCGGCGCCGAACCAGATGCGCGGCCATCCTTCTTCTATTGCGCGAGCGACAACCCTGCCACCCCGCTCGTCTTCGATCCAAATCCTGCGTTAGCGCCCTTCTATCTCAGCGGCTACGTCGCGGGCGACGGCCAGCAGCGGGACAATTGGACGGCGGATGGTGAAAGCCTTTCGGTCTTCACCCACAATGAAATCGCCTTGAGCGATCGGCTCATGCTTACCGTTGGCGCACGGTTCACACGCGACACCAAAGACGTTTCCGCCGATCTCAACTCGGTGGCGCCCGCCTGCGACGCCATGCGCGCAATTGAGATCGGCACTGATCCGTTCATCGGCGGGGCCGCCGATGGCGTCGGGTTAATTGAAGTGCTGCAATCAAGCGCGACGGCTGGCGGCCTCATGAACATCGCGTGCAGCCCAGCGGTCAATCCGATCGCGAACGGACAATGGGCTGGCGGCAGCGAAGAAAATGAGTGGAGCGGCACGATCTCGCTCGCCTACAATCTGAACAGTGACCTGATGATCTATGGGGGCTACGCGAGGGGATATAAGGCCGGCGGTTACAATCTCGACCGTCAGGGCTTCTTCATGCGACCGGACACGACGAGCGCCGCGAGCCTGAACATCGAGCAGACGCATTTCGACCCGGAGTTCACTGACTCTTACGAGATCGGTCTGAAGTCCACGTTGTTCGACCAAACCACGACGCTCAATCTCGTCGCATTCTATCAAGAGATTCACGACTACCAGCTGAATGCCTTCAACGGCTTCAACTTCATCACCCGCAACGTACCGGAGATGATTTCCCAGGGCGGTGAAATCGAACTGGCGACGCGGCCGGTCGAAGGCCTCTCGATCAGCGCCGGCGTCACCTATGTCGACGCCTATTTCGACAGCGAGGTTCGCTTCAATCCGCTCACCGCTGGACTCGGCGCAGCTGACCCCAACGCAGTTTTTGTGGGTCAGCCGCTGGCGCTTTCGCCGGAATGGACCGCAACCACGGCCATCTCGTACGAGATGCCGCTGGGTGGCGACCTACGGGCGCTGTTCTATGTCGATGGCCGCTGGAACAGCGAATATCGCACCCAAACTCTGGGCCGCGATCCGCTGGGCCGCACTGACAATGAGGCGTTCGCCATCTTCAACGGCCGCGTTGGTATCGGCCCGCAAGACGAGCGTTGGTCGGTTGAGTTCTGGGGACGTAATTTGACAGACGAATTCTATTACGTCGGGGCGTTCCAAGCGACGCTCCAGAACACGTTCGTCATCTATCCCAACGAACCACAGACTTATGGCGTCACCTTGCGCGCGCGCTATTGACGCCCCCTGCTGCAGTCGCCTCCCGCGGCTGTAAACTCGCGCGGTAGCGCCCTCCCAGGCCAGCCGCGACGCTTAACCCCCCGGCTCTCTCGTGGAGCCGGGGTTTTTTTGCATGGAGCAGGATGGTGGGGCGTTCGTCAAGTCCGTGGCCGGGGCTGTTGCATCGATCGCGATGACGTGGGTTGCCTCAAGGCCAACCTAGCCGACTTTGCCCAGAGCCGAGCAGTCCGCTCCGGCTAGTAAGAGCTGGCTCCCGCCGACAAGACAGAGGGACAAGGCGCCCGCTCGGGAGCAGTCACCCGCTCGGCTCGCCGGTCGAGAGCGAGAACCTGTTCGGCGGCATCGAGCCAGATCAATCCCTGCGCTGCACAGGATCGGCCATACTCGAACAGCGCGCTCATATTGTTCTGATTAAACGCGAGGGAGCCGCCGTCCGGATAAGCATGGGGAATTGTTGTGAAGCGAAAGTGCATTCCATTGCGCGTAGCGAAATCTTCCGCTTGAAGAAGCGCATCGCGAGTCAGATGGTCCAACACCGCCGAGAGACTGCGCGAGGCGATCGACGCCGTGTCGGCGGGGGTCGTGCGAGCGGGCCTCGTCAATTGAGCATTCGAGATGACGTATGCATTCGCCCCGCGCAACGCTTCCGGACCCGAGCCCCTCAAGACGATAATATCCGGGGCCACGAAGAGCGGTGTCGTAACGCCGCCATCAACGTGCATCTCGTGAAAAATCTCACCGCCGTGCTCAACTTCGAATATGATCGGCGGAAACACACCGGGCATGCTGGCGGAGGCAATAAGAACGTCGCGGAAGAGTTCCCTTGCGCGCGGTCCGCCCTGTTGAGCGATGGCGCCAAGATTCCAGATCGCGGTCTCCTCGCGATCAAGATTGGTCGTGGCGACGAAAAGACCTCGACCCAACGCGGCTTCGCGAGCGACAGCCGCGAGTAGGTCGTCGGTTACGAAGCGGTCAACTAGCTCCCGGAGAGGCCGCCCTTGGAAGAGCCCCGCGCCAAACAGGACCCCTACGCCCCGCGAAACCATGAGATGCTCGCTCGCTCCCCCGGTATAGGCTTCTGCAAGTTCATCGTCCCAATCGGAACCGAGGAAGGCGAATGGAGCGATGAGGGCCCCTGTACTGACGCCGGTCACGACTTCGAACTGAGGGCGGGTTCCCGCCTCGGTAAGACCGACTAAAACTCCTGCGCCAAACGCACCGCCCGCGCCTCCGCCAGAGAGTGCTAACAAATCCAGAGAACCATCTGTCGCGGACGCGGCGACCCGCCCCGCTATTTCGCTGGCGTGCGTTTCAATGAACTCTCGATCAAGCGAGTATGTGCGGATTGCAGCCGGAAACCCGGCGGGCGCCGCCGCAAGCGAAGCCGCAGGTGGCGCCTCCAGACGCGGTGCGGTCGCGCATGCGGTGCAGGCGGCCACTAGCGCCACTACCGCCAGAGCGCGCATAGGGGAAGTTGCGCGCAGCGTGCTTTCGTGGGGTTGAAAGCATGCGGACCCGTGTGGCGGTTTGCTCCCTGCCCGTGGCCGGCGCTGGACGCCTGATCCGCGCGCGAGCGACAGGTGCTTAGTCATTTGCTGGATCGGTGTTCAATCGGTAGATGAACCGGAGGCCCACATAGTCCAATCCCTGGTTTCGCCCAGTATCAAGGATCTGCCCGTGGCTCATGTGCTGCCAGTAGATCTGACCCGCGAAGTGATCACCAAACTCACGCTCAAGCGCGAGCGATGTGCGGAAAAGGTCCCGCGAGCCGAGCAGTTGGTGATCCGCCTCGAACGTCGCAGCAGCAGCCGACCCCGCAGCGAATGGATTGTCGATTTCGCCGTCGTGAATGATGTAGCCAAACCCCGGCTCGAACGCCCAGCCGTCGGCAAATTCCCAGCGCCACAGCACACCCACTCCGCCGAAGGACACACCGCCATCGTCTGTGGCGATGGACCCCATAAGGTAGGGGCGCGGCGAGCCGATCAGATTGAGCAAATCCGGCGAACTCGACACAATCTCGATCTCGATGTTCGCGCCTTCGTGCTTGCCTTCGACGATGTCGCCGTGGTCGTTGCGGATGTTGCCCACGCCGCCGACGCGAATCTCGTCAATTTCCGCGTCGGCGGGAACGGCAAGAAAAGCCGCGACCACCGCCAATCCCACCAACAGCGGCTTAAGCTTCATGTTCCACTCCGGTGCGACGCATTTTCGCGCGGGCTGGCCAGCGGGGACTTCGCCTTCTGGCGCAAAGAGCCGCGCAGAGCACGTCGCAGCCCTTTAGTAAACTACTTTACCTTTCTCATTGTGCAACTATGAAATCAATAATCGATGGCTTGCACGCGTTCATTCGAATTGTTCCCTCCTCGCGTGGTTCCCGGGGATAATTGTTGCTGCGTTGGCTTTCGAGCGCTGCATTGTTGAAGGAAGCATCCTTGGAAACGCGAACCGCCAGCTTCATCGGCGATGAAGGAATCAAACTTGCTGCCGACGTCATAGGAACACCATTGCGAGGCGCGGTTCTCTTCGCCCATGGCGGCGGGCAGACGCGCCATGCCTGGGCGGAAGCCGGGGCGCGGGTTGCTCACTTGGGATGGCAAGCGATCTTACTCGACCTTCGCGGACACGGCGAAAGCGCATGGGCGGAGTCAGGGGACTATCGGCTCCAGCGCTTCGCAGCCGATCTTGTGTTAGCGTCTGAGCAACTAGACCGCCGCCCTCACCTCGTTGGCGCGTCTCTCGGCGGGCTCGCCGGCCTATTCGCCGAAACTTACACGCGCGCCGAAGCGTTCAAATCTCTCACTCTGGTCGACATAACGCCCAACATGGAGCCTGCAGGTGTTGCGAGGGTCATGGGTTTCATGTCTGAGCGGCTTCAGCATGGATTCGCCAGCGTAGAAGAAGCGGCGGACATCATTGCGAATTACTTGCCGCACCGTCCGCGTCCTAAGGATCTCTCTGGGCTGGCGAAGAATCTGCGGCTGTCGCCAGACGGGCGCTACCGCTGGCATTGGGATCCGCGCTTTGTGTCCAGCGTGATGGAATCGCGCAAACAACATTCGATTGAAGACATGCAGGCGGCATTGCCCGGCGTGCGCATACCGGTCCACCTTATTCGCGGCCGGATGAGCGAGCTCGTGACCGAAGAAAATGCCAGAGCGTTCGTGGAATCTTTGCCGTCCGCCAAGTTCACCGACATCGCAGACGCGGGTCACATGGTCGCCGGTGACCGCAATGACGCTTTTGTCGACGCGGTGGTGAGTTTCATCCACGCGCTCGAATAACGCACTGCCCCGTCCGAGGACAGCCGCGCACTTCCACGTCAAGCGGACGCCAAACGCCTTCGATAAAATCATCAGAGATCGGTCCCCAATGGCGCCCGTCAAACGAGTCGTCGTCTCAGCCCGTTGGGCTGCGATCCCTGAGGCATAGGTGCGCAAACCTATTCCGCCAACAGCTTGCTCGGATGCACGCCCAATTGGTCGGCAATGCGAACCAAAACCAATAAGCTGGGATTTCGCTTCCCTCGCTCAATTCCACCCAGATAAGTGAGGTCTATCTCAGAATCGTGCGCGAGCTGTTCTTGACTCAGCTTCCTACGAACACGCAGCTTCCGAATATTTGCGCCCACGAGCGCCTTCCAGTCCATGACCAGAAGTCAATCCCACAGGGCTTATAGTCACCAGGGACTATAGTCATTATTTACTTCGGGATTTCAAAGAGGTCGGCAGGCAACACGCCAAGCGCCTCCGCTAAACCTGCGATCTTCTTGACGGTCGGGTTTGCCTCGCCCTTCTCAATCTCGCGTAAGTAGGTGACGTCGAGACCTGCATCCACGGCGAGCTGTTCTTGCGTAAGTCCTCGCGCTTCCCGAAGACGCAGGACATTCGCGCAAACTATTCGCTCCCACTCCATCGAACAGAAGAAACGGGATGACGATTATAGTCGCCAGGGACTATAGTCCCTATTCTCTAGGTTCTTCGGCAAGAGCAAATGGGCGTCGTCGCAAGCCAACCGGTAGCAGCCGAACGACTTCAGGAAGCCCTAGCGGAACTGGGTGTTAAGCCACTCGCGCTTGTCTGGGCGCGCGACGATGCCTTGGACATCGCATTCAGAACGCAAAGTGGCTTAGCCGTCGTAGCGCGCTGCGTTGACACTCTAGACACCGCGGACTTCGCGGCACTCGCAAGTATGCTCGCGGAAGGTCCATTCGGCAAAGCGATGCTCGTTAATTCGTCAGACGCCGTCGCGCAGGCGAATGCGTCAATTCTGGTTTGCGGAGCCAGTTCTATGAGGGGGGAACCGGAAATCAGGCGGCTGTTCGATAACGAGGCCGGCGTCCTCAGGCGATTTCTGCGCCGCTTCGGCGCAAGAGTCTCTCCAGAGGATATCGCACAGGACAGTTTTTTACGTCTATGCGCAGCTGACGCCACACAGATCGTGTCGCCTCGAGCGTTCTTGTTCCAAACCGCAAAGAACATGGCAGTAGATGCGCTCCGGAGGCACAAGGCAGCGCCCTATCGCGCCGTCGCAAGCATTGATCTCGTGCCGGCTGCTGCGCACGCGCCCAGCGCCGAGGATCATTGCATTGCCGTTGAAGAGGCGGCAGCCGTGCGTGCGGCGATCGCGGCGCTACCGGACCTTGAGCGCAAGGCGCTCCTAATGCGCCGGGTTGAACTCTTGCCGCCTGCCGAGGTCGCCGCGGCGCTCGGCGTGAGCGAGCGTCAGGTGCAGCGGCTCGTCTTGAAGGCCATCGCCTTTTGTCACGCCAGGCTCACCGCCGATGACGGCGGCGCTTCGGCGCCTTAAGACAGATCGCCATGGCCCACCGCGAGCCAACACAGGCCGAATTGGAGGCTGCGCATTGGCTCGTGGTTTTGGACGGGCCCCGCGTCAGCCGCCAAGACATCGACGCGTTCCAGACTTGGCTTGCCGCGGACGAAACCCACAAGCGCGCCTATGACGCGGTCTCAGCGACTGCCGACAAGATCGATGCCGTCTTGGCGACAGAACCCGTCACACACGAGATTGACCATCGGAGAACAAGGGTCCCAGTGCGGCCGATCGCGATGGCCGCGCTCTCGGCAGCGGCCGCTCTCGCCTTGTTCGTCATCTCACCGCTCAGCCCGCTTCGGGACGAGCCGGGCGCCGCCTATGCCACGGCGCCGGAACAGGAGCGCCTAGTGCGGTTAAGCGACGGCACCACGATCGAAATGGCGCCTGGTGCGCGGTTGCGGGCCAGTCTTGAGGGAGATGAACGCCGCGTGCGGTTCGAAGTTTTCAATGTTGCGCACGACGCCTCGCGGCCCTTCGTCGTGATGACCAAGTTCGGGGAGATCCGTGTGCTCGGCACCTCGTTCGTCGTGCGGCTGGGACCGGATGGCGCCATCACCACGGTGCTGAGCGGACGGGTCGAAGCACGCCGCGAGATGCTGTTTTCACCTGACAACAGCGTGGCGGCTTCAGCCGATCAGGAGATCGAGCTTGGCGGGGGCGCTCCCACCGTTTCGGTTCTGGCGCCGGAAGCCCTGGATCGCCGGCTGGTGTGGCGCGAGCGTATGGTGGCGCTCGACGGCCAATCCTTGCGCGAAGCAGCGGCTGAGGTGACGCGCTTTTCGGGCGTGCGCTTCGCCTTCGCCGACACCGCGACCGCGCAGGTGCGTCTCGCGGGATACGTGGCGGGGGACGACGTTGAGGCGTTTCTCGGATTGTTGGAAAACAATGTCGGGGTTAGCGCCGATCGGCGCGCCGACGGAGTGATCGTGCTGCGCTCTGATTGAGCGCGTGAGGAAACTTCTCCGTCGTTGTCGTTTTTGCCAAGCCCGTTCGTCTCCCCTTCTTGAAGACCGAGCATGCGGTCCAAGGGGAGGTGAGCTTGACCAAAACCGTCAAGCGCGCGGAGCGCGTTTCGCACCGGATTGCCGGACTGTTGCTGGGCGTGTCGCCATTTGCGTTTGCGCCTGACGCGTGCGCGCAGACCGGCAGCGCATCGCGCGCTGAGGAAATCCAGATTGAGTACAACATCCCCGCTCAGCCGCTCTCCAGCGCCCTGGCACTATACGCGCAACAATCCGGACTGAGCACACTTGTCCCAGCGGACCGTTTTGCTGGCCAATTCGCGCCAGCGGTGCGTGGCCGCTTCACGCGCGAGGAAGCGCTGTCTCAGTTGCTTTCCAACTCCAATGTCCGGGGCGAGATTACGCCCATTAATACGCTTTCGCTGGAGCAAGATCAGAGCCCCCAGCCCGGCCGCGCGAACGCTGACACGCGCGTTCGCGCCGAAGCGAACGCCAACGCGGAGGCGCCCGACGTTGAGGCGGACGAAGAGATCGTTGTCACCGGCACACGCATCCGAGGCGCCGCGCCGGCCGGTTCGAATTTGGTCGAACTCAGCCGCGAAGATCTGGACGCCACCGGGCGCTTGACGCTGCAAGACGCGTTGCAAACTTTGCCGCAAAATTTTGCTGGCAGCCAAAATGAAGGAACGGTGGAAGGCTCGCTCAACGCGCGCAGCAACTTTTCCTACGGCTCGACCATCGATTTGCGAGGCCTAGGCGCCGACGCAACACTGACCCTCGTCAACGGCCGCCGGCTCGCGCCCGCAGGGGTCGGCAATTACGTGGATGTCTCAATCATTCCGCTCGCGGCGGTGGAGCGCATCGAAGTTTTAGCCGACGGGGCCTCGGCCACCTATGGCTCGGATGCGGTCGGGGGCGTCGTCAACATCATCCTCAACGACAGCTTCGAGGGCGCCGAAACGCGAGGCTATGTCACCGGCACATCGCAAGGGGGCGCCGAGGGCCTAGGCTTCTCTCAATTGTTCGGCTTCGACTGGAACAGCGGGCGCTTGACCGCCGCTTACGATTATCGCGATCGCCGCCAACTCGACATCGACGACCGCGACTTCTTGGCAAGCTCCGACTTCCGCCCCGAAGGCTCCAACTTCTCGCGTACGCTCGCCAATCCGGGAAACATCATTCGTATCGGCGCGACGCCGGTTTCGCTCGCCATCCCGCAAGGTCAAGACGGTACGTCTTTAACTGCGGCTGACCTCATTCCCGGGGTGCTCAACCTCAACGAACTCAATGAGGGGGCCTGGCTCTTGCCGGAGCAGACGAGCCACTCGATCTTTGTAAGCGCGCAGCAAGATGTGAGTTCGGTTCTTACGCTCAGCGCCGATCTCATCGCAACGGATCGTGAGGCATACCTCGAGCGCGAGCAACTTTTCGCCAATATCGTGGTGCCGGAGACCAACGCCTATCGGCAGCTGAACAACTTATTCCTGGGCCAGGGACCGCTTACGATCGCGTACTTCTTCGGACCCGACTTGGGACCGGTCCGCAATATCAGCCGATCGCAAGCTTACTCGGCGGCATTTACTGGCGACATCGCGCTTCCGAACGATTGGACATTGTCGGCTTCCCTCACCCACTCGCAAAGCCGCGAGTCCATCGACAATGAAAACTTCTTCGACTCCGCAAACATTGCCGCGTCGCTCGCCAGCGGCAATCTGAACACCGCCTTCAATCCCTTTGCAGACGGCTCCAACACAAATTCGGCAGTGCTGGCGGGCCTAACGTTCGACATCGCCACCGAAAGCGAAGGCCGGGTCACGAGTTACGGCGCCACCATGGATGGCCCGCTCTGGGCCTTGCCTGGCGGCCCGATCCGCGCCGCTTTCGGCGTCGAGCAACGCCGCGAACGCTTTTCGATTTCGCGTTTCGAAGACCACGCGTCAGGTGTCGCCGATCAATTCGTTCAAGATCCTGGCACCCGCACAGTCGATGCTGTTTTCGCCGAACTATACCTGCCTCTCATTTCATCCGACAATGGCGTGCCGCTTGTACATGCCCTGACGCTGTCGGCGTCAGCCCGGCGTGAGGATGCAAGCGACTATGGCGCATCTACCACCCCCCGCGTCGGCGTGCGGTGGGCTTTATCAGAAGCCTTCGCGCTCCGCGCCTCTTGGGGCCAATCCTTCAAGGGGCCTCTGTTCGATCAATTGTTGGGCGGAACAGCGATCTCGTATCTCACGGCGAGCGCCGCACAGGACCCGCTCGCAGATAACGGCTCGACTGGGGTCTTGGCTATCGCCGGCGCCAATCGCGAACTTCGTCCCGAACAGGCGGAGACCTGGACCGCAGGCTTCGACGTCGAACTCGGCGCGGGCTTTACGCTCTCAGCGACTTATTACGACATCGATTTTGCCGACCGCATCACTTCGGCGGGCGGTACGTTTGCGATCCTGCGCAATCCTGCAGGCTTTGAAAGCATCATCTATCGCGATCCTTCGCCGGAGCTCATAGCCCAATTTCTGGCGCTGGGGCCGCCCCCATTCGGCGTGCTGCCCGCTGACGGCGTTGAGGTCATCGTCGACCGGCGCCTGGTCAATCTATCGGCCCTGCGCGTGCGCGGCATCGATCTCTCTGCGGCGTACGCTTTCGAGACCGACATTGGGCAAATCTCGCTGACCTTGGCCGCCAGCAACATGCTGCAGTATGAGACCACGTTGGCGCCGGGAGCGGCGCCAGTGAGCGCGCTCAACACTTTGAATGGGCCGGTAGACCTTCGCGGCCGCGCCACCTTAGCCTGGCAGGGCGTGCAAACGGGCGCCGCGCTCACGTTCAATTACGTGGACGCTTATCGCGACACGTTGAGCCTACCCGCGCGGGAGATAGATTCCTTCCAGACCTTTGACTTCCGGCTCACGCGTGACTTTGACGACGGTGAGCGCGGCCTCGTGGTTGCGTTTAATGTGAATAACGTCTTTGACGAAGACCCGCCCTTCGCCAACAACCCGACTGGCTTCGCATTCGACGCCGCGAACGCGTCGCCGCTTGGCCGCGTGATCTCGCTCGAATTGCGGCAGCGCTGGTGAGCGCGACGATGCGATTTCAATTGGCGATGATCCTCGGCTTCGCGCTTGTCGTGTCGCCGCCGGCCGGGGCGCAGGCGGAGTGGCGTCGTGCCGTGACGCTTGAGGACATCTACTTGCTTCGCGATATCGGGGGCGATGTCGATCCATTGCTTGAGATATCGCCAGACCAGACTCATGCCGCCTTCTTCGTACGCGAAATCTTGCCCGAGGCAGACAACTATGCCTATCGCTTGGCGCTGACTGATATCCCGAGCGGGCACACCCGCATCGTCGCCGATGCAGGCCGGTTTGTGTTCCGTACCGACGGTGGCTACCGGTCCGGGCTGGGCGTCGATCGCATCGCCCGTTTTTCGCCTGATGGCGGGGCGCTCTACTACACCGCCGAACGCGACGGTCGGTTGAACATCCGCCGTGTCGACTTGAGAACGGGTGATGACGCCCAGGTGACCGACGCCGAGGGCGACATCCGCGGCCTTTGGTTCAGCGGCGATGTTCTGATGTTCGAGACCGCCACGCCGCGCGAGCAGGCGCACGCCCAATTGCTCGAGGACGAACGCCATGGTTTTCGCGTCGATGAGAACTTTCGAGCGGCGTACGGCCTTGCCCGTGTCACCGATGAAGCCGCCGGAGCGCGCACTTGGAGCTACGACCCCCCGTCCGGATTGACGCGTGCGGCTGACGACAGCGCGCCTCCGGCGCCCGCCTACATCAGGGCGATCGATTCCACTTCGACGGCTGCAGAACCCGCGCTCGGTCTCTTCGCGCCGGGCGACGAGCGTTGCATGGACACTGCATGCGCAGGCGCGCTAGATGCAGCTTGGCCCATGTCAGGCGACGACGCCGAACAAGTGCTGTTCCTCCGACGCGAGGGCCATGGGCGCGTGTTACACGCCCTCTACATGTGGTCACCAGTGTTGGGCGCCGTGCGTTTGATACGACGGGCGGAAGAGCGCCTCTTTGCCTGCGCGCCCGGGCACGCCGCCCTCGTCTGCTTTCAGGAGAGCACGCTGACGCCGCGCCGTTTGGTTTCAATCGACGTTGCGAGCGGCGCGCTCACGCCGCTCTTCGATCCTAACCCCGGCTTTCGCACGATTGCGGCCCCGCGCATAGAACGGCTCGACTTTACCGACGCCGAAGGCAATGAGAGCTACGCACACCTCGTCTATCCGTTGCGCTACCGCCGGGGCCGGTCTTATTCCGCCGTTGTCGTTCAATATCACTCGCGCGGTTTCCTGCGCGGTGGCGTCGGTAACGAGACACCGATCCTGCCGCTCTCAGCGCGCGGCTATTTCGTCATCAGCGTCGAGCGCCCGGAATTTCGCTTACGCGCAGCGCGGCTGACCGCCGCGGAGGTTCAGCGCGAGACCGAACTCGACGGTTCCGAAAGGCGCGCCAAGCGCGAGGCGCTCAACGCTCTCATCCGCCGCGCCATTGCCCGTGGCGCCGATCCGGCTCGCATTGGCATTAGCGGTTTGTCCGATGGCGCCGAGACCGTCTACGCCATGCTGATGGACGAGCCCAACACCTTCAGAGCGGCCGTCGTTGGCTCGCCCCCGACCGATCCCGCAAGCTGGCCGCTCCAAGCCTCCGCATATCGTGATCGCAGCCTCGCGCGCATTGGCCTCACTTCGCCGTGGGTCGAAGGATCGCCTTGGACACAGTGGTGGCGCGACAACAGCGCTTCGTTGAACGCCGAGCGGCTCACTACGCCCATTCTGTTCAACTGGGGTGAAAGCGAAGCTGTGCGCGGCTTTCCCTTGTTGGCGCGTTTGCATGAAAACGGAACGCCGTATGAAGCCTACATCTATCCAGGCGCCTATCACCTCAAATATCGGCCCCAACAGCTACTGGCCGCCCAGCAGCGGACCCTGGACTGGTTCGATCGATGGCTTCAGCCCGATTGAAGTTCGCTTCCTATCTCTGACGACGGGCCGGCTCCAGCCCGCAAAGCCAGCGCACACGCCGCTTTTGTTTTGAGGAAGCGCCGGAGCCACAGTTCGGCAATGAAGGCGGTCATAATCTGCGCTTTGGTTTTCGCATCGACCACCACATCGCGCCGAAGCGCGGTCTCCAGCGGTGCGCGCGCCAATAGCCCGAACTTCACGAGTTCACCGTCGCACAGCATCTCACGGATGAAAGGCAATTGCCGTTCCAGCACCGCGCGGTGATAGCGGGTGGTGTCACCCTTGTGGCGCCGCTCCAGGATAATACGTGGAACTAAGTCGCCAAACGCGGCCCGAGCCAGCGCTCGCTCACGCCCTCCTTGGGTCATTTCATAAGGTGGGATCGACAGGCAGCACTCGACCACCGGCTGACACGCGAGCAGCGGCGCGGCGATAAAACCGCTCAACGAGGAGCGCTGGTGATAAAAGTGGAGATCGGCCACATGCGCCATGCGCAGCGCTCTGGCTGGAGTGGCCTTATGCATGGCGCTCGCCCATGGGTGGGCCGCCCATTCCGCCCTTGCTGGAAGCGATCCTTCGGACGCAAGCACGTTGTCGAAGACGCTATTGTAGGGTGAAAACTGCCGCCACGGGGCGACGGCGCCCGCTATGGCCGCGAACACATCCCAGACCGGAGCGCGAATGAGCTGGGCGGTGTCGAGCGCGATACGCCAAAGATCAGCCGGAGGGCAGCCGTCCATCATGGCATCCGCCGCGATCGATGCCGTGCGGCTGCGATGCAGCACTTGATCGCCGCCCTGCCCCGAAGCGACGACATGCGCCCCCGCAGCGTTGATCGCGTCGCCCAGCAGGGAATCAGAGAAGCTGAACTCACTATAGGAAGGCCGTGCGCTGAGACGGGCTTCCAAAATGGCGGAATAGGACACATGGTCGGGATGCGCGGCGAGTTCGCTCAGCGAGAAATTCAACGTCTCGGCCGCGATGCGGGCGAATGCGCGCTCGTCGCCCTCTGGCGTATCGGCTGGAAATTCGTTGAAGCAAATCACGTCGTGTGCGCCGGCGTGGTGAAGCGCGCACGCGACTAACGTTGAATCAAACCCGCCGGAGAGCCGAAGCGCGATCGGCCCTCTCTGCTGGCTGTAGCCGACCCACGCCGACGCCACGAGGCCAACGGCGCGGCGAAGCGCTAATTGGCCGTTGACGAAGTCAAGCTTCGGCTCTCGTATGGACGGTTGCCACAGCGAGGCTTGACGCCGGCCAGTCCGCATCAATGTTAGGGCGACGCCAGGCAGCACCTCACGCACCTTCGCCAAGCCCGTGCGCGTCGTTACCAAGCGAGGTTGACAGAGGAAGGCGCTAAGCATCGTCTGGTCGACGTCAAGTTCGGGATCCACGACGAGCAGATCTTCCGCATCGTTCGCAAAGACGGTGAACTCACCGGCGTCGAGCACGTAGAGCGCGCTGGCGCCGCAGGGATCGCGCAAGAGGTGCAGCTCATCGCGGCCGTGGTCATGCAAAACAGCGCAATAGCCGCCCCAATAGTTCTGAACCAAAAGTGCGCCGCCGCTTTCGGCCAGCTTCCAGGCCTCAGCGGATGTTATTGAGGCTACCGGCTCGTCGCGTTCTTCGCCGGACAAAAATAGGGGACCAAGCACGACGCCGAGGTCGTCCGGCAGGATTCGCGAATCTGGATCGGCGTTGGCAAGCGCAATAAGAACGCCGCGCCGCTCGCTCACCTTGGAAAAACTGGGGCCAAGTCTTTCCAAGCCAATGCGCGCTTTGCGTTCGCCGTTTCGATCGGTCGGGCGCCAGCGGAAACCGACCATACGAGCGGTCATAGCCGGACGATCTCTTGCATAGACGCGCAGTCTTCGCCGCCGTCATCGACAATGGCGCCATCAAGCTCCACCCAGCTATGGGCAAGAAAGGGCCGTGCCCGTACGCCAATCACAAGCGTCGCATGGGTGCCGCGCGACAGGAGAAATCGAATGAGACAAAGTGCGTCGAATAGGCAGACGTAGCGCTTTGGCAGCCACGGCCGCATTTCATTGAATTGGAGGATGGCTTTGCGGCCTGCGTCCACGTCCTGGCGGGAAGCCCGCTTCCATGACCTGATCTGTTGAGCCGCACGCCACATGTCGCCTCGCCGCACCGTTGCGGACGCCCAGTGCGATGCCCACGCGAACTGCATGATCGTCGGCGCATTGATGCGTCCGGAATGGCCAATCAGCTCTTGCGGAGGGTGCGCGTCCTTTGAAGCGGTCAGCACACCTCGCGCCGCCAGCTTCTGAAGCGCTCCGCTTTCCACGGCCGTCTCGTCGCGACGCGCGTTCGCAATACCATCGATGGCCGCCGATTGCGCCGCGCTGACGGCGAAGTATCGATTTGACTTTAGATCCAGGAAGATGAGCCAATCGCCATCGACAGAGGCATGAACATGAGGGGCGAGAACATACTTTTGCATCTGCGCGCCACTAGCTTGCTGAGCACGGCGCCGGAGGGCCTCCGGCGCCGGCCGGGATCTCAGTCGCGATGATCCATCTGCCCCGTCGATTCCTCGAACGGGACTTTTGGAATGCCCAGCGTCACTTCGTTGACGGCGCCGAGATCGATGACGTCCGCGTGGACGTCTTGCACTGCTTCAGCCATTGCAGGCTCTCCCGTGTTGAGCGCGAACTCAGTCGCGATAGTCGGGCAGGCCCGTCGACTCTTCGGCGAAACGCTGCACGATGCCGCGCGTGACTTCGCTGGCGGCGCCCAGATCGATGAGTTCGTCTTGTTCGAGGTCTTCACGCATAACTTCCTCCATTGAGGTGGATCGTTCATTCGATCCGGTGAGAGCGTGTGACACTCCAGGTGAATAAGAGAGTTTATAAGAATGAATATTAAGCCGGAAAGCGTCTAGGCGCCGTTCGAGGAAAGCCCTAGCAGCGCGGCGCAGTCGCGGATGCGTTTGGCGTTCATACAACGCCGCATGTGATACTTTCGAAGTGCGTTTCTGATCGGAGCGATGTTGCCGCTCAAAATCGCCTTACTGATGGGCGCGAGGTCCTGCTCGACGTTTGGCCAGATTTCGGCTTCAGCGACCCGCGCCATGTGCAGCCGATCATCGGCATTTCGCACTGCGTGTACGAGTTCGGTGTGTGCGGCGATTGCCAGCCCTGCCAATAGGTCTGCGGCCTTGTCAGGGTAACTCGCCGCGGCATCCACTATCGGTTGGGCCGCCGCAGCGAAATTCGCAAGCGCCAGCTCGGCGAGTTCGCCCCGCCATCGATAAAGATCGCGCAGGCCGCTCTCGCTCCACATGGCGACAGCAAAGCCGTGCGAGGGACGAAAGCTCACGAGCCGTTCTGAAGTCAGCCGCAAGAGAGCCTCGCGCACGGGCGTTGTTGATACGCCGAGGTCGGACGCGATCGCGCTCGCGTCCAGTCGCTGACGCAGCCTGAAGCGGCCGGCTAAGACCCTAGTCTTGATTTCCTGATACGCGCGTTCAGGTATGGGTGAGTCAGGCGTCCTCGCCATAGTGAGCCTTGAGCTGGCGCGCGATGTCGGGCGTCAACGCGTCCACGTGCGGACAAAGCGTCGGGGTGTTCGTCGCCAACGCTTGGATCGGATCCTGCCCCTCCCAGCCGCCAAGATTGGGCCGGTGCATCTGATAGCCGATGAGCCGCTGCAGGGGTTCTGGGAAAGACCGCGCGACGGCGGGTGGGTAAGCCAGGAATTGATTTTCGTACTGCTTTAGCCAACCCAAACAATAGGAGACAATGATGCCGTCGCGCGGCGCGTTTGACCGGTTCTCGCCGGCGCCGTGCGTCAGCGCGCCAAGGAAGACCAATGCATCCCCCGGCTGCATCTCCGCGGGGATCGACCGCGCTGGATCAATGCTGCGATCCAGCGCGTCCGTGTGACTGCCTGGCCAAAGGCGCGTCGCGCCATTCTCTTCGGTGAAAGCAGTCAACGGCCACATCA